>Ga0075030_100002151_pt1 | contig 17897 bp, 13 predicted proteins | sample LitLauG_LLR_2012_FD_71393 | JGI IMG/M metagenome (GOLD analysis project Ga0075030, IMG submission 71393) | Freshwater sediment microbial communities from Pennsylvania, USA - Little Laurel Run_MetaG_LLR_2012 | ecosystem: Environmental > Aquatic > Freshwater > Creek > Sediment | place: USA... | reverse complement strand
GGTGGGCGCGAACACGAGCACGATCAGTTCGAGCGCCAATGGACCAACGGGTGCGGCCGGCACGGTGACGGTGGATGTGGCCAGTGCGAACCTGACCGACAGTTCGATCAAGACGACGGTTTCCGGGTCGGGTAATGCTGCCAAGACTGGCGACATCTATCTGGAAATGGCAGGAACTCTGGCTCTAAAGGGCGGGACAATCGACGCCTCTACCTCAGGCACGGCGAAGGGCGGATTGGTACAGATCAATGCCAGCGGCCTCACCGTCGACGGCGGATCGATCCGCGCCGACTCAACCGCCGGCGCCGGCGCCACGGCCACCGCCGGCGACGTGACCATCGACCTGGGCGCCGGCGGCGGCCACGGCGCTCTCACCGTGGTCAACGGCGGCGTAATTTCCAGTCAGGCCGACGGAACGGCAAGCGCCACGAACGGCGTCCTCGGCTGCAGCGGTTGCAGTGCGGGCAGCGCCGGCAAGGTGAGCATCGCCAATGCCGGCAATATCCTTCTGGGCGCGGGGCCATTGCAACAGAGCGGCAAGCCGGGCGGAACCATCAGCACATCGGTCAACGGCACGGGAAGCAAGGCGGGCGCGGTCGACATTCTGAATGCAACGGACATCACCCTGGACAATGGCAGCACCATCAGCAGCACGGCCGGTCTGGCCTCGGGCGGCAACGTCGGCACGATTTATCTCAATGTGTCCGACTCCCTTTCCCTGAACAACAAGTCCGGCCTGACCATCGAAAACGATGCTCTCAATGCGCCGCCGCCGCCGTCCAAGGAGCCGCCGCCGACACCGCCCAACGACCAACCGTATGCCGAGCTGGAGATCAAGGCGGGCAACAACATCACGATGACCAACAGCAGCTTTATAAGTGCTGCCGCAACGGGGCCGCAGGCCGCTGCCAGCAATATTTACGTGCAGTTTGGAAACGTAATGACCGTGGACCCCAGCACAATCACCACGTCGTCAAAGACCGGCAACGGCGGCAGGATAACCATCGTCGGCGGCAAGCTGCTGAAGATCCTCAGCTCGTCGATCATCACGTCGGTCACCGGCGCATCCAGTTCCGCGCAGGGCAGCGGCGGAGACATCTACATCACCGTACCTGCCTTGTATCTGGGCTCTGGTTTCATCGAGGCCAATACTTCGGCCAATGGCGGAAACGGCGGCAGGATCTACCTCAACGTTCCGTTGATCTGGGGAACCTGGGGAGACAATATTCTCCTGGGCGGTTCGACCCCATACGATCCGACCGCGAATCCTGGTTACTACAACGCGTACGGCTTCAACGTGATCCAGTCGGCAGCGCCCAATGGCGTGAATGGCGCAATCACCTTGACGCCGCCCGTCGATCTCGCAGGCGCGCTTACGGGCCTTCGAGCGCAGCGCCTCACCAACGTCCGTCTGGCCACCAACCGCTGCACGGCATCGGCGGGCAGCAGCCTGGTCACCACTGGCCGCGGAGGCCTGCCCGGCAATTCAACCGGCGCGCTGCGTGTCGGCCTGAACGATGCGCCGACGCCGCTGGCAACCTGGAGCTCTCCTGGCATTGATCTGGCATTGCTGGAAGGGTGCCCGCAATGACGGTATCCGGCAAACACGGGAACGCGCTCACGGCGTTGCTCATAATCGCTTTTTTTCTGCCCTTGGGTATCCCGGCTGTTGGTGCGACCTTGGCGGGGGATGGGCAACCGGCGTCCGGCGGAGCCGGGGCGATGGCCCCAGACCGGACGATCCTGGCCCAGGCGCTGCCACCGGCCGGCACCGATGCAGCGCCGGTACCCGGCGTTCGACCGAATGCACCGCCGTTGCAAGCGCCTACGGTTTCACCGGCGCCTGCGCCTATTCCCGTCGAGCCTGCCGCGGTTCAGCCAGAGCTTTCTCCCACGCAGCGACAAGCCCCCAGCGGTGCCAGCACGCTGGCGCTTCAGGTGGACGCCATACGCATCTCCGGCAACAGCGTCGTTCCCTCGGTAAGCCTGTACGAAATTGCCAAACCCTACCAGGGGCGCCTGCTCGAGCCCAGCCAGATCGAAGCCCTGCGCAATGCGCTGACCACGTATTACATCAAGCTGGGCTATATCAATTCGGGTGCGCTGCCGCCAACGTATGACCGCACCTTGCACACCCTTTTATTCACCATGGTGGAAGGGCGCCTCACCCAGGTCCAGGTGCATGGCGCCGAACGCCTGCGGCCGGGCTATGTGGCCGATCGCCTTCAGGGTTTTGGCGATGAACCGCTCAACGTCAATGCGCTGGGCGAGCGTTTCCAGACCCTGCTGGCCGATCCGCTTATCTACAAAGCCAACGCGCGGCTCCTGCCGGGCGCCCAGCCCGGCGAGGCCGTGCTCGATGTGGGGGTTGAGCGGGCGCGTCCCTATGGCCTTTCGGTCTTCGGCAACAACTACCGTCCGCCGTCGGTAGGGCAAAGCCAGTTCGGCGTCAGCGGCTGGGTGCGCAACCTCACCGGCTTTGGTGACCTGCTGGACGTGACGGTGCTGCAGCATCCGGGCAGCGGCAGTTCCACCGGTGGCAGCGCGGACTGGCACTTGCCATTCAACCGCGGCCGCGCGGAATTTTCGCTGGAGGCCAGTCGCACTGCGGCTTCGGTGATCAATGCCGCACTTTTGCCGCTGGACATCCAGAGCGAGAGCAATTCCTTTGACATTGGCGTCAAGGACATCGTGTACCAGAAGTCCGTTCAGATGCAGGATACCGTCGGCCTGGATGGCATCAAGCGCACCAGTCAGACCTACGTTCTGGGGCAGCCGTTTTCATTTACGCCGGGGAGGTTCCCCGATGACGGCCGTTTGGCGGAAACCGGTTTCCGTATCTGGGACGATTTCACTTACCGCACGGAACGGCAGGTTGCCGTGGGGCGCCTCACGTTCACCAGGACAGAAAGCAATCTGACGCAGTTCAAGAATTTGCCTACTGCATATGACCCGATCCCGCCCCATGTGCACTATCTGCTCTTCCAGGGCCAGTTCAACCGCGTGGTATTGGACAACGGCGCCCAGGTGGTCCTCAAGACCCAGTTCCAGCAGTCGCCGTTTCGCATGTCGCCGCTGGACCAGATGACCATCGGTGGACTCAATACCGTGCGGGGATTCCGCGAAAATGAACTGGTCAACGACGACGGCCGGGTGGTGAGCGGGCAGTTCGATTACCCGTACGCGTTTTTCAGTTCCGCGGTGGCGGGAACGGTAGGGCCCTTTGTGGACTTCGGTCAGGGCAAGAATGTGGGCGACAAGGTCACGAACATTTCCAGCGCGGGAATTGCATGGAAGGCGGCGTGGAAGGGGCTGCATCTGGACTTCAGCTATGGTCACCGCCTCACCAAGCCGGCGGGTTTCACCACTTCGGGCGTTGGCCTGCAGGACCACGGCGTTGAGCTGCAGGTGAGCTATGACGTATTCCCGAAGGCGCCGGCGGGTTCCCATTAAAATGAATACGGCGATGCACCTGAAACGAAAGTCAGGCGATAGCGAGGAGCAAATGATGAGCAAGAAGACAGCGTGGATTTTGCTGGCAGCGGTTTCGCTGGCCAGTGCGGCCAAGGCCGAAGATTGCGTGAAGACTTTCGCCAAGCCGCCCACCCAGGAAGAGATCGCCGCCGCCCTGGAGCCGGACGCGCCCGCATTGCGCGCAAAATGCGGCTCGCGGAATCTCAAGATGTTCAAGGATGCTGAAGGCGACGAGAGCGATAAGCCGCCAAAGGCCGACGCGCCGGCATCCGCCGCTGCGGATTCGAAGGGCGCAGGTTCCAGCACGACGCCGGCAGTTCCGGTTGCCGCGACAGGCGCAACGACCGCTGCCGCATCGCCGGTTGCAACCACCGGCGCGGCGCCGGCTGCCACACCGACGGTTGCTGTCGCGCCGCCGGTTGCCGATGGTCCGGCCCATCCGGCGCCAACCGTCATTGCCTCTGTGGCTCCCACCGCCGCAACTACGGCACCGGTCAACGTGGATGCCCAGCCGTCAAGGGCAGAGGTAGGCGGCCGGGCGGTTGCCCTGCCCATTCACTTTGACCTGGGCAGCGCCACGGTGCTGCCCGAATCGCGCGCCTTTGTCGAGTCGATAGGCCAGTACCTGCAGCACCACCCCAGCGTGAACCTGCTCATCGAAGGCCATACGGATCGTCTCGGCAGTGATAGGGTCAATATGATGCTTTCCTGGGACCGGGCCTTTGCGGTCTTTCGCACCCTGGTCACCCAGTACGGGATAGACCCCGCGCGCCTGCAGCCCCTCGGCAAGGGGTCCACGGATCCGCTTCCGGGGTCCTCGCCCTTTGACCCGCAGAACCGCCGCGTCCAATTCCGGGTGTTCGGCTGACGCGCTCAGCGCAGGAAGCCGGGGCGGGTACTGGCTCGTTGCCTTCGCGCCGCTAGCCTGCGGGCTCTCTCTCGGGGATAATCCCGGCTTGCTGCTCCGGTCCGATATCGGCATGCCGGGGTGGGCGCACCGACTGCCGCCCCATGGACCCTATGGTTGAGCCCGACGACGATAGAACCCGCCTGGTTACGGGGCCGGTAATTGCGGCAACGAAGTCGCAGGGCAATGTGCTGGCCCCGGGATTCCGTATTTTCGAATACGAAATCCAGCGCGTCATCGGCGAGGGTGGTTTCGGCATCGTCTACCTGGCGCGCGATTCGCACCTGGAACGCATCGTCGCCATCAAGGAATACATGCCCAGCGCGCTGGCGTCGCGCCAGTCCGACATGTCAGTCGCGGTCAAGTCCGAGCGCTACGCTGAAACGTTTGACGCGGGCCTGAAAAGCTTCATCAACGAGGCGCGCCTTCTGGCGCAGTTCGACGAGCCCGCGCTGCTCAAGGTTCATCGCTTTTGGGAGGCCAACGGCACGGCTTACATGGTGATGCCTTATTACAATGGCCCCACCCTCAAGCAGTGGCTCGACAAGCAGCCGGTCCCGCCCTCCGAGGCCTGGCTCAAGCAGATGGTTGCGCCCCTCATCGACGCTCTCGATGTGCTGCATGGCCAGAACATCTATCACCGCGACATAGCCCCCGACAACGTCCTGCTGCTCGATACCGGGCTGCCGCTGTTGCTCGATTTTGGCGCTGCGCGGCGCATCATTGGTGATCTCACCCAGGCGCTCACGGTTGTGCTCAAGCCCGGCTATGCGCCCATGGAGCAGTATGCCGAGGTCGCAACCATGCGACAGGGCCCGTGGACTGACGTCTACGCGCTCGCGGCAACCCTCTATTTCGCCGCTGTCGGGCGGGCGCCGCCGCCGTCGGTGGGGCGCATGATGAACGACGATCTCAAGCTGGCTTCCAAGCTGCTGGCCGGCCGCTATTCCGCGCAGTTCCTCAAGGCCATCGACCAGGGGCTGGCGCTCAAGCCCGCCGACCGGCCGCAATCGATGGCCCAGTTCCGCACCCTTCTGCTGGGCGCTGCAGCGCGCACACCGCCACCGCGCGGCGTGCCCCTTGATTTTGGCAATATCGTCAAGGAACCTGCGCCGCCGCCGTACATTGTTCGCCAGCAGGCCGCGGGCAAGCCTGCGGGCACTCCGGTTCCTGTAGCAGCCATCGCCGGCGTGGCTCTGCTGCTGGCAATAGCAGCGGGCGGCTACTGGTGGAAATCCCGCGCCGATGTTCCGGCGGCTAAGCCTTCCGCCGCTCCCGCGCCGGAGGCACAGCTAACACCGCCGCCAGTGCCATCACCGCCGGCTGAAACGCGCCAAGCTGAGCGTCCCGCCGCTGCGCCGGCACCGGTTCCCGCGCAAGCTGCCAATGACACTGTGCCGCCGCAACGCGATGCGTCCAGACCTGCCCCGACCCCCGATGCACGAGATACTCCCGTCCGTCCCCCAGGGGAATCGTCCGCAGCGCGCACGCCCGTCAAGCCGGTACTCAATTCGGCGCGCGCGTTGGCCGATGCGCTTTTTGCCGGCGCATCGCACAGCATCCAGGTAAGCGCCACGGCCTCGAAGAAGTCGCTGGTCATCGACAAGGACAAGCTCGATTTCCAGGTGGAGAGCAACCAGGGCGGCTATCTCTACGTATTTTTCGCCAATAGCGACAACACGCTTTCCCTGGTATTTCCCAATAGCCAGGAGCGCGACAACCATATTCAAGCCAATACGGAAATCCGCATTCCGCGCAACCCGCGCAATTGGTTCGGCGTGACCGATCCGCCGGGCCGAAACTGGATGGTCTTCATGGTTTCGCCGTATCCGCGCGACTTTGCACCGGGCCTTTTCCATGAAGGCGATTTTCTCCAGGTGGATCTCAAGGTTGCCGCAGCCGGGTCGGCGGCCAGCGGCCCCGGTTTTCTTGCTGGACTTCCCCGGTGCCAAACTGCCTCGCGCAGTGACTGCGATGCGCGCTACGGTGCCGACAGCGTCGAGATCGTGGGAATTCACCCGTAGCGTCGAAACAGTGCCGTGGGCGCACGGTGGGCATGCCGTCGGATTAGGGCTCCAGCGTCCTTACCACGCGCAAGCCGAAGAAATTTGTCTTGTCGGTAGGCCGGCCCCAATAGCGCGCACCCGTGCGCGCAAACAGCGCGCTGAAGTTCCACGATCCGCCACGCACCACCCGGAAATCGCAGTTGGGGGAAATCCAAGCGCTGCCGTCCACCGGCCCGCCCTTCAGGGTTTCGTGCCAGCAGTCCTCCGCCCATTCCCAGACATTGCCGCTCATGTCCTGCAGTCCCCAGGCATTTTTTTGCTTCTGCCCCACCGCGTGCACCGTGTGGCCGCTGTTGCCTTCATACCAGGCCATTGGACCGATATCGTCCTCCGAGCAGCATGTACCGCGATCGCCACCGCGCCAGGCGTATTCCCATTCGGCCTCCGTGGGCAGCCGGTAGGTCTTGCCGGTGGCGACCGAGAGGCGGCGCGCATATTCGCGGGCCTCGTCCCAGGTAACCGTCTCCACCGGGCAGTCGTCGCCGCAGGCTGAAAACTGGCTCGGGTTGTTCCCCATCATCGCTTGCCACTGGCGCTGGGTTACCTCGGTACGGCCGATCGCAAAAGGCCGTATGGCGACCAAATGGGTTTCATCGCCAGTGATACCCATGGAAAAGCGTCCTGCCGGCAGCGGAATCATTTCGGGGCATGTGTCGCAATCACGCAGGGGCGTGGGCGATGCAATGGGTGCAGGGCTGCGCTCGACCTGGCGCGTACGTCGATGGACGGCGGGCTGGTCGTCGATGGCAACTCCCGCCGATTGACCCGCGGCGGCCGTAATAGCCATTTCCAGCCCTGCAAAGACCAGTACGCGGAACAGCCAACCGGATATCACCTACCAATACTCCCCAGCCTGTCCCGTCTCTTTACCCGGGTATCACGGTGCCATTTCGGCACTCTCCTCGAGCGCGTCATCATAGACACTGCTGCGGTCCGGTCGTAATCCATGCTGCCACTTGATTGCGGGAGCGCCGGTTAGTCCGATGCCGCACGAAGCCGGATTTCAAGCGCGTCGCATGACTTTGGACAAATAGCCTGCAGATCCAGGAATCCCTAGCATTGCTCCTGAGTTGATACAGTGGTGTACTTATGCGGCACGTCGGAATATCGACGTGCCGCTTGTTTTTTGCCCAAAGACGATTTGCGGACCTAAAAAAGCCGGCATTTCCTTGCCGGGTCAAATGGCGAAGCGCGTTAAGCAAAAATTTAGTTCAATTTGATGATGACAATTCCGGGCTCTGCTCGGACAATCTCTGCTTACTGCCGCGCGATTCGCGGCATGCGCCCGGGAAAGCACATGCAACAGGACCCCTCCACTGCGCCAGGCCCTGATCAGCAGGGCGCACCCGCCCACACCGCTGCGGCATCGCCTGCGCCGCAGGCCCGAAGGGTGCTTCTTGTCGAGGATCACGAGCTCGTCCGCCTCGGAACCGGTTTGCTTCTGGAGGGCCTCCCGGGCGTTTCGTGCAATGTAACGTATTGCCGCTCGCTCGACGAAGCCTGGCGCGCCTGCAGTTCCGGGGGCGGCTTCGATCTGGTTCTTCTGGACCTCAATTTGTGCGACTCCAAGGGCTTGCAGGGATTGCGTGTGCTGCGCGAGGCGTTCCCGGACCTGTCCATCGCAGTCATGACCGGCACTGAAGACGAATTCGTCATACGTCAGGCGCAGGGAATGGGTGCACGGGGCTATCTGCTCAAATCATGGTCGCCCGAACAGTTGCGCAATGCGCTAGGGGCGTTGCTGGCCGATCCACGTGATGCTGCGGTGCGCGGGCCCGAGCGATTTCCCCGGCTCACCGCCACCAACTCCTTCGACCGCGTGGCGGAGCTTGGCCCGCGGCACCTGGAGATCCTCGAACTCGTACTTTCCGGTTGCAATAACCGTGAAATCGGCACCGCCACGGGCCTGTCCATCGGCACTGTAAAAAACTACGTCTCCGCCATACTGCTTGCGCTGGATGTGCGCTCGCGCAGCCACCTGATCAGCCTGTTCCGCTAACCGGGCCGGTAAGGGTGGCCAGCATCCGCGTCACCGTGACGGCGATGGTGTGACTTAAGTCTGTAGGTTGGCTGCGCCGCCAGGGGTAGCCTGCGCAGGTCAACGCTTACACCGAAGCGAAAAGCCGCCGCCTATGGCCACCGCCCTTCCAATTACCGTCACCACGCCGCTGGGCGCAGATCTGCTTTTCCGTGACCTGATCTGGGATGAGACCCTGGGCGTATTGCCCGAAGGCCGGCTCACGCTACTGAGTGAAAAGCCCGACATCAAGCCCAACGCCATCCTGGGCCACGAGGTCAGCGTCAAGTTCCTGGTGACCGACAGCCGTTCGCGCTACTTCAACGGTTATGTAACCAGCTTCCGGCGTGGCGGCACCATCGGCAAGTATTTCAGCTACCAGGCCACGGTTCATCCCTGGCTATGGTTCCTGACGCGCACCGCCGACTGCCGCATTTTTCTCGAGAAGACCGTATCGGAAATCGTCAAGGACGTCATCTCCAACTACAGCGTTGGCAAGGCGGATTTTTCCCTTTACGGCGATTACCCCACTCTGACCCAGTGCGTGCAGTACCGCGAGACCGATTTCAATTTCGTCAGCCGGCTGTTGGAGCGCAATGGCATGTACTACTGCATCGACTGCCCGGACGGCGCGAAGCAGACCCTGCAGGTATTCGATGCAAACTCCCAGCACCAGAGCGACCCCAACCTGAAGGAGCTGACGTTCCTGCCGGGCGGCGGGCGTCTGGCGCCGGCCGAGGGCCACCTGGCCAGCTGGGAATCCGTATCCACCGTGCAGCCCGGCAAATATGTGCTCAACGACTGGCACTACGAAAAGCCCAATACTTCGCTCCTGCAGCCGGCGGGCCAGGCGGGTGGCTACGGCAATGCCAACTACGAAATCTACGACGCGGCTTTCGGCTTTGACCAGGCCAAGGCAGGCAAGCTCTATGCACAGGTGCTGGCTGACGAATACGCCAGTGCCTACGATGTCTACGAGGGCGTGACCAATGCCTATGACCTGCGCATCGGGCGCAGCCTGCAGGTCAAGGGCCATGCCGACAGCTCGCAAAACAGCAAATACCTGGTGATCGGCGCCAGTTTCACCCTGCAGTACACGGGCCACGAAACGTCGGTCGGCGATGCCGGCGATACCCACTACGAGTGCCGTTTCTCGGCCATTCCGTTCTCGCAGCAGTTTCGTCCGGCGGCCCGCACGCCGCGCCCGTTCGTCCACGGACCGCAGCTGGCCACGGTTACCGGGCCGGCCGGTGAGGAGATCTACACCGACGACTTGGGCCGGGTCAAGCTGCTATTCCACTGGGATCGCTACGGCGTGGGCGCCAAGGCCAAGGGCCCCTCCGGCGCCAGCATTCCGCCCGAAAAAACCTCGTGCTGGGTGCCCGTCGCACAGTTGTGGGCGGGCAACAATTTCGGCGCCATGTTCACGCCGCGCATCAAGCAGGAGGTCATCGTCGAGTTCTTCGAGGGCGACCCTGACCGCCCTGTCATCACGGGCCGTGTCTACAACAAGGAGAACCCGCCGCCCTGGCCGCTGCCCGACAGCAAGACGCAAAGCGGCATCCTGACCCGCTCCACCCTCAAGGGCGCGTACGGCAATGCCAATATGCTGCGCTTCGAGGACAAGAAGGGCGACGAGCAGCTCTCCATCCACGCCGAGAAGGACCAGGACATTTCCGTCGAGCATGACGAGACGCACGATGTCGGCCACGACCGCACCAAGACCATCGGGCACGACGAGACCACCACCGTCCATCATGACCGTACCGAGACCGTCGACAACAACGAAACGGTTTCGATCGGCGTGAACCGCGACCATACCGTGGGCAAGAATGAAACCTGGAACGTCGGCAAGAACCGCGACCATACGGTGGGTGAGAACGAGACCATCAGCGTGGGGAAGAACCAGTCGATCAGCGTCGGAGCCAACCAGAAGCTGGAGGTCGCCAAGAACCAGGAAAACACCATTGGCGAAAAGCGTCAGACGCAGGTCGGCAAGGACGACATGCTGCAGGTCGGCAAGAAGCTCTACATCGAGGCGGCCGACGAGATCACCCTCAAGACGGGTGATGCTAGCCTGGTGATGAAAAAGGACGGCACCATCGAGCTAAAAGGCAAGGATATAACCGTAGTGGGCAGCGGCAAGATCGGCATCAAGGCGTCGGCAGATCTCGTGCTCAAGGGCTCCAAGATCGCCGCCAACTGAGACAGGCATGCTGCAGGTCTGCAACCGCACGCCCTTTGCCGCGATGCTCGGCGTCTTCCCCGACCCGGCGGGTGTCGAGTGCGTGTACGCTGCGATCAAGGCCACCTTCGATCTGCATGAAGGCGCGCCCCGGCTGGCTGTAAAGCCGGCGCGATTCCTCGCTGCCGACGTTTTCTGGGGCGACCCGGCAAAAACTTCACTGCGCGCAGCCGCCGACGTTACGCTGATCAAGCCCTGTACCGACGTCGTCCTGGCGGCGAGGGCCGTCGCTGCTCGCCCGGTGGGCGAAATGGACGTCTGCTTGGCAGTGGGCCCGGTGCGCCGGACCGTGCGGGTCTTCGGCCCCCGTCGCTGGGCGCGCGGGGAAGGTGGCTGGTGCATCACCGAACCGGAGCCCTTCGAGCGCATGCCCCTGCGCTGGGAATACGCCTTTGGGGGCGTTGGCCGCATCGAAGAGGGCCGGCCGCCCGAGCACGAGGCGCGCAATCCGGTCGGCGCGGGTTTTCACGCTTCCTACGAGGAGGATTTTCAGGACCGGCCGCTGCCCAACATCGAGGATCCTGAGCAACTCATCTGCCAGCCCCTCGATCGGCCGCCCCCGGCGGGTTTTGCACCGGTGGCGCCCACCTGGATGCCTCGGCGCGCCTACGCGGGGACCTACGATGCGCAGTGGCAAAAATCCCGGGCGCCGTTTCTGCCTGCCGATTTTGACGCGCGCTATTTCAATACCGCCGCCACCGGCCTTGCAGCTCCGGGCTACCTTGTGGGCGGTGAGTCCGTGACCCTATCCGGCTGCAGTGCCGGCGGACCGCTTCGGTTTGACCTGCCGCGGGCCAGCGTGGAACTCGAATGGGACTTCGATGGCCGGCATATCGAGGCCGCGGCCAAGCTCGATACCGTGCTGATCGAGCCGGACTTTGCACGCCTGCAAATGGTGTGGCGGGCCTGCCTTGCGGTCGACAAGCGCGTTCTGCGCATGCGCCAATTGACCGTCAGCTGCCCCGAGTTCGTGCTCGAGAACGAGGTGGCCTAGATGACCGATGCCATCGTCATCGCCGCCGGAGTCATATCGCCTGTGGGACTGAGCCTGCCCGAGACAGCGGCTTCGGCGCGAGCACGCGTAGCACGCCTGCGGGAAATCGACTGGCTCGACCGGCGATTCAACCCGTTCATTGCCGGAGTCGTCCCCGACGACGGCCTTCCGCCGCTGGCGCCCGGCCTTGCCGCCGAGTCGCTTACCAACCGCGAAGCGCGCATGCTGCGCCTGGGTCATGCGGCCCTGGCCGAGGCGCTTGCCATCATGCCGGTGGGCGCCCCCCGCGTTCCGCTGCTGCTGGGCCTGCCCGAGCATCACACGCAGACGCCCATCGACGCCGCTCGCTTCCTGGAGCGTCTTGCCCGCCAAAGCGAAGCGCCCATCGACCTGGAAAGAAGCGTCGCGGCACCGCGCGGGCGCGCCGCCGGCGTGATGGCGCTCAAGCAGGCCCTGGCTCGACTGGAGCGGGAGCCGGCGGGCTACGTGCTCGTCGGCGGGGTTGACAGCCTTGTCGATCTCTACGTTCTGGGCACCCTGGATGCGCAGGGCCGCATCCGAACGGAAGCAAACAGCGACGGTTTCTCTGCCAGCGAAGGCGCGGCCTTCCTGCTGCTGGCAAGCCCGGCCCAGGCCCGTGCCACCCGCGCCCGGGCTCTTGCGCGCATCAGTGCGGCGGCCATCGGCCGCGAAGCCGGTCATCTCTATGCCGAGGAGCCCTACCGCGGTGATGGACTGGCAGGCGTCTTTGCCGAGTTGCTCGGTGCCGCCGCGCCCTCCGGGCCGATCGGCTGCGTATACGCAAGCTTCAATGGCGAACGCTACTGGGCGCGGGAGTTCAGCACCGCCCGCGTCCGCAACAGCAGCTGGTTCGCCGATGACCTGCAGATGGAGCACCCGGCCGAATGTTTCGGCGACCTCGGCGCTGCCATGGGCCCAGCCCTGGTGGCGCTCGCAGTGCATGGCCTTGCGGGTGGATATCGCCGCGCCCCCTGCCTTGCGTACGCGTCTTCGGATTTTGGCGAACGTGCGGCCCTGTTGCTGGAACAGGCCGGTTAGGCCGGCGCGAAGAAAATCAAGGAGCACCGCGATGCCATGCACGGTATTCAACATTCAGGGATTTGCGCATAAAACCAGCGGCGGAATGAGCATGGTCTTTCCCGACGTCTGCAATACGCCGGCGCCGCCGGGGCCGCCCATACCCATACCCTATCCCAACATCGGCAAGGCGTCCGACACCACATCGGGCACCTCCACCGTCAAGGCAGACGGCAGCATGGTCATGATCAAGGGGGCCAAGTACATGATGAGTGCTGGTGACGAGCCCGGCTCGGTGGGCGGGATCATGAGCGGCACGTTCGCCCAGGAGTGCGAATTCCTGATGTACTCCTTCAACGTAATGCTCGATGGCGCCAATGTATGCCGCATGGGAGATCCCCTGTGGCACAACAAGAAGAACACTTGTGGCTGAACGGCGAGACGGTTCTGCCGGCGCGCCGTCACGAACCCGCCAATAATCCAACTACGACAGCAGGAAAAATCATGACCCGACCCGGTTCCAGTGCAAGAGTCGTTCCCCTGCGGCCACAAGCCGTTCCTGCCCCGCTGGCGCACGCGCCGGAGCGCGGCGAACTCCTGGAGATTCGTGAAGACGGAGCGCTCGTCGTGCGCGACGCCCGAGGCGCGTGCGTTGACTGTGACTGCCTGGAACCACTGGCGCTTGCCGGCAGCCTCAATCCTGGCGACGGCGTTTTGTTCCTGCCACCGGCCGATGGGTTGGCCGGCGTCGTCCTGGGCCGCATCGGCCGCTACCGGGCCTCGCCCAGCGCACGCGTCACCATCGAGGCCACCGAAGGTCTCACTTTGCGCTGCGGTGATGCCAGCGTGGACCTGCGGGCCGACGGCAAGCTGATGATCCGCGGCGAAGATGTGCTCCTGCGTGCGCGGGGCACGCAGCGCATCAAGGCCGGCACGGTCAACATCAACTAGGCTTGCCCGGCCATGGCGGCGGTTGCAGATCCATCCGGCCAAAGGCAGCGCTACATCCCCGATCTGCTGGATGTACATGCCGAGGAACTCGCCTACCTCTGGGGCAGGCGGCGCGCAAGCTTGCTATCGGACTCGCTCAACTTGCGCCACCTCGCCGCTCTGAACGAGCGGATCGAGGCGCATACCCAGGGCCTGCTGGTGGCTCCGGAGGCCCTCGAGCGGCAATTTGCGGTGCATCTGGGTCTGCAAGACCGGGATGCGGCATTTGCCGCCGCCCACGCGCTGCTGCGTTCCGGCCTTGCGGGCGTGCAACTCGTGATGGACGCCGTGCCGCGCGCGCAGCCCGAGGGGCTTGCCGGCATGCGAGATGCGCTGTGCATCGTCGATGTCGATGCGGCCGAAGCCGCGCTCCGGGCGCTGCTGGAATGCGCGGACGCTGCCGTGGCGGCCACGGCGGCCTACGTCCTGGCAACCCACCGCCGGCTCGATCCCGCTTCACCGCGGCTCGAATCCCTGCTCATGGAGCCCGAGCCGGCAATTGCCCTTCTGGCCTGGAAGGTAGTGGCGCTGCTCGGCGATTCCGCTTCGGCCCCCCCGAGGCCCTACAAAGTTGCCTTGCAGGATGAATCCGCCGCCATACGCGATGCCGCCCTGCGGGCGGCGATATGGCAGGGACTGGCGTGGGCACCCGCCACGGTGCGCAGGCTCGCCGAAGCGCAAGACCCGGTGGCGCTGCCCTGGCTGTCTGCCACGGCGGGCCCGGAGGCCCTGCCGTTTTTTCAGGCACTGACCGCCGCCGATAGCCGCTCCTGCGCCGTAGTTCGCCAGATCGGCCGTTACGGACATCCTGCGCTTTGCGAGCCGCTGCTCGACATGCTGAACGATGCCGATCCGCAACTGTCGGAAGCTGCCGGGGCGGCTTTCATGCGGATGGCGGGCGTCGCGCTTGCTGGGGAGCGACGGGCCATCCCTTTGGATGAGAATGCGGATGAGTTCGCACGCGAGTTCGGTGCCGAATCCTATGCGGTCGATGCGGCCCAGGCCCGGGAACTGTGGCAGCGCAAGCGCGAAACCTGGTTGACCGGTTCGCGCTGGTGCCGTGGTTGGGATATATCTTTACGCTTGAGCAAGGAGGCCCGGCAGGAAATAGATCTTGAGGCGCTCTGGGATTTCGGGGCGCGGGCTGCCCTTTGCGGGCACCGGTCGTTCGGCCCTCCCTCCGATGGTTGAACGGTATTGCCTGCGCGCATGTGACTTTCGTTGGTTGACCAGCACCAATCCGGGGCCGTGTAATGCACTTCGCAACTGATCGGACGATTCCATGGCCCTGTTGATTCGTGCGTTGAGTTTGAATGAGGAGCCATTAAGCCAGCCGATCCAGGGCGTATTCGATGCCAGCGGCGGCACGATAGGCCGGGCCGACTCCAATACCATGACGCTTCCCGACCCCGAACGGCTCATTTCCCGCGAGCATGCCCGGGTAAGTTTCGAGGGTGGCGAATACTGGATCGAGGACGTCGGTGGTGGCGTTTCGTCTGTCCTCAACGGCAAGCCCGTCGGCCAGGGCAACCGGGTGCGTTTGCGCGTTCGCGATGAATTGCGCATCTCCGCCTACCGACTCGTGGTCGATGACGCCAATGAGGACGCGTACAGCGTCTTGCGCCAGCGAACCGGACCGCACGCCCTACCCTCGGGCAATACCATCGGGCGCATGGCACCGGCGCCACGCCCCGGCATCGCGCCCTCGCGCTCCGATCCGTTCGGGGACTTGTTCGGCGATCTCCCATCACAGGGAAATCCGGCTGCCGGCCCCATGGACGACCTCATGAACCCGGCGCCCCCGGTTCATCGCGCCACGCCGGACGACGCCCGTCCGGCACTCATCCGCACCCATGCGGATGCGCGGCCCCGCCTGCCCGACGATTTCGATCCGTTCGGCGATTCCCCCGCCACGCCTGTCAAGCTGGCCGAGCAGCGTTCCGATCCCCTCGACCTGCTGAACGCCTCGTCGGCAAAGCCCGGCACGATAGACGACGATTTTGATTTTTCCGGCCCTGTCGGAGAGGATGCCCTGGCTGGTTTTCTCGCGGGTGGCTCATCGATAGAAAGCCGGCCGTCCACCGACCCCCTGGATCTCGTGCGGCCCGGCGGTGCAGGCGGGACGGCTCCCGCGCCGCCTCCGTATGCCGCTCCCAATCACACGCCGGACCTCAACAGCGGCTATGCGCCGCCGCGCGCCATCCCCGATCCGGCAATGGTGCGGCCGCAACCGCGTCCGCCTGCCCCAAGGCCTTTGCCGCCCAAGCCGGCGCGTCCGGCCGGCGCGGCGCCGGCCGCGCTCCCGGTTGCAGCTGAGGCTACGCCGGCCGAATTCGAGGCGCTCTGGTCGGCTTTTCTCGATGGTGCCGGGTTGCCGGCGCATTTTCCGCAGCGGCCCACGCCACACGTGATGGGAGTGCTCGGTTCAATATTGCGTCAAATGGTCGACGGAACATTGCAGTTGATTCGTGCCCGTTCCGTGGCCAAGAATCAGCTGCGCGTCGATTCCACCATCATCGAGGCGCGCAACAACAACCCGCTCAAATTCTCGCCCGATGCACGGTCGGCCCTTGGCCAGTTGCTGCAGCCGCCGCAGGCTGGCTTCCTCCCTGCTCCGGAGGCCGTTCGCGACGCATTCGACGACCTGCAGTCGCATCAGATCGGCACCATGGCCGGCATGCGCGCCGCTTTGGAAGGCCTCCTGGCGAACTTCGAGCCGGAGCGACTCGAGAGCCAGCTCGTCAAGCGTGGCGCACTGAGTTCGCTTCTGGCTACCAGCCGCAAGGCTCGCCTTTGGGACATTTACGTGCAGCATTACCGTTCAGTTCGCGACGATGCCGAGGAGAGCTTTCACGAGCTCTATGGCAAGGCCTTTCTGGTTGCGTACGAAAAGCAGGTCGAGCGCCTGCGTCGCGCCCAAGCCCAAGCCCAAGCGCAGGTCCATGACCGACCCTGACATGACCTGCGCCCCCGCCAGCGCAGGAGCTATCGGCGTACAAGCGGCCGCCCGCACCTTTGTCGGCGGCCGTTCGCACAACGAGGACGCGGTTGGCTTCGAATCGGTGAAGGCCGACTGGTGCTGTGTTGTTTCCGATGGCGCCGGCGGACATGAGGGCGGGGCCATCGCCTCCACGGTAGCCGTGGAATGCATCCTGACCGGATTTCGCGCCCGACCGGTGCACGATCCGGACGACCTGCGCGAATTGATTCTCGATGCGCACGATGCGGTGGTTGCCGCGCAGCGCCAGCGCCCCGCAAACACCGGGCAGATGCAGGCCACAGTGGTCGTCCTGGTCATCGATGCCAATGTCCGGCAGGCGATCTGGGGCCACGTGGGCGATTCGCGACTTTACCTCCTGCGGCGCGGAAGAATCTTTGCGATAACGCGCGACGACAGTGTCGTCCAGTGGATGGTCGAGTCCGGATTCATCGAACGCGAAGCGGCACGGTCCCATCCCGACAAGAACCGGTTGTTTGCGGCACTGGGAATGGTCGACGACATCCATCCCCGGATTTCGGGTCCGCCGTCGATGCTCGAGGACGGCGATGCCCTGCTGCTTTGCAGCGACGGCTGGTGGGAATATCTGGAAGATGCCGACATCGAAGGCACCTTCGTGCATGCGCACTCGCCCGCAGACTGGCTCGACGCCATGGTTCAACTCGTTGCCGCACGGGGCAAGCCGATGCAGGACAACTACTCGGCCGTTGGTGTCTGGGTGGGTGATCCGTCTCAGAAGACCCTGATTCAGGCCGCCCCCAGCGCGAAGCAAGCGCGATGAACACGAAACCGGGCGTGGCGGCTCCGGCAATCCGGCGTCTTGCCCGTCCCCTCCAGGTACCGCAAGGCCTCGCCATGCGCTTCGCTGGTCCCGCAATGCCGGGGCCGTGGGTTCTGCGGCAAACGTGTGTTACCTAAGTCATCCTATCGGCCGCGGCCTTTCACGATATCCTGCATTTTCGCCGGTCGGCACCCTCTTTCCCTTATGCGATGACAGCAATTGCACAGCTTTTGCGCCAGCGTCCAGCCCGTCCGGTTTGCGATAGCGGCAATTGTCTTGACACAAGTCCTGGTCGGTACCGGATACCGTGCACGAGCCGCCGCTCCGCGATTGTGCTGCTATTTGCCGTGGCGGCGCTATCGGGCTGTTCTTTTCTCGGCCTGAGCA
>Ga0075030_100002150_pt1 | contig 17899 bp, 18 predicted proteins | sample LitLauG_LLR_2012_FD_71393 | JGI IMG/M metagenome (GOLD analysis project Ga0075030, IMG submission 71393) | Freshwater sediment microbial communities from Pennsylvania, USA - Little Laurel Run_MetaG_LLR_2012 | ecosystem: Environmental > Aquatic > Freshwater > Creek > Sediment | place: USA... | reverse complement strand
TCGAGGAGGAGTACTTCCCTCCCCCGCCCGAGCTGCGCGAGCTGCTCCGGGGCCTGGAGTCGGCCCTCGCCCTGCTGAACTCGGTGCCCGCCGCCGCCGACCCGGCCGACGACGCCGGGCGACGGGTGCTGGCCGACGACCGGACGACGGCGGCCGCCGACGTGCTGGAGCGGATCGCCGCCCTCGGCTGAGCGCCTCGGCGCCCACGAGGGCGCCCGTCGGCGCGAGACTGTGCGGATGACCACGTCGCACGACACCACCACCGACACCTTCACCAGCATGGACGCCTCCACCGCGGAGCAGTGGGCCGTCATCGGTGCCGAGACCGCGCGCAACCAGGGCCGGGTGGCCGACCGGGTGCTGCTCCTGCTGGAGTCGCTGGCCGAGGTGACCGACGGGTTCGCGGTGGACCAGCTCACCCACAGCCTGCAGACGGCCACCCGGGCCGAGCGGGCCGGCGCCGACGACGAGGTGGTGGTGGCCTCGCTCTGCCACGACATCGGCAAGGCCGTCTCGGTGCCGAACCACCCCCGGATCGCCGCCGAGATCCTGCGCCCCTACGTCCGCGACGAGGTCACCCAGGCCATCCTGTTCCACCAGGAGTTCCAGGGTCGCCACTACTTCCACCACTTCCACATGGACCCCGACCTGCGGGACAACCACCGCGGGCAGGACTGGTACGGGTTGGCCGAGCGCTTCGCCGACGAGTGGGACCAGACCAGCTTCGACCCGGACTACCCGACCGAGCCCCTGTCGCACTTCGAGCCCAAGGTCCGGGCCGTGTTCGCCACCCCGCACAGCCTCTGATGGCCCCCACCCAACGCCACCGCTGGCTCACCCTGCCCGACACCCGTGCGGCCAAGCGGTCGGCCCGGCTGATGGCCTACGTGCTCGACCGGGCCCGGGCCGACTTCGCCGAGCGCTACCCGGACCTCACGTTCTCACCGGTGGTGGGGCTCATCACCGCCTACGACGAGGAGGCCAACATCGGGGCGGTGCTCGAGGCGATGCCGACCCAGGTGGACGACCTGGACGTCACCACACTGGTGGTCGTGGACGGCGGGACCGACGGCACCGCCCGGGTCGCCCTCGAGGCCGGCGTGGTCACCTGCGTCCTGCCGGTGAACCTCGGCCACGGGGCCGCCCTGCGCCTCGGCTACGAGCTGGCCTCGGCCCACGGGGCCCGGTACGTGGTCACCCTCGACGCCGACGGCCAGAACGACCCGGCCGAGCTCGGGGTGATGCTCGGGCCCCTGCTCGACGACACGGCCGACTTCGTCATCGCCTCGCGCCGGCTGGGCACCGACCAGACCACCGACCGCCTGCGCCGGGCCGGCGTGCAGTTCTACGCCTGGCTGATCAACGTCATCGCCGGCCAGCACCTGACCGACTCGTCGAACGGCTACCGGGCGTTCCGGGTCGACGTGCTGGACGACATCGTCCCCCACCTGGTCCAGGACCAGTACCAGACGGCCGAGGTGGTCATCACCGCGGCCAGCCGGGGGTGGCGCATCGCCGAGCGGCCGACCATGTGGTACCCGCGTGCGTCGGGGGCCTCGAAGAAGGGCGGCAACCTCGTCTTCGGGTTCAACTACGGCAAGGTGATCCTGACCACCTGGGCCCGGACGGCCTTCCAGAACCGCACCCGCCGGTAGGACCGGCCGGGGGCTCGACCTCCGGTCAGTAGCGCCCCGTGACCTCGACGGCCCGGTCGTACAGGTCCTGGAGCGCCACGGTCAGCGACTCGGTCAGCTGGTGGATCCGGCTGCGGGGCACCCGTCCGGTGCCGGTGCGCTCGGGCGGGGGAAGTGCCTCGCCCACCTCGAGGTGGATGTGGCGGGGCCGGGGGATCGTGGTCCCCTTGGGCATGACCGACGCCGACCCGCCGATGCCGACCGGCACCACCGTGGCCCCGGTGCGGGCGGCCAGGAACGCCACCCCCTCGTGCAGGTCCTGCACCACCGGCCCGGTCCGGCGCTCCCCCTCGGGGAAGAGGATGAGGACCTCGCCGGCCTCGAGCACCTGCTGGGCCCGGCGCATGGCCTCCCGGTCGGCCGACTCCCGGTGGACGGGGAACGCCCCGACCGAGGGCAGGATGCGGGCCAGCACCTTGTTGTCCCACAGCGAGTCCTTGGCCATGTAGTGGAGCTTGCGGTCGGTGACCTGGGAGGCCACGAAGAAGTCGATGAAGGACCGGTGCACCGGGGCGACGATGACCGGGCCGGTGGCCGGCACCCGGTGGCGGTCGTTGACCGACGTCCGGAAGAGCAGCGCGTTGAGCAGGCGGACCCCCACCCGCAGGATCCGGTAGATCGGGGTGAAGCTGGTGTCCACCCGCATCGGCACGCCTGGCGACCGGCCGTCCGTCGGTGCGTCCGCCCCTTCGTCCGCCCCGTCGTCGGTCGCCCTGTCGTCGGCCACGGGGCCGGGCCCTCCGTCCGGGCTCACAACCATGCCAGTACCTGCTCCACGATGTCCTCCACGCTATGCGCTCCGGTGTCGATGACCCGGGCACCGTCCACCCGCTCGAGTGGCGACGCCGCCCGTGTGCTGTCCAGCCGGTCCCGTCGGGCGACGGCCTCGGCGCCCTCCTCGGACCGGCGGGCCGCCCGGACCTCGGGCGAGGCGTCCAGGTAGAGCTTCAAGGTGGCGTCGGGCAGGACGACCGAGCCGATGTCGCGGCCCTCGACCACCCCGCCACCGTGGTCGGCCACCCAGGCCCGCTGCCGGGCCACCATGACGGCCCGGACGGCGGGGTTGGCCGCCACCGCCGACACCGTCGCGCTGACCTCGGGCCCCCGGATGTCCTCGGTGACGTCGGTGCCGTCGGCCACCACCCGGTCCCCCACCTCGATCGCCAGCCGGTCGGCGACCCCGGCCACCGCCTCGGCGTCCGCCGGGTCCACCCCGTCACGCAGGACGGCCCACGCCACCGAGCGGTACATGGCGCCGGTGTCGAGGCGCTGGAGGCCCAGGCGGGTCGCCAGCGCCCGCGACAGGGTGGACTTGCCCGACCCGGCCGGGCCGTCGATGGCGATCACCACCGGGGTCGTCCCGCTCATCGCCCGCCCGCCAGGCTGTCCAGGGTGTCGGCGAAGCCCGGGTAGCTGGTGGCCACGGCGTCCCAGCCGGTGACCACCGTCTCCCCGGTGGCGCAGGCGGCGCCGGCCACCGCCGCGGCCATGGCCATGCGGTGGTCGCCGTGGGCGTCGAGGGATCCGGCGGTGGGCTCGCATCCCCCGTCGACCACCAGGTCGTCGCCCTCGATCCGGGCGGTGCCGCCGAAGGCCTCGACCAGGCCGACGGTGCCGGCCAGCCGGTCGGACTCCTTGACCCGCAGCTCGCCGACGTCACGGAACCGGGTGGGCCCGTCGGCCACCAGTGCGGCGACGGCCAGGATCGGCACCTCGTCGAGCGAGGGGATCTCCGCGGCCTCCACCACCGTGCCCACCAGCGGACCGTACGACGCGGTCAGCGAGCCGGTGCCCTCGCCGTGGTCGTCGAGTGTCAGTGCCGCACCCATGCGGACCAGGACGGACACGAAGCCGATGCGCTCGGCTCCGAGGTGCACCTGCTCGACGGTCACCCGGCTGCCGGGCACCACCGCCCCGGCCACCGCCCAGAAGGCCGCCTGGGACGGGTCGCCGGGCACGGTGCGGTCGACCGGGCGCAGCGCCGAGGTCCGGAGCCGCACGACGCGTCCTTCCCCCCAGGGCTCCACGGTGACGTCGGCACCGGACTCGGCCAGCATCTCCTCGGTGTGGGCCCGGGTGGCCACCGGCTCGCGGACCACGGTCTCGCCCGTGGCGACGAGCCCGGCCAGCAGCACCGCCCCCTTGACCTGGGCGCTGGCCATGGGCGGTGTGTAGTCGATGCCGACCAGCGGGCCCCCGGTGACGACCAGCGGGGGCAGGCACCGGTCCCCCACGCCGGCCATCCGGGCTCCCATCCGTCCGAGCGGCACGGCCACCCGGTCCATGGGCCGCGAGCACAGCGAGGCGTCACCGGTCAGCCGGGTCACCCCGGGCACGCCGGCCACCACCCCGGCCAGGAGGCGCATGCCGGTGCCGGAGTTGCCCAGGTCGATCGGCTCGGCCGGCGCGGCCAGGCGGCCGCGACCCCCGGTGACGGTCACCGTCCCCGTCGACGGGTCCCGTTCGACGGCGGCACCGAGCGCCTCGACGGCCAGGCGGGTCCGCACCACGTCGTCACCGTCGGACAGGCCGGTGACGTGGGACGTCCCCTCGGCCAGCGCGGCCAGCAGCAGCGCCCGGTGGGAGATGGACTTGTCCCCCGGCACGGTGGTCGACCCGCCGAGTGGGCGGCCCCCGGGGACGGTGTGGGTGCCGCCGGCCGTCACCGGACCGTCCCGACCGGGGTGCTGCTGGCCCGGTGGCCCTTGGCGGCCAGGGCGTCGACGAAGGTGGCGGCCAGGGCGGCGTCGATCACGGCCACCAGGACTCCCCGGTCGCCCTCGACCGAGTGGGCGATCTCCACGTCGTAGATGTTGATGCCGAGCTCGGTGGCGAGCACGGCGATCTCGGCGACGGTGCCCGGGCGGTCGAGCACCGGCACCCGCACCTCGGCCAACGCCTCGGGACGGGCGGCCCGCTCCCCCATGGCCCGGCGGGCGGTGGCGGCCCGGTCGAGGACCTCCAGCAGCGAGCCGTGGTCCCGTTCGGCCACCCGGCGGCGCATCTCGCCCAGGGCGTCGATCAGCAGGTCGAGGGTGTCGACGATGGCCGCCGCGTTGTCGTCACAGATCCCGGGCCAGATGGTGGGCTGCCCGGCGGCGATCCGGGTCATGTCGCGGAACCCGCCGGCCGCCAGCTGCAGGAGTGCCCCGTGCTCCTCGCGCTGGTCGGAGGCGAGGTTCATGAGGGTGGCGGCGGTCAGGTGGGGCACGTGGGAGACCACGGCCACCAGCGCGTCGTGCTCCGCCGGGTCGAGGGCCACCACGTTGGCCCCGAACTCGGCCAGCACGGCACGGACCCGGGCGTAGGCGGCCGGGTCGGTCGAGGCGGTGGGGGTCAGCACCCAGGTGGCCCCCACGAAGAGCTCGGCCGAGGCCCCGTCCACCCCCACCTGCTCGCTGCCGGCCATCGGGTGGCCACCCACGAACCGGGGCCGGTCGACGGTGGCCACCAGGGGGCCCTTGACGCTGCCCACGTCGGTGACCACGGCACCGGGGTTCCACCCGTCGCCCTCCAGCACCTCGGCCACCACGGCGGCCGCCGCGTGGACGGGGGTGGCCACGACCACCAGGTCGGCGGTGCGGTCCTCCCCCTCGGCGTCGAGTGCGCCGAGCGCCACGGCCCGGGCGGCGGTGCCCGGGGTGGTGTCGGCACCGGTGACGTGCCAGCCGTGGGCCCGCAGCGCCATGCCCACCGATCCGCCGATGAGGCCGGTGCCGAAGATCATGGCCCGGCCCGCCGGGGCCGGTCGGACGGCGTCCCGGTCAGCCGGGGAGGTCGTCACGGAGTCCCTGGGCGCCCTCGAGGTAGACGTGGACGATGTCCGCCCTCGGGCGCTCCGTGGTGACGTGGAGCATCACCCGCACGCACCGGGGCACGGACCCGGTGATGGCCAGCTCGCGGGCGCAGATGAGCGGCACCGCACCGAGGCCCATGGTGCGGGCCGCGGTGGCCGGGAAGATCGAGACCAGGTCCTCGGTGGCGGTGAAGAGGATCGACACGATGTCGTCCTCCACCAGGGCGTTGCGCTCCATGATGGCGGCCAGCAGGGCCACCACCCGCTCGGTGATGGCGTCCGGGTCGTCATGGTCGACCGTGGTGGCGCCGCGGACGGCTCGCAGGGTGGCTGGCATCAGGCAGGCATGTTAGCCAGGGGGCGGGGGCACGGCGCCCGGGCCCGGCGCGTTGCGGTCGCCCTCGGCGATGTCGTCGGCCGCCACCGCCGCGGCGGCCAGGCCCCGGACCTCGTCGAAGGTCAGCGGGCGGTAGGCGCCGGGGGTCAGCGACGGGTCGGCCAACGGCCCGATCCGGGTGCGGACCAGCCGGGTCACCGGGTGGCCCACGGCGTCGCACATCCGGCGGACCTGGCGGTTGCGGCCCTCGTGGATGACGATCCGCAGCAGCGTCGGGGCCACGACCGCCACCCGGGCCGGGGCGGTCGGTCCGTCGTCGAGCTCGACACCCTCGCGCAGGCGGCGCACCGCCCCGGGGGACGGTTCGCCCTCCACCTGGACCAGGTACTCCTTCGGGACCCCGTACGACGGGTGGGTGAGCCGGTGGGTGAGCTCCCCGTCGTTGGTGACGATGATCAGCCCTTCCGAGTCCAGGTCGAGGCGACCGACCGGGTACACCCGGGGCTCGGGTGGGACCAGTTCGACCACCGTCGGCCGTCCGTGGGTGTCCTCCGCCGTCGACACCACCCCGGGAGGCTTGTTGACCAGGTAGTGGACCAGGCCGGGGCGCACCGGCAGGGGCACCCCGTCGAGCTCCACCACGTCGACTTCGGGGTCGACCCGGCGCCCGAGCACGGGGACCTCGCCGTTGACCGTCACCCGTCCGTCGACGATCAGGTCCTCGCAGACCCGCCGCGAGCCGACACCGGCCCGGGCCAGGACCTTCTGGAGCCGCTCGCCCGTGTGGAGGTCGGCCGGGGCGGGGCCGGCGGGGTCGTCCTCGTCGCCCTCAGACATCGGAGACCGGGCGCATCTGCTCCTCGAGTTCGGCCAGGGCCTCCGGCCCCGGCAGCAGGTCCTCGACGGGTGGCAGCTGCTCGAGCCGGTCGAGGCCCAGGCGCTCCAGGAAGGCGTCGGTGGTGGCGTAGAGCACGGCCTGGCCGGGCCCGGCGGCCCGCCCCACCGGTGTGATGTAGCCCCGGTGCTCGAGCAGGCGGACCACCCCGTCGACGTTGACGCCCCGCAGGGCGGCCACCTGGGCCCGGCTCACCGGCTGCTTGTAGGCGATGATGGCCAGCGTCTCGAGGGCGGCGGCGGACAGGCGCGACGACACGCCCACGTTGGCGAACCGCTCGACGTAGGGGGCCAGGTCGGGGTGGGTCTGGATGCGCAGGCCGCCGGCGATGCGGACCACCTCGAACCCCCGTCCACCGGTGCGGCAGGACTCGATGAGCTCGTCGCAGATCGGGTCGATCCGGTCGACGGGCACCTCGAGCAGCTCGGCCAGCAGGCCGGGCGGCACGGGCTCCACCGCCACGATCAGGACGGCCTCGACGGCCCGGGCCTCCGGGGAGAGCGGCACCGTCATCCCTCGTACTCGTCGGTCGGGCCGAACCCGACGGACACGGTGGCCGGCGCACCGGGCACCCACTCGACCGCCAGGTCGCCGAAGGTGTGGCCCTGGTCGAGCGAGACCCGGCCCTGCTTGCACAGCTCGAGCAGGGCCAGGAAGCGCACGATGATCTCGATCCTCGACGTCAGGTGGCCGGTGAGCTCCCGGAAGGTGGCCGGACCCGACCGGGGCAGGCGCAGGGCCAGCTCGGCCACGGCGTCGGCCACGGTGACGGCGTCGACGGTCACGTGGTAGAGGTCGACCACCGGGGCCGGGCGCTCGGCCGTCGCCCGCATGAAGGCGGCGGCCACCTGGTCCGGGGTGACGCCCTCCAGCAGGTCGGGGGCGTGGATCACGAGGTCGGGGTCGAGGCCGGCGGTCCGGGGCACCGACCGGGCGGCCTGCTCGATGAGCAGCGCGAACCCGTCGGCCGCCGCCGCATAGGCCTGGCACTCGAGGAGCCGGGCCAGCAGCAGGTCCCGCTCCTCCCAGCCGACCAGCTCCTCGTCGGGCTCGACGTCGCCGCTGCCGGGCAGCAGGCGCTTCGACTTGAGCTCGATCAGCACGGCCGCCACCACCAGGAACTCGGACAGCACGGGCAGGTCCACCTCGTCCCACGAGGCCACCTCGACCAGGAAGGCGTCGACCACGTCGGCCAGGGGGATGTCGAAGATGTCGACCTGGTGGGCCGTCACCAGTTGCAGGAGTGCCTCGATCGGGCCCTCGTAGGCGGGGATGGAGACGGTGGCGGCCACGGAGCCGAACGATACCGGGTGGGAGGGCCCGGTCCGTGCACCGGGTGGCGCCCGGCGGTCGGGACCGCCCGGGGCGGGCACCGCGCCCCAGGTCACACGGCCTACGATTGCCTGCTTATGGCACGCGTCCTCTCCGGAATCCAGCCCAGCGGCGACCTCCACCTCGGGAACTACCTGGGTGCCGTGCGCAACTGGGTGGCCGACCAGGACGCCCACGACGCCTTCTTCTGCGTGGTGGACCTCCACGCGCTCACCCTGGACATCGACCCGGCCGACCTGCGGGCCCGCACCCACGACACGGCCATCGACCTGCTGGCGGCCGGACTCGACCCCGAGCGGTGCACCCTCTTCGTCCAGAGCCACGTCGTCCAGCACGCGCAGATGGCGTGGCTGCTCGAGTGCACGGCGGCCATGGGCGAGCTCGAGCGCATGACCCAGTTCAAGGACAAGGGCGAGGGCAAGGGCTCGGCCCGGGTCGGCCTGTTCACCTACCCGGTGCTGATGGCGGCCGACATCGTGCTGTACGACGCCGAACGGGTGCCGGTCGGCGACGACCAGCGCCAGCACCTCGAGCTGGCCCGGACCCTGGCCCAGCGGTTCAACCACCGGTTCGGCGACACGTTGGTGGTGCCCGAGGCGGCGATCCCGGCCGCCGGGGCCCGGGTCATGGACCTGCAGTACCCGGACCGCAAGATGTCCAAGTCGGTCAACTCGCCGCTCGGCACGCTGCTCATGATGGACGACCCGGCGACCATCACCAGGAAGGTCAAGAAGGCGGTGACCGACAACGACGGCGAGGTCCGCTACGACCCGGCGGCCAAGCCCGGCCTGGCCAACCTGCTGGAGCTGCTGGCCGCCGCCACCGGTCGGACGCCGTCCGAAGCCGCCGCCGGCTACACCCGGTACGGCGACCTGAAGGCCGACACCGCCGAGGCGCTGGTGGAGCTGCTGCGGCCGGTGCAGGAGCGACGGGCCGAGCTGGCCGCCGACCCCGGTGCCGTGCCGGCACTGCTGGCCCGCGGGGCGGCGAAGGCGACCGGGGTGGCGGCGGCGACCTACGACCGCTCGGCCGCCGCCGTCGGACTCCTCGCCCCCGCATGACCACCACGGCCGAGGCCGAGGGCTCCGACCCGGCGGACCCGCCGGACCGGTCGGCGGCGCACCCCGCCGCGCCGGACGGCGCCGATGGTGGCCCGGGCGCAACCGGCCCGGACGCCACGGGCGACGGCCCGGCCGGGTCGCCCGTCCGTCGGTTCCTGGTGCTGTCGATCCGACCGGTCCTGCTCTACCTCGCCTCGCGGATCGGCATGACCCTGGTGGCGGCGGCCACCGGATCCGACACCCACCAGTCCTTCGGGACGGTGCTCAGCCCGTGGGACGGCAAGTGGTACCTCCAGATCGCCCAGTACGGCTACGTCACCCGGATCCCGCCCGGGCACGGCGACCCGGCCCAGTCCGACCTCGGCTTCTTCCCCCTCCTGCCGATGCTGACCCGGTGCACCCACCTGGTGACCGGGCTGCACTGGACGGCGGCCGCCCTGCTCACCACCTTCGCCCTCGGCCTCGGTGCGGCGGTGGCCGTCTGGTGGATGCTGCACGACCTCTACGGCCGCACCGGTGCCGACCGGGGCACCGCCCTGGTGTTCTTCTCCCCCGGCGCCCTGGTGCTGAGCCTCGTCTACACCGAGGCCGGCACCATCCTGTTCGTGGCCTGCACGCTCCTGGCCCTCCGGCGCCGGCGCTGGGTGCTGGCCGGACTGAGTGCGGCGGTGGCGTCCACCGCCGACCCGGTGGCCGCCGCCGTCATCGTGCCCTGCGTGGTTGCCGCCGTGCTGGCCATCCGCCGGCGCCACGAGTGGAAGGCCCTGCTCGCCCCGGTACTGGCGCCGCTCGGCATCGGCGGGTTCTTCGTCTACCTGTGGGCCCACACCGGGTCGCCGTTCGAGTACTTCCGGGCCCAGCGGGCCGGCTGGCAGGGCGGCACGTACTTCGGGGGCATCCCCGGGTCGTTCGCCCACCTGTTCGCCCACTGGTTCGCCGATCCGGACTACGCCGTCAAGGCGGTGTCGGCCCTGGTGGCGGTGGTGCTGCTGGTCATCTTCTTCCGGGCCCGGCCGCCCGGCACCTGGATCGGCTACGTGGTCGCCGTGCTGGCCTTCGGGGCGCTCTCGCCCGTGATCGGCGTCACCCCCCGCCTGGCCCTGCGGGGGTTCCCGCTGCTCGGGGTGGTCGGGGCCCGGCTGCCGCCACTGTGGTTCGAGGCGGTCCTCGGCCTGTCGGCCCTGTGCATGGCGGCGCTGGGGGCCATGGCCATGGGCGGGCCCCTCTGGACCCCGTGACCGGCCCGTCGACGGCGCCCTCGGCCCGCTGGGTGGCGGGGGCGGCCGTACTCGGCGTGCTGTCGGCGGCGTGGCTGGTCGTCCGCGTCGTCCAGGTGACGTGGCACCAGCCACAGTCCGACCTGGCCGTCTACCTGCTCGGGGCCCGTCACCTGGTCGACGGCCACCTCTACTCGGTGATGCTCCCGACCGTCCCCCACCTGCCGTTCACCTATCCCCCGCTGGCCGCCCTGGGGTTCGTGCCCCTCGCCTGGTTGCCCCACAGCGCCGCCCAGCTGGTCTGGGCCGGGGTCAACGTGGCCAGCCTCTACGCCGTGCTCGCGCTGTCGCTGCGGGCCGCCCTGCCTGACGCCCACCGGACCCGGGTCCTGCTCGGGGCGCTGGTGCTGCTCAGCCCGTCGTACCTCCTCGACCCGGTCCGGCTCACCTTCTACTTCGGCCAGGTGAACCTGGTGCTCTGCGCCCTGCTGCTGGCCGACCTCACCCGCACCCTGCGGGTCGGCCGCTGGACCCTGCCCCGTGGCGTGCTGGTCGGCGCGACCGCCGCCGTCAAACTGGTGCCCCTGGTCTTCGTGCCCTACCTGTTCGCCACCCGCCAGGTCCGGGCGGCGTGGACGGCGGTGGTCTCGTTCGGCGTCCTGTCGCTGGTGGCCGCCGCCGTCGACCCGTCGGCCTCGTGGGACTACTGGACCCACTACGCCACCGACGCCAGCCGGGTCGGCGACCCCGCCTTCCACCTCAACCAGAGCCTCCTGGGAGTGGTCGACCGGGCCGCCCACCGCCTGGTCTCCCCCACCCTCGTCGACGTGGCCGCCGTGCTGCTGCTGGTGGCCGGCATCGCCCTGGCCCGGTGGGCGTGGCGCGACTCGTCGGTGTTCCTGGGCGTGCTGGTGTGCGCCGCCACCGGGATGCTGGTCTCGCCCATCACCTGGCAGCACCACGCCGTCTGGTGCGTGCCCGTCCTGGTGTGGCTCGCCCTCGGTCCCGACCGCCCCCCGGCCGGGCCGGCGTGGGCCCTGGCCGCCGGGGTGCTGCTGTGGTGGTCGCCGCTCGAGCGCGGTCCGCTCGGTGTCGGGCCCGAGCTGCACGAGCGGGGGTGGACCCTGGTCGCCGGGGACTCGACGTTCCTGCTGGCGGTGGCCTTCCTGGTCGGCGTGGCCGTGCTGCTGGCGGTGCGGCGGGCCCGCACCGGGGTCAGTGGCCCGCCGTCCCCGGCGCCCAGTACTGCAGCGACGACGTAGACAGGGCGTCGGGTCCGGTCGTGTAGGCCTCCACCAGCCACCGGGCACCGTGGGTCGGGGCCCAGGTGAACCGGGTCGGACGCAGCACGAACTCGGTGGTCCCCCCGGCCGGCACCGGGGACGCCCCGTGGACCACCGTCGCCTGCCAGAAGCCACCGGGATGGCCCCCGCCCGACGACACCATGAACCGGGGCAGCAGGGCCCGGTCCGCCGTGTTGTGGACGGTGACGTCGATGCGCACGTAGTGCAGCCCGCCGTCGACCGTCGCCGCCCCGGCCGAGGCGTAGGAGTCGACGGAGACGGCCAGCGGTGCCGAGGTCAGGGCGACGACCGCCAGCACCGCCGCCCCGGCCGCCGGCACCCCGACGGTCACCCGGGGCCACCACCGGCCGGGGGTCGGGCCCGTCCCCGTCGGTCCGGCGGGGACGTCGCGCACGGACAGGGCGGCCACGAGGGCGGCCGGCGCCAGGTCGAGCAGGTAGTTGGCCAGGCTGCGGGCCGGCAGGAACAGCACGATGGGCAGCAGGAACAGCCACGCCCGCTTGAGACGCGCCTCCCACCACACGAAGGCGGCCAGGAGGGCCACCAGGGCCAGCACGGCGGCTCCGCTCAACCACGGCAGCACCACCCCACCGGTGAGTCCGTGGAGGGCGAGGGCCACGATGCCCTGCCCGTCGGCCACCAACGGCTGGAACAGGGGCAGGAAGGCGCCACGGGCCCACGCCGAGGGCGCCCACACCAGGAAGGCCAGGTCGATCACGACGAAGGTGCCGACGGCCAGGACGGCGTAGCGCAGCCCGACGGCCAGCGGCCGCCCCCCGGCCCGCCGGGCCTCCACGGCCACCCCGGCCACCAGGAAGGGCAGGCAGAACCACGGGGTCTGTTTGATCGAGCAGGCGACCCCGAGGCTGACCGGTCCCACCCAGGCCGGCAGCCAGGCCACGGCCCGGCCGGGGAACCGGTCCCACCGCCAGACGGCGACCACCAGGAAGGGCAGGTAGAGGGCGTCGGTGCCCCCGTTGGCGAAGGCGCCGGTGAACGCCCCGGTCAGCAGCAGCAGTGGGGCGATCCACCGCAGGGCCCGGGGCAGCATGCAGAACACCAGGATCCCGGTGGCCAGCCAGGCGGCCAGGTCGACCCAGTCGGACACCATGTGGGTCGTCCCCAGCCACTGCAGCGGCACCTGCAACAGGAAGGAGCCGGCCGGGTAGGACACCAGCGAGGTGTGGACGCCGTCGACCTGGTAGGTCCAGTAGGCCCAGGCCGGGTGCAGCAGCTCGGCCGCGCCGGCCATCGACGAGGTGTAGGGGTTGCGCCCCTCGAGCAGGAGGCGGGCCGCCACCTGGTTGAAGGCCGCCGAGTCGGTCGCGTAGTAGTGCCGCCCGTGGATGCCGGTGCCCTGGACCACCGCCACGGTGGTGAGCACGGCACCGAGACCGAGGCCCTGCATGGCCCGCCCGAGCGGGCGGGGCACGGTCCACAGCAGCACCGCGCCGACCAGGGCGACGGCCACCAGCACCGGGGACAGCACCGCCGCCCAGGCGCCGCTCGACCAGGACCCCCAGTACTGGAGCCCCGCGGCCAGGGCCCCGATCCACACCACCGTCCAGGCGCACTGCTGCACCAGGTCGGCGCCGCGGTCGGGTGTCCGGACCGGGAGGTCGGCCGTGGCCGTGCCGACCGGCGCGACGGCGCCCGGGTCGTCGTCCGGCACCGGCGGTCCGGTGGGAGCGTCCAGGATCACGGGAACACCGCCCGGGAGGCCAGTTCGAGGACCGTGAACCCGACGAGGAGCACGGCCGACACCGCCACCAGCCACCGGTGGACCCGGCCCTCGTAGCGGGTCCCGAGGGCGACGACGATCGGGAAGGCCAGCATGAGGAACCGCGGCCGTAGCCCCACCGGCTGCGACACGGCTGCGGCGCCCAGGGCGCACACGCCGTAGAGGAGGACCGGGACGGGCTGGCGTTCGCGGACCATGAGCACCACCCCGACGACGGCCGCCACCGTGCCGAAGAACAGGATCTGGCCGGTCTCGGTGGGCGACACCGGGTCGTGGAGGAAGGCCCACAGGATCCGGAACGGGTAGGCGACGGACGGGTAGCTCCTCCAGCCGCCCCGCTCGGTCAGGCGCCAGGCCTCGAGGTGACCGGTGTGGGCCCACAGGTAGCCCATGAAGGCCACGAACCCGAGCGGGGCCAGCACCGGTGCCACCAACGCCCGCCACTGGCGGTCACGCACGACGGCCCGGCCGGCGCACCAGGCGCAGCTCACCACGAAGGCCAGTGCCACCGGTGAGGCGGCTGTGGCCACCGCCCCGAGTGCCCCGGCCAGCAGCCACCGCCGGTCGAGCAGCGCCACCAGGCCCAGGGCCACGCAGGTGACCACGATGCCTTCCGAATAGGCCAGGCTGAAGGCGAACGTGCCGGGGAACACCGCGAACAGCAGTGCCGCCCGGTAGCCGGCGTCGTCACCCCGCAGGCGCCGGGCCAGCAGCCCGACCGCGTACACGGCTGACGCCCCGGTGGCCGCGCTGACCAGGAGGGCGGCCACGCCGGCCGACAGCCCGGTCAGGCTCACCACCCGCACGATGAGGGGGAAGAGCGGGAAGAACGCCGTCGGGTTGGCGGCCACGTGCCCGGCGACGGTCGGCAGGTGGGCCGGGTAGCCGTGGTGGACGATGCGCAGGAACCACTCGCCGTCCCAGATGCCGAGGTCGTACAGCAGGCTGTTGTGCGTCCACCGGTTGGCGACGGCGACCGCGGCCACGGTGACCACCCGGCAGGCCAGGTAGACCAGGAGGGCGGTGGTGGGCACCCACCGGACCGCCGGTCCACCGGCGGCGGTGCCGGGCTCCGGCCCCGCGACCTCCGTCGGCTCCGTGACCAGCCGTTCCGCCACGGGCTGCTCGGACGTCAGCGGCTCAGATGCCACCGGTCACCACCGTGTCGGCACCGGAGGGGACCGACCAGTCGAGGGCCCGACGCCAGGCGCCCGACCACACGAACCAGACGGCCGCCCCCACCAGCAGCGGACCGGTCACCCAGTAGTCGCCACCGTTGAGCAGTGGCGTGCCGCCGGCCCCCACCACCAGCATGGCCAGTGCCGCCACCACCGCCAGGGTCCGGGACCGCTGGGCCCGGGTGGCGGCCAGCACCGAGATCCCCCAGGTCAGGTACCACGGCCACAGGGTCGGACTGAGGACCACGAAGAGCAGCAGCGACAGCCCGAGCAGCACGCAGAGGTCGCGCCCGCGGACGTGCAGGACCATCCACACGATGCCGGCCACCGCGGCCAGGCTGCCGGCGGCCTGGGTGAGCGAGGTGACCGTGGACCGGCCCACCGGCACGCCGACCAGGTGGAGCACGCCGTGCAGGAACGAACCCACCGACACCAGCGGGGTGATCAGCACCCGCAGGGTCGTCGGGACGTGCAGGGCGGTCGGCCCGAGCCACGTCCACCCGTACCCGGCACCCCAGGTGAGGGCCACCACCACCACCGCCGTCACCAGGACCGCCTCGGCGACCACGCGGACCCGGCGGGCCGCCTCGACCCGGGTGCACTCGTCGGCCACCAGGAAGACGATGGCGGCGGCGGCCGGCAGCTTGATGGTGGCGGCCACCGCACACAGGGCGATCCCCCACCGGAGTCGCCCGGCGGTGCCGAGGGCGAGTCCGGCCAGCATCAGGCCCACCATGAGGGCGTCGTTGTGTCCCGACGAGACGAAGCTGAACAGGGCGAGCGGGCTCAGGACACCGAGCCACAGGGCCAGGCCCGGATCGGCGCCCGTCCGGCGGGCCAGCACCGGCAGCGCCACCATCATGCACGCCACGCCGATCAGTTCCAGGGCTCGGAGGACCAGGACCTGCGCCACCAGCGACCGGCCACCGAGCGAGGTGCACAGGTGGCCGAGGGCGACGAACAGGGGGCCGTAGGGCGACGCCGTGTGCTGCCAGACGGTGGCCACCGACGACAGGACCTCGCCCGGGCCGAGGGCGGCCGGGGGCACCGTGTAGGGATCGGCCCCGAGTCGGGCCAACTGTCCCTGGGCCACGTAGCTGTACAGGTCCCGGCTGAACAGGGGGGTCCCGAGGAACAGCGGTGTCCCCCACAGCACCAGGGCGACCCAGGCGGCCCGCAGCGACAGCAGGCCCCGGTAGGCGTGGGCGCCGACCCCGGCCCACCCGGCCAGCAGGACGGCGACCGCGAGGTAGAAGGCCAGGTGGGCGCCGATGCCGCCGCCGGTCGGGACGGTGAACCACCAGTGGTCGGTCGTGGGGTGCGGCACCGAGCCGATGACGCTGCCGGCGACGACGAGGCCGACCGAGCCGATGGTGCCGACACCGAGCCAGACCGGCAGCCACCGGGTGATCCGTCGGAGGGGTGCCGCCGTGGCGATGGTCTGCACTCCTCTCCGTCTCCGCTCCCCTGGTCGGTCCGCCCGGGGCGGTGGTCGGCCCGGGCGCTGGCGCCCCCGAGGCTACTCGGCGTCCTCCCCCGGATCGCGGCGCTCGGGCGCGTGGTGGACGTCAGGCCAGGCGCTGGATGTACCAGGTCTGCAGGTCGTTGATCGCCGTCGACCAGGCGTTGTGGAACACGAGGATGAGCAGGAAGGGGAGGAACATCAGGAACGGCTGCAGATTGTAGTAGCGGTCCAGGTAGCGCTCGGGCAGGAACCGCTCCAACACGGCGGCGCCGTCGAGCGGCGGACAGGGGATGAGGTTGAACGCGGCGAGCACCAGGTTGGCCAGCCCGGCGTAGAAGAACACCTGCTGGAGAAGGGACGGCGCCGCGCCCGTCAGGAGGCTGGTGCGGCCGCCGGCGGCCACGAACCCGACGCCCACGAGGGCGGCCAGGACGATGTTGGTCAGCGGCCCGACCAGGGCGACCAGCACGGTGTGGTTGCGCGGGCTGCGCAGGTTGCTCGTCATGACCGGCACCGGCTTGGCCCACCCGTAGGCGCCCACCCCCGACAGGCTCAGCACGGCCGGCACCAGCAGGGTCCCCACCGGGTCGACGTGCCTGACCGGGTTGAGGCTCAGCCGGCCCGCCCGCTTGGCGGTCTCGTCGCCGAAGACGAGGGCCACCACACCGTGACTCAGCTCGTGCAGGATGATCGACGGGATGAGGACACAGAAGTAGATGATCTGTGCGCTGGTCAGCTTGTGCCTGGACACCAGGAGCCCGATCAGCACGGCGGAGACCGCCACGATGATGACCGTGTTCCGGTCCATCCGGAGCCGTCGCCGGCCCGTCGACCCGGACCCGTCGGGGCCCCGAGGCGTCACCGGTGGGGTCCGCTCAGGACCGGTTGGCGTGGTCGATGCAGAACCGGGTGGCCGGCATGGCCTCCAGCCGGGCCGGGTTGATCGCCACCCCGCAGACCTCGCACGTGCCGTAGGTGCCGGCGTCGAGCCGCGCCAGGGCGGCCGCCACCTCGTCGAGCGTCTCCTTCAACGTGCCGGCCAGGGCCTCGGCCTCACCCCGCTCGGCGGTCACCTGGCTGGTATCGGCGAAGTTGGCGTCGTAGTCGAGGCCGGTGCGGCCGTCGTCGAAGCCCAGCTCGGTCAGCTCGGCCCGCAGTTGGCCCTGCTCGCTCAGCAGGAGCGCGCGGTAGTCGGTGTCGGTGGTCTCGGTGGGGGCATCGCTGGGCATCCGTACGATCCTACCCGCCGCCGGCCCCACCGATCACCGTCGGCCCGATGCAGTGGCCCGGGGGTGGGCGCTGGCGTAGGCGGCCCGCAGGTGGTCCTGACTGAGACGGGTGTACAGCTGCGTGGTGGCGATCGAGACATGGCCGAGCACTTCCTGGACCACCCGGATGTCGGCACCGTGGGCCAGCATGTGGCTGGCGCACGAGTGGCGCAGCACGTGCGGGCTCACCACGTCGCCGAGGCCCACCCGCTCGGCCCGGCCCTGGATGGCGGCCCACGCCCCCTGGCGGGACAGGCGGGCGCCCCGGACGTTCAGGAACACCGCCTCGGCGTCCGACCGCCGGGCGAACCGACGGGGCTCCAGCAGCGGCCGCCCGCCCGGGCCCAGCCACCGGTCGAGCGCCATGCGGGCCGGGGCGCCGATGGGCACGAGCCGCTCCTTCGCCCCCTTGCCGAAGACCCGCAGCAGGCCGTCGTCCCCGGTGAGGTCCAGCAGCGACAGGCCCACCACCTCGGAGATCCGGGCCCCGGTGGCGTACAGCACCTCGAGCAGCGCCCGGTCCCGCAGGTCGACCGGCCCGGTGCCGTCCACCGAGTCCAGCAGCGCGAGCACCTGGGCCTCCTCGAGGGCCTTCGGGAGCCGTCGGGGCA
>Ga0075030_100002148_pt1 | contig 17905 bp, 15 predicted proteins | sample LitLauG_LLR_2012_FD_71393 | JGI IMG/M metagenome (GOLD analysis project Ga0075030, IMG submission 71393) | Freshwater sediment microbial communities from Pennsylvania, USA - Little Laurel Run_MetaG_LLR_2012 | ecosystem: Environmental > Aquatic > Freshwater > Creek > Sediment | place: USA... | reverse complement strand
CAGGCGAAGTGGCACCAGTGGGAGCCGGCGGTGAGCGACGGCGGGCGCGAAGGCGCGAAGCTGGCGTTTGGGCGCGTGGTGAACACGGTCTACGTGCCCGGAAAAGCGGATGTGATTTTGTCGCTGGACGCGGATTTCCTGGCGAGCGGGCCGGGGCACATCGGGTACGCGAAGCAGTTTGCCCGGCGGCGAAATCTGGACGGCACAAACGAATCGATGAACCGGCTGTACGTGGTGGAGCCGACGCCGACGGTAACGGGCTCAACGGCGGACAACCGGTTGCCAATGCGCGCATGCGACATCGAGCTGTTTGCGCGGGCGCTGGCGGCGAAGCTGGGACAAGGCAGCGCGGTGAGCCTGCCGGCCGCGGCGGAAAAGTGGCTGGAAACGGTTGCGGGCGACCTGCAGAAGTCGCGCGGGGCGTCGCTGGTGATTGCGGGAGAACAGCAATCGGCGGCGGTACACGCGCTGGCGCACGCGATCAATGCAGCGTTGGGCAACGTGGGAACCACGCTCTATTACACGGAACCCGTGGAAGCGGAGCCGGTGAATCAACTGGAATCGCTGCGGGAACTTTGCGCGGACATGGACAAGGGCAAAGTGGATTTGCTTCTGATTCTGGGCGGCAACCCAGTGTACGACGCGCCACACGATTTCGATTTTGTTTCGAAACTGAAGAAGGTCAATAACGTGGTGCATTTGAGCCCGTATTTTGACGAAACCTCGGCGTACTGCCAGTGGCACGTTTCGGAATCGCACTATCTGGAATCGTGGAGCGACTCGCGGGCATATGACGGCACCGCGAGCATCGTCCAGCCGCTGATTTCGCCGCTCTATTACACGAAGTCCGCGCATGACGTGGTGGCGGCCTTCAGCGACAAGCCGGGACAACCGCCGTATGACACGGTGCGCGCGTATTGGGCGGAAGCTTCGGCGCACCTGGATTCCTCGATGGAATCCGGATGGCGGAAGTGGCTGAACGACGGCGTGATTCCGGGGACGAAGTTTGCGTCGGTCAAGGTTGATCTGAAATTCAACGCTGCGAGTTTGCAGGCGTTTGTGCCGGTGGCGGCGGACCAACTGGAATTTATCTTCCGGCCGGACCCGTGCGTGTATGACGGGCGGTTTGCGAACAATGGCTGGCTGCAAGAACTGCCGAAGCCGCTGACGAAACTGACGTGGGACAACGCGGCGCTGGTGAGTCCAAAACTGGCGCAGAAGCAGGATTTCGCGCACAAGGTGATGGCGCGCGGCGGAGAGCACGGACAAGTCCGCACGGCGGTGGTGGATATCGCGCTGAACGGGAGCAAGGTAAGCGCGGCAACATGGACGCTGCCAGGACAGGCGGAAAACACGGTGGTGCTGCCGCTGGGATACGGGCGGACGCGCGCGGGCTATGCCGGCACAAACAAGGGATTCAACGCGTACGTGGTGCGCACATCGAACGCGTTGTGGAGCGCGACGGGCGGGCAGCTGACCGCGACCGGCGACAGCTACCCGCTGGCGTGCACGCAGTACCACTTCAACATGGAAGGCCGGCAGATTCTGAGCGCCGGGACGCTGGAGGAGTTCAAGAAGAATCCGGCGTTTGCGCACGAAGGGTTTGAGATGCCGGCGCAGGACAATTCCCTGTACAAGCAGTTTGAGTACAAGGGGCATGCCTGGGGCATGGCCATTGACCTGACGAAATGCAATGGATGCAGTGCGTGCGTGGTGGCTTGCCAGTCCGAGAACAACATTCCGGTGGTCGGCAAGGATCAGGTGATGCGCGGGCGCGAGATGCACTGGATCCGCATTGACCGGTATTACACGCATTCGCCATCCGCGACGGTGGACAACACCGGAGATCCGAGTACGTACAGCCCGGCGCTGGATAATCCCGAAACGCATTTCCAGCCGGTGCCGTGCATGCAGTGCGAAAACGCGCCGTGCGAGCAGGTTTGCCCGGTGGGGGCGACGACGCACAGTGCTGAAGGCCTGAATGACATGGTGTACAACCGCTGCATCGGCACGCGGTACTGCTCGAACAACTGCCCGTACAAGGTACGGCGATTCAACTTCCTGCGCTTCCAGGACTGGGAGACACCGCAATTGAAGCTGTTGCGGAATCCGGAAGTAACCGTGCGCAGCCGAGGCGTGATGGAAAAGTGCACGTACTGCGTGCAGCGGATCAGCAACGTGCGCATTGACGCGGAAAAGCAGAACCGGCCGATCCGCGATGGCGAAATCGTGACCGCGTGCGAATCGGCGTGCCCGTCCGAAGCGATCGCGTTCGGCGACATCAATGACCCGAACAGCAAGGTGGCCAAGTTGAAGGCGCAGCAGAGGAACTACACCGTGCTGGGTGAAATCAATGCGCGGCCGCGGACCACGTATTTGGCGGCCGTGCGGAACCCGAACGCGGAGTTGGAAAAGGCATGAGCGCAACACAGAATTTGCGGCCGGGACAAGAAGCGGAACCGTGGCTGGAGCCAGGGCATACATACGCCTCGGTAACGGACAAGATTTCGTCGGTGGTGCTGACGCGGCCGCTGGGAATCGGCTGGCTGGCGGGCTTTGCGCTGACGTTCAGCATTGTGATGGTGCTGTTTCTGGCGGTGGCGTACCTGGTCGTCAAAGGCGTGGGAATCTGGGGCATCAACATTCCGATCGGCTGGGGCTTCGCGATCGTGAACTTCGTGTGGTGGATTGGTATCGGCCACGCGGGAACGCTGATTTCGGCAATTTTGTATTTGTTGAACCAGAAGTGGCGGACTTCGATCAACCGTTTTGCTGAAGCTATGACGCTTTTTGCGGTGGCTTGCGCGGGATTGTTCCCGTTGATTCACACCGGGCGGCCGTGGATGGCGTATTACATGTTCCCGTACCCGAGCACGATGGGAATCTGGCCGCAATTCCGCAGCCCGCTGATCTGGGACGTTTTTGCGGTTTCGACGTACGGAACGGTTTCGCTGATGTTCTGGTTCGTGGGATTGCTGCCGGACCTGGCCACGCTGCGGGATCGCGCGAAAACGAAATGGCAGCAGATGATTTTCGGAGCGCTGTCGATGGGATGGCGCGGGTCGGCGCGGCACTGGCACCGGTATCAATCGGCTTATTTATTGTTGGCGGGCCTGGCAACGCCGCTGGTGCTTTCGGTACACACGGTGGTGAGCTTCGATTTCGCGGTGGGCATCGTTCCCGGGTGGCACACCACGATTTTCCCGCCGTATTTCGTGGCCGGCGCGATTTATTCGGGTTTTGCGATGGTGCTGACGCTGGCGATTCCGATGCGCGCGGCGTACAACATGCAGGACTTCATCACGATGCGGCACCTCGAGCAGATGGCCAAGGTGATGCTGGCGACGGGGTTGATCGTCGCCTATGGCTACTTCGTGGAATTTTTCATGGCGTTTTACAGCGGGAACAAGTTCGACGTGTTTCTGGCGAACCAGCGGCTGCACGGACCGTATGCGCCTTTCTACTACGCGCTGATTTTGTGCAACATCCTGACGCCGCAACTGCTGTGGTTCAAGAAGGTGCGGCGGAACATTCCATTGCTGTTCGTGATTTCGCTGATCATCAACACGGGCATGTGGCTGGAGCGGTTCGTGATCGTGGTGATATCGCTGACGCGCGACTTCATGCCATCGGCCTGGGGACGTTATTCGGCGACGGTGTGGGATTACGCGACGTTCGTGGGAACACTGGGATTGTTCACGATGTTGATCTTCCTGTTTGTGCGCGGGTTGCCGGCAATCGCGATTTCGGAAATGCGCGAACTTGTGCACCAGGAGTCGCACGGTGATGGGGGCCACGAATGAGTGAGAAGCGCTCCCAATTGTTTGGCGTGATGGGCGAATTTTCGACGCCTGAGGATCTGGTGGCGGCGACGAAAAAGGTGCGCGAAACCGGCTACAAGCACGTGGAAGCGTATACGCCGTTTCCCGTTGAGGGGCTTTCGGAGGCGGTGGGTTTCAAGTGGACGGCGGTGCCGCTGCTGACATTGATAGGTGGCATTGGTGGCGGATTGACGGGATTCGGTCTGCAATATTGGGTGGCCGCGATCACCTATCCGATGAATATCGGCGGGCGTCCCCTGAACAGCTGGCCGGCGTTCATTCCGGTGACATTCGAGTTGACGGTGCTGGGGGCTTCGATTTTCGCGGTGGTGAGCATGCTGGCGCTGAACAAGCTGCCCCAGCCGTACCATCCGGTGTTCAACGTGGACCGGTTCGCGCAAGCGTCCACGGATAAATTCTTTTTGTGCATTGAAGCGCGCGACCCGAAATTCAATCTGACGGAGGCGTCGAAACTGCTGCAGAGTTTGCGCGCGGAGCACGTCAACGAGGTGAAGGATGAAGAATAAGCCTTCTCTTTTGCTGATGGCGGCGCTGTGCGCGTTTGGTTTTGCGGGCTGCGAAAACATGAGCACGCTGCGGCAAGACATGGCCAATCAGCCGCGGCAGAATCCTTTGTCTCCCGCGCCGTTTTTTGCCGATGGCCGATCCGAGCGGCAGGTGATGGAAAACACGGTAGCGCGCGGCTCGATTCAGGATGATGGGTTGTTTGTGCCGAAGGATTCGAATGCGTTCCCGTTGCCGGTGAACATGGAGCTTTTGCAGCGGGGCCAGCAGCGTTACAACATTTTTTGTTCGCCGTGCCACGGGATTCAGGGAGACGGAATGGGGATGGTTGCGGTGCGCGGGATGAAGCATCCGCCGAGTTACCATCAGGATCGGCTGCGGAACGAGCCGGCCGGGTATATCTACGACGTGGTGACGAACGGATTTGGCGCGATGTACGGCTATTCGTCGCAAATCCCGCCGCGGGACCGCTGGGCGATCATCGCCTACGTGCGGGCGCTGCAACTGAGCCGGAACGTGCCGGCGAGCGAGTTGCCGGCGGAACTGCGTGAGAAATTGACGGCAGGAGGATCGGCGAAGTGAGCGCGCAAGACTACAGAGCGCCTTCGAGTGTGGACCGGCTGCAGAAGGCGGGCTTGTTTGTGGGGGGCGTCGCCGCGCTCATGGCGATTTTTGGCTTGACGAAATCGCCGGCGGATTTTTACCAGTCGTATATTTACAGCTACATGCTGGTGCTGGGACTGACCTTAGGTTCGCTTGGGCTGCTGATGCTGCAGCACCTGACGGGCGGGATCTGGGGCATCGTGATCCGGCGCCCGCTGGAAGCGGCTTCGCGGAACATCTGGCTGGTGTTTCTTTTGTTTTTGCCGATTGCGTTTGGCGGGATGAAATATCTGTACTCCGGCAACGAAAGCGAAACGGGTTGGCTGAATGCGCCGAAACAGGGCGAGCACGCGCTGACGGCGTGGCAGCAGGGGTATCTGACTTCGGGCGGATTTTTGACGCGCGCGGTGATTTATTTCGCGATCTGGATTGTGCTGATGCTGATATTTAACAAGTGGTCCAGCGAACAGGACCAACAATCCGACGGCGAGGGATTGAAGCAGCGCCTGAAGGCAGTGGCGGCCCCGGGAATCATTCTGTATATCCTGGCGATGACGTTTGCGGCGATTGACTGGGTGATGTCGCTTTCGCCGCGGTGGGCTTCGACGATTTACGGATTTATTTTTGTGGCCGGCCAGGCGATTTCCGCGATGGCACTGATGATCGCGGTGATCGTACTGTTGAGCGGGTCGGAGCCGTTGAGCGGGGTGATTAAGCGGCGGCACCTGCACGACCTGGGGAAATTGCTGTTCGCATTTAACATGTTGTGGGCGTATTTCGCGTTTTCACAATTGCTGATCATCTGGTCCGGGAACCAGCCGGAAGAGATTTCGTTTTACCGGACGCGGCTGAACGGGCAATGGGGCGTGGTGGCAGTGATTGTGCTTTTGTTCAGCTTCGGCATCCCGTTCTTGTTGCTGTTGTCGCGCGATGCGAAGCGGACGGCGAGCGTGGTTTCGAAGATCGCGGTGTGGATGATTTTCATGCGACTTGTGGATCTCTACTGGATGACCAAGCCGGAATTCACGGCGAGAGCGCTCCCCACATGGCTGGACCTGGTAGTGCCGATCGCGCTGGTGGGATTGTGGCTGGGACTTTTTGCGACAAACCTGAAGCAGCGGCCGCTGCTGCCGCTGGGCGACCCAAATCTTTCGGAGGCTCTTGCACAGCATGAGCACTGAGCAACACAACCACGGGGCAACGAACGGGCGGCCGCAGCACGCGGACGTGTCGTTTGAAGGGCAGGACGTACAACCGTCGCCGATCCTGAAGTTTCTGTTCTGGCTGGGAGTGGCGGTGGTGCTGTCATTTATTCTGTCGCTTGGGGTTTACAAAGGGCTCAAGAATTACTGGACGAATTCCTACACGGAGCCACCGCCGTCCCGCGCGGTGGGATTGCACTATCCGCCCGAGCCGAAATTGCAAGGGATGCCGGGACACTTGAGCGATCCACAGCAGGATATGCGGGACAAACTGGCGGCGGACACCAAGGAAAACAACAAGCTGGAGTGGGTGGATGAGAAGTCGGGTATCGCGCAGATACCGGTGAAAGACGCGATGCAATTGATCGTGGAGAAAGGATTGCCGGCGGTGAAACCCATGCCGGAAGAAAAGAAGTAGATGAAGAAGCTGCACAGCATCACGGGATTTGCTGCGCTTTTGCTGGCGGCGACGTTTGCGCAGGCGCAGATGATTCCGGACAACGTTGGCAAGTCTTCGAATGGACTGCCGCCGGCGCTGGCGAACGTGCATTTTGACCCGCAGTTGAACGCGCAGATTCCGCTGAACACAGAGTTTGTGGACGAGACGGGAAAGCCCGTGGAGCTCGGCGAATATTTCGGCAAGAAGCCGGTGGTGCTGGTGTTTGCGTATTACACCTGCCCGATGCTGTGCGAGCAGGTGGAGCAGGCGGTGGTGGGGACGCTGAAGATGATCTCGTTCAATCCGGGAACGGATTACGACGTTGTTTTTGTCAGCTTTGACGCCAACGACACGCCGGACGCGGCACTGAAGAAAAAGCATCAGGCGCTGGCGCGGTTTGCACGTCCGACGACGGACAAGGGCTGGCATTTTCTGAGCGGGGCACGGGAGTCGATTGACGCGGTAACGAAGGCGGCGAGTTTCAGCTACACCTACGACGCGCAGAGCAAGACGTACGCGCACGCGAGCGGCATCCTGCTGCTGACGCCGGACGGAAGAATTTCGCGTTATTTTTTCGGCGTGGAATACCCGCCGAGCAACGTGCGGCTGGGCCTGGTGGACGCCTCGGCGGGAAAGATCGGCACGCCGGTGGATCACCTGTTGTTGTTCTGCTATCAGTATGATCCGACGAAGGCGCGGTACAGCGCCACGGTGCTGACGGTCATCCGCATGGGCGGGGTAGTAACGCTCTTCTGCATGGCGCTTGGGTTCGTGATTTTCCGACGTCGCGAAAACCGAGGCGGGCGGAACGAGCATTCGGGCCAGGATTTGCCGACGCAAGGAGCACACTAGAGCCGTGCAGTCACCGCTGCCAATGTTTCCAGATCAAGCGTCCAATTTCGCGGGCAACGTGGACGCGTTGTTTTCGTTCATCTTGATGACCACGCTGTTTTTCGCGGTGCTGGTGACGGTACTGGTGATATTCGCGGCGTTCCGCTACCGACGGAAGAGCGAAAACGAAGTGGGCGACGAAGTCCACGGAAACAACGTGCTGGAAGTGGGCTGGACACTGATTCCGACGATTATCGCGATCTTCATTTTCGCGTGGGGCGCGACGATTTACGTGAATTACCGGATCGCGCCAAAGGACACGCTGGACATTTACGTGATCGGCAAGCAGTGGATGTGGAAGCTGCAGCAGCCCAACGGAAGAAAAGAGATCAACGAGCTGCATATACCGGTGGACCGGAACGTGAAGCTAATCATGGGCAGCGAAGACGTGATCCACGATTTTTACGTGCCGGCGTTCCGGGTGAAGATGGACGTGGTGCCGGGACGCTACAATACGATGTGGTTCCGGCCGACGAAGACCGGCAAATACCACTTTTTCTGTTCGCAATATTGCGGAACGAATCACGCGGTGATGGGCGGCTGGGTGACGGTGATGGACCCGGCGGAGTATGCGGCGTGGCTTTCGGGAGAGAGCGGCGACGTGAATCCGGCGTCCGCGGGAGAAAAGCTGTTCACGCAACTGGCTTGCGTCACCTGCCACATCGCGAATGGCACGGGCCGGGCGCCCTCGCTCAACGGTGTTTATGGCGCCAAGGTCCTGCTGGCAGACGGCAGCACGGTGATTGCGGACGAGGCGTATATCCGTGAGTCGATTCTTCAGCCCAAGGCAAAGATCGTGGCCGGGTATCAACCAGTGATGCCCACGTTCCAGGGCTTGGTGACGGAGGAGCAGATTCTGAATCTGACCGCCTACATCAAGTCTCTGCAGTCGCAACCGGTGCCCGCGAAGGGCGCGGGAATTGCGCCAGCAGCAGCGGGGAAGAAATAGGATGAAAGTACACGGCACGGGTCCGGCGCCGAAAATGCCGGAAACGCATTATCTGAACGCGACGTACGGGATCCGGTCCTGGCTACTGACGACCGACCACAAACGGATCGGATTGCTGTATCTGGCTTCGGTGACGTTCTTCTTTTTCATTGGTGGCTTTTTCGCCATGATGATCCGCCTGCACCTGCTGACGCCGAACGGATACATGCTGACGGCGGACCAGTACAACCGCATGTTCACGATGCACGGCGTGGCGATGATCTTCTTTTTCCTGATCCCGTCGATTCCAGCGGTGCTGGGGAATTTCCTGATTCCGCTGATGATCGGGGCGAAGGATCTGGCGTTTCCGAAGATCAACCTGCTGAGCTGGTACATCTACGTGGTGGGCGGCTCGTTCACGCTGTGGGCGATGCTCAACGGCGGCCTGGATACGGGCTGGACGTTCTATACCCCTCTGAGCACGGTGTATTCGAATTCCGCGGTGGCGCCGGCCGTGGTGGGCGTTTTCATCTCCGGGTTTTCGTCCATCCTGACAGGCTTGAATTTCCTGGTAACGATTCACACGATGCGTGCGCCGGGCATGACGTGGTTTCGGTTGCCGCTGTTTGTGTGGGCGCACTATGCGACGGCAATCGTGATGATCCTGGGCACACCAGTGGTGGCGATCACGCTGGCGCTGGCGGGCATGGAGCGGTTGTTCGGGCTGGGCTTCTTCAATCCGGCGATGGGCGGCGATCCGATTTTGTTCCAGCATTTGTTCTGGTTTTATTCGCACCCCGCCGTATACATCATGATTTTGCCGTCGATGGGCGTGATCAGCGAACTGATCCCAACCTTTGCGCGGAAGCGGCTGTTTGGGTATCACTTTGTGGCGGCGGCGAGCCTGGCGATTGCGGTGATCGGCTTCCTGGTATGGACGCACCACATGTTCGTGACCGGGCAGTCCACGTATGCCGCGGTGGCGTTTTCGTTCCTGACGTTCCTGGTGGCGGTGCCATCGGCGGTGAAGACATTCAACTGGACGGCGACATTGTTTGGCGGCTCCATATCGTTCGATACGCCGATGCTGTACGCGTTCGGATTTCTAGGATTGTTCCTGATCGGCGGCCTGACGGGATTGTTTCTGGGCAGCCTGGGGACGGACATCAACATTCACGACACCTATTTCGTGGTGGCGCACTTCCACTACATCATGGTGGGCGGCGCCGTGATGGGATACCTCGGCGGGTTGCATTTCTGGTGGCCGAAAATCACGGGGCGCATGTACCCGGAATGGCTGGCGCGGATCGCGGCGTTCACACTGTTCATCGGATTCAACTTCACATTTTTCCCGCAATTTATTTTGGGAATCATGGGCATGCCCCGGCGGTATCACGTGTACCCGCCGGAATTCCAGATTTATAACGTGATGTCCACGGCGGGAGCATCGATCCTGGCGATCGGCTACCTGCTGCCCATGATTTACCTGACATGGGCGGCGTTTTTCGGTGAAGTGGCGGGAGAAAACCCGTGGCCGGCAACGGGGCTGGAGTGGAAGACGCAGTCTCCGCCGCTGACGGAAAATTTTGAAGTGACACCGGTTGTGACGTGGGAAGCATACGACTTTCACAACCGGCCGGACCTGGGGCTCGATGTACCCGGCGGGAGCGGGCCACGCGTTGTGGCGCCGGCTCACGGGGACGACTGAACGGAAATCGGGCCGCGGCCCGGAGACAGGCGAGCAGTTGGCGCCTGAACTTGACGGTTAGGGGAGTGCCGAGTGCATCGCACCGGAGCATTGTACGGGCAGTTCAAGACGCTGGAGCAGCAGAAGGACACTGCGACTCTGGGCATGTGGATTTTCCTGGTCACCGAAGTGATGTTCTTCGGCGGAATCATGCTGGCGTACACCATCAACCGGCACACGTATTTTCACGCGTTCGCGATGGGCAGCAATACGCTGAGCCTGCAACTGGGCGGGTTCAACACGGTGGTGCTGCTGGCGAGCAGCTTTACGATGGCGATGGCGGTGTGGTCCGCGCAGACGAGCCGGAAGCAGCTCATTTCGATCTTCCTGACGCTGACGATCATTCTTGGATTTGTGTTCTTCGGTGTGAAGTACGTGGAGTACGCTCAGAAATTCCATCACCACCTGGTGCCTGGAAAGAACTTCGATATTTTCTACTGCGCGAACAATCCTTCGGCGTGCCCGGATATTGACGCCGCGGATATGGATAAAGAGCGGGAAGAACTGGCCGCCGCGTTCAAGGCCGACCCGAACCTGAACGCGCACGCGCAACTTTACTACTCGGCGTATTTTGGAATGACGGGATTACACGCGCTGCACATGGTGATCGGCGCAGGACTGCTGTTCTGGCTGCTGAAGGAATCATTTTCGGGGCAGTTCAACGCGGAATGGAACACGCCAGTGGACCTTGTGGGACTTTACTGGCACTTCGTTGACATCGTGTGGATTTATCTTTTTCCGTTGTTATACCTGATTGACCGGCACAAGTAGGGAGCGATCCGTGTCTGAACACGAACACACCGAACATGTGGTTCCGCCGGGAATATACCTGGCAATCATCCTGACGCTGCTGGCGCTGACCGGGATCACTGTCTATGCCGCGTTTGTGGATCTGGGACGATTCAACATCGTGGTGGCGCTGGTGATCGCGACGGTGAAAGCGACGCTGGTGGTGCTGTTCTTCATGCATGCGAAGTACGTGCCGCAACGGACCAAGCTGGTGATTTTCGCGGGGATATTCTGGCTGGCGCTGCTGTTGTTCATGACCCTGAGCGATTATGCGTCGCGCGTGGATTATCGCGGCATACGCTACCCGATCTCGCAGAGCATTTCCGATGTTCCGGAGTTGCGCGGCTGAAGTCCAGCGTTTGCCCATAAAACCAGTTTCGAGGGAGGCCTATTGCGGCCTCCTTTTTGTTTTGATGGAGATGCCAGAGCGGAATGAGCGGTTGAATACACCTCTGCCGGTTGGTCAGGTCTTTCTTTGGGGTGTTTGGGAGCCTGGCGCTTGCGCACCAGATAGAGAGGCAAAGAACGGCAGGAGTGAGGGGAAGAACGAACCGGCCCAGCCCTCAATCCCCTAAAGGGATCCTCGGCTCGCCTCCCCCACGCGCGTAGAAGGTGCAAACAGCTCGCCATTGCTAAGTCTTGTTATTTCAATATATTAAAGTCTATTGCCGGGTAAAAAAGAACTACCCCCGGGGAAAATTTTACTCTGGAATTCTTTAACGCTGAGGAAGGGAGAAGTTTTTCCCATTGTCAGGCATCCAACAGACCGGGGTCGCTTGACCGCGCCGCGCACGTGTTGCTATGTTGAAAGGCTATGCTGGGCGCAGTCTACCCAGTGAGTACCAGGGCTCCTGTGGAGGGAGCGCTTCGGAACTATGGGAATAACGAAATTGGTGGTGCGTGGGGCACGCCAGCATAATCTGAAAAACATCAGCCTCGAGATCCCGCGCAATACGCTTACGGTCATCACCGGGCTTTCCGGCTCCGGCAAATCCTCACTAGCCTTCGACACGATTTACGCGGAGGGGCAGCGAAGATATGTGGAGTCTTTGTCTGCCTACGCGCGGCAATTCCTGGATCAGATGGAGAGGCCGGAAGTGGACGTGATCGAGGGATTGTCGCCATCGATTGCGATCGAGCAGAAAACGACGACGAGGTCGCCGCGGTCGACCGTGGGAACAATCACGGAAATTTACGATTACCTGCGGGTGGTGTATAGCGCCGCGGGCGTACCGCATTGCCCGAATTGCGGGAAACCAATCACGCGGCAATCGAGCGAGCAGATCGTGCAGGCGATTTTGCACGGGGAGCTGTGCAAGCCGGACGACCGGATCATGATCCTGGCGCCGATTGTGCGCGGCAGGAAGGGCGCGTACCGCAAGGAACTGGAGAAGCTAGCGCAGGATGGATTTGTCCGCGTGCGGATCAACGGGGAACTGCTGCCCCTGGATGAGATTCCGGTGTTGGACAAGCGGAAGAATCACACGATCGAGGTGGTGATTGACCGCTTGCTGGTGAAACAGGGAGTGGCGTCGAGGCTGGAGCAATCGATCGCGACGGCGTTGAAGCTGGCGCAGGGACTGGTGACGGTGGCGGTGGTGGGCGGGAAGGAGCACGTCTTCTCGGAGAAACTGGCGTGCCCGGATTGTGGATTGTCGGTGCCGCAGCTGGAGCCGAGGTCGTTCAGTTTCAATTCGCCCTATGGGGCGTGCCCGGCGTGCAACGGGCTGGGATCGAAATATGATTTTGATCCGGCAAAGGTGATTACGGACTGGACGCGGCCGCTGTTTGACGGAGGGCTTGGGCCGGGATCGGGTTCGGCGATTCTGAAGCGCACGCTGGAGCTGGGGGCGTACGCGCACGGATTTCACCTGGATACGCCGTTTGAGAAATATCCAGTGAAGGTGCAGAACCTGTTGCTTTACGGTTATCCGAATCAGGATACAAAGCGTACGGCGTCTGGCGGGAAGAGCGGCGGGAGTGAAAAGGGATTTCGATTCCAGGGAGTTTTGAAATTTCTGGAGCGGAATTTCGAGGAGTCGAATTCGGATTCCTACCGCGAATGGATGACGCAGTATATGTCGGCAACGCTGTGCAGCGCTTGCCACGGGAAACGGCTGCGGCCGGAGTCGCTGGCGGTGAAGCTGGCGGGCTGGTCCATCGCGGATTTTACGGCCTTGGCGATCAGCGATGCGCGGCCTGCGGTAGAGAAAATACTGAAGGAATTGACGCCGCGGCAAACGGAAGTGGCCGGGCGGCCGCTGGGAGAGATTGCGGAGCGGCTGGATTTTCTGCTGGCCGTGGGGCTGGGGTATTTGAGCCTGGACCGTTCGGCGGCGACGCTCTCGGGGGGAGAGGCGCAGAGAATTCGGCTGGCGACGCAGATTGGGTCGCGTTTGCGAGGTGTGCTTTATGTGCTGGACGAGCCGTCGATTGGATTGCACGCGCGGGACAATGACCGGCTGCTGCACTCGCTGGAACAACTGAGGAATTTGGGGAACACCGTTCTGGTGGTGGAGCACGATGAAGACACCATCCGGCGGGCGGATTTTGTGGTGGACCTGGGCCCGGGTGCGGGAAATGCCGGGGGATACCTGGTGGCGCATGGAAAGCCGGCGGAGATTGCGGCTTCGGCGGAATCGCTGACGGGCAGATATTTGTCGGGGACCGCGCAGATTCCGGTGCCCGCCAAGCGGCGCAGCCCGAACGGAAAAGCAATTCAAATTCTGGGCGCACACGCGAACAATTTAAAGGATGTGGACGTATCGGTGCCGCTGGGATTGTTGACGGTAGTTAGCGGAGTTTCCGGGTCGGGAAAATCCACGCTGGTGAACGATATTCTTTACCGCGTACTGGCGCAGAAGCTGTACCGCTCGATGGAGCAACCGGGAGCGCACCGGATGCTGCTTGGCGTGGAGCACATAGACAAGGTGATTGAGATTGACCAGGCGCCGATCGGGCGGACGCCGCGATCGAATCCGGCCACGTACACGGGAGTGTTCGCGCCAATCCGCGAGCTTTTTGCGATGCTGCCGGAATCGCGGGAACGGGGTTACAAGCCGGGGCGGTTCAGCTTTAACGTGAAGGGCGGACGCTGCGAGGCGTGCCAAGGCGAAGGCTTGCGTCGGATCGAGATGAATTTTCTGCCGGATGTTTATGTGACGTGCGAGGTGTGCCGGGGCAAGCGCTACAACGCGGAGACGCTGGCGGTGCGGTATAAGGGGCACAGCATCAATGATGTGCTGAATCTGCCGGCGAGCGACGCGTTGAAACTGCTGGAGAATATTCCGCAGATTCAGCAGAAGCTGGCGACGATTGTGGAAGTGGGATTGGGGTACGTGCAGCTGGGGCAATCGGCGACGACGCTTTCGGGCGGGGAGGCGCAGCGGATCAAGCTGGCCCGCGAGCTTTCGAAACGGCAGACCGGAAGAACGATGTACATCCTGGACGAACCGACGACTGGTTTGCACTTTGATGATGTTCGGAAATTGCTGGATGTTTTGCAACGGCTGGTGGATTTGGGAAATACCGTGCTGATCATCGAGCATAACCTGGACGTGATCAAGCAAGCGGACTGGATTATTGACCTGGGACCTGAAGGCGGAGCGGGCGGCGGACGGATTGTGGCGCAGGGGACGCCGGAGCTGGTGGCGAAGACGAAGAAGTCGTATACGGGGCAAGCGCTGGCGCGGCATTTGGGGATGAACGGTACGGCGAGCGGCGTGGGTAACGGAATTCCGAAGGCGTCGTAAAGGTTTGACGAGGTGCCGCTGGGAGATGCCTTTTGCTTGCGTGGGTTGGCGGTTCCTCGTAGAGTGATGAGACTCGGATGAGCATTTACGAAATCCAACCATTGATGCTGGGCGGGGTGCGAACGTATCCAATCGCCAGCCGCCGGAGCAAGGTGAGCGTGCGCGAATTTGCACGGGCCACGGGGAAGAATCCCTCGCTGAGGAAATTTCTGGATGGTTTGCCGCGTATTCTAGCGGGGGAAGATTTGCGGGCGCTGCTGGGCGCGATCCACGGGGCGAAGAAAGCAAAGAAGGCGGTGCTTTGGGGCATCGGCGGGCATGTGATCAAGGTGGGGCTTGGGCCGGTGTTGATTGAGATGATGCGCGCGGGATTTGTGAGTGGGCTCGCGATGAACGGGGCGGCGCTGATTCACGATTTTGAGATCGCGCTGGCGGGGCAGACTTCCGAAGACGTGGACGCGGCGCTGGAAGATGGAAAATTTGGGATGGCGGAGGAAACGGGATCCGGCATCAATGAGATTGCGAAACTGGCGCAGCGGATCCGGATTGGATATGGCGAGGCGGCGGGGCAATATCTGCATAGTGGGATTTTGCCGGTGAAGCACCTCGACGCGAGCGTGCTGGCGGCGGCTTACCGATTGCGGATTCCGGTGACAGTGCATTTGGCGATTGGGACGGACATTCCGCACATGCATCCGGCGGCGGATGGAGGGGCGCTGGGGGCGGCGAGTTTTCGGGATTTTCAGTTGTTTTGCGCGCTGGTGCAAAAGATCGCTGGGGGCGGCGTGTTTCTGAACTGGGGCTCGGCGGTGATTCTGCCGGAGGTGTTCTTGAAGGCGGTTTCCGTGGCGCGGAATATGGGTGTGGCCTTGCAACCGATCACGACGGGGAATTTCGATTTTATCCAGCATTACCGGCCGCTGCAGAATGTGGTGAAGCGGCCAACGGCAGGGCGGGGGGAAAAGGCAGGGGAGCGCTCCAGGGGATTTGCGATTACGGGACACCACGAGCTGATGATGCCGCTGGTGGCGGCCGCATTGGCAAGTGGCTGGCCCGCGGGAACGAAGCGCGGAAAATCATGAGTCAATTCAACGACGATGTGCGGCTGCCCGCCGGGTCCACAGACAGTCCTGAAGCTCAGAATCCCGCCAACGAAATGAAGCCTGACACGGGAGGCGAATCGTCGGTTTTGGGAAGCCAGAATAGTGGGTATGTTACGGCCGTCGAGATGTTCCCTTACCCCCCGGAAAAAACGTATCCGGAAGATCTGCAGATCAGCTGGTCGTGGGCGCATTTCCTGGTGTTCGTGGTGTTTGGGTTCGCGAGCCTGGTGGCGATTCAGGGAGCGCTGGCGCTGGCCTACGCGCCGCATCAACGGATGACTTCGAAACAATTCGAGGAGTACCTGCTTTCAAAACCACAATTCGCGATTGGGAGCATGGTGCTGTGGTATGCGGCCATTTTCCTTTTTCTCTATGTGACGCTGTCGCTGCTGCGGGGGCACGCGTTCTGGGAGACGCTCGGGTGGCGAAAGCTGGCGCCGACGGGCTTGGGAATGCCAAGGAACCCGCTGGCATATTTGTTCGCGGGCGGCGGACTTTCCCTCTTCATTAACCTGCTGACCTATCGCCTCAAGCCACCCGATAACACGCCGATCGAGGAGCTGTTCAAGCACCGAGAAACGGCGATGCTTTTTGTAGGGATGGCGGTTTTGATTGCTCCGCTGGTGGAGGAGACGCTGTTTCGCGGATACCTGTATCCGATGTTTGCCCGGTCGTTTGGTATTACGCCGGCAATTTTATTGACTGGGATTTTATTTGGGTTGATGCATGGAGCGCAATTGGGATGGACGTGGAGCTTTGTGGCGTTGTTGACGACCGTGGGAATCATTTTTACGCTGGTGCGGGCCCGAACGGGAACGGTATGGGCCAGCTTCCTGATGCATCTGGGGTATAACGGACTGATTTCCGTTGCCGCGGTGGTGAGCACGCACGGATTCACGCAGATGCCTACCGGGAAGTGAATAATTCGTCGAAAAGCCGGGGTTCGGTAAAATAAGGAAAGAGGGCAAGCAGAGCTATGTACGTTGCGCAACCGATTGAGTGGACGGAGCAGGGCGTGGTGATACTGGATCAGCGTCGCCTGCCGGCCGAAGAGATCAGCCATACGTATACGGATTATCAAGGTGTGGCGAAGGCGATTCGGGAGATGGTGATTCGCGGGGCGCCGGCGATCGGCGTGGCGGCGGCGATGGGGGTGGCGATTGGGGTGCAAAAATCTGCCGCGAAAAGCATTGAGGAACTGAAAGCGGAATTTGGAGTGATCTGCGAAACGCTGGCGAAGACGCGGCCGACGGCGGTTGATCTTTTTTGGGCACTGGAGAGGATGAAGCAGCGGTTTGCGGAACTGACGAAAGAATCGGCGGACCTGGCGAGAATCCGGCAGGCGCTGGTGACTGAAGCGAAGGAAGTGCACGCGGAGAAAAAGGCGACGGACGAAGCGATCGGGCGGTTCGGGGCGGAATACATGCCGAGGGAAGGGCAAGTGATGACCCAGTGCAACGCCGGTGCATTGGCTACGGCCGGAATTGGCACGGCGCTGGGAGTGATTCGCGTGGCGTACGAGCAAGGGCGCAGAATCCATGTGCTTGTGCCGGAGACGCGGCCGTATTTGCAGGGCGCGCGGCTGACGGCGTGGGAACTCCATCGCGGCGGCATACCGCTGACGCTGATCACGGACAACATGGTGGGGCACTTCTTAAAGACCGGAAAAGTGGGCGCGATTGTGACCGGGGCGGATCGCATCGCGGCGAACGGAGACACGGCGAATAAAATCGGCACTTACCAGATTGCGGTGCTGGCGAAGGAAAACAACGTGCCGTTTTATATCGCCGCACCGATTTCCACGTTTGATTTGTCGATTGCCTCTGGCGAGCAGATTCCGATCGAAGAGCGTTCGGCAGAGGAAGTGACACATATTCAGGGCGTGCGCATCGCACCGGACGTGCCGGCGGCGCGCCCGGCGTTTGACGTTACGCCGAGTCGGTATATTGCCGCGATTTTTACGGAACGCGGCGTCGCGAAGGCGCCGTACACAGAATCGCTGCGGAAACTTGCGGGAAGCGTACCGGCCAAGGCAGCGAACTAGCCGATAGGCCGGGAAGCGGCTATTCGTAGCGCAAGGCTTCGACGGGATCGAGGCGCGCGGC
>Ga0075030_100002147_pt1 | contig 17907 bp, 16 predicted proteins | sample LitLauG_LLR_2012_FD_71393 | JGI IMG/M metagenome (GOLD analysis project Ga0075030, IMG submission 71393) | Freshwater sediment microbial communities from Pennsylvania, USA - Little Laurel Run_MetaG_LLR_2012 | ecosystem: Environmental > Aquatic > Freshwater > Creek > Sediment | place: USA... | reverse complement strand
CAATGCTTCGTCATAAAACCCTTTGATCGCCCGCAGCCCGGCCGGGCCGGTGAGGCGAACAATGTCTTTCCATTTCTCGTAGCGCTTGAGAATTTCGATGGGAACCTTGCCGGATAGCTGACGTTCGACCCGTCGATGTTCCTGGACACGCCACATACTATATTATGTATATGTCGTATATGGTATGTCAATGCCATCGACAGTAGCGACTGTCGCCGGGTCCTGGACTGCGCGCAAACATCTAAAGATCTTCTAAAGTTGCCGTTGATGGTTGCAACGTATTGAATTTATTTTGGAATCCTAGGCGCACTACTCTCAAAAGCAAAGTTCGAAAGAAGTGTGGGTTCGATTCCCTCGCCCGGCACCAAGCTCCCCTGAGTTCCGCCTGGATGGCCGCAAACCGGTCATAGGGCAATCCGGCCCTGATCGGCAAGTTGCCTGAAGATCACCGCGGCGGTCATCAAATCGAGGTGGCCACCGCCTGCATTTTTAAAAAAGGTGATGTCGGAGTCCGTCCGGCGTCCCATCACGGTCCCGCCGACGAGATCGTAAAGATCCCCCAGAACATCGGCCTCTAGGATTGCGCCATTGGCGATCGGTTGAAGGATGTCGCCCACGCCATGAAAGGCCGATTCCCGACGATCCACGAAAACCAAAGCCCGCCGCGCGCATTCGTCGTCGGCTTCGCGCGTACCCGGGGTGTATCCACCAACCAGGTCAAGATGCACGCCCGGCTTAAGGTCGGCGCCCAACACCAGCGGTTCGTGCGACCGGGTGCAGGTGCTGATGACATCGGCCACGCGCACCGCGGCGGCAAGGTCCACGACAGGTTCAGCCTCTCCAACTTCCTTGCTCAAGCCGGCGGCCACCTGCCTGGCGCGCTCCGGGGTCCGGTTCCATATGAGCACCCGTTCAAGCGTCGGTCTGACGGCACGGTGTGCGTGGACCAGGCGCGTCGACATCTCTCCGGCACCGACCATGAGCAATGTTTTTGGCTCGGCTCTGGCCAGGAACTTTGCCCCAAGTGCCGAGTCCGCCGCCGTGCGCCAGTACGTTAGTTCGGTGCCCTCGATGACGGCCAGCGGCCGCCCGTTGGTTCCATCGAAAAGAACGCAGACGGCCTGCACTGCCGGCATCGTGCCAAGGCGGAGATTGCCCGGAAAGCTGGTGATCAACTTGCTTGCCATGAAGCGCCCGCAGTCCACCGCGTGCCGCACGAAATACTGGCCCTCCTCGTTGCCGAGCAGGCCGTCCTGCACCTCCATCTTCGCGCGAGCATGCGCGGCCTCCAGTTCCGCGACCAGCATTGGGAAATTCAAGAGACTTCTGATTTCCGCGGAGCCGACGATTCTCATGCTATCTGTCCTTTTTTTGGATACGCGCACGCAGACCCGCTGCTGCGCGCCGGCGCATTTTGATCGCTCCGCACTAAAACCGCAGGGTCACGCCCACAACAGCGGCTCGTTCCCTCAAATAATTGTAGAAAGCACTGCTGGTCGCGCCGCCCACTTGGTAACGGCCACCGGCATTTACCTCGACCTTCGTCGTGAGGCCATAGGCCACTTTCATTGCACCATCGAAGAGTCCGCCGCCGCCGGGTGCCGGGAAGGCGTCAAGATCGCCCGCGAGTCGCCAGCCCCCGCCGAAGTCCTTGGTCGCGGAAAAATACAGCAAAGGTACCGGCCCCCAATTGAAATAATTGCGGCGCTTGCCGGCCTGGGAAACTTCATTGCGCGCGTCGCGCAGAGCCAGGGTTCCTCCCACGCGAAAGTCCCAGGCATCGGCACGCAGGCCCTTGAGGACCGCTGCGACGTAAGACAGGCGATACGTATTGAACTTGTATACGACACTCGTGGCGGATCCGGCTTGAAACTGCGCACCATCGAAGACGACGGGACTCGTCGGCGTGGCCGTTCCCGAGCGACGAAAGGGTGCGATCACGAATCGCAGTTCGTCGTCGTCATGGAAACCTTGGATGGACCGCAAGACGGTGAGCCTGGCGCCATTGCTGGCGTGGCCGGTGTACTGCGTCGCGTCGATCAGGGTTCCGGTGTAGCCCTCGCCCTTGCGCAGCACATTTGCGCGGGTGTCCAGGTGCTGGAATTCGAGCTCCACGCTCCAGGCTGGGGCCGGCGGCGACGCGGGTTCGACTCCCTGCGCCGCTGCCACCGCCAGGGGCGTTGCCAACAACAGGCATGCGCAAATTCGCCTCGAGTGGCACCTGCGCGCGTTTGCACGACGCCCACGCAGGCGAAAAATTGCACCGAGCATCCGCTCCATCTCTAGTATGGCTTTCATGGCGTCAGGTCCGTTTTCGAGCCCGTAGATGAAAGCGACCATCTTAGAAACGGCGAGATGAAGACGGCGTTAATGCGCGTCTGCAGGCTACGAGACATTAAGGAAGGATTAAATTCCCCGGGCCGCCTTGGCCAAGGGTTTGCGCTTTTGCAGATTGGCTTTAGCCTTGGCCAATTGAGGCGGAGAACGGCATGAAGACCCTCCTGGTAGAAGATGACGTGCCACTGGGATCATCGCTGCAGGAAGCACTGACAAAAGGCGGTTACGCGACCACCTGGGTCCAGAGAGCACCGGATGCCCGGCGGTTTTTGCGGGCACAGGACTTCGGTCTGGCGCTCCTGGATATCGTGCTGCCCGGGGAATCCGGGCTCGACCTCCTGGGGTGGATCCGCGCGCAGCGCTTGCCAACCCAGGTAATCATGCTCACGGCACGAGATGCGGTCTCGGATCGCGTGCAGGGCCTCGATGCCGGTGCCGACGACTACCTCGCCAAGCCGTTTGCCGTGGAGGAGTTGTTCTCCCGGATCCGCGCAGTAACCCGGCGCGCGGGACCGCAGCGATCCGCCCAGTGGCGCGTAGGCAGCCTCACCATCGACACCGCCGCGCGCCGCGCATGCCGTGGCGCCAACGAAATTGCCCTGTCCCAGCGGGAATTCGATGTCCTCCTGGTGCTGGCGTCCGAGCCGGGAAAAGTCTTCACGCGCAAGCAGATCGAGCGCGCATCGCGCATCTGCGAGTCGGGCGATTCCAATGCCGTGGATGTGCACATCCACAATCTGCGCAGAAAGCTTGGCAGCGAATGCATAGAAACCGTGCGCGGGGTCGGATACCTGCTGGAGAACAAGCCATGAAGCACCCCTCCCTGGTCCGCCGCATCATAGGATCGCAGATCCTCATGATGAGCCTGAGCTGGATGGTCCTCGTGGGCTGGCTGTTGCACACGATGACGACGTTCGAAGGCGGGGACCTGGATCGGCGCATGAAGTACTTTGCCGAAATTCTTGCCGAAACTTCCAGCGGCAGCGCCGACGACGCCGCACTGCTCGCGCAACGCCTGCGTGCGACACAAAAGACCTACGTCGAGGGCGTCATCGAGACCCTGGAGAACTCGGAGTCCTACGAGCCAACGTACCAGGTCTTCAATGCCCGCGGCGCGCTGCTGTACCGGACCGGACTGGCTCCGCAGACGCCCTTGACCGATCGCCCCGGGATTTCCGCGGCGAAAGTGGGCGGCGCGCAGTGGCGCTTCGCCCGTGTTCAGAGTTCCGACGGGAACATGACCGTCATCGTCGGTGAGCGCGAGTCCGATCGCTGGGCGTCCATCCTGCCCATGCTGCGCATCATCGGCACCGGCCAGGTCCTGATCCTGGCAAGCGCCCTGCTGATTACCTGGTGGGCGACACGCCGGGGTATCGAGCCCTTGAAGTTGCTGGCGCAGAGAATCTCCGAGCGGCAGGCGGGGGACGCGGCGCCAATTCGCGCCCCGCTCGTCTATGCGGAAACCCTGCCCATGGTCCAAGAGCTCAACGCCTTGCTCGCTCGCGAATCGTGCCGGCTGGAAGCCGAACGCGGCTTTCTTGCGGATGCGGCGCACGAGTTGCGAACGCCCCTGGCGGCAATCGCCGCGCAGGCGCACCTGCTGATGGGAGCCGGCGACGCGACGGAGCGGCAAAGGCTCTGCCTGAGCCTCGAGGCGGGTCTGGATCGCCTATCCCACCTGCTGAGGCAGTTGCTCACGATCGCCCGGGTCGACGCGCCGGGCATGCAATTCGATATCGTGCGCACCGATATTGCCGTGCTGCTGCGCGACCGGCTTGCCGAGCTCTCCGCCATCGCGCGCGCGCGCGCCATCGGGCTTAGTCTGGATTGTCCCGAGACCCTGCATGCGATGGTCAACCCAACGGGCTTTGCATCGATCATCGACAATCTGGTCGACAATGCCATCCGCTATACGCCGAGCGGGGGTTGCGTTTGCGTCCAATTGCAGGCGCAAGATCGCGAAATTGCCCTCATCGTTCGCGACAACGGACCGGGGATCGCACCCGGCGAGCGCGATCGCGTTTTCCAGCGCTTTTACCGGATTCCCGGTTCGACCTCACAGGGCAGCGGCCTCGGGCTGGCCATCGTCCAACGCATTGCCAAGGCGCATAACGCCTCAGTGCGTTTCGTCGAAGGCATTGCGGGATCGGGGCTGGGCATCATGGTCAGGCTTGCACAAGCCGCCGTTGCAGATGGCGCGCGATAAGCTGCGAGGATTTTGCCTAGTTACCGCTATCGCGCATTGCGCCATGATCCGCACGGTTTCGAATCGAAGCGCCCGCAGTCGACGAATTCAAAGCCAACGCCCGACCCGGCTCATATAGTCGGCGTACGCGGCGCCGAACTTGCGACCAAGGTAGCGCTCCTCGCGCGCGATGACGCCAAATCGCATCGTCACGTACCAGGGTATGCAGGCGACGAAGTAGGAAACCTCGTGCGCAAGAAATCCGAGCGCCAACAGCAGCAGGCCCTGACCGGCATAAATCGGGTTGCGCGACCTGCCGAACGGGCCCGTCACAACGATTGCCTGGGTCGAATGCGAAGGATGCACCGCGGTTGCTGCCCGGCGCAGCGTCTGTTGCGCCCATCGGTCCAGCCAGAGGCCCAAGAACAGGCACAGTGCTGCCATTGGGATCGCCAAAGGCCAAGGAATCGCCTGCAGCGGGAAGAAGCGCCGGGCGATCAGGCCGACGCCCATGCAAATGGCAAGCAGCAAGGGCGGGAAGATCAAGACCCCGGCATGGTCTTGCTCGGCGGCGCTTGTGCGATCGTCGTTCATGGCGGATTCGGCGTTGCAGGCGGCTGAGCGCATTCAGGGCTTGGCGGGCTCGGCGATCAGGCCTGAAACAGGAGTGACCAGTTGCCAAACGGGCGCAGTTCGGTGATGTCGATCGTGAAGCACCCAGCTGCCACCAGGGGAAGCCGCCCCAGGATCTGCGCGGCATGCGCGGCATCTTGGGCTTCGAGCACGAAGGCGATGCGGCCCGGCGATTGCGTCGCATAGGCCTCGCGCAGCACGTCCGATCGGTACAGTTCCCAGGAAGCCTTGAGTTCGTCGACCAGGCCGTTACGGATGCTGTCCATCCCGGCACCCGCGGCCACCGTGATGAGGGCCAGAATCTTCATTGCCGCTCTCCCAAAAAGCGCCCGCGCGCAGGATCCGCCGCGGCGCCTGCGGATTGTGCCAGCACGTCCTGGCGGGCGCGTTCGCGCCGCCCATCCCGATCCAGGCATGGCGCTTGAGCGCCTCGCTCAGGTCGAACAGACCTGGTTGCGCCCGGAGTGCTTGGCCTGGTAAAGCGCCGCATCGGCGGACTTGAGCAGCTCGTCGATACTGGTTTCGCGACAGCAACTGGCAACGCCGATTGAAACCGTTACCCGAATGAAGTCCGCCGCGGAGCCACCGGGAATGGCGCACTGCTGCACGGCAACGCGTATGCGTTCGGCAACATCGTGCGCCTTGGCGTGGGGCGTTTGCGGCAACATGACCGCGAACTCCTCGCCACCGATGCGCCCCAGAATGTCCACCTCGCGCAAGGAAGTTTTGCACACCTGCGCCACCGCCTTTATGACCACGTCTCCCGTGGTATGCCCGTGCGTATCGTTGATCGCCTTGAAGTGATCGATGTCGAGCATGAGCAACGCGGTTTCACCGCCATAGCGCGCGGCACGCGCCAGTTCGTGCTGGCCCAGCATGAAAAAGCGCCGGCGATTGGGCACTTCGGTCAGGAAATCCCAGTTGGCCTGGGTCTGCAGTTCCTGCTGCAGCCGGATGTTCTCGCTGATATCGTCGAAGATGGTGTAGACGTATTCCAGTTCCTGGGTCGTGCGGTTTTGCACCGGCGTGGCGTGGGCCATGATCCACACCATGTCGGCGCGACTCGGATTGACCACGCCCATGACCATGCCGATCACCGGCTTGCCACTGGCGAGCGCCTGCATGGCGGGGTGTTCATCGCCGGGCAACGGTGAGCCATCGCGCCGGGTCGCACCCCAGCGCGGGTCCACCGAGGTGCGCCCCTGCATCTGCGCCAGCGACAGGCCCAGGATGCGTTCGGCCGCTGGATTGGCCGAGAGGATCACCCCGCTGCGGTCCTGGAACACCACGCCCTGGTGCACGGTTTCAAACAGGGTGCGGTATTTTTCCTCGGAGCGGCGCAGGCTTTGCTCGGCCGCGTCGCGTTGCCTGTGGGCCTCGATGGTGTCGGCCGCCTGGCCCAGGTTGGCGGCCAGCTGCTCCAGCAGCTTTACTTCCTGGCTGTCGAAAGCGTTGGCGTGCGTACTGTAGACCGCCAGCAAGGCCACGACCCGCCCCGCCTGGCGCACGGGAAACGTGCCCAAGGACTGCCACTGAAAAGTCTCGATGCGCTGCTGCCAAGGCAGCAAATTGAATTCGCTGTTGCAGGCCTGGTTGATGGTGGTGCGGTTCTCGCGGTAGGCGGTTCCCGTCGGACCGCGGCCTTCGGGAAGGTCGGCCCGCGTGGAAACCACCAGGCCTTCCAGGTAGGCGGTGCCGCTACCGTAGCTGGCCTTGGGCACCAAGCACTCACCGGACGGATCCGGCTGGGCGATCCATGCCATTTGCATGCCACCGTGTTCCACCGCAATGCGGCACACCTCGGAATACAGCCAGGCCAGGTCGTTCGACCGGCCCATGACCCGGTCGGCCTCGGTGATGGCCGCGTACAGATTCTTGAGGCGCTCGAGCTTTTGCTGCTGTTCGTGCTGCTCGACCAGGGTATGTTGCAGGGCGGTGATATCGACATGCACGATGAGCGCATAGCGCCCGTCGAATGGGTACACCCTGGCACTGAACCAGCGCTGCTCGCTGGGCGAGTGGCAGGCATAGTCATGCGAGTATTGCGCCACGTCGCCACGCAACACCGCGCGTATTGCCTGCGCCAGCGCGGCGCTGCCCGGCGCCGCTTGCACGTCGGCGCGCTCGCAGTGGGCCAGGTAGTTCTGGCCTATGACCTGGTCCGAGTAGCCGCCATCGCGGCTGGAGAATTCGCGCCACGCCCGATTGATGGCCAGGATGGTACCGGCCGCGTCGAGCACGCAAGCCGGCGCGCCCATGGCATCCATGGCACCGGCCAGCAAGGCCATCGCTTCGGAATCAGCCACGGGTCTGCCCGCTTGGGTTGGCCATCCCCGGGAGCATACCGCCAAGACCATGACCGCGACCAGGCCTTTTGCGGCCGCGCGCTCGCCTACTTCAGTCGATTTACATCAAACCTGCGCCCTCGTGCGCGCGCTTAGGCGGGCGTGCGCGGCGCATGGCTTAACAAGACGTCACGGCGGCACCTGGAACCAAGCGCCGGCCGTCGAACGCTTCGATCGCCGCGCCTCAGTCTTCGCCGTCGACTTCGACGTGCAAGGCACCCGTGTTGGCATTGTTCCAGGAGCCCCAGCCAAACGGGTTGGGCGGCGCAAGTGTGCCGCCCACCTGATCCTGCAGGTAGAAGCCACCGCGGTCGGTCTTGAGCGCACGCGGGGCTGCGGCCGGGCAGGTGCTCAGGTCGCCGGTGCCCACGTCGGTTCCGATGCTGTAGGTCGTGGCGCAAAAATGCGCAATGCCGGTCAAGAGGGTCGACTGCATCAGATTGGTGGGCAGCGCCACGGTCTCGGCGGAGTAGTAATAGAACGGGTTGGGCGAGGCCGAGCTCCACGGCACGTAATACGCCAGCGCGGCCAGCGCATTGGCCGTGCCGTTGCCGTAGGTGGAGTTGCTCGGCAACAGCGGACCCCAATCGCCCTGCGTGCAGTCCTGCGTGTAGGACCCGGAGGGGAAGGAGTAATCGTCGCAACCCAGGGCCACCGGATACGAGGGGCTGATGGACGATCCAAATCCCGCGATGCCCGAACCGGCGTCGTAGCGCACGTAGACCTCTCCAGGGGCAAAGTTGGCGGTCGTGGTGCGTCCGCCGCCGTCGGTGACGGTCACCGTGGCCGTGCCGATGGCGTTGGTGTAGAGCACGCCGCCGTTGGCGCCCGCCTGCTTTTGCACGGTTGCCGTGTCGCCCCGCATTTGCAGGGTGACCAGAGCTTCGGCGAAAACGTGGTTGCCCAGTTTGCCATCGGCCACCGTACGCAGGGTGTAGACCACCGGCGTCGCGCCGGCACCGGCGGCCAGCGCCACGCAACTCGCGCCGGCAAGGGTCCGCAACCAGGTTTTGTAATTGTTCATTTGTCGCCGCCTCCCGGCACGCTACGCAAAAAGTTGTCTTTTCCGCCGCCTTGTGTTGCTGCGCCCTACTCGTCCTTGACTACCTGGATCGAAAAGGTACCTTGATTCAAGTTGCCGACGTGGTTGCCCACGAGGCTGCCATCGGTCGTGATGATGTTGGTGTAGGGCAGGTAGAAGACGACATCGCCGATGTCGCTGTGCAGCGGGTAGGCGTCGGGCGCGACGCAAAGGCCGTTGCCCTGGCCATTGCTGCCGATGAACGTGGGTGGGTAGCCGATGCACGACCACGGGCTGCCCGACATATGCGCCGGGGTGCCCAGGGGATTGGGGGTGCTTTCCGCGAATGCCATGGCGGTGCCCAGCGTGTACGCCAGCGGGTAGGCCGGTTCCAGGCCATTGGGGCCGACAAAGGAGCCAAAACCGATGCCGCCATTGCAGGTGTCGAGCGCAACGAAGAGTTGCCCCGGCGCGAAATGCGCGACGATGGTGTGGCCGTGGCTGGTGACCGACACCGAGGAATTGCCCTTCTTGATCCACCAGAAATAGCCGGGGCCATTGCAATAGCTCGCCCCGCTCGCGACGGCCGTACCGCTGCCATCGACGACCTGTGCAACATCGGCCGGATTGCCGGTGAAGCTCACGGTGACGGTGGCATTGTGGTAGCGGTGACCGTTCACCTTGATATCGGTGACGGCCGTTGCTTCGTAAACCAGGCTCGTGGCCTTGGCGGGCAGCGCCAGCACCAGCCCTCCGGCGGCCATCAGGGCACACGCGCCGTAGCGCAACGGCGAGAAGTATTTGTTCACGGTTTTCCCCCTAGTAGGCGCGACACCGATGGGCGCGCCCGACGTTCTTGAAAGGCGCGGCTCGATGCAGCGAGCCGATCCGGCGGCGCTTCGAGCGTGGCGCTTATTAGCTACTTATTTTCACGAAGATCAACAGTAATGAAAATCAATAGCGCGCGCAAGAGCGGGTTTTCCCGCCCGCACGCGGTTCATGACCGTCTAGTCACAAATGAGGGTCATTCGCGACACGCGGGCGCATTGCTGAAGATCGCCCCTACACGCGGCGCTTATTTTCGGACTGAGTCCGCTGCTCCCTAAATACGATGCGCAACGCAGGCTCGGCACAGCAGCGCCGCACCCGCAGCCCGCACCATGGCCGCCGCTCGGGCGCCAGTGCGCCATCCGACAGCCCGAGCGCTACCGCGATCGCCGATCGCCCTAGGAGCACTGATATGTCCCTTCTGACCTGGAGCCCGATGTTCTCCGTGGGCGTCAAGGAAATCGACGACCAGCACAAGAAACTCATCGACCTGGCCAATCGCCTGAACGACGGCATGGCTGCCGGCAAGGGCAAGGAGATCCTCGACAAGATCTTCCAGGAACTGGTGGCCTACACCGTTTCGCACTTTGCCACCGAGGAACGCCTGATGGCCACGCACAACTATGCCGAAACCGCGGCGCACAAGGAAGCCCACAAGAAGCTCATCGAAACGGTAGCCGAGCTCAAGCGCAAGCACGATTCGGGCGACAACGTGCTGACCTCGCAAGTGATGACCTTCCTGCGCGACTGGCTCACCAAGCACATTCTGAACACGGACAAGGCCTTTGGCCGCGCGCTCAACCAAAAGGGCGTCAAGTAAGTTCGGCGCAGCTGGACTCTGAACCATGGCGAGCTTGAGCTACGGGATTGCCGCCGATGTCGCGGTCGCCGATCGCGCGCCGGTGCGCCGCCTCGCCGACCTATTGCCATTGGCGCTGATCGCCTATGCGCTGTTGCTGGGCGCCGTGGCCTGGCTGCTGGCCCCGCTCGGAGCGGCGTGGGCGGCCCTGGCGGCCACGCTGGGCATACTGGTGCACGGCGCCTGGGTGAAATCCCGCGGCCGCAGGGCGCCGGCCGCAAACGACGGCGCAGCACCGGCGCTGGACGCACTTGGGCAAACACTGCAGCGCCTCGCGCAGGACCTGGAGCAGGCGCGCGCCAGCCTGCCCGAGCCCCAGGCCGATACCCGCGAGCGCTGCGCACGCATTCGCACCGGCGCGCAGCAGGCCCAGCTGGCGGCGCGCGCGGCCAGCAGCGCCATGGGCAGCGAAGGCCCGGTGTCGGCGCTGATGCTCAGCGTGCAGGTGATGATGTCGGGCGTATCGGGGCTGCTCGACGACGCCCTGCGCAACAAGCAGGACCTGATGCAGCGCATGGAAGCGCTCACGGCGCTCATGAAGGAACTCAATGGCCGGGCCGAGGAGGTGATGCAGATCGCGATGCAGACCAACCTGCTGGCGCTCAATGCGGCGATCGAAGCGGCGCGGGCCGGGCCCGAAGGACGCGGCTTCAGCGTGGTGGCCCATGAGGTGCGCAACCTGTCGAACCGCTCGCGCGATTCCGGCGCGCACATGACGGCCACCATCGCCCGCATTGCCGGCCAGATCAACGACACCGTGGAATTCACGCGCCAGGCCATCGAGGCCCAGCAGGCCAGCGCGCAGGTGGGCAACGAGACCATAGACCAGATCAACAACGATTTTCAAAGCGCCTCCGACGCGCTGGCCGGCCTGGGCGCGCGCCTGCTCGACAGCACGCAGGCGCTGCAGGATCAACTCGCGGAGCTGGCGCCAGCCGACGGCGCCGGCAGCGCCACGCTGGTGCAGGCCTTGGACGCGGCGCGCAATGCGCTCGGCGACGTCGACGCCCAGGTGCAGGTCTTGCGCAGCCCGTCCTGAAGCCGCGACCCGGCGCATTTGGTGAATCGCGCCGCCGGTGTTAGCCTGCGCGCCAGCTTTTTTCCTGGGACATTCATGGCCAGTAAAGCCATAGCCAGCGCACCGGCCCTGGCGCGCGACGATTTCGAATTCGACCTCCCCGCCGAGCTTATCGCCCAGCAGCCCGCCACCGAACGCACCGCGGCGCGCCTGCTGCAGGTGGGGGCCGACACGCTGCGCGACGGCCGCATTGCGGACCTGTTGCAGGCCTTCGCCCCGGGCGATCTGCTGGTGCTCAACGACACGCGCGTCATCAAGGCGCGCCTGCATGGCGCCAAGACCAGCGGCGGCCGCGTCGAGATCCTGCTCGAACGCGCGCTGTCCGAGCGCCATGCGCTGGTTTTACTGCGCACCAGCCACCGCCCGAACGCCGGCACCGTGCTGCATTTTTCTGCCAGCGCGCCCGGCGCAAGCGCGCCACGGCGCTTTGCGGCCACGGTGCGCGGCCGCCAGGACGATCTGTTCGAGCTCGAATTCGCCGATCCCCTGGACGAAGTGCTCGAGGCCGCCGGTGAAATCCCCCTGCCGCCCTACATCCACCATGCGCCCAGTGCCACCGACGCGCGGCGCTACCAGACGGTCTACGCGCGCACGCCCGGCGCGGTGGCCGCGCCCACCGCGGGCCTGCACCTGAGCGAGGAGCTGCTGCAGGGCCTGCAGGCGCGCGGCGTGGAACTGGCCTACCTGACGCTGCACGTCGGTGCCGGCACTTTCCAGCCCGTGCGCAGCGCCCAATTGCACGAGCACCGCATGCACGCCGAGCGCTATCACGTGCCGCCGACCACCGCTGCCGCCGTCAACGCGGCGCGCCGTGCCGGGCGCCGGATCATTGCCGTGGGCACCACCAGCGTGCGCGCACTCGAATCGAGCGTGCGCGACGGCCAGGTGCAGCCGGGCAGCGGCGAGACCCGCTTGTTCATCCTGCCCGGCTACCGCTTTGCCTGCGTCGACCGGCTGCTGACCAATTTTCACCTGCCCGGCTCCACGCTGCTGATGCTCGTGTGCGCCTTCGCCGGCACGGCGCGCATCCAGGCGGCATACCGCCACGCAGTGGCCCAGCGCTATCGCTTCTTCAGCTATGGCGACGCGATGCTGCTCGATCGCGCCGAGGCGGGGCCGCTGTGAGCGCACGCTTCGAACTGCTGAGCACAGACGGGCCGGCACGACGCGGGTGCGTGCACCTGGCGCATGGCCGCCTGGAGACGCCGGCATTCATGCCGGTGGGCACCTACGGCACCGTCAAGGCGATGCTGCCCGACGAACTGGCGGGCCTGGGAGCGCAGATCGTGCTGGGCAACACCTTTCACCTCTGGTTGCGCCCGGGGGTCGAGGTATTGGGGCGCCACGGCGGCCTGCACGGCTTCATGGGCTGGCAAGGCCCCATCCTGACCGATTCGGGCGGTTTCCAGGTGTTTTCGCTGGGGGCCTTGCGCAAGCTCAGCGAGGAGGGCGTGCGCTTTCGCTCGCCCATCGACGGCGCCGCCTTGTTCCTGACGCCCGAGGAATCGATGCGGGTCCAAACCGCGCTCAATTCCGACATCGCGATGATCTTCGACGACTGCACACCCTATTGGATCGAGGACCGCAAGGCCGCCGCGCCGGCACCGGGCCAGCGGCCGGGTCGGCCCGCCAGCCACGCCGAAGCGGCCGAATCCATGGAACTGTCGCTGCGCTGGGCGCAGCGCAGCCGCGCCGCGTTCGACGCGCTGGGCAACCCCAACGCGCTGTTTGGCATCGTGCAAGGCGGCATGTACACCGATCTGCGCGAGCGGTCGCTCGCCGGGCTGCAGGACATCGGCTTCGACGGCTATGCGATCGGCGGGCTGTCGGTGGGTGAACCCAAGTCCGAGATGCTGCGGGTGCTCGAACACACCGCCGCCTGCCTGCCGGCGCAGCGGCCGCGCTACCTGATGGGCGTGGGCACGCCGGAGGACCTGCTGGCCGGCATCGCCACCGGCATCGACATGTTCGACTGCGTGCTGCCCACGCGCAATGCGCGCAACGGCTGGCTGTTCACGCGCCGCGGCGACATCAAGATCCGCAACGCGGTCCATCGCGACGACCCCGGTCCGCTCGACCCCGATTGCACCTGCCGCACCTGCACCGGGTTTTCGCGCGCCTACCTGCATCACTTGCAACGCAGCAACGAGATCCTGGGCGCACGCCTGAACACCATCCACAACCTGCACTATTACCTGGACCTCATGGGCCGGGCGCGGGCCGCCATCGAGGCGGGACGATTTGGCGCCTTTGCCGCCGCGGAACGATCCGCCCGGTCGGCGAGCGCGCCCCCGCTATAATCCCCGGTTTTGCCGGGGGAGTTGCGCCATGTTTTTCATTACCGACGCGTACGCGCAAGGCGCAGCCGGGGGCGGCGAGCCGTCCTGGACCATGCCGCTGGTCATGCTCGCGGCGATGGTGTTCCTGTATTTCGTGACCATCCGTCCCCAGGCCAAGCGCGCCAAGGAACTCAAGGCCATGATCGATGCCCTGTCCAAGGGCGACGAGGTCGTCACCAGCGGGGGCGTGGTGGGCAAGGTCACGGACCTGTCCGAGCAGTACGTCACGCTGCAGGTGGCCTCGGTCGGCGACAAGCCCGTGTCCCTGGCGGTGCAGCGCAGCGCCATCCAGACGCTGCTGCCCAAGGGAACGATGAAGTCGATCTAGGCGATCCACCCCATGAACCGCTATCCGGCCTGGAAATACCTGCTCATACTGGTCGCGCTGTGCTTCGGCGTGCTGTATGCCCTGCCCAACTTTTTCGGCACTTCGCCGGCCGTGCAGATCGCCTCGATCAAGGCCACCGTGCACGCCGATACCGCCCTGCTCGACCGCGTGCAGGCGGCCCTGAAGGACGGGGGCATCGCCCAGCAGGGTGTCAGCCTGGATGCGGGCGGCAGCAACCCCGCCGTGCGGGTGCGCTTTGCCGACACCGACGCGCAAAGCCGCGGCCGCGAGCTGCTCGACCGCGTGCTCAACCCCGACCGCAGCGACCCGGCCTACGTGATCGCCGACAACCTGCTCACGCGCACCCCCGAATGGCTGCAGGGTCTGCATGCGCTGCCCATGAACCGCGGCCTGGATTTGCGCGGCGGCGTGCACTTTCTCATGCAGGTGGACCTGGGCGAAGCCCTGGACAAGCGCCTGCAGGCCCTGGAGGGCGACCTGCGCAATACCCTGCGCGACAAGGACGTGCGCCACGCCGGCATCCGCCGCGACGGCGAGCAGATCGAGGTGCGTTTTCACGATGCGGCCAGCCGCGCCCAGGCCATAGACGTCATCCGCAACGCCCTGAACGACGTGGTGCCGCGCGAAGCCGGCAGCGATGCCGAGCCGACCCTGGTCGTGGCCCTGACGCCGACGGCTCGCAGCGCGGTGATGGACAACGCGCTCAAGCAGAACATCACCACCTTGAAGAACCGCATCAACGAGCTGAGCGTGTCCGAGCCCGTGGTGCAGCAGCAGGGCAACGACCGCATCGTGGTCGAGCTGCCCGGCATCCAGGACACGGCGCGCGCCAAGAACATCATCGGCCGCACGGCCACGCTGGAGGCGCGCCTGGTCGATGTCAGCCCGGAAGGCCAGGCGGCCACCAACGGCGCGGTGCCGGCGCCCTTCGGCTCCGAACGCTTCACCATCGGCCGCCAGGCGCCGGTGGTACTCAAGAAGGACGTCATCTTCAACGGCAGCCAGCTCGAGGGCGCCAACGCCACCTTCGACGACAAGCAGCAGGCGGCGGTGTCCATCACCCTCAACGACGCCGCCGGACGGGTGATGCTGCAGACCACGCGCGACAACCTCAAGAAGCCCATGGCCGTGGTGCTGTTCGAACGCGGCCGCGGCGAGGTGCTGACGGTGGCCACGATCCAGGGCGAATTCGGCTCGCACTTCCAGATCACGGGCCTGGGCAACACCCAGACCGCCAACGACCTGGCGCTGCTGCTGCGTGCCGGCGCGCTGGCCGCACCGATGCAGATCATCGAAGAGCGCCAGATCGGCCCAAGCCTGGGTGCGGCCAACATCGAGGCGGGCATGCGCGCCACGGCCTTCGGCTTTGCGGCGGTGGCCGTGTTCATGGTCGTGTATTACCTCATGTTCGGCGTGGTGTCGGTGCTGTCGCTGGGCATCAACCTGCTGCTGCTGGTGGCCATCCTCTCGATGCTGCAGGCCACGCTGACGCTGCCGGGCATCGCCGCCATCGCCTTCACGCTGGGCATGGCCATCGACGCCAACGTGCTGATCAACGAGCGCGTGCGCGAGGAGCTGCGCAAGGGCACGGCGCCGCAGCAGGCGATCGCGCAGGGCTATGAACGCGCCTTTGCCACGATCCTGGATTCGAACGTCACCACGCTCATTGCCGGCATCTTCCTGTTCCTGCTCGGGTCCGGGCCGGTGCGCGGCTTCGCGGTGGTGCATTGCCTGGGCATCCTGACCTCGATCTTCTCGGCGGTGTTCGTCTCGCGCGGCATGGTCAACCTGCTGTACGGTTCGCGCCGGCGCCTGCAATCGGTGTCCATCGGCCAGATCTGGCGGCCGTCGACCGCGACCGCGTCCAAGTAAGCGGCACGCAGAACCCAAGGAACCGCCATGGAATTCTTCCGCATCAGCCGCACGATTCCGTTCATGCGCTACGCGCTGGTCTTCAACGTGATCTCGCTGATCACCTTCCTGACCGCCGTGGGCTTTCTGAGCTTTCGCGGCCTGAACCTGTCCATCGAGTTCACCGGCGGCACGGTCCTGGAACTGGCCTATCGCGCTCCGGCCGACCTGGACGCGATCCGCGCCGTCATCGCCCGTTCCGAGACCGGCGAGTTCCAGGTGCAAAGCTTCGGCTCGTCCCAGGACGTGCTGATCCGCCTGCCCACGCGTGCCGGCCTGGCCTCGGGCCAGCAGGCCGAGGCCGTGTTCGCCGCGCTCACCGCCACGCCGGCCCCCGGCGAGGCCGCCGACTGCGCCGCCTTGCATGGGCAATATGCGGCGTGGGCCGCGGTGCCCCTGGCCGCGCGCACGCCCGAGTCCAGCGCCGCGCTGATCAAGAGCCAGCAGCAGCTCGCCGGACAGTGCACGGAGTTGCGGCGCGTGGAATACGTGGGTCCGCAGGTGGGCGCCGAACTGGCGCAGGACGGCGGCCTCGCGCTGCTGATGGTGGTGCTGGGCATCGCCGCCTACCTGGCGGTGCGCTTCGAGAAGAAGTTCTCCGCCGCCGCGATCATCGCCAACCTGCACGACGTGGTGCTGGTGATCGGCATGTTCTCGATCTTTCGCTGGGAATTCTCGCTGCCGGTGCTGGCGGCGGTGCTGGCGGTGCTGGGCTATTCGGTCAACGAGTCGGTGATCATCTTCGACCGGGTGCGCGAGCATTTTCGCACCATGCGCAAGGCCAGCGTCATCGAGGTGATCGATTCGGCCATCACGGCGACCATTTCGCGCACCATCATCACCCACGGCGCCACGCTGACCATGACCGTGACCATGCTGCTGTTCGGCGGGCCGGCGCTGCACAACTTCGCGCTGGCCTTGACACTGGGCATCTTGTTCGGCGTGTACTCCTCGGTGTTCGTGGCCGCGGCGCTGGCGAAGTATTTCGGCGTGCAGCGCTCCGATCTGGTGCGGCCACCGAAAGAAGAGCGGCCGGCGATCGGCTGAGCCAAGCGCCGTTGCACCCTGCTCTCGCCCAACGGGAGAAGGGCCGGGGGAGGGTGCGCGCCTGTGCCACCACCCTCACCCCCTCCACCCCTATCCTCGACTTGCCCTACTCCGGCTGCAGAGGGAGAAGAACTAACAGCGGCGCGCCAACTCGGCGGCTTTGCCGATATAGCTTGCCGGGCTGAGGTCGAGCAGCGCCTGGCGCGCCTCGGGGGGAATCGGCAGTTCGCGCACGAAAGCCTGCAGGCCCGCCCGATCGATGCCCTGCCCGCGCGTGAGCGCCTTGAGCTTTTCATAGGGCTCGGGCACGCCGTAGCGGCGCATCACGGTCTGCACCGCCTCGGCCAGCACCTCCCAGGCCGCGTCCAGGTCGGCGGCCAGGGCGGCACCGTTGACCTCCAGCTTGCCCAGGCCCCGCAGGCAGGCGTCGTAGGCGATGGTGCAATGGCCAAAGGCCACGCCCAGGTTGCGCAGCACGGTGGAGTCGCTCAGGTCGCGCTGCCAGCGCGACACCGGCAGCTTGTCGGACAGATGGCGCAGCAGCGCATTGGCAATGCCCAGGTTGCCCTCGGAATTCTCGAAATCGATCGGGTTGACCTTGTGCGGCATGGTCGACGAGCCGACCTCGCCGGCGCGCAGGCGCTGGCCGAAGTAGCCCAGGGCGATGTAGCCCCACAGGTCGCGATCGAGGTCGAGCACGATGGTATTGGCACGGGCCAGGGCATCGAACAGCTCGGCCATCCAGTCGTGCGGCTCGATCTGGATGGTGTGGGTGTTGAACTCCAGGCCCAGGGCCGTCACCGTGGCGCGGGCATAGGCCTCCCAGTCGACCTGCGGCGCGGCGGCCAGGTGGGCGTTGAAGTTGCCCACCGCCCCGTTCATCTTGGCACGCGCGCTCACCTGCTCGATGGCGGCGATCGCCCGCGCCAGCCGCAGCGCGACATTGGCGAACTCCTTGCCTACCGTGGTGGGCGT
>Ga0075030_100002146_pt1 | contig 17908 bp, 12 predicted proteins | sample LitLauG_LLR_2012_FD_71393 | JGI IMG/M metagenome (GOLD analysis project Ga0075030, IMG submission 71393) | Freshwater sediment microbial communities from Pennsylvania, USA - Little Laurel Run_MetaG_LLR_2012 | ecosystem: Environmental > Aquatic > Freshwater > Creek > Sediment | place: USA... | reverse complement strand
CGATCTCCCTTGCGGAGGGCAGACGTAATGCTGTCCACGGCGGTATCAATCGCAGTCGTGGCCTGTGCCTTGCTGATTTCACATGCGCCTGCGATCTTGTCAACTAGGTCCGCTTTGTTCATAGACTCTCCTCGCAGGTCTCTTTCGTGCCCAGCCTATACCGGGAGGAAAACTCGCTACGGCTGAGTTGGGAAACCTGATCGGTAGGTATTGTCCTCCCTCTGCGGCGAATGTCAACTGTGAAAATCCGCGCCGGAAGCCTGTTTCACACCTGCCTGGCCCGAATTGGGCCTGACCAAGCGGCGTTTGGCCCCGGCCCGGAGGGTTTTCCTACGCTGTCCACAGGCCGCGGTCTTCCTTCACAGGATGTACACAGGCGGTCAGCCTTTCCGGCTTGCGCGAAACGCTCGATCCGGTCCAAAGTCGAGAGAAAGGAATTCAGTCCGGTTGGGAAGGGTTCAGGTGATTAAGGCTCCGGCAGAAGTTTGCCCGTTATGCGAAGGTACAGGCTGGAAGACCGTAACGTCCGGCCTGAGTGCTGCGGTCGGCAAGAGCGAGCGCCGCGTAACGCGCTGCGACTGCCAGTTACGGGCGCGGGCGCCGTCTCTGCTGACCGCGGCCCGCATCCCGCGCCGCTACGAGCACTGCGAGCTTACCAACTATGACACCGACTTTCCGGGTGCCAACCCTTCCCTGGCGGAAGCTCACTTCGTTGCCTCCAACTTTGCGAAGAAGTGCGACCCACGCGGCGACAAAGGCCTTCTGATCATTGGCAAGATCGGCACCGGCAAGACGCACCTTGCTGTCGGAATCATCAAGGAGTTCATCCTCAACAGGGGCGTCTCATGCTTGTTTTATGACTATCGCGAACTGCTGAAGGAAATCCAGAACTCCTACAAGGCGGCGGTGCAGACCACGGAGTTGGACGTTCTCCGGCCGGTGTTCGAGACGGACGTTCTGGTGCTCGACGAACTCGGCGCGGTGAAACCCACGGAATGGGTGTGGGACACGGTCAGCCTCATCCTGAACACGCGCTATAACGACAATCGCACGACGATCATCACCACAAACTTTGAGGACCAGCCCGCCGCGGGTGCTGTGGCTTCGATCTCGTCGGCGCGGGCCGCGAGCCGGGGTGAAACCCTCGGCGACCGCATGCGTTCGCGTTTGCATGAAATGTGCCGGACCGTGACTCTTGACGGCACCGACTTCCGCCAGAAGTTCCGCAGCGCCAGCTTTCGGTAACTCTTTTGGCACGAATTAACACAAGCTGACCCCGATCGCAGGGGCAGCCGCGACAAAAAGCGTCGCAGCCAGGACGGGTCAGAGACCCGTCCCCACACGAACTATCTCCGCCGTGCCTCGGTGGTGAATTCCCACTAGAATCGATTTGTGCTGACCGAGCGCCTGGAATTCGTGCCTGAGCGAGATGCCGACGTCTTTTCCGCGGTCCCGACTGCGCCTGCGGTCTTCCTGCTGCGGGGAGAAGATGCCCAGGCTGAGCCCCATGTCAGCAAGACGGCCAACCTACGCCGCCGTCTGCAGCGGCTCCTCGGGCCAGTTGAGGAGCGCACGAAAAAGCTTAACCTGCGCGACCGCGTCCGCTTGATCGAATACTCGCCGACCGGATCGGATTTCGAGTCCGGGTTCCTGCTCTACGCCGTCCTGAGAGCCGCGTTTCCGAAGACGTACTCGAATCGCCTGCGCTTCCGCTTTGCTCCGTTCGTCAAGCTTCACCTCGAGAACGAATATCCGCGCGCCTCGGTGACCACGCGACTGGGCCGGATCAACGGACGGTCCCTCGCTTACGGCCCATTTGTTTCCCGCTTTGCCGCCGAGAAGTTTATGAACGACTCACTCGACTTCTTCAAGATGCGCCGTTGCGTCGACGACTTAAACCCTGATCCAAAGTTTCCCGGTTGCATCTATTCCGAGATGAAAATGTGCCTGGCCCCGTGCTTCAAAGGATGCGCCGATGATGAGTACGCCGTAGAAGTGAACCGCGTGCAGACCTACTTTGATTCGGCTGGAGATTCCCTGCTCCGTGAACTATCGGCCGAGCGCGAAGCCGCCTCGGCCAGGCTTGCCTTCGAAGACGCAGCCGCGATCCACGTGCGCGTCGAGAAGCTCAGGCCGGTGGTGAGCCAGCTTCCTGAGATCGTCCAGCGGCTCGACCGGCTCTCCGCGCTCATGATTCAGCCGAGCCACATTGCCGGATCGGTCGCGTTCTTTCCTATGGATTGCGGGCGAATCTCAGGACCGATCCAGTTCGGCATTCAGGCCGCCGAGCACACCAAGTCGCAGTCGATGGAATCGCGAGTGCAGGAGACCCTGCAATCGTTCCCGCCGGCCAAAACAAAATCAGCCCTGGAAACCATGGAGCATCTCGCGCTGCTCAAGCGCTGGTACTACCGCGGAAGCCGCACAGGCGAGATTTTCTTCGCCGATGCAAAAGGCGAACTGCCCATGCGCCGCGTCGTTCGTGGGATCTCGCGCGTCTTTCGCGGCGAGAAGCCGGAACCCCACCTAGACGGCAACCCCACTTCACACTAAACCCCTCTCACGTCGTGCCTGCCCTGATAGGAGCGCTTTGCGACTGCGATGCGCGCTCACTTCTTCTTCCTGGCACCGGCCTTCTTGATCAGAGCATTCGCCTTGTCCGCGTCGGCATCATTCTCGAAACCGAACACTGCGGAAAATTTTCTTCCAATCACCTGCGCCACGAGAAAGTCCAGATTCACCCCGGCGTCGGCCAGCGCGCGAGTGATCGCGTGCCCTAAGCCCGCCCGATTGTCGCCTTCCACATGAAGCGCGGGAATGCCCGCGGCAGCCAGGCCCGCTCCCTGCGCGGCGGCGATCGCTTTCTTATTCGTAACCGGGAATAACTCCACCGCTGCCTTGGTGCGATCCCCGGGATGGCAATAGCCCATGACTACCTGCAAGTCCGCTCCGGCCTTTGCCACGGGTTCCAATGTTTGTGCGAGCGTACCGGCGCGATTCTCCAGTTCTTTGCGCCACAAGGTGATCCGTTTCACTTTTACCGGCATGGTCGTCCCTCCATCCGATTCTCAATGATCTCCCGTCGGCTCGCATCCTACTCCCGCGCCTGCTTTTCCTCAATGACCCTGCTGACGTGCCTCGCCCTTCTCCTGTCCTCCTTTTCCGCCCGATGCGCACTGGTGCTGGCTTAGAAGGCCCACCCGTCACTTACGGTTGGGGTGCAGTCGTTGCCATCTTCCATCCGAACCACCGCCGCCCTACCCAGCGTACCGTCCTCCACCCCACTACGCCACCGACCATGATCGTCGCCAGCCATAACGCTATCGTTGGCAACAAGAACACAATGGCCGTCATGGTTGACGCGTAGTCCGCCAAGCCATCGAGTCCGTCGCGCAAGGCCAGTTTCATCTGATACAGCGGGCGCCAGTTCAGGCCAAATACCCGCGCCTCAGCTTCCGCCCGCAGCGATACCGTAATGGCCACGGTCTCGATCTGCTTCGATAGCGCTTCAAACTCCGCCTGCTGTTGCTCGATCTGTCCGCGTACTGCGCTGAGCTTCTCGCTTACTTCGAGCGTGTCTTTTACTGTCCTGGCTTGCTTCAGGATCAGCAGGTATTGACTCTCTTCCGCTCGCAGATTCCGCAGGTTCGATTCCTGGTCGACGTACTGCCGGGTAACATCCTGAGCGTCAATTCTCTCGCTTTCCACGCGCAGTCCCAGCTTGCGGATTTCTGCCCGCGCCTCCTCAAAGCGGGCCGCTGGAACGCGAATCGTCAGTGTGCCGCCGCTGACTTCCTTGTCTCCACGCACTTCCGAGCTCACCAGAAAACCACCCATGTGCTCCGCCAATGCCCGGATCTTGTCTGCGGCCTCGGCTGGCTTGGCTACCACCAACTCCAGCGAACTCGTGCGGACCATCTTTCGGTTCTTGTCGTTATCCGGGAACGCCGCATCCTGAGCCTGCTCCAGAGACGGTGGCGCGTTCAAGTACGCCATGTCCTGCATCGGGACTCTCTTGCTGCTGGCGATGCCGCCAGGAACTCCTCCTACAGTGCCGGCAGCGGGTTCCCGATCCCGTAACATCCCTAGCTGGTGAAAGACCCGCGCCTGCTGCCAATAGCCGACCGGCCCCACGGTGCTGCTGTCCACGGCAAGACCGGTAGCCCTCGAGTTCGCGATGCCTCGCCCGCTTTCGCGCGGCAGAATAGCCCCGACGTACAATGCGGCAAGTCCTATCGCCACTATCCAGCCTGCCCCCAAGTTCTTGCCGCTGGTCCAAAATGATCTCAATCGCTGTCCCAAAGTCACTGACATCTGTTTTCCTTTCGCCCAATGCCAAATACGGCCCTGCTCGGAATAGAGCGTCGGCGCGTTGATTTTGTTCCCGGCCGACGACGCCCTTCCTATGGATCGCGTCATAAGCCCGGCTTTGCACGCGATTTCAGAACGACACTGCTCTTCCGGATTGACGGAAACCGGAATTCGCCCTAAGATAACTCGGCCAGCGGTTCCCCCAGACCGTGCGCCCAGCAAGCTCACTGGTCTGCCAACAATGATCGGCCAAACCGTCTCCCACTACCGGATCACCGAATTGCTTGGCGGCGGCGGGATGGGCGTCGTTTACAAAGCCGAAGACACGCTGCTGGGCCGCTTCGTAGCCTTGAAGTTTCTTCCCGACGTTTCCGCGCAGGACCCGCAGGCCCTCGAGCGCTTCCGGCGGGAGGCCCGCGCGGCCTCCGCGCTCAACCATCCCAACATCTGCACCATCCACGAGATCGGGCAGCACGACGGACATCTCTTCATCGTGATGGAATGTCTCAGCGGCCAGACGCTGAAGCACATCATCGACGGCAAGCCGATGGAACTGGATCGTCTGCTGACGCTGGCGATTGAAGTGGCCGACGCACTCGATGCCGCGCATTCCAAGGGCATCGTCCACCGTGACATCAAGCCCGCTAACATCTTTGTCACCGACCGGGGCCACGCCAAGATTCTTGACTTCGGCCTGGCAAAGATTTCCCGCGCCGCCCACACCACCAGCGGCGATTCGCAGACCCTCGCCGATGCACATAGCCTCGATCTGACGAGTCCCGGAACCGCGGTCGGCACCGTGGCCTACATGTCGCCCGAGCAGTTGCGCGGCAAAGATCTTGACGGCCGCACCGATCTTTTCTCTTTTGGCGTGGTGTTGTATGAGATGGCCACCGGCGTCTTGCCTTTTCGGGGAGAGACTTCACCTGTCATCACCGAAGCGATTCTGAACCGCGCGCCCAGCGCCGCCACTCGCCTGAATCCTGAGCTTCCACCAAAGCTCGAGGAAACCATCAGCAAGGCCCTGGAAAAAGATCGCGAGATGCGCTGCCAGACCGCGGCCGAGATGCGCGCCGACCTGAAGCGATTGAAACGAGCCCTCGACTCGTCACGGACTTCAGTCGTGGCCGAACCGGCGCAGTCTGCTTCGTCCTCCGCGGTCCAGGCCGCACCCCTGCTGGCGCCTGAAGCCGGCCGCAAGAAGACTCGCGGACCGGTTGTGCTAGCACTCGCCGTTCTCGCAGCGGCGTGCGCAGGGCTGTTCGGTGGAAAAATGCTTTTCAGTCCGGGCCCGGTCGAGCCGCCTCTCTACCGCCAACTCACTTTCCGTCGCGGCAGCATCCGTGCGGCGCGTTTTGCTCCGGATGGCCAGACGATCCTGTACAGCGCGGCGTGGCAGGGGAATCCGGTCGACGTTTTCACGGCGCGCCCCGAAGCTCCAGAGTCACGATCCATGGGCCTCAGCCGAACGCAGCTCATGTCGATCTCTCCCACCTCAGAAATGGCTGTCTTACTGAACAGCAAGGCCGTTGGGGCGTGGGTTAGCATGGGCACTTTGGCGCGCGCTCCGCTTTCCGGGGGCGCACCGCGCGAGATGCTAGAACAGGTGCAGTGGGCGGACTGGGCTCCCGACGGAACGGTTGCGGTGGTGCGGGACTTGGATGGACGCAATCGCCTCGAATTTCCCATCGGCAAGCCGCTCTACCAGACCGGAGGATGGATCGGACATCCCCGCGTGTCTCCCAAGGGAGGACTGATCGCTTTTGCCGATCATCCGCTGCAGGGAGATGACAGCGGCTCGCTTGCCGTCGTTGATCTTGCCGGTAACAAGAAGATGCTTTCCAGCCAGTGGTTCACCATCCAAGGCGTGGCCTGGGCTCCGGATGGCAAAGAGATCTGGTTCACGGCAAGCAAGTCCGGCACCGACCGGACTCTGTACGCGACGTCTCTCGACGGAAAGCAGCGAATCGTGGCCCGCTTGCCCGGAGCACTGATGCTGCTCGACATCGCCAAAGACGGCCGCGTCCTGCTGGTGCGGGCTACCTGGCGTCGCGAACTGCTGGGCGTTTTTTCGGACGACCAAAAACAACGCGAACTCTCCTGGCTCGATTACACCTATCCCTCCGACCTTTCGGCCGATGGCAAGACGTTGCTCTTCGATGAAGAGGGCGGCGGTGGTGCGCTGGATTATTCCAAGTCCGGCGGATTGACCTACGCGGTCTACATTCGCAAAACCGACGGTTCGCCCGCGGTCTTGCTCGGCGAGGGCGGAGCGGTAGCGCTGTCGCCGGATGGCAAGTGGGCCATCGCGCAGAGTCAGGAATCGCCTTCGCAGTTCCGTCTTTTGCCGACTGGCGCTGGCGAACCGAAAGAGTTGACGAAAGACAACATCAACCATAGTTGGGCGCACTGGTTTCCCGACGCCAAACGGATTCTGTTCACCGCGGATGAACCGGGCAAGGGCGTACGCTTCTACATCTATGACATGGCCTCGGGCAAGTCTGAGCCGATCTCCCAGGAGGGAGTAAACGGCACAGCATTCGCCATCTCTCCCGATTCCCGGCAGATCGCTGCGATCGGTCCGGACCAACGAGGCTATTTGTATCCGGTGGCGGGCGGTGATCCGCACCTCATCGCAGGCCTCAATCAAGGAGAGCAACCCATCACCTGGAGCGCCGACGGCCGCTCTCTCTACATCTACCAACCTGGAGAACTTCCTGCGCGGGTTTATCGTCTCGACATGCAGACTGGTCAGCGCACGCTTTGGAAAGAGCTCATGCCCTCAGATCCCGCAGGCGTCGAGAACATTGGCCCTATCTACATGACTCCCGACGCCAAGACGTGTGTCTTCGGCTACCACCGCATGCTGGCCGATCTCTACCTGGTGGAGGGATTGAAGTAGGTCCTTCCCTTCAGACCAAGCTCTTGCAGGTTGCGGAAAAACTCACCCATGCTCACGTTTCCATGGAAGAGCGCTCCTTCAGGGTCGCGTCAAAACGCAGGAAACAAATGTGGGCTAAAGAGTGTGCGTGAGAACTACTCTTTCGCCCCGCTGGGGCTAGCCCATTTCCCGCTTGCACCCACGGCTCACGCCGTGGGCTTTATTCTTACGCCGCTTCGCGGCTGTGAGTTGCCCGATTTGCTCCACTCGGATTTTCAGAATCGAGTTGTCACGCACACTTTAGCCCAGTGGTCATTTAGGGATGGGCATCTGTGTCGAACCGTAGCAACGGTTTAGATGTCGAGGTTCTTCACGTCCAGCGCATTTTCTTCGATGAACTTCCGCCGCGCCTCGACGTCCTCACCCATGAGCGTGGTGAAGATTGTCTCGCATTCGGCGATGTCCTCAAGCCGCACCGAAAGCAGCGTGCGCCGCTCCGGATCCATGGTCGTCTCCCACAGTTGCGGCGCGGTCATTTCGCCCAGACCTTTGTAACGCTGGATGGTAAAGTCCTTGCGTCCTTCGTTGATTACGTGATCGCGAAGGTCGCGAGCGCTAGCCTTCTCGACCACTTCGATGTCAACTTTCCTCTTCGCGGCTTTGGGAGCCGGCTTCTTGTCGCCTGGCTCACCGCCCGCCGCGTCAGCTTCGTCGCCCGTCCCATCTCCATTGCCGCTCGCCGGTGCTGCCTTGACCAGAGTCTCGACTACAAACGGTGGCTCCATGAAGGGCTCGATCTGCTTGAATTTCGAAATCATCTGCCGGCATTCCGCACTGGAAGCCAATTCCCAGTTGATGACGTGCTCGGCGCCATGCTTGTTGACGAAGGCCACTTCCCACAGGTTGTGCTCTTCGTCGAAGCGCGATTCCACACTCTTGAAGCCCTCGTCCTTCTGCAGCTTCTTGATTTCCCGCTCTAGCCGCTCAATTTTCTTGGGCGCTTCCTTCTTGTCACCCTCAAAATCGGCGCGCTTCGCCAGATCAAGCTTGGGGACGAGTTCGGTGACGCGTTCGTTGCGCACGCGCTTGTCGAGCTTGTCGAAGAATCCCAGATACTCGTCGAGCACGGTCATGAATCGCGCCAGGTCTTTGCCCTCAACTTTTGCTGCACCCTCGCCGTAGCGGACACTCAGCCCTTCGGCCGCGCGTTTCACCATGACCTTCACGAATTCGCGCTCGTCCTTGATGTACTGCTGCGACTTGCCTTTCTTCAGCGAGAACAGCGGTGGCTGCGCGATGAAAACATTCCCGCGCTTGATCAAATCCTGCATGTGCCGGAAGAAGAACGTCAGCAGCAGGGTCCGGATATGGCTACCGTCCACGTCTGCGTCGGTCATCAGGATGATCTTCCCGTACCGCACCTTCGTCGGGTCGAAATCGTCTTTCGCGATGCCAGTCCCCAGCGCCGTGATCATGGCGCGGATCTCCTCATGTGCCAGCATCTTGTCGTAGCGCGCCTTCTCGACGTTGAGGATCTTTCCCTTCAATGGCAGGATCGCCTGGAAGCGACGATCGCGCCCCTGCTTGGCGGTCCCGCCTGCCGATTCACCCTCTACCAGGAACAACTCGCAGCGGTTCGGATCTCGTTCTGAACAATCTGCCAGTTTGCCCGGCAGCCCGCCTGAGTCAAGCGCACCTTTACGCCGGGTCAGGTCACGCGCTTTGCGCGCCGCCTCGCGCGCTCGCGCAGCATCCACAGCCTTATTGATGATCTTCCGCGCGACGGTTGAGTTCTGCTCGAAGAACGCGCCCAGACGCTCGTTGATAAAGGCGGTCACTATACCGGCAATGTCAGAATTCAGTTTGCCTTTGGTCTGTCCTTCAAACTGGGGCTGCGGCAGCTTCACACTGATTACTGCGACCAGGCCTTCGCGGACGTCGTCGCCGGTCAGATTCTCCTTCACATCCTTGAACAGCCCCATCTGCTGTCCCGCGTAATTGATGGTGCGGGTCAGCGCGGTGCGGAATCCGGAGAGGTGCGTTCCGCCATCGACGGTGTTGATGTTGTTGGCAAAGCTGAACACCGACTCCGAATAGGCGTCGTTGTACTGCAGGCCGATCTCCATCACCACGCCGCTGCGTTCCGCTTCCATGTAAATCGGCTTGTCATGAAGCACCTGCTTGCCGCGATTGAGATGCTTGATGAATTCCGCGATGCCACCGTTGTATTTGAAGTCGGTATGCTTGGCTTCTCCCGACTTTGAATCTGTCGAACGCTCGTCGGTGAGCGTGATCAGGAGTCCCTTGTTCAGGAAAGCCAGCTCGCGCAACCGCTGGGCCAGCGTGTCGTAGTTATATTGCGTCTCGGTAAAAATCGACCGGTCCGGCACGAAGTGAACCTTGGTTCCCCTCTTCACTTTGGCGACGCCGGTTTTCCGCATCTTGCTGGTGGGCTCGCCCTTGGAATACGACTGCTGCCAGGTCGCCCCGTCGCGCCAGATTTCCAGTTCCAGTTCTTCGCTCAGCGCGTTCACACACGACACACCCACGCCGTGCAATCCGCCCGAAACCTTGTAGGTCGACGAATCGAATTTCCCACCCGCGTGCAGAGTGGTCATCACCACTTGCGCCGCCGAGACTTTCTCGCCATCGATATCCATGTCGTCGACGGGAATGCCGCGTCCGTCGTCGATCACGGTTATCGAGTTGTCAAGGTGAATCGTGACTTCAATCTTGGTAGCGAATCCCGCCAGCGCCTCATCGACAGAATTGTCGACCACTTCATAAACCAGATGGTGCAGCCCCAGTTCGCCCGTCGATCCGATGTACATCGCCGGACGCTTACGCACGGCCTCCATCCCGCCCAGCACCTTGATCGACTCGGCGGTGTACTCGTGATTCGTGTTGCCGTTGCCGCCGCCGTTCGATGCGTTGATGGAGGTCACTTTTCCGTTCTTCGTTTTCGTTTCAGCGATGGGAGAATTGATCTCTTTGGTGGCCATTCCACTCCGCGAAAATGTCCCGATTGGTTCGTAGAACTCGGTCGTGCTGAACCTGGAATTCGGCTGGAAATTCGCCCCGGTCTCGCGGCTCGAACAGCTTCGTCATGCAAGCCTCAAGTTATTGAAATTGCAAATACTTAAGACCGTTAGCGACTGATAGAATTATACCACATAGCGGAGCATTTTGGACCTCGGGCCGCGAGCCTGCATCGGCACAGTAATCCGTCAGTTTCAGCAAGAAAGTGAGCTCGGGTCGGCGGGGATTCTGAGTGGAATCCGTATGTTTTCCCCGGCCCTAGCTCCTTGGGGGTTGTCGCAGTTTGCAAGACAGCAGCAGAGTCTCCAAGAAGCATGCGAAAGAATACAGGACGATGCAGACAAGCATGCCAAGGCAGAACGCCGTGAGCACGTCAGCAGTAGTGGCCGCGAGGAATGCTGTTCCAATTATCTTTTGCATGCTGACTTCGCGCAATGTCCCTGTCATGTTCCAAGCGGATGCGAGAAACGTTAGCAGAAGAGTCAACACTGACCAGTTCTTAATTGAAACCACTTTTGCTTGAGGCTCGTCCCATGCCGCCCAGAACACATTAGCGTCTTGAGCGGCCTTTCGGAGACTGCGCATGCGCCACAGCATGGGTATAGCTCGAAAGCAGAACACCAGCAGTACCGCAACAAGGTAGATGATCAATAGCCGAATGGACCAAGGTAACCGCCCTTCGTTCATCATTGGGTCCCACTGAGTCGGGGTGCTCTCTTGCATCTTCACTCTCCCGCCCGTAACGGGCGTTAGCAACACACTATTAGACACCACATGCCCATACAGCGGGAGTCACAGGACATGGTCGACTAGATTGCCTGGCTGCCCCACGCTTCGTGGTTTTCGAAGCGTGGGCGCTCCTGCCGCCGGAGCCCATGAGGGTTTCCCAAAATCGACCAGAAGCCCCAAAATATTCCGGGCTCGCCCCCTCGATCACAGCCGCAGTTCCCGGCCCCGTGCTATACGTCGACCATGCCGAGCCGCCTCCATCGCTACTATGACGCCGGTTACTCCCATTTCATCACGACCAGTTGTTATCAGCGACGGCCGCTGCTGGACACTCCGCGTATCCGCGACCTCTTCCTTCAAGTCCTCGAGCAGGTTCGCCGCCGTTATCAGTTCGTCGTAGTGGGATATGTTGTCATGCCGGAGCACGTGCACTTGCTTATCACAGAGCCACATCGCGGCGACCCGTCGGACGTCATGAAAGCTCTTAAGCAGGGGTTCGCCCGCAGCCTGCTCGCGCGTTTGCGGCTGCCGACCGGCCACCCTGACCGACTGTCGCTCGGGCATGTCCTGCCGCCACAGGGCCGCATCTGGCAAGCGCGCTTCTATGATTTCGTTGTCTTCTCTGAGAAGAAGCGAGTGGAGAAGTTGCGCTACGTGCATCGCAATCCGGTGAAGCGAGGATTGGTGCTAGAACCGCAACAGTGGCCGTGGAGCAGCTTTCGGTACTACGCTTATGACGAGCCCGGTCCAGTGCTGGTGAACGAACCGCAGAAGGCCGAGCTTCGGATCAGGAAAGTCTCTTGAGGTCGAGAGCAGGAATGCCCACGCTTCGAAGATCACGAAGCGTGGGGCAGCCGATGCCGTGCAGCATCGGTAAGTTTTCTTACGCCGTCGCGGGTCGCTCGCCGCCCTTCGCACGTCCCGGCTGCAACTCCGGCTTGATCACATGCTGCACGCCGTCATCGGGCTTGGTTGGCGGAGGCTGAACCGGCGGCAGTTCGCGCCCCTCAACCAGCAACTTGATCTCGTTCGCATCCAGAACCTCGCGTTCAATCAGCGCCCTGGCGATCTTCTCAAGGACATCGCGATTTTCCGACAGGATCTGCTTCGCCATGTGGTAGCCGTTGTTGACCAGCTTGCGGACTTCCTGGTCGATCTTGATTGCCGTGTCCTCGCTGTAGTCGCGATGCTGCGCAATCTCGCGGCCCAGGAAGATCTGCTCTTCCTTCTTTCCGAAGGTCATTGGGCCCAGATCGCTCATGCCCCATTCGCAGACCATCTTGCGCGCCATATCCGTGGCCCGCTCAATATCATTGCCTGCGCCGGTGCTCATCACGTTCAGGAAGAGCTCTTCCGCGATCCGCCCGCCCATCAGGATAGCGATCTCGGTCTCCAGGTAGTTCTTGTAGTAGTTGTGCCGGTCATCGATGGGCAACTGCATCGTGACACCCAAGGCCATGCCACGTGGAATGATTGTGACTTTGTGCAGGGGATCGGAGTTCGGCATCTTCGCCGCTACCAGGGCATGCCCCGCCTCGTGATAGGCCGTATTCTTTTTCTCTTCGTCGGTGAGCAGCAGCGACTTGCGCTCCACGCCCATCAGGACTTTGTCCTTGGCCAGTTCAAAGTCGTACTGCAGAACAGCCTTGCGATTCTGCCGCGCCGCCGCCAGCGCCGCCTCGTTGACCATGTTGGCCAGGTCAGCCCCGGAGAACCCGGGTGTGCCGCGGGCCAGCACAGAGAGATCGACATCTTCCGCAAGAGGAATCTTACGCGTGTGCACGCGAAGGATTTCCTCGCGCCCGCGCACATCCGGACGGCTCACCACCACCCGCCGGTCAAACCGCCCCGGCCGCAGCAACGCCGGATCAAGCACATCGGGCCGGTTCGTGGCCGCCATCAGAATGACGCCTTCGTTCGACTCGAAGCCGTCCATCTCGACAAGCAGTTGATTCAGGGTCTGCTCCCTCTCGTCGTGTCCGCCACCCAGCCCTGCGCCGCGGTGGCGTCCGACTGCGTCAATCTCGTCGATGAAAATAATGCAGGGAGCATTCTTCTTGCCCTGCTCGAACAAATCGCGCACGCGGCTGGCGCCGACGCCGACAAACATCTCCACAAAATCCGAACCTGAAATCGAGAAGAACGGCACATTCGCTTCGCCCGCAACCGCGCGAGCCAACAGCGTTTTGCCCGTTCCCGGAGGCCCCACCAGGAGCACGCCCTTTGGAATTCGCCCACCTAGTTTCTGGAACTTCTGCGCCTCGCGCAGGAACTCAATAATCTCGCGGAGTTCTTCCTTGGCCTCTTCGACGCCGGCCACATCCTTAAACGTAACTTTCTTCTGCTGCATCGAGAGCAGCCGCGCCCGGCTCTTGCCGAACGAGAGCGCCTTGTTCCCGCCCGTCTGCATCTGGCGAATCATGAAAAACCACAACGCGGCCAGCAGGATCAGCGGCGCCCACGTCCCCAGCAATTGCAGTGGAAGGCTTCCGCTGTTGATGTCGCGGAAGGTGATGTTGACGCCCTTCGACTGCAGCGTCTTCAGCATCTCGGGAGTGAAGTAGTTGCCCGGAGCAGTAGTGTGGAATGGGTTGCCGTCCCGGTACTTGCCGTGAACTTCCATCCCGTTGACCGTGAGCTCGCGAACGTTGTTCTGGTCCACGTCACTCATGAACTGGGTGACGTTCACTTCCTTATCCTTCTGGCCGTCTCGGGCGCCCTTCACTACTTCCCACAACAACGCCGCCGAGACCACGATGAGCAACCAGAACAGCACGGTCTTTACAGTTGAGTTCACCTAGACGACTCCTCAGTTCAGCAAGGGTTAGCCAACGGCGCTAACCCGAGGCTCCTACATCGATATTAGATGCCCTTCGCCAGTTTTTGATTGACGAAATCCCTAGAACTTACATTCTACCTTTTCCCCGGCAAAAAGGCGCGGCGAGCCCAGGATGACTTAAGTCACTGGTACACTGGGGTTTGCCGCCGCCAGATAAGGCAGATTCCGGTTCGTCTGCTCGACCGCCCCCAGGCCGTAGCCGACCAAAAAAGTCTCATCTACCAGGAACCCGAAATAGTCCGGCTGTAACGCTACCCGGCGCGCCGCCTGCCGGTCGAGCAGCGTCACCAGTTTGACGGACGCGGCTCCGCGGGCTCGCAGGTCGCTCATCAGGAACTCGCTGGTCACGCCCGAGTGCACCAGTCCTTCCACGAGCAGAACGTGCTGGCCGCGGATCTCCGGCTCGTGACTGAAGAAAATTTCCATGACATCGTGCGCGGCACCCTGCGGCGGTCGGCTGTACTTCGGTTTCACAAACTGGCACACGACCGGAACTTCCAGCGCCCGCACCAGGTCGGCCAAGAACATGAAGGCGTTCTCCAGGACGGCCAGCATCTGGATCGTCTGCCCTTTGTAATCGTCGGAAATCTGCCGCGCCAGTTCCTTCACGCGCTTCTGGATCTGATCGGTGGTGATGACCTGGCGGAGTGGCTCGAATCGTGAACCGTTCATCGAAGTAGTGCGCCTCCCGATTCTACATCGCCGTTTTGTCGGCCAGTTGCTTTTCAGCGATTAATACTGCATCCCGCCCCGGCTTCGCCCGCAGTTTTGCCGGCGACGAAAACCCACGCACCCACACAATCTCGTCCCCACTCACCACCACGGGCCACAGGCGGCGTTCCGGTGGCGCCACATGACGCTCCTGCAGCAGTTCCTTGATCTTCTTAGGGGATTTGGTGTGGGCCGGCCAGAATCGGTCGCCGGGACGCCAGTTCCGCAACCTTAACGGCCCGGGTAGAGATTCCGCGTCCAGGAGGCGGTCGGGACTATACCCTGCCTTCGCGCCGTCTGGAATACGTCGTGCTTCTAATTCTACGCCAGTCTCGTGCACCACAATCGTTCCGGGGACCGGGAGTTCGTACTCGTAATCCCGTTGCGGCGCAGGCTCGCGCAAATCGGGAGTCAGGAAGACCAAGCGGTCGGGCTCTCTCTCAACTTTCCAGCCCAGTGGAAGAGTCAGTTCCCTGCCGGAGCCTGCTTCCGCGTCGGCAAAACGGAGAATCTCTTCGACGTGCTTGAATTCGAGCAGAATCCCTGCCTGCTCGCCGATGGCCTTGACGAGTCTTCGCTGCACGGCGGTTAGCTCCCCAAGAAACCAGACGCGGTCCACGGAGGCATCCATGACCAGCCAGGGTGCGTTTTTTATCCGCGCCCGCAAATAATCAGTTCCAGACGAACCCTCCTCCGGTCTGTTCCCGGAGGGCTTAATTTGGATCAGGCCTGCGCCGCTCGCCGCATCCCGCGCCCAATCCGGTTCGGCCCACTGCACAGCCCTCCCCATCCATCCCGCGGCTTCATTCTCCCAGTAGTCTTCCTCGCCGCGGGCAATCTCCGCCAGTTCGGCAAGCGTTTCAGCCACAGCGGGATTAAACTCCTGCTCAAGCAAGGGAACTACCAGCTTGCGCAGGCGGTTCCGGGTGAATGAAATGTCAGTGTTAGTGGAATCGTCGCGCCAGGACTGGCCAATTTCTTTGAGATATTGTTCGACTTCGCGCCGCCGAATCATGAGCAACGGCCGCACGATCTCGCCGCAGACTTCTCCGGCATCATCTTCCACCGTGATCCGCGGATAGACTCCACCCAGTCCGCGGAGCCCCGCGCCGCGGATCAACCGCATCAGCACCGTCTCGGCCTGATCATCGACGGTGTGGCCGGTCGCAACGTTGTCTAAGTGACGCAGAGCCTTTTCAGCGTTATTGGAGGCCTCTGTCAGAGAGTCGGGGAAGGGCATGGCTTCAGCCGTGCCGCTCAGCGCTACGATAGGAGAGGGCTTCAGCCCCTGAGGGTCGCCGGTTCGATCCTCACCGAGCAAATACCGAAAGAATCCGTACCGCAATTCCCGCGCCGCCGCTTCCACGCTGACGTGCTCTTCTTCAGCGTGCTGCGCAACGTCGTCGCTGTCGGTGTGAAACTCCAGATCGTGCTCGCGAGCCAGGTCCGCGACGAATTGCTGATCCGCATCAGACTCAGGCCCGCGCAGCTTGTGATTGAAATGAACGACCGAGAGGACAATCCCGAGTTCGCCCCGCAACTCCAGCAGCAGCCGCAAAAGCGCGACGGAATCAATCCCGCCAGAAACCGCCACGCCAACGCGGTCGCCAGCGCTCAGCAGTTCCTGCCGCCGAATGTGGGCCAGCACGCGCTGCACCAGAGGATGCACGAGAACATGGTACAGCAGTGAATGCGGTGAATTATGTGGGGACAGCCGCCCTCGGCTGTCCGGCTGAGCGAAGCTCAGCAAGCGCTATGTGAAATTCCTTCCGTTTTCGGTGGCAGTCGTAGCATACACCGCCGCGCTAGCGCTCGGCTGGACAGCCGAAGGCGGCTGTCGCCGTGAGCTTCGGTCCGTGCTAATCCAACCCCGCGCTCTTTTCCGCGATCAGCTTCCTGATCTTCTCCACGAACTCCGCCGCAGGCATGTCTTCCGTCTTCTCCTTACCCCGCGAGCGGACGTTCACCTTCCCCGCCTCAGCTTCCTTATCCCCGACCACCAGCAGAAACGGCACCTTCTGCATCGCGTGCTCGCGGATCTTGGCATTCATCTTCTCGTTGCGCGCATCGACTTCGACCCGCACACCAATCTCTTTGAGCTGCGAAGCCACCTTGTTGGCATACTCTGCATGCCGTTCGCTGATCGGGATCATCGCCACCTGCACGGGCGACAGCCACACCGGGAACGCCCCGGCATAATGCTCGATCAGCACGCCAAAGAACCGTTCCACCGACCCATACAGCGCGCGATGCACCATCACCGGCTGCTTCCGCGATCCATCTTCGGCCACATATTCCAGTCCAAACCGCTGCGGCAGATTGAAGTCGACCTGCACGGTCGAGAGCTGCCAAAGCCGGCCCAGCGCATCGACCAGCTTCACATCGATCTTCGGCCCATAGAATGCCGCTTCGCCGGGCATCGTCTTGTATTCAATCTGCTTCGCTTTGAGGACTTTTTCCAGTGATTGCGTGGCATGATTCCATTGCTCTTCGCTGCCGACAAAGTTCTTGCGGTCCTCGGGATTCCACGTGGAGAGTTCAGTCTGGAATTTGTCGAAACCGTAGTCCTTCAATACATCGAGCGCGAATTCCAAGCAGCCCGCAATCTCGCCCTCCACCTGTTCGGGCGTGCAGAAGATATGCGAATCATCCTGGGTAAAGCCGCGGACGCGCAACAGCCCGTGCATCACGCCCGAGCGCTCGTAGCGATACACCGTGCCCAACTCGCCCAGTCGTACCGGCAGATCACGATACGACTTCAGCGAGTCGCGATAAATCAAGATGTGCCCCGGGCAGTTCATCGGCTTCAGCCGATATTCGGCGTCGTCGAGCTCCATCGCGTCGAACATGTTTTGCGAGTAATAACCTTCGTGCCCCGAGGTGTAGAAGAGCTGCCGCCGCGCCACATGCGGCGTGCACACCAGCGAATAGCCGCGCTTGATGTACTGCTCGCGCATCCAGTCTTCCATCTCTTTGCGGATGATCCCGCCCTTGGGATGCCAGAAAATCAGCCCCGGCCCGGCCAGTTCCTGGATCGAAAACAGATCGAGCTGCTTGCCCAGCACGCGATGATCGCGCTTCTTGGTCTCCTCGACGTGCTTCAAATAATCTTCGAGGTCTTTCTTCGAGAAGAACGACGTCCCGTAGATGCGCTGCAGTTGCGGATTCTTCTCGTCCCCGAGCCAATACGCGCCTGCTATGTTGAGCAGCTTAAAAGCCTTGATCTTTCCAGTCGACGGGACGTGCGGCCCGCGGCAGAAGTCGGTGAACTTCCCGGTGCGGTAAATCGAAATCCTTTCATCGGGCTTGGTAAACTGCTCGATGAAATGGCACTTCATGAAGTCGCCGTCCTTCTTGAACTCGGCCAGTCCCTGGTCACGCGGCAAAAACTCACGCGC
>Ga0075030_100002141_pt1 | contig 17925 bp, 14 predicted proteins | sample LitLauG_LLR_2012_FD_71393 | JGI IMG/M metagenome (GOLD analysis project Ga0075030, IMG submission 71393) | Freshwater sediment microbial communities from Pennsylvania, USA - Little Laurel Run_MetaG_LLR_2012 | ecosystem: Environmental > Aquatic > Freshwater > Creek > Sediment | place: USA... | reverse complement strand
GGTGACGCCAGTGCTGGGATTGCCGCGACCGTGGCCCGGCCGATCGGCGCTGGGGCCGCTATCGCCATCGGTGACGCCAGTGCCGGGATTGCCGCGACCGTGGCCCGGCTGGTCGGCGCTGGGGCCGCTGTCGCCATCGGTGACGCCGGTGCTGGGACTGCCGCGACCATGGCCGGGCTGATCGGCGCTGGGGCCGCTGTCGCCATCGGTGACGCCGCTGCCGGCATTGCCGCGACCGTGCCCCGGTTGGTCGGCATTGGGTCCGCTATCGCCATCGGTGACGGGGGAATTGCCGCGCCCGTGTCCCGGCTGATCGGCATTGGGGCCGCTATCGCCATCGGTGACGCCGCGGTTGGTGTTGCCGCGACCGTGTCCCGGCTGATCGGCATTGGGGCCGCTGTCGCCATCGGTGACGCTGCCGCGCCCGTAGCCTGGACGGTCTGAGTTTGCGCCCTGGTCGCGATCGGTGCGCCCGGTATAGGCCTGGGCGCGCGCTTGACCGGTGATGAGCGCAACGGCGCTGCCGGCGAGCACCGCCCCGCCGGCAACCGTGGACATAAATGAGCGGCGATTGTGCCGTTTGCTTTTGTCAGACATTCGGCCCGCTCCCTGCTTGTTGCGAGCAAATCGCAACAAAATAAAAACCCGTGTGGATGGAATTGGTAGCACGCCCAAACCGCCCGGCAACGGCTTGATTTGTTTGGCGCGGGCCAGCCGCTGCGTTTAGTTGCGCACAATCGGGCGTCGCGGCCTTGGCAAGCGTGCGAGGCAAAATGCGCGCGGCAAAGCAACCGGCGCTTTTGCGTAATGCCAAGGGGCTTGCTAAGCGCGGCCAGGCATGGAGGAGCTGACCTGCCCATGAGCGACGACAGATCGGTATTCGTCCATAGCAAACGCCGGGTGTTTGATCGCTTTTTCAAAATTGACGAAGCCGACGTCACGTTTTCGAAAATCGCCGGCGCAGGCTTTATACGCGCCAAGCTCTTGGTGTTTGAGCGCGGCGATAGCGCAGCTGCGCTGCTGCACGATGTTGAACGCGATTGCGTGATCTTGACCGAACAATTCCGTTTCCCGACCTACGATAAGGGTCCTGGATGGCTGACCGAGCCGATTGCAGGTTCGATCGAGCCCGAGGAGACGCCTGAACACTGCATCCGCCGCGAGATCCTGGAGGAGATAGGCTATGAAGCCGGTGAGCTCGAAGCGATCGGTCGTTTCTATGTGTCGCCCGGCGGGACCTCGGAGCGCGTCTTCCTGTTTTACGCGCCGGTGACCCAACGCAACTTGAAGCATGCGAAGGCTTCGGGCCTTTTACAACAGCACGAAAATATCCAACGCATTGAGGTCAAGACGGCGGAATTTATCGCCGCGGCGCTGAGCGGGCGCTATGAGGATGCCAAGCTGTTGATCGCTGCCTATTGGCTAGCCCTGAAGCTACACAATTGCGCTTAAACGCCGGTTGGCGCGAACTAAGACGAAGCCGCGGCCTTCAAGACCATCGAGCCGCCCCATGACCAGGCCTTGCGTGTGCGGGCTACGCCGTTGGTCGGCGTCCTGATCTTGGGGCGTCTGCTCTTGGGGCGCCTGCGCGAGGCGCATGCGCGGGGGTCTTTTTGCAAAGCGGGCAGGCATTGGCGAGCGCGCCCTTCGCGAGCGGGAGACGCCGCCCAACAACGATTTGAGCGCCCGAATCGGGTAAGGCTGGGCCATGGCTGATCCTGCAGAACGCATCACCACGCCCGAGCGCATGCCCGGCGAAGGCGCCGACCGGGCTTTGCGGCCACAGGGTTTTGCCGAATTTCTCGGACAGCCGCAGGCCAAAGCCAACCTCAAAGTGTTCGTAGAAGCGGCCCGCAATCGCGGCGACGCTATGGATCACGTCTTGCTGTTTGGGCCGCCCGGATTGGGCAAAACCACGCTGGCCCAGATCATAGCCCGTGAACTGGGCGTGGGCTTTCGCGCCACCTCGGGGCCGGTGGTTGCGCGCGCTGGCGATTTGGCGGCGCTACTCACCAATCTCGAGCCGCGCGATGTGTTGTTCATCGACGAAATTCACCGCCTGGCGCCGGCGGTCGAGGAAATCCTCTACCCCGCCATGGAGGATTATCACCTCGACATCATTATCGGCGAAGGCCCAAGCGCGCGCTCGGTGCGCATTGATCTGGCCCCATTCACGCTGGTCGGTGCAACTACACGCGCAGGGTTGCTGGGCACCCCGCTTCGGGACCGCTTCGGCATCCCAGTGCGGCTCGATTTTTATGGCGCTGAAGACTTAATTGGCATCGTGCAGCGCGCCGCCTCGAAACTTGGCGCGCCAATCACCGCCGAGGGCGCGGTGGAGATCGCCAAACGGGCGCGCGGCACCCCGCGTGTGGCGGTGCGGCTATTGCGCAGGGTCCGCGATTTCGCCGAGAGCGCAGATGCGGCAATTGACGCAAAACTCGCCGACAGCGCGCTCAAGCGCCTTGATGTCGACAGCGACGGCCTCGATCTGCTCGACCGGCGCTATCTGCACGCTCTTGTTGAGACCTATTCGGGCGGACCGGTTGGCGTCGACACGCTGGCTGCAGCTTTGGCCGAAGCGCGCGATGCAATTGAGGATGTGATCGAACCTTACCTGATGCAGCAAGGTTTTGTGATGCGCACGCCGCGCGGGCGCGTGGCTGCGCCAAAAGCCTATGAGCGGCTCGGCAAAAAGGCGCCGAGTGCGGCGCCGATCAGCGGCGGCTTGTTCGAAGAATAAACCAGCGTCCTTAACGAAGCTGTTGCGCGCTCGGGAGGCGTGATCGGCGCTAGTGCGCGCCAAGTTCGGCAGCGCGGCCTCAAGACTGCGCCTCTGGCAACAAGCGCCCTAATTTCTTGGGGGCAACGGCGATGTAGCTTTGCCTAAGCCAACCCTTCAGCGTCGGCATTTGCGCCCAGATGTCGTCACCGGGCCCAAAGTGGGCGGTGACCCAATTGTGTTGCTTATACCAACCCTTCGCTGGTCGTACGAAGGGCAGGTCTTCGGCCATCTCCGCTGAGATCGGCAACTTCATAATGATGGTGAGCGCATCGAGCAGCTCGGCTTTGTCGCCAAACAGCGCAAAAGTCTTCTTGCCGACTTCGAGCGCGCGCAGGCTTGCCCAGCCGCGGCCAGGCGCAGTCTCGGGAAATGTGAGCCCGTAAGCGGTGAGCTCCGCTTCGGCGCGTTGGTGGGGCGTGGGCTTGGCCATGCCGGCTGAGCCTATCGCAGCGGCGCCCGATTGTGCGAGCCCCTCCTCGCCCGCATAGAGTTCTATCCATGTCATCGCTAGGCGCCGTCTTTGATAGTTTTGCCTTGGTCGGCGATCAGTTCGTCATTGAAGCGCCGCCCGATTGGAGCCAAGGGCGCACGCTCTATGGCGGCATGACCGCAGCACTGGCGCACGAAGCGATCAGGCGCGCCTTTGGCGATTTGCCGCCGCTACGCTCGGCGCAATTTACATTTATCGCCCCGGCCAGCGGGCGTTTGCGCTTTGGCGCCAGCCTCATGCGCCGCGGGCGCTCATCGACCATCATTGCCGCCGACGCCGCCAATGATGATGGCCAGGTCATCCGCGCGACCCTGGCGTTTGGCGCAGCGCGCGAGAGCAAGGTCGTTCATGACTTTCTGCCCGCCCCGACGGTCCCGCCGCCAGGCGATTGCACGCCGTTCCGCAAACAAAGCGCCCAAGCTCAGCGCGGCTTCTGGAACAATTTCGACACCCGCCTGGCCTCAGGCGGACGCTTGCTCGAGACCAGCGCCGCGAAGCCTGAATTTACGGTCTGGACGCGGTTTTTGGACGCCGGGGACGCTGATCCCACCACAGCGCTGCTGGCCATCGCCGATAATTTGCCGCCCGCAGCGATGGTGCATTTTCCAGCGCCGGCCCCGATCAGCACGGTCAGTTGGCAACTCGATATCGTCGGCGTCGTCGACCACGCCGACGCCTGGAGCTTGCTCTGGTCAGCCAGCGAACACGCGCGCGAAGGGTATTCGATGCAGAACATGGCGATGTGGAGCCAAAGCGGCGATTTGGTCGCCGTCGGTCGCCAAGCGGTGGCGATTTTCGCTTAGGCGCGCCCGATTGTCTGAAGCGCGTCAAGCGTTGGCTGCGACAATTGCAAACGCGCCGCCTCCAAATTCTCGCGCAGGTGCTGGAGCGATGAAGTGCCAGGGATCAACAGGATGTTGGGGGCGCGGTGCAATAGCCAAGCCAGCGCCACTTGAAGCGGCGTTGCTGCGAGCTGGGCGGCCAGGCTTGAGAGAACCTCCGACTGGATCGGGGAAAAACCGCCTAGCGGAAAGAACGGCGCATAGGCGATATTGGCTCGCGCCAGCTCGTCGATGAGCGCGTCGTCTTGGCGATGGGCGAGATTATAGTGGTTTTGCACGCAGACGATGTCAGTGATGGTTTGCGCCTCGGCGACTTGAGCTGAGGTGACGTTGCTAAGCCCAATGTGGCGTAAGCGGCCGGCTGCTTTCATCTCGGCCATGGCCTCGACTTGAGCGGCGATTGAGCCTTCGGAGGGCGCGTGCACAGCGCCGATGATGCGCAGGTTCACCACCTCCATGGCGTCCAGGCCCAGGCGCATCAAATTGTCTTCGACGCCGCGCTTCAATTCATCGGGCTTTTGGGCGGGCAGCCAAGCGCCCTTGTCGTCGCGCCTGCCGCCAACCTTGGTGACCAGGACGAGGTCGTCGGGGTATGGGAAGAGCGCTTCACGGATGATGTCGTTGACGACGTAGGGGCCGTAATAATCGCTGGTGTCAATGTGATTGACCCCTGCCTCGACGGCTGCGCGTAAGACCGCGATGGCGCTGGCGCGATCCTTGGGCGGACCGAAAACCCCCGGGCCTGCCAGCTGCATGGCGCCATAGCCCATGCGCCTGACGGTGCGCTCGCCGAGATTGAAGGTGTCGCTCATGGTGCTTGTTTTCTCCGATGCGCCCAGCAAGCGAAGCTCGTCGGCGCGGAAAGCGCAAATGGCGCAAGCTGCGGGTTAGAAGCGTTCACCCACCATATCTTCACTCTTGACCCACAGCGCTTTGGCGCGTTCGGGATCGAGTGCGTAGGGACGCACGCCGCCCCGCGACATGTCGGCGTTGTCGACGATTTCCGCTACATGACAGTCTTCGCAGAAGCGACCGCCCACCGCCTCGGCCGGCCCAACCACCCCTGCCCAGACGCTGGTCGCTGCCCCTTGCGGGATGGATTTAAATGAAAAAGCCGCCTGGCCGCGCTTTTTTGCCTCCTCGTTGATCCGCGCGCGCAGCGCTTCCAGCGTTCCAGGCGCCATGTGACGGCCAAGTTCGGTCTGGATGCCGCCCGGATGCACGGCGGCGGCGCGGACGCCGAACGCCTTATGGCGGCGATCGAACTCCACCGCGAACAGGACATTGGCGGTCTTGGAGCGGCCGTAGGCGCCAAAATCGGTATAATCAGTGCGCTCGAAATTGGGGTCCTCAAGGTTCACATCGGCAAAGCGATGCCCCGAGGAGGAAAGATTGACCAGCCGCGCGCCCGGCTTGAACAGCGAAGCGATGCGATTGACGAACACGAAGTGGCCCAGATGATTGGTCCCAAATTGGGTTTCGAAACCGTCCTCGGTCAGGGTCTTGTTCGGGATCGCCATCACTCCCGCATTGGCGATGACAAGATCGAACCTCTCGCCCCGCGCGTTAACCTGTTCGGCCCCGGCGCGGACGCTTTTCAATGAGGCGAGATCCATTTCAACAAGTTCAATTTGGCCAGCGCCGGCGCGATTAAGCGCCGCGCGGGCCTTGGCGAGATCGCGCGCGGCGCCGACGACGTGGGCGCCATGTGCGCTCAAAGCGCGCGCGGTCTCGACGCCAAGCCCCGCGGAGACGCCGGTGACAAAAACGCGTTTGCCGGAAAGGTCCACGCCTTCGAGGACTTCATCGGCGGTGGATTGGGCGCCGAAGGATTTGGCCATGGGAGGTCTCCTTAAAACCAAATGGCGCGCCGAAGCGCCCTAGCCTTAGCCGTTCAGCTTGACGCAGAGGCGCGAGATTGCGTGCACGAAATTGTTGGGGGCGATTTCGATGTCGCCGGTCCAACTTGCTTTGGGGAAGCGCGCAAGGATTTGCCGATAGGCTTCTTCGAGTTGGATTTGGGCCACGCGCTTGCCGAGGCAGACATGGGGCCCGTAGCCAAAGGCGATGTGCTTGTCGGCATTGGCGCGCGCGACATCGAGGGCGTCGGGATCCTTAAACATTGCCGGATCGCGGTTGGCGGCGCCGTAATACATGATCACTTTCTCGCCCTCGGCAATGGCTTGACCGCCGATCTCGGCATCGCAGGTCGCGGTGCGGCGCATATAGATGACCGGGCTCACCATGCGAATGAATTCATTGGTCGCGTTCGGCGCGAGATCGGGGTTGGCTGCGAGCTTTGCACGCTGATCTGGAAACTCGGTGAGCAATTTCATCGCGCCGGAGAGCGTGTTGCGGGTGGTGTCGTTGCCGGCGAACACGATCAACAACCATGAACCGTCAAGATACTCGTCGCTGAGCAATTCATCATCGAGCTTGGCGCGGGCAATTGCGGTGAGCAAATCTTGCTGGGGATCGGCGCGACGCTTGTGTAGAATGTCGCGTCCGTAAGCGAACATCTCTTCAACATTGGAGTTGAAATTCTGAATGAATGTCATCAATTCGGCAGAGATTTCGAGGCCGCCGATGCGCTGTTGCAGAGCCAGATCCTGGGCCCGTTCGAGGTAGTGCATCCATTCCAGGAACTTGTCGCGATCGGCTTGCGGCACGCCCAGCAATTCGCAAAGCGTAAATAGCGGCAGTCGCGAGGAAAAATGCTCGACCATGTCGATCTCTTCGCCGGCGTGCGCGGCCATGTCGTTGAGAAGCTGGGTGACCTTCGCAGCGATCCGATCTTTGAGCTGGTCGAGATATTTCGGCGTAAAGAACGCCATATGTTCGCGACGCAGCTGAAGATGCCACGGGGCGTCCATATTGATCATGGCGTCGAGCGAGGCCCGCGTCAGCAAGGGGTGGCCTGCCTGCGACTTTGGCGTCGCCATAAGGATGCCGCCGCGTTGGGAAGAAAACGTCTGCGGGTCGCCATTGACGCTCATCACGTCGCTGTAGCGCGTGAGCGCCCAAAAACCGGCGCCGCTCAACGGTTCGTCGACCCAAACGACCGGCGCTTTCTCGCGCAGTTCGCGATAGAGCCCGTAAGGCTGACCCTTCGCGAAGACGTGGAGATCGGTCAAGCCGGCCGCGTCAATTTGGGGATGAGGCGCGGCGAATGCGGGACCAGGACGGCCTTCGACGGCAGTTTGACTGATGAGCTGCATAAAGCGCCTCCGCGTTGGCGATCAGACTACGCGCGCCAAAGAGGCGCGCAAGCGCGCGACGTTGGGTGAGGCCCGCCTTTGCGCCACCGGCGCGCCACAAACCAGATGATATGCTGCTCGCATGCGCACATATCTCACCATTGCGTTTGTGATTTTGGCCGCATTGGTCGGCGCGAGCGGCGCAGCCGGTTTGGGCGCAAGCGGGGCAAGCCCAACGGACGACCAAAGCGCCGGCGCGCCGACCAGCAATGGCTGGGAAGTCACCCTTTATCGCCAATTGGCGGCGCGCGATGGCAATCAGCTCGTTTCGCCGTTGAGTTTGAAGGCGGCCTTTGCGCTCATTTATCCCGGCGCGCGCGGGCAGAGCGCAGACGAGATCGCCCAAGTGTTCGATCTTAGCGGCAATGATGTGGCGAGCGCCCGCCAGGCGCGGCTCATCCAAGATTTACAATCGAGCGGCGTGTTCAAATCGGCGAACGCGGTTTGGGTGGACCAACGCTTCACACTGGCGCGGGACTACCGCCACCAGGTGGCCGACGACCTTCACGCCCAGATCGAGGCTCTTGATTTTCAACGCGCACCCGAGGCGTCACGCCTCCACATCAATGCCTGGGCCTCAGCTGAGACAAACGCGCGCATTCCTGAATTGCTGCCTGCGGGGTTCATCGCCTCCGACACAGAGCTCGTGCTCGCCAACGCCGTCTATTTCAAAGCCGATTGGATGGCGCCATTTGCGCCTAGTGCGACGCGCGAGGCAAGCTTTCATCCCCTCGGCGGCGGCGATCAGCGCGCGCTGATGATGCACGGCCTACGGCGCGGACGCTATATCGAGGGCGACGGCTTCCAAGCCGCTGATTTCGACTTTAAGGACGGGCGCTTTGCGCTGACGATTTTCCTGCCCCGCGGACGCGATGGGCTTGCCGCCTTTGAGCGACGCCTAAGCCCAGGCCAATTGTTGGGCTGGCTTACCCAGATCAATGGCGCCGCCGAAGCGCGGCTGGATGTAGCGCTGCCGAAGCTGCGCTTGGAAGGCCGCTATGAACTCGCACCGATGCTCAAAGCGATGGGCTTGCGCGCGGTTTTCTCCGATCACGCCGACTTAGCGGGGATCTCGCCAGATGCCCGGTTGAAAATCAGCCGCGTGGCGCAAAATACCTTCTTGGCCATGGACGAAGCAGGCGTTGAAGCAGCAGCAGCGACCGGAATTGGCATTGTGGCGACGGCAATGCCAAGGCCGCAAGCGCCGCCCATCGTTTTCAACGTCGATCATCCCTTCTTGCTGGCGCTGCGGGACCGCAACAGCGGCGCCATTGTGTTCATGGGACGGGTGGCGACGCTTGCCGGCGCGAGCTGAGCGGGTGCGCCGCCACCGGCGATCATTGCCTTGCTCTCCGAAGAGAGGCGATAAGCGCAATGGGGCGCCGGCGAGCAGCTTTTCGGAAACCCCATCGAGGACGGCGAACGGGCTTTGGACGCATCCACGCTGCTGGAAGGACGAAGCCTGCTGGTTTTCCGCGAAAACCAAGCGTTCCCAAGCCCAATTGCAGGCCGCCAGACGCCGCATGGACGGCGGCGGCAAAAAAGTGGTGTCGAAGTGTGTCGCCAAAACCCGCTGACACAAAGTGGCGCCACCCTGATCGATCCCTGAGGCCTGAGCGCCGGGCGCGTTCAGAGGCCAAAGCCCATTGTGCCGGCAACGAGATTTGTCTCGTTCTTGAGGAGCACGGATTATGAAACGCATCGCACTCGCAGGCTTGAGCGCGCTGACGCTGGCCACAGCCTTTACCGCCCCCGCCTCGGCGCAACAATTTGATCATCGCAGCGATTGGGGTCGAAACGACGGGCGCGACGGGCGTTATTCGGACCGCTCGGATGGCCGCTCTGACAACGGCTACAATAATGGCTGGGACCGCCAATGGCGACGTGGGGACCGCCTGCCCTACGGCTATGAAGGGCGCTACGGCGATGTCGACTGGCGGCGCGAACATTTTCGCGCCCCGCCCTACGGCTATCGCTACGTGCGCGACGACCGTGGCGAAACCCTGCTCGTCGGCATCGCCACCGGCGCCATCCTTGGGGTGATGCTCGCTGGTCGCTAATCGCGGCGAGACCTAAGGCCCAGACCAGCCGCCCCGCGCGCCGCAAGCCCGGGGCGGCTTCTTTTTTGCCGCCAAGCTCAACCACTTCAACGAGCTGGCCTGCGGCGAAAGCCAGCGTGGCAGACAGCCACCCCAAGCGCATCGGCGGCGTCGGCGCAGACCTCGCCGGCGGTGGGCAAGAGCCGGCGCACCATGAAGGCGACTTGGGTTTTGTCGGCGCGCCCTGCCCCGACCACGGCCTTCTTGATGGCCGCAGGCGCATACTCAGCAACCAAGACCCCGCTCCGCGCGGCCGCCGCTAGCGCCACGCCGCGGGCTTGACCAAGCACCAATGCGGCGCGGGCATTGGAATTGACGAAGGTTTCTTCGACCGCCGCTTCGTGGGGGCGATGCGCATCGATCACGGCGCACAATTGTTCAAAGATGTCATGCAAACGCGAGGCGAGCTGCTGCTCGCGCTCGGGCGTGATCACGCCATGGGCCACGTGGGCAAGGCGCGAGCCCTCGCTCGCCACCAAGCCCCAACCACAACGGTTGAGACCAGGATCAATGCCTAGGATCAGCACGCCGCGCATGGGCCCATGGTCCACCTGTGCGCTCGCCCACGCAAGGCGCCGGGCAAGCCAAATCAGGCCTGCGCCCCAATCCTTGCCAAAGCGCTAAGCGCGCCGCATGACAAGCCCTTAGCAAGGATGGGGAGGCAAATGGATTTGGGATTTTCGCGCGCGATCGCAGCGCTCGCGGCATTGACGCTCTGCGGGGCGGCCGCCGCGCAAACCCATCAGGGCGCGCCCGCGGCCCCGGCCGATCAAGCCACCCAGAACCTCGCCCACGACATCCTTGAGCACGTCATCGCTATGGACACCTCGGTGGAAGGCCATCAGACGCCGCAGATGGCGGCCTATCTTGGCGGCCTCTTCCGCGCAGCGGGATTTCCCGAGGGCGACATCCACATCATTCCGGTTGGCGAGACAGCTTCGTTCATCGTGCGTTATCGCGGCGACGGGAGCGGGGGACGTCCGATCGTTTTGATGGCGCACATGGACGTGGTCACGGCCCACCGGGCCGACTGGCAGCGCGATCCTTTCCAGCTGATCGAGGAAAACGGCTTTTTCTTCGGACGCGGAACCAGCGACATCAAAGACGGGGTTGCGATATTGAGCGCAACACTGCTTCGATTGAAGGCCGAGCACTTCACGCCGACGCGCGATCTTATCCTCTATTTCAGCGGCGATGAAGAGACCTCAGGCCAAAGCACCATCACGGTGCTGCGCGATCACCGCGATTTGCTCGACGCTGAATTTGCGCTGAACTCAGACGCCGGCGGGGGCACGCTCGACGAAGCCACGGGCGCGCCGCAGCTCTATTCGATATCGGCGGCTGAGAAGACCTTCGCCAGTTTCAATCTGACCGCTCACAATCCAGGCGGCCACTCCTCAGCGCCGCGTCCCGACAACGCCATCTATGAGGTCGCCGATGCATTAGAGCATCTGCGGGCCTACCAGTTTCCAGTGCAATGGAACGCCACCACCATCACGAGTTTCCAACTTGGCGCACCATACTCGCCAGCGCCGATCGGCCCGGCAATGGCAGCTTTTGCCCGTCATCCTGGCGATGCGGGCGCGGTGCGGGTGCTGGAGGCAAGTCCCTTTTATGTGGGACAGATCCGCACCACTTGCGTGCCCACGCTTATCCAAGGCGGCCATGCCGACAACGCTTTGCCGCAAAGCGTGGTCGCGACCGTGAATTGTCGCATCTTTCCAGGGGTCAGCATCGAGGCTGTGCAAGCCACGCTGCAGCGTTTGGTCGGCTCAAAGATCGCGGTTACCCAATATGCAGGCCCCTATTACTCAAGCGACGCCTCCCCGCTCCGCGACGATGTGATGCGCGCGACCGCCGATGGGGTGCATGCGCGCCATCCCGGCGTGCCGATCATTCCCAGCATGGCGGCCGGCGCCTCCGATGGAGTGTTCTTTCGCGCCGCCGGCATTCCCACCTACGGGGTCTCTGAGATCTTCATCAAGGACAGCGACGACTTCTCACATGGGCTGAACGAACGCGTTCCGGTCCAGAGCTTTTATGACGGCCTGGTGCATTGGCGCGTTATGATCATGGATCTGGCCGGGCGTCGTTAACGTCTTGGACACCCTGAATTGCGACCGCTCGAGGCGCCGGCGTTAACGCCGATTTACACATAAGCGGGCACATTGGCGGCCTCGGAGCGCGCCTTTGTCCAACACCTATAGCGTCGGTAGCCTGCCGATCGTCGACTACAAGGTCGCGACCGCCAATCAGGACCAGCTGATGGCGCAGTTTCAGCGCTCGCCTGATTACGTCCAGGGCGTGGCCAATTACCAGGCGGGGGTGGCCAAGATCACAACCGTCGACCAGTTCCTGAATAATTACAATGTCCTCAAGGTGGCGCTCGCAGCCTACGGCATGAGCGATCAGATCAGCGCCAAGGGCATACTAAAAGAGCTGCTGACCGAGGACCCCAGCGCCTCGACCTCGCTTGCTCAACGCATGGGCAATCAGAGCTTCATCGCCTTCGCTCAGGCCTATTCGTCGCTCAACACCGACGGCGGCGCAGGCCTCCAGAGCCCCGCAGGCGTCAATACCGCCATCGCGCGCTTTACCCAGCAACAATATCAGCAATGGCTAGGCGCCAAGGACAACGACCCCGCGCTCGCAAGCGCGCTCAACGCGCGCCAGACCCTGCAGGACGCTGTCAATGTCAGCAATGTCGGCGCCCTTTACACGCAGTACCAAAATATGCCCGACGTGCAGAGCGCAGTGAGCTATTATCGCCGCAACATCGATAACGTGAAGTCCGCTTCCGATCTGATGAACGACCCTCAATTGTTGAACTTCGCGCTTACCGCCTACGGGATCGATCCCAGTACGGTATCTTCCAATACCGTGCAGATGCTGCTCACCCAGGACCCAACCAACGCCACATCTGTGGCGGCGACCAATCCCGACTATAGCGCCTTCGCGCAACAATTTTCGCAACTCAATAGCGTTGCCACCGCCCCGGCGGTGACCACATCGAGCGCAGTCGATGCGATTGTGGCGCAGTATCAGCAGAAGAGCTTTGCAACCGCGATCGCGACCAACAGCAACGATCAGAACGTCTCGATGTTTGGCGCCGCCGGCGCAAAACAGATCAGCCAAATCCTCAGCGATGCAAAAAACGAGGCCGGTTATGGGCTTTCCACGGCCTATTACGCGTCCCACGTCGCCAAAGTGAACACCGCCACGGAATTCGCCGCCGACAACCAGCTTGTCGCAGTCGCCGAGGGCGCCTACGGACTTTCCAACCTCTCCGCCGACACTTTAAACCAGCTGTTGACGCAAGACCCAACAGCATCGACTTCGCTTGCCCAGACGAGCCCCGAATATGCTGGGTTTGCAAAAGCGTTTTCGTTTTATGGACCCACTGGCGCCAGCGCGCTCGCCACCAATAGCGCGGCGGTGCAATCGGCTTATGTCAACAACCAGCTGAAAGCGGTGCTGACGAGCGACATCACTAACGCTGCGGCGCAGTCCAAGCGCAACACTGATGTGCACGAAAATGCCGGAGCGCCGCTTGATCTTTATCAGATGCTTGGTGATTCCAATGTCTCGACGGTGATCCTTGGCGCTTACGGGCAGCCCCAAGTCGTCGGCTCGATGACGCCCGATCAACAGATTGAGGCTGTCACCCAAGCGGGCTTTACCCCGCAGAGCATCAATTCGCCGGACAGTATCGACAATTTGATGCAACGTTATCTTGCCAATTACACTTTGCAGAACAGCCCCACCCAGACCTCGCCGCTGGCGCAACTCTTCCAGCCTGTCGATCCGACTAAGATCACCCCGCTCGATCTCTCGTTTTTAACGGCGGGAACGCCAAGCAGCGTGGCCTCAAGCCCTACTGCTTATCTGCTCAACCTCTTCACCTCGGGCTAGACCAAAAAGCCTAGCGCGCGCAAACCAGCTTAAGCGTTGGCGACTTGCTGTTCAGCGCCGTGGCAATATTTGAACTTTTTGCCGGAGCCGCACGGGCAAGGCGCGTTGCGCGAAACCTTGCCCCATGTGTTTGGATCGTCGCGGTTGAAACCGTCTGGCGCAAGCGGAGGCGCATCCTCGTCGCGCAGGGCCATCTCGTTTTCGCCGGTGTTGAAATTCTGGTGGATTTCAAAAGTGCGCGCCGGCGCACGCGGCTGCAGGGAGGCTTCCTCGGCCTGGCCAATCTGCAAGCGCATGAGCATGCGCGTCACAGTGGTCCGCAAGTCCAAGAGCATGCGCTCAAACAAAGTGAACGCTTCGGTCTTGAACTCGTTCAACGGATCGCGTTGGGCGTAGCCGCGCAAGTGAATGACCGAGCGCAAATGATCGAGCAGCGACAAGTGCTCACGCCAGCGCATGTCGACCACCGACAGCAGCACTTGTTTCTCGACCGCCCGCAATCGCTCCGGACCCAACATCGCAGCCTTCTGCGCGTAGGATTGATCCACCTCACGAACCAGGCGCTCGATAATTTCGGTCTGGGCGATGCCCTCTTCGGCTGACCATTGGGCAAACGGCGGGCTAATGCCGAAAATCTCTTCCGCTTCGACGCTGAGCTCGCCAACGTTCCACTGCTCGGGATAAGCCTTCTCAGGCATCATGCGCCAAACGAGCTTCTCGGCCACGTCGTGGCGCATATCCTTTATGATCGGCGCCACATCGGCGGTGCGCATAAATTCGATGCGCTGTTCGAAGATGGCTTTACGCTGATCGTTGATAACGTCGTCATAGCGCAGCAAGTTCTTGCGAATTTCGAAATTGCGCTGTTCGACGCGGCGCTGACTGGTTTCGAGCGCCTTGTTCATCCACGGGTGGACGATGGCTTCGCCATCTTTGATGCCAAGCCCGCGCATGATCGCATCCAGACGATCGGCGGCAAAAATGCGCAACAGATCGTCCTCGAGGCAAATATAGAATTTCGACTTGCCGGGGTCGCCTTGGCGTCCGGTTCGCCCGCGCAGCTGATTGTCGATGCGACGGCTTTCGTGACGCTCGGTGCCCAGCACATAAAGCCCGCCCGCCTGAAGGGCGATCTGCTTCTTGGCCTCGATGTCAGCGGTGATATCTCGCTTCAAATTGGCGGTCTGATCGGGGGTTTCGTCGCCTTTGAGCGCCGCCTTTAGGCGCATGTCGAGATTGCCGCCGAGCTGAATATCGGTGCCGCGGCCGGCCATGTTGGTGGCGATGGTCACCGCCCCCGGCACGCCCGCTTGCGCCACAATGGTCGCCTCCTGTTCGTGGTAGCGTGCGTTCAAAACCTGGTGGGGAATGCCGCGCTGCTTCAACAGGCTCGACAAATATTCCGACTTCTCGATCGACACGGTGCCCACCAGCACCGGCTGGCCGCGGCGATGGGTGTCTTCGAGGTCGGTTAGAATGGCGCCGTATTTTTCCTTGCTGGTGCGATAGACTTCGTCGTCGTCGTCGATGCGCTTGACGATGCGGTTGGTGGGGATCTCGACCACATCGAGCTTGTAGATGTCGCTGAACTCGTTGGCCTCAGTCGAGGCCGTGCCGGTCATGCCGCCGAGTTTGTCGTATAAGCGGAAATAGTTTTGAAAGGTGATCGAGGCCAGCGTCTGGTTTTCCGGCTGGATATTGACGTGTTCCTTGGCTTCGATCGCCTGGTGCAAGCCTTCCGACAAACGCCGTCCGTGCATCATGCGCCCGGTGAACTCGTCGATGAGGATCACCTCGCCGTCTTTGACAATATAATCCTTGTCGCGCTGGAAGAGCTTGTGGGCGCGCAAGGCCTGGTTGACGTGGTGGACAAGCGAGATGTTCGAGGGCTCATAGAGCGAGCCTTGCAACAGGCCGCGCTCGGCGAGCATCTCTTCGATGCGCTCTGAGCCTTCTTCGGTATAGGTAATCGAGCGCTGTTTTTCGTCGTGCTCGTAATGCTCGGGCCGCAGCAATGGCATGAGCGCATCGATCGACTTGTAAAAATCGCTGCGGTCTTCGGTCGGTCCGGAGATGATCAGCGGCGTGCGGGCTTCGTCGATGAGGATCGAATCGACTTCGTCGACAATGGCGAAGCGGTGCCCGCGCTGCACCATCTCGCCCAGCGAATATTTCATGTTGTCGCGCAGATAGTCGAAGCCGAATTCGTTATTGGTGCCGTAGGTGACGTCGGCGGCATAAGCTTGGCGACGCTCATTGTCGTAAAGACCATGCACGATGACGCCGACCGAGAGACCCAGAAAACGATAGATCTGCCCCATCCAGTCGCTGTCGCGCTTGGCCAGATAATCGTTGACGGTGACCACGTGGACGCCGCGCCCTTCAAGGGCGTTTAGATAGACCGGGAGCGTGGCGACCAGGGTTTTGCCTTCGCCGGTGCGCATTTCGGCGATCTTGCCCTGGTGCAAGAAGATGCCGCCCATCAGCTGGACGTCGTAATGGCGCTGGCCGAGGGTGCGCTTGGCGGCCTCGCGGACGGTCGCGAACGCCTCCGGCAGAATGTCGTCAATCTTCTCTCCGCGCGCCAAGCGCTGGCGATATTCGGAGGTGTTCTTTTGCAGCGCCTCGTTGGAAAACGCCTCGAAGCGCTGCTCAAGGGCGTTAATCTGGTTTACCAGCGGCTTCAGGGCGCGGGCTTTGCGCTCATTGACGGAGCCGAAAATCTGCTTGGCGAGATTGAGCATGAGCGCGATCTAAATTCCGAGATGCGCCAACTTTAAGGGGGCGCGAGGCGTTTCGTTTAAGAGCTTGTTTTTATTGACTTCTTTATTGCTCTCCGACGCGCGCCCGCATGCGAAAACGGTCTCGACACGGTCGCTTGCGAGACTTAAGAGCGGCCCCGGGCGGTGTCAATGCGGCCTCTTTGGGCGCGCAACTTGCACCTATGTCTATCCTCTGAGAGAGCGACCCGTTATGGCCCTGCAGAAGCGCGCTTCCTTAACAGTCGCCGCCCTGGTTTGGCTTGCCTTTGGGCTCGCCGGCTGCGGGCTTGGCCGCGACAACAGCAATGACGCAAGCAATTTGCACAATCCCGTAGTGGCCGCGACCGTGAACGGGCGGCCGATTTATGTTGAAGATGTGCGCGCCCATGCGGTGGCGCGGGGACTGTTGCAGGAGGGCGAGGATCTCGACGCCAATTCCGACGCCTTCTACTTCGCGCTCGAGGAACTCATCCAATTCCGTTTGTTTGCGATGGAAGCCGAGGCGCGCGGGCTCGACCGGCAGCCCGATGTGCGCCGCCAGCTGGAGAACGCGCGCGATCAAGTGTTGGCCGGCGCCATCTACGAAGAGATCGACCAGCATGCCACCGACCCCAAAGCCATCGAGACGCTCTATAACGAAAACGCCGCGCGTCTTGGTCAGGGTCAAGAAATTCACATGCGCCATATTTCCTTCGACACCAAAGAAGCCGCCGACGCCGCCAAGCGCCGGTTGGCGACGGGCGAACGTTTCGAGGCTTTGGCGTTTGAACTCTCGACCGATCGAGAATCCGCGGCCGATGGCGGCGACATGGGCTGGGGCGCGGTGAACGATCTGTCGGCGGATTGGCGCCAAGCCACTGACCACGCCAATGTCGGCGATCTGTTGGGACCCGTGCAACTCGACAACAAATGGGAGCTGATCCGCGTTGAGGACCGCCGCGAGAAAGGCGTTCCCAGTTTGGAGACGTTGCGCCCGCGCATCATCGATTGGTTGCGCTTCCAGGAAATCACCCAGCTGCAAGAGCGCTTGGAGCGTGACGCGCGCATCGAGCGCTTGCGCCAGCCTGACGAAAACGCCGCGCCGCCGCCGGGATCGCCGCCGGCGGGCGCAACGCCTGTGACGCCGCCTTCGGCTGCAACTGCGCACGCCATGCCCGACGCCTCAGGACCGCCGGGACACGCCCCACCCCCATTCCCGTTCCCGATGGGCACCACCGCCGGCGAAGCCAACCCAGCGCCCGCGCCCTCTCTGACCGCGCCTTTGGTGGCAAGCCCAGGCGCCCATACCCAAACCAACAGCGCCGCACATGCCGGCGCCGGCGCGGGCTCGACCCACCCCGCCTCCGGTGCGGCCGCGCCGCCAGCTTCTGGACAAACCCCATGAGCGGGGCAGCGGTATCGCCGCTGGCGCCAAAATCGTTTCCCAACTTGCCAGCCATCGCCGGGCTTGAAGCGGCGATCGGACGGGCTGGGTTTTATAAGACCGAGCGGCCCGATCTCTTGCTCATCCGCTGCCCCCCCGGCGCCAGCGCAGCGGGCGTATTCACCACCAATGCGGTGGGTTCAGCGCCGACCGATTGGTGCAAGGCGGCATTGAAGTCAAAGCGCGCCAAGGTGCGGGGGCTTTTGGTCAACGCCGGCTGCGCCAATTCCTTCACCGGTGCTCCAGGCGACAGCGCCTGCAAGCGCGCGTTGAGCGAAGCCGCCGCTGCAATTGGCGTGGAGGCGCCAGAAATGCTTGCCGCCTCCACCGGCGTCATCGGAGTGGTGCTCGACGA
>Ga0075030_100002140_pt1 | contig 17926 bp, 13 predicted proteins | sample LitLauG_LLR_2012_FD_71393 | JGI IMG/M metagenome (GOLD analysis project Ga0075030, IMG submission 71393) | Freshwater sediment microbial communities from Pennsylvania, USA - Little Laurel Run_MetaG_LLR_2012 | ecosystem: Environmental > Aquatic > Freshwater > Creek > Sediment | place: USA... | reverse complement strand
TGCCTGGATCGCGCGCTCCAGGATGCCGGATGCGCCGTCCCCATTCCGTTTTGCAAGGACGGCGCGCAAACTCAGTTCCGACCCGCGCAGGTAGGGTTCTTTCTCTTGCTCTAACTCCCTCAGAAATGTCGCTGCACTATCCAGAGACCCGGCGGCTAAGCAGCATCGGGTACGCACTTCAAGCAGCTTGGCTCGCAGGTTCTGGTTAAAGAGCAGGCCGCTTCTCTTCAACAGCCGCCAGCGGCGTCTGATCAGTGCTTCGGCCTCTTCGCCGCGCCCACAGTAGAGCTCGATGGAGAGTTGGACCTGATCGATGAGGGCATGCTGCAGGTGGTATCCGGGCGCGGACCAACGATCGAGAGCTTTCGCGATCCAGGCCCGGGCGCGATCAGGATCATCGTCGGCAAGGAATAGCAAAGGCTGGATCGCGCCGGTAATAAATGTTTCCAGATAGAGGTCGCCGGCCGATTGCGCCGCCTCGAGGAGGTCGGAAGAACTACTCCGCAGCGACACATAGTCGCCGAGATATACCAGTGTCTGCAGCCGGAAGCCATGCAGCGTAGCTAACTCGAAACTGACTCCCGTCGATTGTCGAAATAGCTCTTCGGCCCAGGAGAACTTAGCGAGCGCATCACGCCAGCGGCCTTGTGAGAAGAGCGCCTGTCCTTCGGTGAGAGACAGCATTGCCGACGTATACGGATCTTTCAGCTCGGCAACGATGGGACGGCAGATCGAGAATAACTCTTCGGAACGGCGCTTGCCTCTGCTGTTCTGGCTTGCGGCAATCGCAGCTTCCCAGGTCAGTCCGCGGGCAATCCGTGTTCGGTCGCCCGACTTCAAGGCTAGGTATAGCGAGTAGGAGGTGAAGGCCGCACCGTTCATCAACTCCACGAGGCCAAGTGCGGTGCCGATGGACCAACACACATCCACTCTAGCTAGCTCCTCGACATTCCGCTGCGCCGGATCTCGTACGTCGAATCGAAATCTCCGCAGTACCAGCAACAGCCGGATGACGAGCAGACTGATCAGAGCGTACCGGGCGTCAAGAGGGACTCGGATGCGCAGTCTTGCCAAGACGGTGGAGAATGCCTTCTTGCCCTGTTCGATGTGTCCGCTGGCAGCGTAGTAATACCCGGAGTGGCTCAGCGAGAGCAGCCCCTCCTGAGAACGCTCATCCGCCGCCTCTTCATAGGTACGCGCCGCCTCATAGGCGTTGCCCGCATTGGCCTGGGCTTCGGCTCGCCGCCGGACTACGCGGAGCCGCTCGGGGCCTTCAAATTCGCCGACCGCCAGCGCCCGCCCAAACAGGTCCGCAGCTTTGTGGAAAGCTAAGGTGCCATACGCGTGTTCTGCTCCTTGCAGATAGTACGTGGACGCGCGGCGCAGCTCGCCGGCGCCTTCGAAGTGCGTGCCGAGGACCTCCGGCTCCGACGAACCGGTTTCCTCCAGAGTCGCGGCCAGACTGGCATGACAAGATCTCCGCCTCTCCGGTGCCAGAGTTCCGAGGATTGTCTCGCGCAAGCGGCCGTGGAACGGTTCCAGCGATTCCTGCCGGGAGGGCGCGGCAGCCCTTACAAACTCGCCGTTTCGGAGAAGCGCGATAGCAGCAACGCCGTTCTGATCGAGCTCCGCGGCATTCAGAGCGTCGACGTTGCGAATCGGCTGCCCAGCGACCACGATGATTTCCAACAAACGGCGAGCGCTCTCCGGCAGGCGTTCCGCCCGGGCGCTGATGATGGAGCTCAATGTAACGCCAGTGCCCGTTAGCGGCTGGATGGCGTCCGCCCCCAACTGACCGCTATACGCGGCCAGCTCTCGAAGAAAATATGGGTTGCCGCCGGATTCTCGGGTGATCGACTGCGCCAGCACAGTGCTGCTTTCCCGCGCCGCCCCGCCGCCCAACAGTGCTTCCGCCAGCGTTTGGGCCGACTCTGCGGGCAAGGGCCCCAATCGGAGCACACTAGCATTCGCCAGCGGCGCGTCTTCATCGAGGTCGAGCAGCGAACGGAGGCAGTGGCTGCGCAGCCGGTCCTCCGTGCGGTATGCGATCGCAAGCAACATTCGGGGTGCGCCGTCGCCACGAACAAGATCGGCCAGCATTGCCGCGCTATCAGCGTCCCCCCACTGCAGGTCATCGATAAACAAGACCAGCGGCGAACGTCGTCCGATCCTGGAGAGCAATTCGCGAACGCAGCCAACCGCGCGGCGGTAGAGGTGTTGGCGGTCCACCCCCACCAGCGGCCTACGCCAGTCGGGCCGCAACCATCGCAGAACCGGAAACATCTCGCAAAGCGGCTCGACATCGGCCGGCAGCAGCGATTCAAGTTCGCGGGAGGTGAGCCGCTTCAGATACTCGCCCAATGCATCGATTAAGCTGTCGAGAGCGTTGAACGGTACCGATTCTCTCTCAAAACACTTGCCTTTCAGAATGATCCGATCCGGTAACTCGGCCAGCTCGTTGAGGAAGGTCTCGATTAACGTGCTCTTTCCGATCCCTGGATCTCCCTCGACGCACACGGCCGTGCGTGTACCCGCGAGGAACTGTTCGAAGGCCCCTCGTAGAAAATCGAGTTCCGCTTCACGGCCGATCCAAAGCCGGAGCCGGCTGTCATAGATTGGGCGACGCGCGGCCCTTGGGGAGTGGACCATCCCGACGCGATTCGCTATTTCGTCTCCAGACGGCCGGTTCCTCGCTTCAAGGGCAAGCATCTCGATGCAGAGAACGCTTAAGTCCTCCGGAACTCCGGCTATAGACGAGGGCTGAGAGACCGGGACGGCGTGTCCATCCCGGAGCCGAGCGGCAGCGGGAGGCGGCCGTCTGCCAGTGAGCGCTTCATACAGCATCACCCCGGCCGAGTACCAATCGCTTGCGGGACTGAGCGAATCACCACGGATCTGCTCAGGCGACATATAGTTCGCGGTACCAGCGAGAGTATAGGTGCTGCTTGGATGTATCGCTACATCGGTGACCAGTCCGAAATCCAAAAGGACGACACGCGAATCTGCCGCGACGATCACGTTGCCGGGCTTGATATCGCGATGAAGTTTCCCAAGTGCATGCAAGGCCGAGATTCCCGCAGCCAACTCCGCGAGCGCGCTACGAATGCGCACGATCCGCAGCTCCGGATCGTGGTCGCCAGTCACAGCGGCATACGAGATGAAATCGGCGCCATGGATGAACTCCATGGTGTAGAACCATGCGCCTTTATCGTTGAAAAAATCATAAAGAGTGACCAGGTTGCGGTGGTTCACGTTCGCCAAGCTGCGAAATTCGCGCTTGAACAAATACACCATGGCCGATGTTGCGTGGTCCAGACGTTTAAGAGCAACCGTCGCACGCATGACTTTGTCGTAAGCTTCATAAACAGAGCCCATTCCGCCGGACCCGACCTTCCGCAAGACCTCAAACCTGTCCGACTCCAAGAGGTCGTTACCGATGTTCACCGTGCGCGGGTCAGTCTTGCAGGAGATACTACTCCCAGGGGAGAAAAGAACTGATATGTCCGTCTGAATCAGATCCACGGCGCAACCATCCAAGAGGCCAGGCTCGTGGCTCAGATTGTCAAACAAATCCCTTAGAGTCGCGCGCGTTTCCGAATCGCCCAAAGACGAATCTGCTAGCAGTCTGTCGCGCTCTCTCGGAGAAAGACTCTCCAACTCGTCGAAAAGCTGCTTGATTCGATGCCAAGTTTGAGAATTCATGACGTGCGGCGGAGCTCGGGCCGCCTCACAATTTTAAACTGTTGCAAGTGGCACTAGGGCCTCTCGATTTGCAGCGGCACGCAGTATTCAACTCCCAACATTGATGTTGACGATCCTCGATATCTTTGTCTCACCGAAATTTATGTTGATCGTCTGGACCGCGGTTGCCGGCGTGGTCGCCCGAAGGCTCGGCGCGGCTGTTAACACCTGCCGGATCATGGCCCTAAGATCGGGACGGTTACCAATGCGCTGATCCGTGCCTCCGGCCGGGCCCGCCTGCTGCGGAGATCCCACACTTTGGAATAATGCGCGCGCCGAACCTGGCGTGAGAAGGGGCTGTCCGGCGGCGCGCAACACCCCTTGCATGGACCCGAGTACGCCGACCACCATCGGAGACGCACTTGAGGTCCCGGAGAATTGATCGGTATACCACAAATCCTCGCTGTCACCGCCTTGCAGGTCGCCGTATCCGCAGGTCGTGACTTCTCGACCCCATGCCTGGACGTCCACTCTGGATCCGAAGTTGGAAAAATCTAGGCGCGAACGGTCTGGCCCCCAGTCCTTGCCGTGCGTGCCTGGGGGCGGCGCACCGGCTCCCACTAGAATCGCCAATGAATCAATAGGAGAGCGCCGGAAGGGGTTTGACCAGGAAGCAGGAAACGGACCCTGCGGTGGTCCAGGGCTAGCGTCGTATAGCGGGTCATCCAGGTCTTCCGCCCCATTTCCTGCTGCCTCGACGACGATGACGCCCTTTTCCGTGGAGTAGCGAATTGCCTCCAGATTGTCTGGCCACCATTCGGCAGGAATGTAGCCCCTTTGGCCATCCGGCGATTGAAAGTTGAAACGCGGGCCAGGATAGTGGAGTTCTATGAGCATGATGTCGCCGGGGTCGAGCAGATCGGCAGCCGCGCGAATGGCCGCGGCCGCCCCGTCATTAAATACCGAGATCCCGCGAACATTCGCCTTCGGGCAAATACCCGTGACTCCAAACTGATTAAGGTCGCCATGGAATTCGCCGAGCACCGCCGTTCCGTGGTTCCGCCAGCCCAAATCGCCCGGCGGGTTCCCGCCGACTACACCACCTTCGTTGTCAACCAAGTCCTCGTGGGTAAAGCGCCACTCGCCTTCGATATCAATGACCGACACGCCATCACCGTATCCGCCTGGAACCGTCCAGGCGTACCGGGCGTCAACTCCGCCTGGGGCAGGGTCAAGGTACTCTTGGCGTGCGGTGAGATCCGGTGTCTCCGCAGGTGGCTGTACTGCGCTCGGTAGCATTGCGTTCAGGAGAATCGCTGGCTCGGGTGATGGCTTCAAAAACACAGCTTCCACCGCCTCATGCCCGCGCAGACCCTGCGCCAGCCTTTCGAGCTCCGTCTCCGGTGCATGCACACGATAGAATCGCGCAAGCGAGGAGGCGCGATGCGGCACCATCGACGGCGAGTTTACTGAAAGTGCATGCAGTCTGGCGGGGCTGATGCCGCCGAGTGGGCGCAAAACGCCACCGTTTTGGTTCACAAATTCAGATAGTGAGGATACGGCCGCGGCGTGCGGCACGTAGTCCGGCGTCCCAGCGGAATTCACCGAAACAGGTGGTGTGACCACCACCAATTCCCGCGGAGCTTTCTTCGTAATGTTCGACATCGTTTTATCCTTTCGAGATTCTGGCTTATGGCATTTCCGGAGCTGGCTTTATGTAGGCTGCCTTGGCGGCAGATAACGCCTGAAAACGTGAGACCACCTGCTGCGCGTGTTCGGTATCCTTCGCTTCGACTACAAACGTTGATCGAAGCGCTTGATCAGTGGCACCTGGATGCATTGGGCGCAACTGCACGCCTAACTCCCGTGCCGCATCCATCAGCTCGTTTGCAGCAGGGCTCTCGGCCGATTCTCGCTGGAGCTGATCGGCAACGTCGGGCGAAACGTGTACTGTAACTTTCATTAGGCCCTCCCCCAAAATTCCATTTACAAGATGGACCACTCTGTCATGCGGTCAGGCAGACCTCCGAGCACGGATGCCGCAGGCGGTTGCGGACCGGGACGGAGGCCTCCCACGACCGCGACAGGAGCACTGACACCCTTCGCCGTCCGATAGAGCGAACGGAATCCATACACGATTAGCAGCGCGCCCAATAGCGAACAAAGAACTTGGAGGATAATACCGGTTGTGGCATCCAAGCCCCCACCCCGGACAAATTCCTCTACCAGCACCCCGAGTGTCGTTATCTGTCCCAATGCGGCCCATAATACGAATCCACCGGCGAACAGAAAAGCAACAACGTATCCTCGCGTATCAATGCTGCCGTTGCTGACAACGACCTCACGACGGATCAGGTTATAAACAAGGGGCGCCATTGCCACCAGCGCTGCAAACAGCATTTGCAGCATCGAGTAGGACAGCTTGCTCATGAGTTGCGGGCGATCTGGGAACGCTGTCAGTCCGATTAGCGTCATCAGCAGCGCAGCGCCAAGCGTCACATTCGCACCCCAGCTCTTCTCGAACGCCCAATTCGCTTGGCCCATCAGGAAAAACAGGCCGACGCCCCGGCGATGTAAATTGATCCCCGTGATGAGCACAATTAGGCCGACAACGATCAAGGGAATTCCGAATATTTCACCCATGAACGACCGCTCAGGAATGCGGATCTCCTGATCGACACTCTTGTCCGTACCCGCCACAACGGTGCATGGACCGACCGCCGGCCGTCCAGAAGCCTGCCCGCTCGTCACATGAAGAAAGCCGGTGGCGGGCAGAGCTGGAGGACGAACCGGTTTTAGAGCCAACTGAATGAGCTGTATTGTAGCTGCGAACTTGTCGACCAGGAAACTTTCGGGAGGCGTCAGTTCTACCGGAACGCCGGCACCATCAGCCGCCTGTACGTGCGCCTCGATGGCTACGCACACGGCTTGTGCCGAAGTATTGCGCAAGGGTAGAAAACCGGAGTAGCTCTGGCCGACGCGGCGCAACACAACCGGCCGAGTACTACCGGGCCATCCTATCTGTACGGCGGCCGGGCCAGTATTGCCGCCCGATGCCGTCGCGCCCGGTGCGAATGCCGTTTTCAATGGCGTGGCTATCTGAGGTGCCACGGCGGCGACGGTCCCCGCGATCAGCGTGGTTAACATCAGAGTCGTAGGCCTCATGTTCCACCTTGTGGGTTCCGTCAAAACTTGTATTGGATGGCAAAGTAGCCGCCCAACTTCGGACGGCTAGAGTAGCCGAGGTCAGTGTCGATCTGTGTCGTTCCGGTGACGACATCGCCTACCTTAAGTTTCTGAAGGTCTTTGAACCATGCGAACATTGCTCCACCGCCGATTGCCACATCCCCCTTCCCTAGCCCAAAGAGCCGCAGGCCACCTCCAACGAGAATTGCGGGCAGATCCTTTGAAGTTGCTGCACCGATCTGAAACATCGGCGACAAAAGGCCAGATCCGCATCGGCATACAAAATTCGCCAAAATCGTGGGGTTGACTGAAATTGAACTGTCTTGAAGCCGGGTCACAATAGTTTGCCCCGCGGCGTTCGTTCCGGTGCCGTACTTCGGCTGCTTAATGCTTCCGAACACTGCTCCTACCCCGATCTCAGGAGCAAAGGACGAAAACTTCCGCACCGTGAAACTCGCGGAACCTGCCGCCTGCTGGTCTGTCGTCACTGCGCTTGTGCTGTTATCGATCTTCAGGCTGACATTCACGACCTTCACTGTCACATTTTGCATTTTGTCGTAAGTCGGGATGATTTCACTGCTGATTATGTAATCGTTGGAGTTTGGACCTGTCCACTTCTCTGTTGCACGATATTGCTTGTCCAGTAGATCCGCAAGTTGATTCGCGGCTCCAGAGGCGGCACTGATCTGGCTGATGCGATTGTTGATGTCTGTGAGGCTGGCGGCTGCGTAAAGAGCTTTCAACTGGTCGGTTGGCGCGGAAGTGGCGCAGTCCTTAATTCTGTTCCAGGCGTCCGTTGAGTTCTTCACCACCAGCGCGTAATAGTTAGCATCCCTCCGGATCGCCACTATGCCGGCAGCAATTGCATCGGGCCCGCTTTTCCCGGACGCGAAAACAGTATCGATGGCATCGATCCACGACTTTACCCGGCGGGCCAGTTCGTCAGGCTGCTCATCCTTCCCGTACAGCAAAAGGTAGAGGCTGTTGAAGTCGCCCGCTGGATTCCCGCAAGTCGGTAACACTGTCGCTGGCGCTGCGGGGAGAGGTGCACCTGGGACCGACGCTGGGAGAGCCGGCCCTACCGTCGTTGCGACGGACGTCAGTGCGTCGATCAATTTCGTAATTACCGCGTACGACGGATCGTCAGCCGCAGTTGCGGTTGCCGTAGCCTGCACGCGTAAAGGGTTCATTTGATAGTAGGTCACAAAGATCGAACGCTTTGTAAGGAAGATGCTGTCTGCCTGCACGGCTCGGTAAGGCTGCCTTCCGTCCGCCTGCCATTGCATGTTCTTGGCACCATCGTTCCATCGCACCTGCAATTCGGACTTCACGACAGGTGCATCCAGCAATTTCGCAGTCTGCGCGAACGCGCTCGCTGTAATAAGCGCCGCGAGCATCACGAACCAGAATTTGGTCCGTGGTAGTTGGCTCGCCCCGCGGAAGTGACAGCCTAGTATGTCCATTTTGAGCTCCCTCCATTTGCTGGGCCAACGGACCGCCCGAACTGCTCGTCGGAGCCTTTCTTCGGGGGGAATTGGCCTGCACTGAGGAAAGCGGGAATCCCAGCAAAAAGGGACACGCAAATCAAAACTTCGATTTTGGGCCCACTCAAGAACTATCTGCTCGCCAGACAATGTGGATCAGAGGGCGTGTTGGTATGATCGCCGGAATCGCCGGACGCAGACTCGGCTGCGTCGTCATAAATCCGAGTGCTCCGTGCTTCGCTATTGATTCTGAAAGGAGAATTGAGTTGGCTTGTCAGGAGTAGCCACGTCGACTATAGAAATCGAAAATCGACCTTACGAAGAGATTAACGGTGGCCACTAGTCCCATGAGCCGCTCCAACCAGATGTTAGTCGTGAAATCGGTCTCACCGATCAACTTTTGTTTGGTGCCCTCGATGGCGCGTGCGGCCTGCCTGGCCCGAGAGTACGGCGGACTCAATACACCCTGGCGTGTTGAATCCGTTGCGAATCCAATCGCCGGCCTGGAAGAGACTATCGAGACCCGTGCCGTGAGTCGTCAACCTGAATCTCGTGCTGCCCGCGACAGCCAGAGTATACCATTCTGATGGGTCGATATTCGGACGCCAATACTGAAAATCGAACCGCCGGGTTCCCGTGACCTCCGCAGGAGCTAAAGAAATCCCCACTGGAAATCGGGCCAAAGCCCTGTACAGTTGTTCTCAAGAAAATCGATGGCTGACTCTCGTGTGCGCTCGCTCTCCCGCGCTGGAAATTGGAGATCTGAAGGTCCGGGAATGGATTTGGCATCCGGCATCACGCCGACAATACGCGAGTTGCTTGGGCGATGGCAACCTCCATTCGCGGTATGGCGGGATGGGCTTCGCAGTCTTACGGAATATTGTCTGTGTCGGCATTGGCTGTTCTCCGGACTGAGGTGCATGTCGACAAGCTGCGGCAGAGCCAGGATTCCCGCGTGCAGCCGACGAATTCAGCCATTTCTCGACCAGCCGTTCTTCCGGGTCTGCGCGAGACAAGAAAGCTTGAATTCTCGCGGCACCACGTTGCCTACATATGTTCTTCATGCTCATCTCGACACCATCGGATTTTTCTCCACGATAGGTGCCATACGCAACTCGTCCGGTTGTGTTTTTGGGGCAGAGTAGGTTTGTCAGCGACCTGGCACAGAATGTTTTTTGGCACGTTTAGCAACGAAGTTGCGCTTTTATCTGTAGGAGAGAGTAGCTGTCGGTCGGCGCAGTGGCCGACGGACTTAATGTCTTAAGCCGGAAATGTCTCTCGTCAGATCTTGGAACCCGTGGTATTGATCACGACTCTGGCAGTAAAATAGTGCAACAAGTCGGCTTGGAGGTGCTGCGTGCGCGTATTTCATTTCGCATTGGCAATCCCGCTGTTGTTTGGACCTGCGCTTTTTGCGCAGGACAATAGCAAAACCCAGTCTCATCCGTTAAGCCCGCTCGCCGTCGCGACAGGCGCGGCGCGTTCGACACTGCAATTTCAGCAGGTCGAGCCCAGACTGTCACAGGCCCAAGCTGAACAACTCTTACGCGCCTGCAGCACGTTGGCACAGGCTGACGCTGATGAGTATAGGACGCGTTGCGTAAGCAATCCGGCTGTCCTTTGGTCTGTCCGTTTCCTGAGCCGCCCAACAACGAAGCTCTCTCCTCGCATGAAGGAAGTGCTCTCTAGTTACAGTCGTGCTTCCCAAGGTAGTACCATCGCCGGCTCGGCGACCGGCCCGTCGTCCCCAGGTAGTCTGGCAGATCCGGATCTTCGCAGTGCCCTAACGGCCGCTCTCTCGCTCGAAATCGATGACCTCTCCGTCTCTTACCAGAGAGCCGCGGAAACTGCGAACGTGCGGAAGAGACTCGCGGCTGAGGCGAAATTGAACGTCCTGGTCCGCGATGTTCGAAAAGCGCTCGGGGACAAGGCAGCCCTGCTTCCCGACGACCCTCTTGCCTTAGCCGGGGAAGAAGCAATCCTTCAGGAGATCGGGACGCTAAAAGCGTATAAGTTCAGGCTTGACCACATCGCAGCAAATTTTCCTCTCCCTGACACCGTAGCGACCCTGCAATCGATTGATGACCGGCTCGCCCGGCTCGATGCAATTATCAAGAGTGATCAACCAGGACAGTTTCATCGCGCGCGCGACAGCATCGCAGCGGGTATAGATCTCGCCGTCTTCATCCAGCTGACTGGCAACCGGCAGAAAACCACAGAAACCGAACTCACCAGACTCCAGCGCGACTGGAGCAGTACCTATCCGGCCATCGCACTTCCTCCTCCAAATCAGTATGAGCAACTCGTATCGCAGGTCCCGGACAAGTTACACCCCCTAAGCGGCCGCGCGCTCGAGGCGACAACTCAGTACGAGACTGATCCTGCCAGATGGCTCGCGTTGGAAAGTTCGCTCCTGGCGACGCACGCCGCGTTGACTGCGCTTCCTCCAAGCGAACGGAAAAACTATGGTTTGGAGCCGATGCCAGCCTTTCAACAATGGCGTGCTTCTTTGCTGACCGATCGCGATCTCAATATCGCGCTGATGTATAGCGTCGCTGCGTCGGGCAACAAGTCGGCTTTTCTTACGGTCAATGATGAGGTTCCCTTCGCTCCCGACCTCGACCATCACAGATATCGACGCGATGTGACAGAGGCCCTGCGGGCGGAGGTCTTGCGCCGAAAAGCCGCATCTGCGCCGAAAGAGTTCGCCGCTATCCCGGGAGAGGTGAAAGAATCCGTCCGCTTCGATCCCGAGAACAAGCCTGCATTGTCGCCCGCGGAGAAGTTGTTCCGGGTTCGCTTAGCGGAAGGCCGCTATGAAAGTTTAGCCGCGATGCCGCCGCTGATCCAAAATCTCATAAGAAACTACGTACGTGAAGTACATGACTCCGACTTGGCAAGAGCCGCTGGGCTGTATCGAAAGCTCACCCAGCAGAACGAACTCGCGGCGCTTTCTAGCGTTCCCCTGGACGGCGGACAGCAGACAAAACTCGAAAAGGCGCGCCGGGACGTAACTGACGCGTTGCTCCGACTCGATGTCGTCATCAAGGCGCGCGAGCAGAAGGGATTCTCCTGGTCGGATGCCGGGAAGAGAGATCTCGCGGCGATGATCGCTGTGTTGAGCAGCCGCCCCCCACCGGGCGAGCTTGATGGTCCGTCCAGCACTCCTTCCGAAGACCCACGACCTCCGAGCGATCCTCCGACACCAGCACCGCTCCAACCCGGCCCGGAACCGAAGACGCCGGAAGGAGGCGCAGTGCTCTCCATGTCTGATGCACCGCTGACCGTGCGGTTTGCGACCGCGTCGCAGTCCATCGCCGTTGCCGCCGCTGCAACTGCGCCGCTAAAGACGAGCGCAGTATCGGTTGCCAACGACAAGGGAAAGCTTGTTGTTTCCGAGGCGCAGATGCGAACGGGGCAGATCGACTTCTCGACGCTGCCCAAGGATAACCTATCCACACGGCTTCCGGAACGCCTTTCGAAATGGAAGGGTTTCATCGATCCGAAAACAGAAAAGCCTTACGACTATGAATCCCGAGTGAAAAACTTTCGGGATTTTGCGCCGGTAGGCGGCGGCATTCACATGGGCGACAAGGCAACCGTCCTGCCCGCGCGAGATTTGAGTCACTTCGTGCTCAGCTACGACCGTTCGCTAAAATCCCTGCTCCTCGTCGGCCCGGCCGGTGAGCGTTATGCGTACGGCCCAATGGAGCCGGAAGATGCCAAAGCACTCTACCGATATGCTGCCTCAGGACACAATGCGGCTGTCTCGATCGGCTGGGCGGGCGAATATGATCCGACCGACAAACGGCACCCCGGCGAACCTCAGCCGGTTCTGCTTGACCCCTACCTGGTCGATACGAGAGTCGGGCAGGACTTGATCTCGGCAGACAGCATTCCTTGGGATCTCGGACGTTATACTTTACCTGGTGGCGAGGAAAATCCAGTCAGCAAGAGATTCTCATCTGCAAGAGACCGCTTCTTCCGGGCGCAGTTTGGAATTTTAGAAGCCTTCTGCCGCGGCGTTCCCGCCTTCTCGGATACATATGCGACGAAACTCGCAACAAAATTCTCCAATGATCTTTTTCTCGACCTGGTCGCGCAGGCCCTGTTAACCTCGTCAACCGTCGAAGCGGCGAAGGAGTCCTTCTTCACTGCCCTTAAATACGCCGAATTGCAGGCGTACGAAAAGAAGCTCAAGGAACTCGCAAACCCCACAACCACCGACGATCTTTTGGGACTGCAAGACTCCACTGCCTCGACGCGCAAGAAACGCTACCAGGACCTGTACGATCAGCTGTACGGCGGCGGTCTGTCCGGTACACAGCCGAACTCCGGGACATCGACGCGCAAGAAATCACGCTATCAGGACCTGTACGATCAGCTGTACGGCGGCGGTCTGTCGGGTGGACAGCCGAACTCTGAGACATCGACGCGCCAGAAATTAACGTACCAGGAGTTGTACGACCAGTTGTATGGAAGCAGGCAAAAACCGTCTTCTGTCGACAAAGCGGCAGTACAGGCCGAGTTAGCCAAAGTGCAGGAACAAGAGGCTGCCATACAAGAATACGCCCGCATATTTGACCCGGCAAAGAAGCGCTCTGACGTCCTTGAGGGACTAGCAATTCTTGCCGTGGAATCATCGAAGGCAGACAGCAAATGGGTGGAACTGCTCGCAGCGCTTGAGCGAGCTCGCCGCCCTGTATCCGATTCAGAATTGGCGAAGGTGGTATACAGTGTTCTTCCGACGACGACGCTCGCGGTCCTTCTGGACGAACCGACCCAGATCCGACTTGAGAGTGGGAGAATTGTCTTGAACGGCAAGATGCGCTACAGGTATGCGACGAGCCTCCTCCGGGTCCGGGAGGGTACGCTCGTTATGAGCGAGGGCACCGGACCCACCCTGAACCGTGTCGAGACGATTACCGAGCTAACAGATCTCGCCAACACCGCATTCCCCCTCTTGACGCAGCGCTACGCGCCACTTCAGCGCGTAACGGAGTACGCCAGGATCGCGGCGTTCTTTCGATGGGCAAGGAAGCCAGGAAACCTGTTGGCCGTAGACTTGGCGACCCTAGGAGAGGTGCCGAGTTCCGATCGCGAACGGACTCCCACGCCGGACGCACTGGCCCAGTCGGACAAATAGCGGGCTCTGCGAATGCCTGAAACAACTGAGCGCCTCTTTGTAAGCTATTCGACGAAAGATTCCGCTACGGTCGTCGAGATTGTGAACGCCTTGCGCGCCCAAGGATTGGGCGTCTGGCTGGATCAATCGGAAATCAACGCGGGCGACAATATCGTTGGCCGCATTGATGCGGGACTCTCGGCGTGGAAATACTTCCTCCTCTTTGCGTCGCAGAATTACTTTTCGAGTGAGTGGACGAAGGCCGAATATCGTGCCGCGTTCTATGCGGCCGTTGGGGCCGATGACCGAAAGATCGTTATCGTCAGCCTGGATGAAGTGCCGCTCCCCGCGCTGATAGCCAGCAACCGATACATACGGTACACAACGGCTCCCGCGGTCGCCGAGGAAATCGTTCGCGTCGTGCAAAAGACTGATGTTACCAGGAGAGCGGCCAGTGACCAAACCGGAGAAGTAGCGAGCATCGCGTCACAAAAGGTCTTGGACTGGGCCTCGATCGGCGATGATCTCATGCGGCTTGCCGTCCGGGAACTCGTACAACGACGGAGCCAATTGCTATCGACGAATAGCACCTCGGTGCGATTGAAAGCGAATGAAAACGGCTTCAGCATAACGCTTCGAGTCGCCAAACCGGCTCTTCAAGACGACATCCTGTTCCTCGATATCGAATCAGAGCTGCAGAACTACCTGAACGTCGCAAAGATCTCGGCATCGTTGCGAAAGAGATTGCTGCAAGGGGGCTTGGGAATTTTCGAAGGGCCGTTTGAAATAGAACTGGAGAATCGGCAGACACAACTGGGAGAGATCAAGAAACGGCTGCGCGAGCAGCTGAGTGCTGTCGTTCCCGAGGTTTATGTGTCGGCCGCGCAGGCCAGTTGATTGGAGAAAGCAGGAGATGCCGAAGAAAGATCCCGCTCAATTGAAGCGAGTGTCACTGAGCTTGCCGTTTGGGATAGGGAAAGCCGAGTGGGAAGCAGATCCATCCGAACGGCGGGCGGCGTGGGACCTGTATATTGAGTTGGTGACGCGCGTGGCGGTTGATCGGGTTGATCAGACGCCGATCCCTGGTAACGGTGAGGCAGAGGCCCTTGCCTCCCTCTACAGTTTGTTTTCTGCAACGCGGGACATACTTAAGAGCGCTGGTCCAGATATTGCTCGTAGCAGAGAGTCGGTGGGCGCGGTCGCGCTGGCCGTGCTCAATCGGGGAGTACGCCCATTTTTGGGCAAATGGCACTCTCGATTGGAGGCGTGGAAGGCATCTGGCCGACCTGATCAGGGAGTTTGGCCGGATGGTGAAGTGTTTCGAACCGAGATGCGCACACTTCAATCCGCGCTGGGTGAGTACGCGAAAGCGCTAGCGGTCATTGCCGGGGTTGAGCATGCTGAGTGACAGTAGCCACTTGTAAACGAAAAATCGGCAACTGGGGAAGAACTGCATGCTGGTCTGCTATCTTCGACGGTAAGCGCCCTGCGCATGACCTGAATCAAGGCTCAAGGGCAAGGGATTCGATCTTCCCATCTTTAAGGCTTATGATCTGCCTGGCGCACACCTGATTTGGCACTTGCCAACTGCTCGAAGCTCCACGGTGCTCCGATCGGATCTCGTGTACGAGTCACGTACGAGTGCTGGTTTTTCTGGACCAATCCGCCATTTTAGACCATCAAAACCACGTAAGTTAATGATTCTGTGTAGCTTATGGTAATCGTGGTTCGAATTCATGCCGGTACCGATACCGACCGCCTGTGTATCGACTGGGAGGTCAAAGAACCTGCACAAGCGCATCAAGCGCGGAATGAATTCCCGAATTTAGGAGAGGCAATTTTGACCGGACGGTAATGAAAGCCGACATCCTCCTCAGATTCGTTGAGGCGGACGAAATGCGTGCAGTCGGAACACCAGACGAACTAATTGCGCGGTATGAGCAGATTCTCCAGATTGACAAGCAATTGGGTGATCGAGAGCAAGCAGCCGAAGTCAGAGGTCGGATTGAAGCCCTGAAAGACGTCGAGGCATGCACGGATAAATTGGATTCGGCCGCGTGAGCCTAATAGATTCTCGGCGGTAATCCGGCCAGCCTTCTTTCTATCCGTTCAACAGAATTCTGAATAGCGCGCCGAACCGTATCGTTCCGTTCTCCTATCAAGGGCCTGAGTCTGGCCTTCAGAACTGGCAATACTTCCTTACCCCCGATTTCACCAAGAGCTTGGGCGGCTGCCCATCTTGAAGTGAATGTCCGCCCTTTCGCCAGTTGGCGACAAAGAGGCTCGATAGCTGACGGACCGAATTTACATAGACCACCGAAAATATCGTTCAGCAGCATGTTATCACTGCCTACGTCGTCAAGGACTTCGCAAATCGGTCCTACCGCACTTGGGTCACCTATGGAACATAGTGCCCATATTGCATGCACTCTTTTGCTGCTCGCAAAAAAGGCTGTTCCCGCTACATTAAGGCAGCGGAGCAGAGGTTCTACTGCTCGTTGCTCCTTGAGCTCTCCCAACCGGCGCGCGGCCTGCATCCAATCGTCACTGATATCATCTCGGCCCTCACGGTCCAAAACTCGGAGGAGTTCGTCGACATCTTCAGTCGGCACGACTGATTCTACCAACTTTCGGTTCCAGCGTTTGATGACGCGACGCTTGTCGATTTTGCCCCGAGGTGCTTCGATGGATTCCTGCCTGGCAATCCTACGAATTGGTCACGTCCGGCTGGAAGCGGGAACCTTGCATTGCGACCGGCGCCGTCGGGTACTGTAACGAATGGCGAATGAGCGATCATGAAGACCGCCTCGCGGCGGAATGGCTCCCGAACAAGGGAGTTCTCGTTTCCGTGGGTCTCTTCTATGCGATGAATAATCTAATGTGAGTGCCCAAGGGAAGCGGCTTCGGTTACAGCAGATTCCGAATCGGCATTGGATTCCCGCCTTGCCACGTCTTTTTGGGCTGGCTGGAAGGCCAACCTTGTACGCCAGTTTTGCAAGTAAATGAGTTTAAAAGAGTTGGTAGCGCTAACGGGGATCGAACCGGATTTGCCGCCTTCTAGCGTTTCCTATGAGTTACTGAAACCGCAAACGCAGGGATCGGCGCATTCGCAGGAATCTCAGCCCATTTGTACCAAAACATGTACAGGAGTGGGCCTCTCACGAACCGGGCACTCCTGCGGCGCATAAAGCGTGAAACCCGCCAACTGCCAGAGCTCGAACGATTCGCGTGCTCTGCCTCGCACGGCATCGTGGCACGCTCCACGAGGACGGTAATGAAGACACTGTTCTCGGCAGCTCCAAGGCCTTGAGCAGCACTTTACCCATGGGCCCCTGGCCAGACGTTCGAAGGCTTCCGGCAACTGCTCGAACAGAAACACGCGATCCGTAACGGGCGAGCTCCGGAGCCCGCCAGTTCTCACAAGACTTCCTGCCAGGCAGCGCGTGTTCCGTTCGCCGTGACTACCCCAAAACCATTGCGCCAATCGGCAGAAGGAGGGAGAAGAACGTGCCGGTACTGAAGTTAGGCACTGGACCTGCGAGTTCCCCAGCCAGACTGATCTTGCCCAACTCGCCCACAGTGTCTATCACTCCGGGCCGCAGCCTGCCGATGATCCCTTCAACCCGCATGGACCCGACGCGAACTCCCCCCGAACCGCCGGTCACCAGCTCCACCGCGTTCGGCTCGAGCGGCTCCCAGATCGTGAGTGCACGATAAGCCGCCATACGAACGAGAGCCGCGCCTGCGGACTCTTGTTCGCGCAAGCCGGACGGGATCTCTCTACCACGTTATCTGCGGGCTACCGAGATTTGCTCGGCAATGGTGCCCCAGAGTAATAACGCCGACCGTGCAACGCAGAATGGTGCGGCAGTCGCCCGCATGGACAAGTGAGAAGAATCTGTGCCCGTGAGCGTTTAACCATTCGAAAAAAGGATGGCCGGGTGGGGCCGAGTTTGCTTCGCTGGCGTACAATGTTGCTACATTTCCGAGGCGGTGCTAAATGTTGATTGTCCAGTCTTTTGCGGTTGCCGCGCTGCTTGGCGGTGCCTACTCGGGCTTGCGCGCGCTTGGCGTCCTGTTCGGGTCGATCCGCAGGCTAGCTGGCAGTCGGCGTTTTGCGCGCTTGTCGCCGCCGGAGCAGATGCAGGCATTCATGAATACGCCTGTAGCCGACCCGCGCTTTCGGAGGTACGCGACCAGGTTCTTCGCTTACTGTGCGGTCTCAATGGCGCTACTGGGCGCGGCGCCGCCAGCGCCAACTACCGGCCCGCTGCCAGCGCGTATGCCATTCTTTGCGATGGCCGCTCTCATGGCGTTGCCAGCGGCTGGAATGGCTGCCGCCGGAAGTCGGGGTCTTGCGGTCGGGGCCCTGGGCTGGTGTGAAGGCTGCGGGTGTGAAATGCAACTGATGGGCTTAGGACAGCTTGGAGGCGTGTTTATGGGACGCGAC
>Ga0075030_100002139_pt1 | contig 17932 bp, 15 predicted proteins | sample LitLauG_LLR_2012_FD_71393 | JGI IMG/M metagenome (GOLD analysis project Ga0075030, IMG submission 71393) | Freshwater sediment microbial communities from Pennsylvania, USA - Little Laurel Run_MetaG_LLR_2012 | ecosystem: Environmental > Aquatic > Freshwater > Creek > Sediment | place: USA... | reverse complement strand
TCATGGGGTTGATCAGCAAGCACGGCATACTCATCGTGCAGTTTGCCAACGACCTGCAGCGGTCGGGGCACTCGAAGATGGATGCCATCGTCGAGGCAGCCGGGGTTCGGCTGCGGCCCATCCTCATGACCACCGCCGCCATGGTGCTGGGTGTGTTCCCGCTGGCCATCGCCTCGGGCGCCGGCGCGGCGGGGCGGCAGGCCATGGGCTGGGTGGTGGCGAGCGGCCTGTCGGTCGGCACGCTCTTCACCCTGTTCGTCGTGCCGGCGATGTATGCCTTCCTGGCCGAGGACCATCAGGCGAAGCAGTCGGACGACGCCGGACCGGTGTTGCGCGCGCCGACGCAAGCGCAGGGCTGAGACCGCCGCGCCGGTCGGCTGCACGGCCCGGGCTGAATTGCCCTGGGCCATGCTCCTGGCCGCGCCATTGGCGGGATATCATGCGCGGTTGCCCCCGCGCCTTGATACCCATATACCAATGGTGGACAAAGTCTCCACAAAGCCCACAACCGGCCCTGTCATGGCTGCCGGAGCGCCCCCCGTGTCCGGCGCGCCGCGCCAGGAGCCCGATGTCCTGCGTCCGGTGAAGCCGCTGACGGGCTATCGGCCGTTCTGGGCCAAGCGGCTGGGCCCGGCGCCGTTCCTGCCCATGAGCCGCGCCGAAATGGACGCACTTGGCTGGGACAGTTGCGACATCATCATCGTGACCGGTGATGCCTATGTCGATCACCCCAGCTTCGGCATGGCGCTGATCGGCCGCACGCTCGAAGCGCAGGGGTTTCGCGTGGGAATCATCGCCCAGCCCGACTGGCACGGCCCCGAGCCCTTCCGCGCCCTGGGCCGGCCCAACCTGTTTTTCGGTATCACGGCCGGCAACATGGATTCGATGATCAACCGCTACACGGCCGACCGCAAGATCCGCAGTGATGATGCCTACACGCCCGGCGGTGCCGGCGGCGGGCGTCCGGACCGCTGTTCACTCGTCTATGCGCAGCGCTGCCGGGAGGCGTATGGCGACGTGCCGCTGATCATGGGCGGCATCGAGGGATCCTTGCGCCGTATCGCCCATTACGACTACTGGCAGGACAAGGTACGGCGCTCGATACTCGTCGACGCGAAATGCGACCTGCTGGTCTACGGCAACGCCGAGCGCGCGATCGTGGAGATCGCGCACCGGCTTGCGGCCCGTGAGCCCATAGCGCAGATCACCGACGTTCGGGGAACCGCGTTCGTGCGGCGCCAGTCGGACCAGGGCTGGTATGAAATCGATTCCACCTCGGTTGACGATCTCGATGCCGCGCGCGCGCAGGCCAATCCCTACCAGAATCCCTACCAGACGACGTCGGAGCGCGCTGCGCAGAATTCGGCGCGCTGCGAGCGCGACGATGGGCCGCTCGCCCCGGCGGGCGCTTCGTCCGCCGCTCCCCTGCCCCCAGGTTGGGCGGCCGTGACGCTGCCGGCCAGCACCCGCGCCGACCGGCGCCCGCCACCACGCGATCGGACCGTGATCCGCCTGCCATCCTACGAGCAGGTGCGCGCCGATCCGGTCCTGTACGCCCATGCGAGCCGCATCCTCCATCTGGAAACGAATCCGGGCAACGCCCGTGCGCTCGTGCAGGCCCACGGCGAAGGCCCGACCGCACGCGATGTCTGGATCACGCCACCGCCCATTCCGCTGACTACGCCGGAAATGGACGCGGTGTTCGATCTGCCCTACGCCCGCGCGCCGCACCCCGCCTATGGAGATCCCGACGGCCCGAACAAGATACCGGCCTGGGAAATGATCCGCTTCAGCGTGAACATCATGCGCGGTTGTTTCGGCGGTTGCACTTTCTGTTCCATCACCGAGCACGAGGGACGCATCATCCAGAGCCGCAGCGAGGATTCGATCATCCGCGAGGTCGAAGAAATCCGCGACCGTGTGAAAGGCTTCACTGGCGTGATATCCGATCTGGGCGGCCCGACCGCCAATATGTACCGGATCGGCTGCAAGTCGCCGAAAATCGAAGCGGCATGCCGCAAGCCATCGTGCGTCTACCCGAAGATCTGCCAGAACCTTGATACGGACCATGGTCCGCTCATCCGGTTGTACCGGCGCGCGCGTGCCCTGAGCGGTGTCAAGAAGGTCCTCATCGGTTCGGGACTGCGCTATGACCTGGCCCTCGAATCGCCGGAGTACATCCGCGAACTGGTCACGCACCACGTGGGTGGGTACCTGAAGATCGCTCCCGAGCACACCGAGGAAGGCCCGCTGGGCCGCATGATGAAGCCGGGCATCGGCTCCTACGACCGCTTCAAGCAGCTGTTCGACCGGTTCAGCGCCGAAGCCGGCAAGAAGCAGTACCTCATTCCGTATTTCATAGCGGCGCATCCGGGCACTTCCGACGAGGACATGATGCACCTTGCCATCTGGCTCAAGCGCAATGGTTTTCGCGCCGATCAGGTCCAGACCTTCTACCCCGGACCCATGGCGACGGCCACGGCCATGTACCACTCCGGCAAGGACCCCCTGCGCAAGGTGACACGCGACAGCGCGGGCGTGGACATCGTGCGGGGCGAGCGCCGCCGCCGCCTCCACAAGGCCTTCCTGCGCTACCACGACCCGAAGAACTGGCCGATGCTGCGCGAGGCGCTGCAGTCGATGGGCCGCGCTGACCTGATCGGCAACGGCAGGCAGCATCTCATTCCGCGCTACCAGCCGCTGGGCGGCGACGGTTACCAGAGCGCCCGGCGCAAGAATTCCACGGTGGAAGGCCAACGGGTGTCGCCCGTCACGCGAGGGCGCGTACTCACCCAGCACACCGGCCTGCCACCGCGCACGCAAGCCGGCACCGCGGTCCGCGGCAAGGCACCGGCAGCCGGTGCGCGATCGTCTGCCCCGTCACCCGTTTCGGGGGGCCGCCGCAAAATCACGCCCCGCGGCCGCGCCTGACGGGTACGATTCGCCCGTGATCGATGTCCGCGCGGCGGCGCTGTCGCAACCGGCGCCCGCTGCGCAAGTACCGACGGGGATCCGGCCATGCAGGAAAAGCCCTACCCGGCTGCGGAATCGGAATTCGTCATCACGCGCATTTTCGATGCGCCCCGTGACCTCGTATTCGACGCGTTCACGCAGCCCGAACGCATGTCACGCTGGTGGGGTCCCGCGGGATATTCGGTTTTTGCTGCCACCATGGATCTGCGTCCCGGCGGCAGCTATCACTACGGTCTGCGCGCACCCGACGGCGGCACGATGTGGGGCAAGTTCGTCTACCGCGAGATTGTCCGGCCGCAGTCGCTGGTGTATCTCAATTCATTCTCGGACGAAGCCGGCGGACTGACCCGCCATCCCCTGCGCGCCGACTGGCCTTTGGAGTTGCTCACCACCATCATGCTCACCGAGCACGTGGAGGGCACCTTGCTCACCCTGCGCTGGTCACCCCTGGACCGCGCGTTGCAGGATGAGCGGCAGTGCTTTGACCAGTCGCACGAAAGCATGCAGCTCGGTTGGGGTGGAACCCTTGACCGGCTGGCCGCGTACCTGCAAGGTCAGTCCGCCTGAAGCATTAGAACCGGTACGCGCAGCCGATCGTCAGGTAGTAATTTTGCGTGCGCTCGACGAGCGGGCTGCGCGCCACCGTATTGAGCAGGTGTCGGGACTCCGCCGCGGCTACCGCCAGCCAGTTGCGGTTCAGATCCAGCCGTACGCCCAGGCCGAAGACCGCCGTCAGCCAGCCGCTGGTCCCGACAAACGACGGCAGTCCGGTCGTGATCGCCTGCGCCGGGGTGATTCCGTAGAACCGGTCTACCGAATTGGCGTTCGCCCAGGTGGACTCCACGTATGTGCCGGCCGCGACGGGCCCGGTACGCAGCATTCCGGCGCTCACACGGATGTCGGCCTGCAGGCCGCGCTTGAGATCGAGGTGTTGGCGCAGGCGGGTGACGATCGTGACGGGCATCCGCCCGAACATGTGGTCCCATTCGAGCAGTCCGCCCAGCGAGGCGCCGCGATCGACGTCGGCCACGTGGTGGCCTTCCAGGAAGGGCGATTCGTTGGCCTTGCGGCCCGGCTCATAGGCGAGCTGGGAACCGAGGTGCAGGCCCGGTTGGATCTGGACGCGGGCGCCGGCCTCGAGCACGTCCTGGGTTGAACGCAGGAACCACGGGTCACCGAAATAGCGCACGACCGGGACCAGTTGCGCCCGCTGCGAGGCCGAGCCGTCGTACGCCGGCTGGGAGCGCAGTCCCGGTCCGAGCAAGGACTCGTCGGAAAGTTCCGCCCTGGCGGCAATCGGGGCGAGCAGGCAAAGCAAAAGGGCGGCGCGCCAGAGGCTGCGACACGTCGGCAGGCCAGCCAAGCAAGGCGCTACCACCGGCTTGGTGCCACGAATCCCGAGCCCGGGCGCGGCGCGCCTGCCAGGCGCCGCAGCAGTCCGTTCGAACGGGCGTGGGACCAGGCAGGCGCCGCATTGCCCGTCCTCCCGACGTCGTCGGTCCGGGGGTTCTCAGCGGAGTTGCGGGTGCGGCTGGACCGGTGATTCAATTGGCGTCCCTAAGGGCAATAGCCTTGGCGACCGCGCAGCCTAATGGTCCGATGCTACGAATTCGTGTAATTCCCGGTTGCCGCCGGGTGCAGACGCGGCCCCAGCCATGGACAACTCGTCCGTGCCGGCCGCGCGCGCCGCAATCTGGTGTAAGTTTTCGTTGATCGGGACGACGAAACGGTCCAGGCAAAAAGCCTTGCTGCCAGGACCACCAGCAACCGTCCCAAACTATGGAGCCGACGCAATGACCCGCTACCAAAAGTCACCGGAAAGTATCGCCAAGCTCACCCCGGAGCAGTACGAAGTGACGCAGCGCAATGGCACCGAACGTGCCGGATCCGGCGAGTACCTCGATAACCACGAGCCGGGCATCTATGTCGATATCGTGTCGGGTGAACCGCTTTTCGCGTCGTCGGACAAATTCGAGTCCGGCTGCGGCTGGCCGAGCTTCACCAAGCCTATCGTTCCGGCGCACATCAACGAACGGCGCGATTTCAGCTACGGCATGGCGCGCACCGAGGTCCGATCGGTCCACGGCGACAGCCACCTCGGCCATGTATTTCCGGACGGTCCGCAGGACCGCGGCGGGTTGCGCTACTGCATCAATTCCGCCGCGCTGCGGTTCGTCCATATCGACGACATGCAGGCGCAAGGGTATGGCGATTATCTGAACCAGGTCGAGGAGGCTTGATATGACAACGGAACGCGCGGTACTGGCTGGCGGCTGTTTCTGGGGCATGCAGGACCTGATCCGCAAGATGCCCGGCGTGGTTTCAACCCGGGTAGGCTACACGGGAGGCGACGTACCCAATGCGACGTACCGAAACCACGGCACCCATGCCGAGGGGATCGAGATCGTCTTTGATCCGGCTGTGCTGAGTTACCGGCGCCTGCTCGAGTTCTTCTTCCAGATCCATGACCCGAGCACCCTGAACCGCCAGGGCAATGACACAGGTGCTTCGTATCGTTCGGCCATCTACTTCGTGTCCGATGCCCAGCGGCGCGAAGCCATCGACACCATCAAGGACGTCGAAGCCTCGGGCCTGTGGCCTGGGCGGGTGGTAACGCAAGTTGTGCCGGCGGGCGACTTCTGGCAGGCCGAACCGGAGCATCAGGACTACCTGGAGCGGCATCCGGGCGGCTACACCTGCCATTTTGCGCGGCCGGGCTGGGTCTTGCCGCGGCGGGACGCCGCCTGAAATACACGCGGGGCATTGGTCCCCCATCACGACGTCGGGCCGCCCCGCGCAAGCGCGGGGCGGCCCGAAGCGGGTGCCAGGCCCCTATTGCGTGACGAAGAAGATCGGGCAATTGACGGTGGCAACGCTCGCCGCCAGGATATTTGCGTTGGTCGCCGAGTCCAGGTCGTGCACCTTGGGCCAGTCGGCGGTGTCGAACACGCTCACGACCCAAAGCGGTGAATAGGACGGGTTGCCGGGAACGGTCGATACCACGTTGTGCGTCTGGGCCGATCCCGGTTCCTTGCGAAAGCCGGACGCCGGACCGCCGTTGGGCTGATCGGGGTTGATATTGAAGAACACCGAAATGGGCGAGATCGGCACGTCCTCGCCGTTGGCCGCGAGCAGCGCGGTTTCGTTGAAGGCGAAGTACTTGGCTACCTTGCCCTTGTACCACGCACGCTGCAGGCTCGCATCGCCGCCATTCAGGCGATGGCGCGCGATCGAGCGGTCGGGCACGACGGGCATGTTGCGGATGGCGTCGGCCTTTTCCATCTTGAAGCCGGATGACTTCAGGGCCGCCGCATCGACGATGCTGTTGGCCTCGTAGGACGCCGGCACGCTTACCTTCGTCACCTGCCGGAAATCGTTATAGCCCTTCTCGCCCGGCAGTTCGTCGATGATGGGGAGTTGGCCGGGCAGGGGCGTACTCGCGCCGGCGCGATAGAGGATGTAGACAGTTGCTGGCATGGTGCTTTGCACGTCGAAGTTGTAGTAGCGCACGGGCTTGCCCTGCGGCGACAGGCCCTGGGTATTAAAAGGGCCGGCATCGAAATCAACCGGCTGGTTTGGCCCCGGGATGCCGTTGCCGTCGGTGCGCAGCTGCAGGTGGCCGGCGTCCTTGCTGAAACGGTCTACGGATGCGACGGCCGCCTTGTCCGGGTCCAGCACGGCGGCACCCGACGGGACAGCAATGCTGGCGAAAATGCTGGTTAGGCCTGCGGCCAGGAGCAGGCGCGTGCGCGCTGCGGCTGATTTCTTTTTCATGATATTGCCCTCGTGACAGGTTGATGTGGGACCGCGAATCGGACCCACTCGACAATTCGTCGGGTTGCGGGCGGCTTTCTTACAGCGGCGCGGCCAACGACTGCTCCCGGGGAAATCGGCCCCCCATTTGCCGATCCACCTGGCGGACCATTTGCGGCATCAAAGGCGTCCGCAGTCCGCCGCCAGCAGCAGGTGCGCAAGGTCGTGATAGCGCTGGGCATTCAGTCCGGTGAGGTCCTCGATGCGTTGGAGCCGCGCGTAGATCGTGTTGGCATGCACGCGCAGGCCACGCGCGGCGCCTTGCACGTTCATGTCGGCATCGGCGAGCGCGCGCAAAGTTCTCATCAGCTCGCCCTGCGACCTGGCGTTGGCCTCGCGCAGGCCCGCAAACCACGCCGGAAGTGCAGGCTGCACGTACTCGGCGCTGTGATGGATCATCAATCGCCGAATCGATAGCGAAGAGAAAGCAATGACGCGATCGCCGACGCTGGTGAAATCCAGGGCCACCATGGCCTCGTGCCGGCCGCGCGGAATCAGGGATGGCGAGGCCTGATCGCCGGACAGGCCGAGCAGCACGGCAGGTCCAAGGCCCAGCAGGCGCTCCTGCACCCGATCGGCAAGGTTTGCGCGCGGCGCGGTCCAGCCCGATAGGCGTCGGATGTCGGAGAACACGGCCGTAACCAGATTGCTGCGCACGCCCACCAGCACCCGTACCGGGAGGGACGCAACGCAATCGACGATCGCATCGGCGATGCGTTTTGCGCGCGCCGGATTTTCCATCTCGAGCGGATCCGTCGATTGCGCCAGGGCGACGCAGAAGCGCAGGCTCGGTTCAAGGTAGCCTGCGCGCTTGAGCAGGCGGGCGACGCGGGCGTCCGATGCGTCGAAGCCGCCGACGAGGATGCGCAGCAACTCGGCGCGGCGGTCGCCCTCGGCGTCGGCGAAGGCGCTGGCCTGCGCAACATAGGCCGAGGCAAATACGACGCTGATGGCGCCGGTGTATTGCGTGACGAAATCGGCAAGCGCCGCCCTGGCCGGTCCGGGGTCCGGCATCCCGGGCATCACGACCGCGTCCCGAAGCCAGTCCGAGAGCAGGGCAAGCATGCAGCGATAGGCTTGCAGGGTGGCATCGACCGGTAATCGCTGCGCCGCACGCTGGCGGGCATAAGCGCGGACGAAATCGAAATCGCGTACGGCGCCGCCCTCCAGCAGTCGACACAACTCCGCGAAGTGCGCTTCTGCATGGCGCTCGAGATCGGCAAGTAGTTCTGCGTCGGGAACAACGCGGAATGCCGGGATTTGCCTGGCGATGGCGGCGGTCGCACGCCGGGCCCACGCGGCCGCTTGCGTGCTCGGCGGCAGGGATGCGCCCGCACGCAGATGGAACTTCGCCAATGCTTCCAGGGATCGCACCAGCGCGGGGTCTGGCTCTGCGAAATCCATATCGTTGTGAATTGTTTACAGTTTGAGGCCTAAAATATCATGGCAATTGCTGTTGTGAGGGGAATCTTATGTGAGTACCCTACATTCAGGTGTCAATCGACGCCAAAACCCATGTTCAAGGAGATTTCGGATGGCCAAGTACCTGTTCGTGTACCACGGCGGCAAGCCGGCTTCGAATCCCGCGGAAATCAAGGCAGTGATGGACGCCTGGGGTGCCTGGTTCGGTTCAATGGGAGCAGCGGTGATTGACGGCGGTAATCCCGTTGGACCGTCGAGCACGGTAAAACCGGATGGTTCGCTGGTCGATGGTGGCGGTGCCAATCCGGCGTCCGGCTACAGCCTGATCGAAGCGTCGAGCCTCGCGGATGCCCACAAGAAGGCGTCGGGCTGCCCGCTCCTGAAAGTAGGCGGCACGATCGAAATCGCCCAGGCGATAGACATGTAAACGCGGTCGCGTTTCGCTCAGGGCGTAAGGCGCCAGACCTGGTTCTCCTTGCCCGTGCACTTCCAGGCGACGAGCCGCGCCCCGCTTACCGTCGAGCCGCCGGGTACGTCCAGGCAAAGCCCACTCTGGACGGCTTTGATGACGTACCCGCCTCCGCCACTAACCAGCGACCACAATTGTTCCGACGCGCCGGTGCCGCATGGCGACTGCACGATCGGCCCTGAGGAGCCTGGGTTGGAACGGTCGATGCCGATGCACTTGTTGCTCAATTCGCTGACGATCCGGTAACTGCCGCCGCTGGTGCGGACCAGGGTCCAGCGCTGATTGGGGCCGGAGTGACAGTCGAATTGAATCACGACGGGTCCGTCGGAGGTTGCGCCGCGCTCGAGGTCCAGGCACTTGCCCGATGCCAGGGATTGAACCGCGCCTGGCGCATCGGCGAGTGCGGCTGTCGGATGAAATTGCGCAAGCAGGAAGATAACCGCGGCGACGCATGGGGAAGGAATTCGTCTCATGCGGATGTCGTCTCCCCATTGGCGCTGGCTAACCGTTGGCACATGGCGTGCGGCAGATCTGTTGCGCTGGCATATTTTAGTGGAAATCGTGGCTGTCGATGACCAGCCCGCCCAGCAGCGCGGAGTGATCCACCAGCCGGCCGGCGATCACGTGCAGCACAGCGCTGCCGCTGGTGTCCAGCCGTTCCAGGTGACCATAGACGGTAAGCAGGGTGGCACCCAGCAACTGCTGGCGGAAGCGTTCGGCCACCGCGCGCCAGACGACCACGTTGATGCAGCCGGTCTCGTCTTCCAGTGTCACGAAAGTAACGCCGCTTGCGGTGGCGGGCCTCTGGCGGCAGGTCACGAGGCCGCAGGTGCGGATCAGTTGCCGGTCGCGCGCCCTGGCCACGTCGTCCGCGCTGCAAAGGCGCAGCGACCGCAGCCGCTCGCGCAGCAGGGCCAGGGGATGGCGCCGCAGGCTCAGGCTGGTGCTGCGAAAATCGGCGACGATATCCTGGCCTTCGCTGGGCGCCAGCAGATCGGGCACGGCCTCGAAACGCGGCGGCTCGGCCGCCAGCGGTGCGTGGTGTATCGCGTCGACATCCAGCCCCAGGGCCGTCCATAGCGCCTTGCGCCGGTGCCCGGTGAGCGCGGCAAGGGCGTCGGCGTCGGCAAGGCTGGCGATCTGGCCGCGCTGCAGGCGGGCGCGGCGCGCAAGATCGGGTACATCGGCAAAGGCGCCTTGCTCGCGGGCTGCAACGATGCGCTGCGCAGTCTCCGCGGAGAAGCCGCGCACCATGGCAAAGCCCAGTCGCACGGCCGGCGCAGGCTGCCCTGCCGGGCCGGCAGGTGGGCCGGCTTCCAGCAGGCAATGCCACCGGCTGGCCGTTACGCATACCGGCAGCACGGCAACGCCGTGATCGAGCGCATCGCGGACGATCTGCGAGGGGGCATAAAAGCCCAGGGGTTGCGAATCGAGCAGCGCCGCGCAAAATGCGGCGGGTTGATGGCGCTTGAGCCATGCCGAGACATACACCAGCAGGGCGAAGCTGGCCGCATGGCTCTCGGGGAAACCATACTCGCCGAAGCCCTGTATCTGGCGCACGATCTGGTCCGCGTATTGCGCGCTGTAGCCGCGGGCCAGCATGCCGGCGATCAGCCGTTCGCGAAAGGGCCCTATGCCGCCCTTGCGCTTCCAGGCCGCCATGGCGCGCCTCAGGCTGTCGGCCTCGCCGGGCGTGAAGCCGGCTGCCACCACCGCCAGCTGCATGACCTGTTCCTGGAAGATCGATACGCCCAGCGTGCGCTCGAGCACCGACCTGACGCTGGCCGAAGGGTAGGTGACCGGTTCGAGCCCCTGGCGCCGGCGCAGGTAGGGATGGACCATGCCCCCCTGTATGGGTCCGGGCCGCACGATGGCGGTTTCGATCACCAGGTCGTAGAAGCAGCGCGGCCGCAGCCGCGGCAGCATGTTCATCTGCGCGCGCGATTCCACCTGGAAGACGCCCAGCGAGTCGCCGCGGCACAGCATGTCGTAGACCTGGGGGTCCTCGGCGGGGATGGCCGTCACCGTCAGCGGATGCGGGCCGGGCGCGTAGCGGTTGACGTGGTCGAGCGCGCGCCGCAGGCACGACAGCATGCCCAGCGCGAGCACGTCGATCTTGAGCAGGCCCAGGGCATCGAGATCGTCCTTGTCCCACTGGATGACGGTCCGGTCGGCCATGGCCGCGTTCTCGATGGGCACCAGGCGCGAGAGCTTGTCGCGCGCGATGACGAAACCGCCGCTGTGCTGCGAGAGGTGGCGGGGAAAGCCGATGAGCTGGTGGGCCAGGTCGACGAGCTGTGCGATCACCGGGTTGTCCGGGTCGAAACCGGCGCTCACGAGCCGCTCGGGTTCGATGCGCCCGCCATCCCACCAGGCCATGTTCTTGGCCAGCCGGTCCACCTGGTCGAGCGAGAGTCCCAGCGCCTTGCCCAGGTCGCGCATGGCGCCGCGCGGCCGGTAGGTGTGCAGGGCGGCAGTGAGCGCGGCACGCTCGCGGCCATATTTGGCGAAGAGATACTGCATCACCTCCTCGCGGCGCTGGTGCTCGAAGTCGACGTCGATGTCCGGGGGTTCGTTGCGCTCCCGGCTGATGAAGCGCTCGAAGAGCACGCTCATGCGGCCGGGGTCGACCTCGGTGATTCCCAGGCAGTAGCAGACGGCGGAGTTCGCGGCCGAACCACGGCCCTGGCACAGGATCGAGCGGCTGCGCGCGAAGCGCACGATGTCGTGGACGGTGAGGAAGTAGGGCTCATAGTGCAGTTCGCAGATGAGTCCGAGTTCGTGCTCGAGCAGCTGGCGCACTTTTTCCGGGATGCCCGTCGGGTAGCGCTCCCGCGCCCCCTCGAAGGCGGCGCGGCGCAGGTAGCCGGCGGCCGTCTCGCCTGCGGGAACGATTTCCTCGGGGTATTCGTAGCGCAGTTCGTCCAGGCTGAAGGTGCAGCGCCGGGCGATCAGCGCTGCCTCGAGGAGCAGTTCGGGCGGATACAGGCGCGACAGCCGCGCGAGCGGCCGCAGGCTGTGTTCCGCGTTGGGCGCCAGCAGCGCTCCGCAATCCGCCAGCGGCTGCCCGCAGCGCACGGCGGTGAGCGCGTCGTGCAGGCGCTTGCGGGCCCGCGTGTGCATGTGCACGCCGCCGGCCGCCGTGAGGGGCATCGCGCAGCGCCGTGCCACCGACTGCAGAAGGTCGAGATGCCGGGCGTCGTCGGGACCGTACACCAGGGTGCAGGCGATCCAGGCCCTGTCGCCCAGCAGTTTCTTCAGCCAGCGCGCCTGCGCTTCGAGCCGGTGCAGCGCGGCCTGCGCATGCGGGCTGTCCTCGCGCGACGGTGCGTTGTGATCGTCGCCGCCGGGAACCAGCAGTGCCAGCGTGCCGTCCAGCAGATGGACATGCGCCTCCAGGGTGGCTGCATCGATGCGGTATTGCCCCTTGGGGGCTGCGCGCCGCGCCAGCGTGACGAGCTCGGAAAGGTTGCCGTAGCCGTTGCGGTCCTGCGCCAGCAGCACGAGGTGCGCCCCGTCCGCGATGCGGATCTCGGTGCCGTGGACCAGGCCGAAGGCGGCGGCGCCGGGATCCGCGGCACGGGCATCGCGCAGCGCCAGGTGCGCGCGTGCCGACCCCGCGAAGGAACATTCGTCGGTGAGCGCCAGGCCCGCGTAGCCCAGTTCGAGCGCGCGCGCCACCAGCTCCTCCGGGTGCGAGGCGCCGCGCAGGAAGGAGAAATTGGAAATGCAGTGCAGTTCGGCGTAGGAGGCTTGCATACTGTAAATAATAACAGTATGCAGAGCCATGCCATGCTAGCCTTCGCGCATCCAACAGCCTCGCGCACCGCTGCATGCGCGTCTTCCAACCACGGGATGCCCTGCCGCTCACCCTGATGCCGGGCGGCTGCAGATAACAGGTGCACATCCAATCTCGAGCGGGAACCCCGCGCTGACCGGCCGGTGACGCTGGTGTGGCGGTGTGAATATGGCAATAGGGATATTGCTCTGGACCCTGGGGTCGATGGCGGTGGCGGTCGCCGCGCTGTTTGCCGCGCTGTACTGGCGCCAGGAGAGCCTGCTCTTTGCTCCCGACAAGCTGCCCGCCGGTTTCACCCTTCACGAAGCCGGTGTCGGCGAGCTTTTCATCCCCGTCGATGGCGCGACCATCAACGCATTTCATCTGCGCCTGCCGGATCCAAAGGGCGTCGTGTTCTACCTGCACGGCAATGCCGGAAACCTGGCAAGCTGGTTCGTCGGCCTGGATTTCTATCGCCGCGCCAATTTCGATCTCGTCATGATCGATTACCGCGGCTATGGCAAGAGCACGGGACGCATTCGGAGCGAGGCACAACTGCGTGCCGACGCCGCCGCCGCATGGGACCATGTCGCGCCCCTGTACCGGGGGCGCCGCGTGGTGCTGCTGGGCCGGTCCCTTGGAACCGCCCTGGTGGCGGGGCTGGCCGTGCGGATCCATCCCGACCTGACGATACTGGTCTCGCCGTACTGGAGCATGCGCGAACTGGCGGCGCTGCACTATCCGTGGGTGCCCGGTGCCTTGCTGCGCTACCCGCTGGAAACCTGGCGCGACGTCGCCGCCATCGAGGGGCCGGTGCTGCTGCTGCACGGCGACCGCGATGACCTCATTCCGCATTCCCACAGCCAGCGTCTGCAGTCGGCGGCCCGATCGGGCCAGGTGGTGCTGGTGCCGGGCGCCGCGCACGGCGACGTGACGGATTTCGCCATCTATGGCGAGGCGATCGCGCAGCGCCTGGACGCGCTGCGCTAGGAGCGCTGTGCGGCCGGCGCAGCGTGGACTCGGGCGGCATTTCAGGCAAAGAAGCCGTGCAGGAACCAGTGGTGCGGCGCTGCCAGCTCGCGGTAGACCCACAGGGTCTGTCCATGGGGATTGCGCGCCACGAAGTAGTCGCGATGCACCGTGGCATGCCCGGCTTGTCCCAGATCCCACCAGCCTGCCTCGATGCGCTCCGGCCCGGCGATTATCGACAGCAGCCCGCGGTAGGACGGCAATTGCGCATCTGCCGTGGAGGCAAGGCGCTGCGGGCGCGGCAGGATCAGCATCGGACGCTGCGCCGGCGCGGGTGGCAGCGGTGCGGTGCGCAGGGGTTCCGGCGAAAGGGGCGTGATGCGATAGGCCCGTTCGGGACGGTGATCGCTCACGGCCTGGAGCTGGAAAACGCCTTCCGAGCCGAGCCGCGCATGCAGGGTTTCGGCCAGGTGCAGGATATCTGCGCCGTGCGCCGCTGCCCGGGTGGCGGGTGGCAGGAAGCTGCCCGATTCGGGAACCAGCTGGGCCATGCGTTCGAGCTGCAGTTCAAGCAGCACCGCCGGTGCCTGCAGGCGTATCCGCGCGAGACGTTCCGCATACAGCTGCAGCAGACGCCGCGGATCGCGTTCCGGAGCAGCCAGCGCCAGGGGAACCCGTGTGGGCTCCATGACCCGATCGCGGCGCGCGCTGTGGAGCACGCGCAGCAGCAGCGCCGTGGCACCGGCGTTATGGCCGCGCAGGAAGCCTTCCTGCAGCAGCAGCAGACGTTCGAGCGGCGCACGCAGGCGGCCGGCATCCTCGGTGTCGGCAGGCAGTTCCATGCGGGCACAGAACCGCTCCGGTGGCGCGAAGGGCGGTTGGGGGTCGGCGATGCGTCCCAGCAGCCGGTCCAGGTCGATCAGGGTTGCGGCGCCAAAGCGACGGGCAAATGCATCGCGCGGCAATGCCAGTACCTGCCCGATGGTGCAAAGCCCCAGGGCCTGCAGGCGGGTGTTGAGGCTCTCGTCCCAATCCAGGAGATGCAAGGGCAGACCACCCAGGACACGGGTCAGGCTTTCGGGCGAAGCGTGGTCTGTGTCCGCAATCTCCGTGGTGGCGCTGCGCGCATCGGTCTTGCCGGCGCCCACCCCGGCGGCGCGCGCTGCGGCCAGCAGGCGCGCGGCCGCCGGGGTGGCAGCACTGGCGCACGCTGCCTGATAGCCCAGCAGCCGCAGCCCGGTGGCGATGCGCCGATGCAGTTCCGGCCGGCCGCCGAACAGGCGCTCGCTGGCGCCGGTTTCCATCAGCAGCCCCCAGCCATGGCTGCGCCCGAAGGCCACGATGGATGAACTGAACTGGTAGGCCCAGCAGGACAGTTCCTGCATTGCAGCCCGCTCGCGCGGTTCATCACGTGCACTGGCGATCAGGTCGTTCGTCAGGGCCTGCGCTGCCGCGAGTTTCATGCCCGGCAGTACACCCTGCGCCCGCGCCCGTTCATTGCTGAAGGCGATACGCGTGCGCTGTGCGGGACCTTCGATCACGGCGATCGCCAGTTCCTGCTCGAGCGATGCATCGAAGCGACGCCGGACCAGCTGCAGCGGCAGATCCGGCATTGCCAGGGCAAACCAGTGGGTCATGGGCGTGGCATTGAAGGGAGGCAGACAGCTCGAAATACTGTAAATATATACAGTATTATCATGCGGCTGCGCAACACACCTTCCTGATGAATGCGCGCCCCTCGGTGCGCGACCTCACAGACAAGGCACTGGCGCTGGTGTCTAGTGGTTGCTGGCACGGCGCCTCCCACTTCCGATGCCGCCCGGCGGCAGCGGGTTAACGGTAAGCGGAGGGTTCCATGCACAAGAGCAAGCTGGCGGGTTTCATTGTCGATTGCCAAACCGGCGACCTGCGCGCGGCAGCGCACTTCTGGGGGGACGCGCTGGGAATGGAGGTGCAGTCCCTTCCCGGCGATGAAGGCAGGAAATACATGCGGCTGATCGACCCGAATGCGTTGCTCCACGTCGAGGTACAGACGGTTTCGCACCCGAGCCGCGTGCATCTGGACATAGAAACCGATGACATCGAATCGGAAGTCAAGCGCCTGGAAGGCCTGGGCGCGCGCCGGGTGCAGCAGGTCGGCACGTGGTGGGTAATGGAAGCGCCCACCGGCCATCGCTTCTGCGTGGTGTCCGCGGAAGGTTCGCCCGACTTTGCTTCCCGGGCAAGGTGTTGGGATTGAGGAGGTGCATCGTGTACGCAGTATCAGGAAGGCGGTGGCCTATTGCGGGCCATGCGCGGCGCGGCGCGTGCGCGGCGCTGCTGGCGTTTTGCCTGTTGCCCGCCGTGCCGGCCGATGAACCCTTGCCGCAGCAGCGCGGCCAGACCAGGGATGCGGCCGACCCTATCCGGGAAATGTTGGCGGGAGGCCGCTGCGGCTCGGTGGTGATACGCCATTGCCGCTTGCGCCGTGAAACCTCTGCCATGGTTCTGGATCCGGGCCTTACGGGGCGCAACGGCGCGCCCATGCAATGGGAGGTGGTTCAGTATGAAGGGCCGGACAGCGACGAAATCGTTGTCAATGGCCAGAGCATTCGCGATCCGGGTCTGCAGGAGGTATTCGACCGCACCTTCGGCCTGCCTTTACAGTCAAGGAGGATGCTCACCCGGACGGTGATGGCTGGCGCGCGCTGCACAACCGTGTACGACTCGGGAGCCACCCTGTGCTCCAACGGCGGCAACAGCCTGCCTGCTCTTGAAAATCCGCTGACCGACTGGGTTTTCTAAAGGACGGCCTTCAGGCAGGGGTTACCCGTGACAGTGCAGGAGAAAGCGCTGCGGGCATGGTCCAGGAGTTTTGCGGCGCCAGTGCCCGCAACAGGCTGCGCAGGGTGGGCATTTTCCTGGGTGCAGGCTTGTTGTGACCGGAGTTGGGTGCGCCAGGCCTGCGCGCATCGAGGGCGACGCCGTGAGTGGCGGCAGCCGAACGGGCCACCGCTGAATCGACAGGGGCGGCAGTGGCCTGGCCGGCAACGCCTGCAGCACTGCGGTTCCAGCGTGCCGGGTGAATCTGCAGGGCAACGGGTTCCATGAGAGGGCGGCCGCGGCGCTTGAGTATCTGTACCTGCAACTGGCCGCCTTCGTTGTGCAGGCGCAAACGCAGTGCGGCAGGTGAGGGCGAGCGTGCATGGCGCGCCGTGCGCATGACGAAAACCAGCGCGCTATGCCGTTGCGCAAGCAGGTGAAGCCGCCGGAGCTCGCGAAAATCCGCGTCTGCGCCGGTGGTGTCGGGCAGCCATCCGATAAGAGCACCCAGGTGCGGGGTTCTGAGCGATTGCTCCAGCGCCCAGCCGCTCTCGCGAGGGGTAAGCGGCTTGACGAAAATATGGTGGGCAAGATTGAGCCCGGCTTCTGCCAGGACCGGCGCGTAGGGCAGGGCCTGACGGGCCGCCGCTTCGGCAGAGACGGCCTGCGTGAGGCTCGCGTCGTGACCGGGCGCGCCGTGTTGGCATGGCAGTACCCATACGCTGCTGCGTCCGGTGTGGGCCAGCTCCGCGAGGGCTGGCAGCAACAGGCCCAGCTCACCAACGCCCGGGTGATCAACCAGCAATTCCACCAGTTGGCCGCGCGGCCAGCCCTGGCCAGGCAGTTCCCTGTCGAGGGTGGCAAAACCGGTGCTGGTGCAATCGGGGGAGGTGGAGGCGTGCACCCATTCGTTGCCCTGCCACACGTTGCGCAGCTGGGGCGCACTGGCATGCAGCCGGGTAACCAGGGTAGTGGCTGCGCGCGGCGCGCCTGGGTAGAGTGAGCAAGTATCCACGGGGTATCTGCCTGGAACGGTATGTATTCGCGATAGGGGCGCGCGCTCAGACCGCGGCGCGGATGACGCCCACGGCGAGGCCTTCGATGACGAGGGGTTCGCGGCGGGTGTCGACGATGATGGGGCTGTAATCGGGGTTTTCGGCAATGAGTTCCACCCGCGCACCGCGCACCTTCAGGCGCTTGACGGTGACGTCATCTCCGATGCGGGCAACCACGATCTGGCCGTTGTGCGCCTGGTTCTGCCGGTGGACGGCCAGCCAGTCGCCGTCGAGGATGCCGGCGTCGCGCATGCTCATGCCGCGCACTTCCAGCAGGTAGTCGGCACGGGGCTTGAAAGTGGCCGGATCAACGGCGGGGCGCTTGAGGACGTTTTCCTGGGCCAGTATGGGACTGCCTGCGGCGACCTTGCCGATGAGCGGCAGGCCGAACTCGCGGGCGGCTTCGCCGAGCGCTCGCACGGAGTCACGCAGGCGGATGCCGCGCGATGTGCCGGAGACGAGTTCGATGAGGCCTTTTTTCTGCAGGGCCTGCAGATGCTGCTCGGCGGCGTTGAGCGAGCGGAAACCGAAGGCGCGGGAGATTTCTTCGCGGGTGGGGGGCGCCCCGCTTTCTGCCAGGGCGCTGCGGATAAATTCCAGGATTTCACCCTGGCGGGCGGTAAGCACGTTTGCGGGGTCTATGTTCACGGC
>Ga0075030_100002138_pt1 | contig 17952 bp, 17 predicted proteins | sample LitLauG_LLR_2012_FD_71393 | JGI IMG/M metagenome (GOLD analysis project Ga0075030, IMG submission 71393) | Freshwater sediment microbial communities from Pennsylvania, USA - Little Laurel Run_MetaG_LLR_2012 | ecosystem: Environmental > Aquatic > Freshwater > Creek > Sediment | place: USA... | reverse complement strand
TGCCACTCCCGCCCAGCGCGTCGAGCGCTCGGTTTGACGGTTGTCTTTTTTCTTAGCCTGCTGGCAAACCGGCCGGCGCTGGCTGCCGAGAGAACGCGCCTGCGCGCGGACGACTACCAGATCGACGTCGAACTTCTGCCCCAGACCCACAAGCTCGCGGCGCGCGCGACAGTAAGAGTCACGGCGCTCGACGATCTTAGTGTGGCCACGTTTCAGTTGAACAACGCGCTGCGCATCACGAAACTCACCGACGCCAACAACAAGGCACTGACGCCCGAACGCAACACCCAGGATTCAACGGTGCGCTTCGCGCTCAACAGCGGCATCGCCAAAAATACGAGCACTACCTTCAGCTTCGAGTATGAAGGCACGCTGGAAAGCGCCGACGACAGCCCGGTGCAGGGAGTGAAGCTCGCTTATGTCGCCCCCGATACCAGCTATCTGCTTTACCCGGGACTGTGGTTTCCGGTCGCGGGATACGGCGTCAACCGCTTTACTTCGACGATCAACGTGACCGTCCCGGCGCACATGGTGGTGATCGGCAGCGGCAAGGAAACGGCGGGAGCGGCCGCTTCGGGTGGGAAGAAAGCGGGCAGCGCGATCGCCAACTCCAAGACCTTCACCTTCGCGTCGGACAAGCCCAGTTTTCCGGGCACGATCATTGCCGGCACCTTTCAGGAGTTCAAGAGCGACGAGGCGGGCATCGATTTGCACGTATTTTTCAAGCCCGATCGACAGAGCCTGGGCCCGGAGTACGCTTCGACGGCGGTCAAGGCTTTCACCTACTTCATCACCCAGTATGGCGTTGCACCGGCGCCGCGGCTGAAAATCGTGGAAATTCCCGACGACACCCTGCCCACGGCGTGGGCGCCTGAAATGGCGGTGTTGTCGAGCCGAGCGATTACGGAAAAGATCAACTACCGGCTGCTGGCCAATACCATTGCCCATCAGTGGTGGGGCGTCTCGGTGAGTCCGGCATCGAAAGCCGACTGGTGGATCAACGACGGCTTCGCGCGCTACTCCGAGGCTCGCTACGTGGAGAGCGCGGCGGGCGAGGGCGGACTCGAGGAAATGGTCAAGGACATGTCGGTGGGCGCGCTGGCCTATGACAGCGTGCCGCTTTCGAGCGCCGACAAACTGGATTATTTTTCTCCCGAATTTCAGTCGCTGGTGACCGACAAAGGCGCCATGATCCTGCACATGCTGCGCTGGGTTTTGGGCGAGAAAAAGTATCTTACGCTGATGCGCGAATTCGCCATCAAGTATGCGGGTAAGTCGGCCAGCGGCGACGACTTCCGCAGGCTCAGCGAAAATGTGTACGGCGAGAAGCTGACCTGGTTCTACTCGCAGTGGATGGATTCCACCAGCGCCCCCGAGTTCAAGGCCAAGTACACGGTCTACCGGCTCGGCAGCAACAAAGGCTTCCGCATTGTCGGCGCTATCACCCAGGACCTCGATCTGTTCCGCATGCCGGTGAATTTGAGAATCGATACCGACGGCAGAACGGAAGAGAAACGCATTGACGTGGTGGGCACGGATTCTCCGTTTTCGGTGGAAACTTTTGGGCGTCCGCGACGGATCTCCATCGATCCCGAAAACCGCGTGCTCACCAACTCCAAGGACATCAAGCTGCGGGCGTCCATTGTGCGCGGACAGGGTCTGACCCAGCAGGGCGACCTGGCGGGAGCGCTCAGCGAGTTCAACAAAGCGCTCGAAGTCAACAAGAACAGTTCGCTGGCCCACTACCGGATCGCCGAAGTGTTTTTCATGCAGAAGAATTATCAGGCGTCGGCGAACGCTTACCGCGAATCTCTGAATGGCGACGGCGAGCCACGCTGGACCGAAGTCTGGAGCCATTTGCAACTGGGCAAGATTTTCGATGTGACTGGACAGCGCGAACGCGCCGTCAACGAATACCGGCAGGCGATCCAGACCAACGACAACACGCAGGGGGCGCTCGACGAGTGCCGCCGTTACATGCAAAAACCCTTCGAGCTGCAAAAAGAAGGAAACTGACACAAGAAAAGAAGGCCCGGTACCGCTTGGCGAATAGCGGCCCGGGCCCGGAGGAAACTGACCTTACGGCAACCTCTTCGATAATGTCAAGTAAGTCTATCGATTTTATTTTATGACACGCCGTTCCGGCATCTCCGTGAAAACAGAGGCAGGGTTGGATACGGCGCCGCAGAATCAGGCTTTGTCCCCGGCAAATCCCTTACGGCGTTGTTCGCTGTAGCGGTGCAAAGCGTCCTCGATGATGGGATACGCCTCGGTGGCGGGCTGGATCTCGTCCACTTCCACGGACTTGCCTTCCAGTTGCTTGTAGTCCTGAAAAAAGCGGCGCAGCATGATCAGCCGGTGCGGCGGCATTTCCGCGGCCTCGCGGTAGGCGTTGAACTCCGGGTCTTCGGTGGCGATGGCGATGATCTTGTGGTCTTTTTTCCCGGAATCGATCATGGTCATGAGGCCGATGGCGCGCGCATGGATGATGGTCAGCGGCACCACGGTTTCCTGGCACAGCACCAGCACATCGATGGGATCGTCGTCCTCGGCCAGGGTCTGTGGAATGAAGCCATAGTTTGCCGGGTAGTAAACCGCTGAATACAGAATGCGGTCGAGCTTGATCAGGCCGCTGGTCTTATCCAGTTCATATTTCACGCTGGAGCCGAAGGGAATCTCTATAACGGTGTTGAACTCGTGCGGCAGCTTGCTGCCGGGAGTTACGTCGTGCCAGGGATGGATCATGGAATCAGGCCTGCCTTTGTGAGTGGGTGGATGCCGCTGAAAGGCATTGTAAATGCAGTCAGATGCTCGTGTGGCTCGGGCCCTCGTCCGCGAACCCGTGCGCCTTGACCCGCCCTCAGCCAGCGCGTACAGTCTTGAAAAAGGGGTGAGTTTTTTATGTCGAGCGAAGTCAATAAATATCTGAAATTCGGTTCCGTCACTGTGTTGATTCTCTGCTCGCTCGGCTACCTCGCATACACGGGAGTGCAGGACAGCAAGAGCTACTACGTCACCATCAAAGAGTTGAACGGCATGGGGAACGAGGCGTACTCCAAGCGGCTTCGTGTCGCGGGGAACGTGGTGCCCGGGTCGATCAAGCGCTCAGGAACCCGCGTAGATTTCATGTTGAAGGAAAACGACCTGACGCTGCCGGTATCGTACACCGGGACCGAAGCTCCTCCCGACACTTTTAAAGACGACTCGCAAGCCCTGGCCGACGGGAGTTTCGGACGCGATGGCGTCTTCCACGCCAAGCAACTACAGGCCAAGTGCGCGTCGAAGTACGCGCCGCAGCCGGGTCAACCGGGAACCACTCCAGCGGCCGAGCCGGGCAAGAGCATGTCGCGGAACCAGAGTGCCGGATCGAGCGGGATGTCGAACTAGAATTTTAGGACGTCTCTGGGAAACATACGAAGGGCTAGGGGCGGAAAGAGCGGTATGAGTCCTTGGGAAAAGAAATATAGGCTGACCAAGAACGAAGTGGCTCAGATTTTGGAAGACTTTGTCGAAGGCAGAGGCAGCCCGTATTCCTGGGATGGTTTTACATTGGGCATGACATTCGAGGATGATTATCTAGATAGTATCCGCCGGCGATGCGCCGGCCTCAGCGAGGAATTTCCTCCGACAGGGCGTGAATACTGCAACCCCAGCGGCTTAGAAGTGATACGAGCGTATATTCAAGAGTTGAGAAGTTCAAAGTAGACTACTAACTCTGAGTCGTTATCCCTTTGATTGAAACCGCGCCCGCCCCCGTCATCACTGTCTCGAACCTGATCAAGCAGTTTGGCCGTTTTGCCGCGCTGCGCGGCGTGACCGCTGAATTCTCCGGCGGCAAGCTCTATGCCATTCTCGGAGATAACGGCGCCGGCAAGACTACATTGCTGCGCACTTTGGCTGGCCTCAACCAACCGTCAAGCGGCGACGTCACAATCCTCGGGGCCCGCAAGTTTCACGACATCTGCCAGCACGTTGGCTACATGGCGCACCCTTCGCTGCTCTATGACGAGATGAGCGGCATGGAGAACCTGGAATACTTTGCCCGGCTCTACGGAATCGCCAGCCACACGCGTTGCGCAGAGGTCATCCGGGCCGTCATTCTCTCGGTTGGGCTCGATCCCGATCTCGTCCGCCCCGTTGGCCAGTATTCGCAAGGGATGCGGCAGCGGATGTCGTTGGCGCGGGCTTTGCTGAACGACCCCAAAATCCTTTTACTCGACGAGCCCTTCTCGAATGTGGACCTTCATTCGGCGACCGGGATGGTTCGCCTGCTGGCCGGTATCCGCGATCGGGGCACAACGATCTTCATCGTCACGCATCAGGCATCGCTGCTCGAGGGCGCTGCCGACGAGTTCGTGTGGATGGAGTTCGGCAAGATTGTCGGGCGCACGCATGACCTGAGGCGGCCAGAACCGGCCGGGGAGAACGCACAATGAGCCCGCCCACCGGCATCATGCGCGTCACGCTGCTCAAAGACCTCCGCCTCGAATGGAGGTCGAAAGACGCCATCAATTCCATGCTTTTTTTCTCTTTGCTGGTGGTGGTGGTATTCAGTTTTTCGTTCGATCCGAGCGCCGAAGAGTCGCGGCAGATCGCCGGCGGCCTGGTATGGGTGGCGTTCCTGTTTGCGGCGGTGGTGGCGCTCAACCAGACCTGGGCGCGAGAGATTCGCAATCAGGTGCTCGACGCCTACCGGGTCTCGCCCGCCCCTGCGAACTCGCTGTTCATTGCCAAGACACTGGGCAATTTTATTTTTGTGAGCGTGCTGGAAGCGCTGATGACTCCGCTCTTCATCGTTTTCTACCGGCTGCGGGCGCTCGGTCCGGCGTGGCAATTGATGCTGGTCGCGGTGCTTGGCACCTGGGCGCTGGTGGTCAACGGAACTTTCTTTGCCGCCATGTCCCTGCGGACGCGCAGCCGCGAGATCATGCTGCCGCTCCTGCTATTCCCGATTTCGATTCCGGCCCTGCTCGCGATGGTGCAGGCCACGACCTCTATACTCAATGGCGAAGGCGCGCGTTTCTGGCTCGTGTTGCTCGCAACCTACGATCTGGTGTTTACTACAGTGTGCCTGCTGCTGTTTGAGACTGTGTTGAACGCGGAGTGACGTACGCAGAATATTTTCCCCTGTGACCCCTGTGTCCCTGTGGTTAAGATCTAAAGCGACAACCACAGGGGACACAGGGGTCACAGAGGTCTTCAGAATGAAACGAGCCTTCCCGATCCTCGGCATCCTGACCGCGCTGCTACTGAGCTACGCCCTCTATCAGGGGCTGGTTGTCGCCCCCACCGAAAAAACCATGGGCGACGTGCAGCGCATTTTCTATTACCACGTGCCCTCCGCCTGGACGGCGTTCATCCTCTTTTTCATCAATTTTGGAGCTTCGGTCGTCTATCTGATCAAGCGCAACCCCGCCGCCGATATCGTCGCGCTGGTCTGTGCGGAAGTTGGCGTCGTATTCTGCACCGTCGTGCTCATTACCGGCCCGATCTGGGCGCGTCCGGTCTGGGGGATCTGGTGGACCTGGGACATGCGGCTCACCTCGACCCTGGTGCTGTGGCTGATCTACGTGAGCTATCTTTTTCTGCGCCGATTCTCCTCCGGCGGACAGACTCCAACGCTTGCCGCCGCGCTGGCCGTTCTCGGCGCGCTGTGCGTGCCGTTTGTTTATTTCTCCATCTGGTTTTTCCGCACCCAGCATCCGCAGCCGGTGATGGGCGGAGGCGGATCGATTGATCCCCGCATGTTGCACGCCCTGCTCATCAACTGGCTGGCCTTTTCCTGTTTCGCATATCTGGTTTGCTGGTCGCGTTATCGCCTGGAAAAGCTGCAGCGCGACGTCGATGAGGCCCACGCCATGGAATCGCTGCTCGACCCCCAGCGGAGCGTGCGATGAACGGAAACCCATATCTTTTTGCCGCCTACGCCGTCACCTGGATCATCCACATCGCCTACATCTCCACCATCGTTTCAAGGTATTCGCGGCTGAAACGCGAGATTTCGGAACTGAAGCGGCGAGATGTCAGGTCTTAAGCTTGTGCGTGAGAGTCGGTCGTCCCCTTCGGACTTGAATCGCTTTGTCCACTCCACCCAGCGCTGAAGGGTCTCTGCAAGAACTGGGCCGTCCCTCCGGGACTTGAATCATATTTCCCACTCTACCCAGCGCTGAAGCGCTGGGCTAAGGCCGTTCGCCCCCCCCGGGGCTGAGCACTTCCGGACTCGACAGACCCGAGGTCTATTCTCCTAGCTTTCTTTACAACCATTTCCGCCTGTTTCGGCTTCTCACTAGAGCGGCCAACTGTCTGTCCGGCTTGACAGCGTATCTGTTGAATGTAAAAGTATTTGTTTGGTTTCATCCCAGTATTCTGGTGACCGGTACGCATCCGCTTCCTGAGGGCGTCGAGGGGCAGCGGTGTTTGTGGGCCATTCTTGTTCTCACCCCACGAAATTGGGAAATCGGAGGAGCTTCGTGAATTGGAATTACCCGGTGTCGGCAGGAGGTTCGGTGAGACGTTCAGCAACAGGAAGCAAGACAGGCCCGGCAGTGCAAAAGACAGGAAGTGGGATCAAGACTGCGTTTCTGGCGGCGGCAGTTCTCGCCACCGCGGGCGTTCTATTTTATTTTGGAACTGGAATCCATGCCGCCCAAGCCAGCGGGACAGGGCTGGCAACCCATCAAGCGCTTTCTTCAAAGTCGCTGTCGCTGCCGATGTTTTTCGAGCCGAACCAGGGTCAGACCGCTCGTCAGGTCAAGTTCCTCGCGCACGGCTCCGGCTACGGTTTGTTCCTGACCGGGGACGAAGGGGTGCTGGCGCTGCAGCCGTCAGCAACCGGTGCTCACTTCTCAGTTCCCAGTTCTCAGTCTCCGACCGGTTCCGTGATTCGCATGAGGCTGGAAGGAGCAAACCCGTCGGCTCGCATCTTCGGCGCCGAACCGCTCCCCGGCAAAAGCGCCTATTTCATCGGCAGCGATCCCGCCAAGTGGCGCCGCGACATTCCGCAATTCGGCCGTGTGGAGTACGCCAGCGTTTATCCCGGCATCGACCTGGTTTACTACGGCAGTCAGGGACAGCTCGAATACGACTTCCGCATCGCGCCCGCTGCTGACCCGAGCCAGATTGCGCTGAGCTTCACGGGCGCATCCGCGCGCATTGTTTCGGGAGATTCGGGAGAATCCGGCGATCTCATCCTCGCCACCTCCGACGGAGACGTGCGCTTCCACGCGCCCCGCATCTATCAACCAGCCGCGCCCGACTCGGGGAATGAGTCGCGCAGTGCCGAGAAGACCATCGCGGGAGGCTTCCGCCTGCTCGCCGGCAACAGAATCGGCTTCGCCATCGGGGACTACGACCACGGCCGCGAACTCGTCATCGACCCGGTCTTGAGTTATTCGAGCTATCTCGGCGCCGGGGGCGAGAGTCTGGTGAAGATCGCGATCGATGCCGGCAACAATATCTATCTCGCGGGCTCGACCACCTCGGCGTACTTTTTCCCGATCCCGACCAATAATGACAACCCGCCTCCGCCGCTGCAGTCACAGCTGGGGGGCCCGGGCGCGCAAAACCTGTTCATCGCCAAGATCAATCCATCGGCGCAGGGAGGCTCCCCACAGCTTCTCTATGCCACCTACCTGGGCGGTTCGGGGATCGACAGCCTGGCCGGACTCGCGGTCGATTCGAGTTCCACGATCTACGTTGCCGGTACGACGACTTCTTACAACAGTTTCCCTACCACCAAGAGCAATGCCATCAATCCTGGGCCCGTGACCGCCGTGCAGCACGGATTCCTCAGTGTGATCAGCCTCGGACTCAACTCGACTTACAATCTCAGCTATTCCACCTATCTTGCCGGCAATGGCGCCGATGCGGTGACTGGACTGGCCATTGACCAGAATCAGAATGCCTACGTCACCGGCGTCACCAGTTCCAGCAACGCCGCCGCCCAGCTTTTCCCCTTCCCCGCCAGCCCGAACGGATACCAGAAGATGTCGAATTCTCCCGGGAACCCCCAGTTCTTCGCCAGCAAGATCAGTACCACCGTCGGCGGCTACCTGAGCATGCTCTACTCCACCTACTTCGGGGGAGGGGTTCCTGCGGTCGCAACCGCCATCGGCGGCGGCATCGCCGTAGATCCCAGCGGGCCCACCCCCAGCATGTACATCACCGGCACCACCAACATGCTGCCTGTGGCCGCGGGGGGAGGGTTTCCCCTTCTCGATGCGCAGCAGTCCTGCCTGAACGAAGCCAGCAAGACCAGCAACTGCTCGAACAACTCGACCAGCGTTACGGACGGTTTCGTCGCCAAGATCAACCCCAACCCGAACTACTCTGGCACCTCTTCTCTGATCTATTCCACCTATATCGGCGGCAGCAGCAACGATACCGGCGTTGCCATCGCCGTCGATACCTCCGGCAATGCCTACGTCACCGGCGCCACCAGTTCCGACGATTGGGTCAGCACCGGCAGTGGCTTTCAGACCGCCTATAGCGGATTGAACGGGGCGAGCAACGCTTACATCGCCAAGATCGGCAACATCTCCGGCTCGACCTATCCGCTGGCTTACTTCACTTATCTGGGCGGCTCGGGCCCCGATGCCGGTCAGGCCATCCAGGTGGATTCGGTGCAGTCGGCCCATGTGGTAGGCTCAACCTCCTCTCCTCACGCTGCTTCCTTCCCCATAACCCCCAATACTCCCCAGCCCTGCCTCGACGAACCCGGAATCACAGATCCAACATGCCCCGGGGACAATAACACCGCGATGGACGCTTTCGCCGCCTCGATTTCCACCACGTCGGGAGCCACACTCGCCAATCCCCTGGGCGATTTCTCCACCTATCTGGGCGGCAGCGGCTCCGATCAGGCCACTGGAGTCGCCATCGACATCTTCGGCGCCACCTATGTGGCCGGCAAGACTCAATCATCCGACTTCCCCATCCCCGTCTCGACAACTCCCTACCAAGGGAGTCTGATCGGGACGCAGAATGCCTTCGTGAGCAAGATCAGCCCGGTGAGCGCGCTTGCCGTAACGCCGTCCACTACCAGTCCCTCGCCCAATCCCGTGGCTGCCGGCACTCAGGTCGCGTTTACGTTCGACATCACCAACACCAACCCTAACGGCACCGATCCCGCCAATCTGGTGGTTTTTAACGCTCTGGGATTGCCCACTACGGGCCTGGCATCGACTCCTACGGCCAGAGTCACCAGCGGCTCGGGAAGCTGCGGGACGCTGCAAGGATCGACGATCTCCTGCAATATTCCGACCTTGGCTGTGAATGCCATGGCCTCCGTCGAAGTCGACATGACGCCGGCGATTCCAGTCGTCGTGCCTTCGCCACTCGTGATCTCAGGCAGCGCTACCGCCAACAACAGCAACGTAGTCGCAGTATGCAATCCACCGCAGACCGGAGCTGACATCGTCGATTTCGCGATCAGCGCCTCCACTTCGACGCCGATCATCAATGCGGGTGACACGGCCCTGATCCAGGTGAAGTTCACCCCGACGAGCAATAAAGGCTATAACGCCACCATCACTCCCACGCAAACAGCGTCGCCCTCGATGGTTACCGCGCCTACTCCCACTTTCAACCCGACCTCCGTCACGCTTTCGGGCAGCTCTCCGGGATACACGACCCTGGGCATCACTACCGTGGCCCGCCCCGTGAACACTGGCAGCCTGCTCCGCCGCGGCTCATTCTACGCCGCCTGGCTTCCGGTGGCGGGGCTAAGCCTGGTCGGACTGGGTATCGGCGCCGGTTGGAAGCGGCGCCGCTGGCTGGCGGGAGCGGTCCTTGGCCTGATCGCGGGCCTCATCCTGCTGCAGCCCGCCTGCGGGTCCTCCAGCAGCACCACGACCCCGAGCGGCGGTACGCAGCCGCAAACCTACATCATCACTATCACGGGCTCTGCCGGAACCGGCTCTTCGCACAATACGCAAGTGACGTTGCAGGTTAACTAAGACAGCTGGGGACAGGCCAGCCTCCGTTAGGGCGGAGGCTTTTTCTTTGGGACGCAACTTCTTTGCGACGCAGCCTGTAGAGACGCGTCTAGCCGCGTCTCGGCGTGCATTCTAGCCGACGGCGTTTTCGCTCAGGGTCCTTCAAGCCATTGCAAAGGCGGCAAATCCAGCGCTTGACAATATTTCATATTGCGATATCATTATTGCGATCTGGCATATATGACACTGGGAGAAAAAATTCGCTACCTGCGCGAAGTCGAAGGCTCCCTCCGCGGCTTGGACCGTCCCCTCACCCAACAGGAGTTGATGAAGGGCATTCAAGCCGAGACCGGCAAAGCCATCAGCCAGTCGTATCTCTCGCAGATCGAGCGCGGCAAGCGTCCGCACATGACGCAGTCGTCGCGCACTCTGCTGGCGCGGTTCTTCAAGGTGCACCCCGGCTTTCTGGTTGATGATCCCGAGGGCTATCACACCGAACTGGTCAGCGACCTGCGCACCACCGAAGGCCAGCTCGACGTGTGGCTGTTGCAAGGGTCGGAGCGATTCGCCAGCGACCCCGAGGTAAGCGAGGTCCTGATCAAGGTGGCGCGCGACAAGGACACCCGGCGGTGTCTGTTGCTGCTTGGCGAGATCCTGAACACGCCGGGGCTCGCCGACCGCTTGTTCGAAGCTCTGCGGCCGGAACTGGCGGGCGCCAGCGGGGCCGCGACCGCCGCTCCCAGGAGGCGAAAGCTATGACTTGGGCCGATTTCTACCTGATCTGTTTCGTCGTCGGTTTTCTGCTGAGCGCGGTTTCGTTCCTGCTCGGTGGACTCCACGGGCACCTGCATCTGCCGCACTTCCCGGATTTTGGCGGTCACGGCGATCTTGGCGGTCATGTTGATGTTGGACACGCTCCCGGCGGACATGCTCACGGCGGGGGTGACAGTGCGGGTTCCGGATCCCACAGCGGTGATCAGGCGCCGGTCTCGCCCTTCAACTTCGTCACCTTGACGGCGTTCCTGGCCTGGTTCGGAGGCACCGGTTTTCTGATCGCGCGCTTCTCCAGCGTCTGGTACGGGCTCGGCCTGCTGATTGCCATGGGAGCCGGGCTCTTCGGGGCTGGCATCGTCTTCCTGTTCCTGACCCGCGTGCTCATCTCGCACGAGGAAAACATGGACCCGGCTGACTACGAAATGGTCGGTGTACTGGGAAGAATCTCGATGCCCATCCGCGAAAACGGTACGGGAGAGATCATTTACTCGCAGGCCGGAACCAGGCGCACCTGCGGCGCCCGCAGCGAGAGCGGCGCCGCCATCGAAAAGGGCGCGGAGATCGTGGTCACGCGTTATCACAAAGGCCTCGCCTATGTGCGCTTGTGGGAAGAGATGAATGGCGAGGAGCCAAACGCTAAGAGCTAATGGCTGAAATATGAGCGATGCATTCCAACCCGATCTGTTGGCGGAGGAGACGCATTCCGGCCGCGCCTGGGTTCCGATCATCCTGTTGGCGATGCTTGGGCCGGCCATCGCATTGATGCTGTCGCGCACGGCATTGGCCCTCTGGCCTGGCATCCTCGTAGCTCTCGTTGGAGTGGGCGCGTGCGCAATGGCGTGGAGCGGTTTCCACTACCGGTTTCTGCGGGACGGGGTCGAGATTCGGATGCTTGGATTTCGTCTGCGATCGGTTCCGAAACAATCAATCATGAGTTACTCGATCGAGCCTTGGGCTTTTATTCGAGGCTATGGGATTCGCGGCATAGGGGGCACGCGGGCCTATGTGTGGGGAAACAGGGTGGTGCATATCCGGACATCGAGCGGCGATATTTACCTGGGAAGCGGCGATCCGGAGCAGATTGTGCGGGATTTGGATAGGGTGACGGGCGTTTTGGCGCGGGGGTAGATATGGAGAGTCCGGTTTGTCAGGGCATCGCTTTGCCCCTTGCGGAAGAAATCGTTTCGGAGCGGAGATCGCTCCCTCGGCGGCTAAAGCCGCATTCGAAGCAACGCAGTAATCGCAGCGGTGAACCGCCGCGCCGCCCACGATCAAGTGCAATAGCAGCTTTTTCCTTGGCGATGCGAAGAGATTTCGGAGCAAGAAGGCTCTTAGGGGCCGGGAACAATTTTGAGGAGGCGATATGTATTTCGGCATAGCAATTGAAATCTGGGTCATCGCGGGACTGATGGTTCTGACCATCCTGTTCCTGATGAGCATGCTGGCCCGCTTATACCGCAAAGCGGGTCCGCATGAAGCGCTGATTGTTTACGGCTTTCGCGGCAGACGCGTGGTGAGCGGCCGCGGCACGGTCGTGTTTCCCATGATCGAAAACTGCCACGGTCTTTCGCTCGAACTGATGTCGTTCGACGTGGCCCCGCAGCAGGATCTCTACACCAAGCAGGGCGTAGCTGTCACCGTTGAGGCCGTAGCTCAAATCAAAGTGAAGTCCGACACGGAATCGATCCTGACCGCGGCCGAGCAGTTCCTCACCAAGACAGACCAGGAGCGCGAAAGCCTGATTCGCCTGGTGATGGAAGGCCACCTGCGCGGCATCATCGGACAGCTCACGGTGGAAGAAATTGTCAAACAGCCCGAGATGGTAGGCGATCGCATGCGCGGCACCTGCGCCGACGACATGAACAAGATGGGACTCGAAGTAATTTCGTTCACCATCAAAGAGGTCCGCGACAAGAACGAATACATCACTAACATGGGCAAGCCCGACGTGGCCCGCATCAAGCGCGATGCCGACGTAGCTACTGCTGAAGCTGAGCGCGACACCGCCATCAGGCGCGCGATGGCCACGCGGGAAGCTGCGGTAGCAAAAGCGCAGGCCGATCAGGAGCGCGTGCTGGCCGAGACGCTCTCCCAAGCCAAGCAGGCCGAATCGCAGCGCGATCTCGAGGTCAAGAAAGCGCAGTACCTCGAAGTTTCGAAAAGGCAGCAGGCGCAGGCTGACAAGTCCTACGACATTCAAACGGCCATCATGCAGCAGCAGGTAACGACCGAGAGCGTGAGGGTGCAGCAAGTAGAAAAAGAAGGACAGGTCAAAGTCCAGGACGCCGAAATCAGCCGCCGCGAGAAAGAACTAATCGCGACCGTTTTGAAGGGCGCTGAGATCGAGCGGCAGCGTATCGAAACGATAGCCGCTGCCGAGAAACAGCGACTGATCGCGGAAGCCGAAGGCCACGCGTCGGCGATTCGCGCCCAAGGCGAAGCCGAAGCTGAAATCATCTTCAAAAAAGGTGAAGCCGAAGCCAAGGCCATGAACGTAAAAGCCGCGGCTTATCAGGAGTACAACCAGGCCGCGGTTGTCGACAAACTGATCACCGGCCTGCCGGAAATAGTAAGAGCCCTGGCCGCGCCGCTAGCCAACGTGGACAAGATCACCATCGTTTCCACCGGAAACGGCGATAGCGCCGGAATGAATAAGATTACCGGCGACATAACCACCATGGCAGCGCAGGTGCCAGCGTTGTTCGAAGCGCTTTCCGGCATGCCGCTAAAAGAGTTGTTAGGCAAGGTCCGTCAAATCGGCGACAAGTCACCGAAGCCGGAGGAGAAGTAGAGAGAGTCGTTGGTCGTTGGTCGCTGGCAAAGCATTGTTCTGCAAGAACGCAAGCAGCGACGGCGAATCGCGAACGACTAACGACCATCGACGAACGACAGATTTCAGGAGGTATTCCGTGTCAGAAGAACTTCATCACGCCAGATCACTCGGGCTCTCAGTCGCTCTGGGAGCCGCCATGGGCGCGGCCCTCGGCGCAGCTACCGGTCACATGGGCGTCTGGGTAGCCGCGGGAATCGCGGCCTATATAGCGATCTCCGTGGTAGGCGGCGCTTGGAACAAGAAACCGAACGACCAACGACGAACGACCAACGACTGAAGCATCAACCACTGAAGCAAAGGAGTCCCATATGGCATTACTCGAACGCGTTTCCACCTTAGTGCGGGCAAATCTGAATGACCTAATCGACAAAGCCGAGGAGCCCGAGAAGATGATCAAGCAGGTCATCCTCGACATGAACAACCAGCTCTTGCAGGTCAAAACACAGGTTGCGATAGCGATTGCCGACCAGCATCTGCTGGAGAAAAAGAAGATCGAGAACGACGACAAAATTCTGGAATGGATGCGCAAGGCCGAACTTGCCGTCGATAAAAAGCAGGACGACTTGGCCCGCGCGGCTCTGCTTCGGGTTGAGAGTTATCGCGACCTGAGCGCGAACTTTGCGCAACAGCTCGAAGACCAGAAGGCGCAGGTCGAGAACCTGAAATCGGCGCTGCGCAATCTCGATCAGAAGCTGGCCGAGGCCAATGCTAAAGCCGATCTGCTGATCGCGCAGCACCGGCGGGCGCGGGCGGCAAACCGGGCCACGGACGCGCAGTCTGGCATGAGCGTCAACACCAAGTCTGCTACCTTCGATCGCATGAAGAAAAAAGTCGCTCGCGAAGAAGCTATTGGCGGTGCCAAAGCGCAGCTCCTGGCCGAGGATGTGGAAGACCGGTTGGCTGCTTTGGAAAAAGAAGACCGCATCGAGCAGTTGCTGGCGGAGCTGAAGACTAAACGCGGAGCGTAGCGGGGCGGACGAATGCGTCCGCCGCTACGTGGCCTCTTGCTCTGGTGCGTCCAGCCCCTCCACGCAAGGAGGCGATGGAGGGCTCCAGACCTGGGTGCGCGGGGTAAACTTGAACGGGAGCGACCATGCGCAAGATCTTCCATTTCGACTCGCCCTCTGCGGCCTATGTGGCCGACGCCGCCGTCCTCTGCTGCTTCGATCATCGCATCGGCATGGCCGTACGAAAGTTTCTCAAGAAGCAAGCCATCGAGCGTGCCGACATGATCGTCGTCGCCGGAGGCGCTAAGACCCTGGCCTCTCCGCGCAACGACTTCGAGCAGGACTTCATTCTCGAACAGGTCCGGATGTCCATCCTGCTTCACCGGACCGGACGCGTTCTGGTCATGAGCCACTCCGACTGCGCCACCTATGGCGGTCTGGCCTTTTTTAAGGGCGACCAGGCAGCCGAAGCCGACCACCACCGCAAAGAACTTGTGCGCGCTGGGGAGTTGCTGATTGAGAATTTTCCCGGCGTCTCGGTGAAACCCTACTTCATAAAGTTCGATGGCATCTGGGAAGTGAAAGGCGCGGACTATCTGAAGTCGGCAACGTCGGGAACCATCTCACATGCCAAACGCGAGATCGCGTAGGCTTCCCGGTTATCGGCCGCACACATTGCAATGGCGGACTGATGGGCCTTTGGCTTTTTCCGGACAGCCGGTCGCATTATTCCTTCTTTCCCGTTTTCCCGTCACAATGGCCCCCCTTCCTTTACGTGAGTGATACTGGCCGGATGATATGGCGGACAAAACCTGCGGCGGCGCCATCGGCGCCATCGCCCGCCCCTTGCAGAAAACGCAAGGAGCGGGGCACCCCCAATGTCCCCCCACTTCTCTTTAAAGCAGCTCTGCTTTGTCTGCGAGATCGCGACCAAAGTTTGCGCTTGACAGGTGATAATTTATTGCTTATATAAGTAATTAGTTATGCCTTCAAACCCGAACCTCGATGCCGCCTTCTCTGCTTTGGCCGATCCGACGCGGCGGGCGATTCTGGCGCGTCTCGCGAAGGGCGAAGCGACCGTGCTGGAACTGGCTGCACCCTTCGAGATGACGCAACCGGCAATCTCGCAACACCTGAAGGTGCTCGAAAAAGCGGGGCTTGTCGATCGTCGTGTCGAGGGCGCGAAGCGCCCTCGTCGCCTGGCAAAGGGCGGCATCGAAGCGATGGACCAATGGCTGGCAATGCTGCGAAAAGCGCTGGAGAAAAACTACGACCGACTGGACGAACTTCTGGCCGGCGAGCTTCTGGCCAACGATGTTCTGGCCAACATGGAACAACCGAAAAAAGGAGAAAAACGATGAGCAAATTGACGCTGAAGACCGAAGGCGACACGCACTTGGTTGTGACCAGGCGTTTCGCTGCGCCTCCCGAGGCCGTGTACCGCGCCCACACGGATCCGAAATTGATCCAGAAATGGGTGCTCGGTCCGGAAGGTTGGACCATGCCCGTCTGCATCAATGAAGCGAGACCGGGCGGCAAAATCCGTTACGAGTGGAAGAACGGCAAAGGCGGTGGATTCCACCTCACCGGTGAATTTTTGGAACTCGAGCCCTACAGCAGGATCGTGCATGTGGAGCGGATGCACCTGCCAGGTCCCACGCCGGACAACCATGTTGAAACGCGGTTCGATGCGGACGGCACGGGCACGTTAATGACCATGCGAATGACGCTGCCCGATGCCCAGACCCGGGCGGCCATGCTTGCGACCAACATGGAACGCGGAATGGAAGCGAGCTACGTCCGGCTGGAGGGATTGATTTAGCTTGCAGACGACGAAATTGCCCGCCTCGATCACCCCGCAACGGATGTAATAGTGCGCACACCCACTCATCGCAAAGAGCGCGATGAGTGGGGCAGTCGGCGACATTTACCCGTCAGTCTTTGAAGTAGTGAAATGAATTCTGCGTACTTACGGCGGGCGAGGGCGCCCGCCCTACACACTACAACTGGCTCATCTTCGCCAGGAATTCGCTGTTCGAGCCTGCCTTGGCGAGCCGCTCAATCAGCAACTCCATGGCTTCTACCGGCGACAGCGGGTTCAGCACTTTGCGCAGCACCCAGATGCGCTGCAAGTCTTCTTTTGGAATCAGCAGCTCTTCTTTTCTTGTGCCGGAGCGCTGGATGTCGATGGCTGGGAAGGTTCGTTTGTCTACCAGCTTGCGATCAAGGATGATTTCCGAGTTGCCGGTGCCTTTGAATTCTTCGAAGATCACGTCGTCCATGCGGGAACCAGTGTCGATTAGGGCAGTGGCTATGATGGTCAGCGAGCCGCCTTCTTCGATATTGCGCGCCGATCCAAAAAAGCGCTTCGGACGCTGCAACGCATTCGAATCTACGCCGCCGGAGAGGACTTTGCCTGAGGGCGGAACTATGGTGTTATAGGCGCGGGCCAGGCGGGTGATCGAATCTAGCAGGATTACTACGTCACGCTTGTGCTCGACTAGTCTCTTGGCTTTTTCGATCACCATTTCCGCTACCTGCACGTGGCGGGCGGCGGGCTCGTCGAAGGTGGAGGAGATGACTTCGCCTTTGACCGAGCGCTGCATGTCGGTGACTTCTTCCGGGCGCTCGTCGATCAGCAGCACCATCAGCACGACTTCGGGGTGATTCGTCGTGATGGAATTGGCCACCTGCTGCAGCAGCATGGTCTTGCCGGCTCGGGGCGGGGAGACGATCAGGCCGCGCTGTCCCTTGCCTAGGGGGGTGAGCAGGTCCATGACTCGGGCGCTGATGTTCTCCTTCACGGTTTCGAGCTTCAGACGCTCCTGCGGATACAGCGGCGTCAGGTTGTCGAACAGGATCTTGTTGCGGGCCTCGTCGGGCGATTCGAAGTTGACGGCCTCGATCTTGACCAGCGCGAAATACTTCTCGCCCTCATGGGGAGGCCGCACCTGGCCGCTGATGGTGTCGCCGGTTTTCAGGTCGAACTTGCGGATTTGCGACGGGGACACATAAATGTCATCCGGCCCGGGCAGGTAGTTATAGTCGGGCGAGCGCAGGAAGCCGTAGCCGTCGGGGAGGATCTCCAGCACACCTTCGGCGAAGATGTGTCCTTCTTTTTCACTTTGCGCCTGCAGGATCTTGAAGATGAGGTCCTGTTTGCGGAGTCCGCTGGCGCCGGGGAGTTCCAAGGATCGGGCGATCTTGGTCAGCTCGGTAATGTTTTTCTCTTTGAGTTCTGCAATGGTCATATGTACCTACGTGGATTTTTCTTCGGGAGGGATTGTTTTTCTCTCGCGGGATTGATTGCTTTGCCGCCGTGCGGGCACACGGCGGAGCCGCTTAGGCAGCTCGCCGTTGTGCTTCGGCAAAGTTCTCGGGTTCGCTCAGGATGTCATGACGTTCCGCATCGGCGATTTTGTCAAAAACATCGTTCATGGTTTCCTGAATGCGGGTGTTCGGC
>Ga0075030_100002137_pt1 | contig 17953 bp, 18 predicted proteins | sample LitLauG_LLR_2012_FD_71393 | JGI IMG/M metagenome (GOLD analysis project Ga0075030, IMG submission 71393) | Freshwater sediment microbial communities from Pennsylvania, USA - Little Laurel Run_MetaG_LLR_2012 | ecosystem: Environmental > Aquatic > Freshwater > Creek > Sediment | place: USA... | reverse complement strand
ATCTCAATGGCGCGATCGCCGGCGTGGAATAAAATGAAATTCGCCTCGCTGGAATAGGTCCGGATGCCCAGCTTGTGCAGGCCCTGGTACGCGATTACGCGAGCGGCCAGCACTTCGTCCACGTAGCGATCCACATAAGAGCGATCCCGAATCGCCGCGCGCGCCGCCAGCGCCGCTAGCGTGTTGACGCTGTAGGGCGACTGCGCCTTTTTCATCCACGCGACGTTCTCGGCGCAGGAAAACAGGCATCCGCAGCGCATCGCGGCCATGCCGTAGACCTTTGAAAACGTCCGGCTGACGAACAGGTTCCTGTAGCGGCGAATCCAGGGCAGTGCGGTGATGCCGCAGAACTCGAAGTACGCCTCGTCGATCAACACCGCGGCGCCGGTCGATTCGAGAATGCGCTGAATTCTTTCGAGGCCGATCGTCGTACCAGTCGGGTTGTTGGGGTTCGCGATCAACACGGCCCGCGTGCCTGCGGAGAGCGGTAGCTTTTCCGGAAAGGAAAGGTCGCTGCAATAGTCGACCTCGCGCACATGTGCACCCATCACTTCCGCGTAAAATTTGTACATCGCGTACGACGGCTTCATCACCACCACCTCGTCGCCGGCTTCGACGAACGTGTTTATCAGCACCTGAATCGCCTCATCGGTGCCGTTGGTCAACGTAAACTCACTCTCGTCCACTTCGAAGAATGCGGCTAGCTCACGCATCGCGTCCACGTATTCGGGATAAATCGAGAGCTGCGATGCGGTGAGATGCTCGCGCAAGAACTCGATCACTGCTGGCGAGCAGCCAACGGTGTTCTCATTAAAATCCAGGCGCAGCTTGCCTTCGCGTCCCGCGCTGGGCGGGTGATACGGAGCCATTTTGCGCACCGCCTCGCGCGGCTTAATCATCGAATCTCGCCTCCACCGATCGCGCGTGCGCTTCCAAACCCTCGGCGCGTGCCAGCGTGGTAATCGCGGGTTTGAGCTCGAGCAGCGTGGGCAAGGGCAGTTCCTGCGTGGAGATCACCTTCACGAAATCCGCCGCCGACAAGCCTCCGCGCAACCGCGCCGCGCCCGATGTGGGCAGCACGTGATTCGGGCCCGATGCGTAATCGCCCGCCGCTTCCGGGCTCGATGAGCCCAGAAACACTGCACCCGCGTGCTTGATCCCCGCGAGCAACGTCGGATCGTGCAGCGACAGATGCTCCGGCGCGAGGCGATTCGAAAACTCGACCGCCTGCTCAAGTTTGTCGACAATCACGATCGCCCCGTTATTCTCAATCGACGGACGCGCCACAGCAGCCGTCGGCAGAATCGCCAGCTGTCGGTCCACTTCCTGGGCTACCGCTTCGGCCAGTGCGCGCGACGTGGTCAACAGAATCGCCGACGCGTCCACGTCATGCTCCGCCTGCGCGAGCAGGTCTGCGGCGATCCACTTTGGGTTGCCTTCGGCGGCGATGATGACGATCTCCGTGGGTCCGGCCACGAAATCAATACCGACCTCGCCCGCGATCAGCTTCTTCGCCGCGGCGACATAAATGTTGCCCGGCCCGACGATGCGATCCACGCGCGGCACCGTTTCCGTGCCGAACGCGAGCGCGGCGATGGCCTGCGCGCCGCCCATCTGAAACAGGTGCGTCACGCCCAACCATTTCGCGATACCCATTATTTCCGAGCTGGGATTCGGGCACGCGACGCACGTCGTTTCCACGCCCGCCACTTGCGCCGGAATCACCGTCATCAACAGCGTCGACGGCAAAGGATAGCGGCCCGCCGGAATGTACGCGCCCATCGAATCCAGGGATCGAATAATTTCGCCCAGGCGGCGCCCGTCGGCGTATTCGACCACGCCCTCCACAGGGATCTGCGTGTAGGCGTACTCGCGGATATTTTCCGCCGACGCGCTGACGGCGGTTTCCATTTCCGGCGTCAGCGATCCTTCCACCGGCACACGCACGCTGGACCCGTTAAAACCGTCGAACTTGCGCGCATATTCCAGTAGCGCCGCGTCGCCACGCTTGCGCACGTCAGCCAGAATCGGCGCGACGATGCGCTCGGCTTCATCCAGGCGCACAGCCTTGCGCGTAATCAATCCCGATGCGTCTTTGAGAGAGAGTATTTTGATCATCACATCACGATCTTATTCAGAGGATATTCGACAATGCCCTGCGCGCCCGCTTCCTTCAATCGCGGAATGATAGTACGCACCGTGGTCTCATCGAGGATGGTGTTCACGGCCAGCCACTCGTCGTCGCTGAGCGTGGAAATGGTGGGCTTTTTCAGAGCGGGCAGCACGGCGATGACGGCGGCAAGGTTCTGCTTTTCGACGTTCAGCATCAGCCCGACCTTGCCCAGCGCATTGATCGCGCCTTCCAGCAGCATGCGCATGTCTTCCAGCTTCCGGCGCTTTGCTGCATCCTGCCAAGACGCCACGTTGGCGATCAGCTGCGTGTTCGATTCCATCACCGTTTCGATAATGCGCAGCTTATTGGCGCGCAGCGACGATCCGGTTTCGGTCACCTCGACAATCGCGTCGGCCAGTTCCGGAGGCTTCACTTCGGTGGCGCCCCAACTGAACTCCACCTTGGCGGTGACGCTGTTGGCGGCCAGGTAGCGGCGCGTCGCGGCCACCAGTTCGGTGGCGATGACCTTCCCTTGCAGGTCCTTCACGCTTTTGAATGGCGACGCGTCCGGCACGGCCAGCACCCAGCGCACTTTGCCGAAGCTCTGCTTTGCGTAGATCAAATCGGCGACGGTCTCGACCTTGGCTTCGTTTTCTTCCACCCAATCGCGCCCGGTGAGGCCCGCGTCCAACACGCCGTCCTCCACGTAGCGAGCCATCTCCTGGGCGCGGATCAGCATGCACTCGATCTCCGGATCGTCGATCGATGGAAAATACGAGCGGCTGCTCGTCGTGATCTGAAAGCCGGCGCGGCGGAACAGGTCCACCGTGGCGTTTTCCAGGCTCCCCTTGGGGATGCCCAGTTTCAGTTTCGTCATTTCGAATAAACCTCGTTCGGATCGTAGGCGCGCGCGTCGTTGATCTTCCAGTCGGCGCCGTCCAGCTTGCGGAAAAAGCAGCTCTCGTAGCCTTCGTGACAGACGCCGGGGCCCAGGGCTTCCACTTTCAGCAGCACAGCGTCGATGTCGCAGTCGGTGAAGATCTCCTTCACCAACAGCTTGTGGCCCGACGTCTCGCCCTTCATCCACAGCTTGTTGCGACTGCGGCTGTAGAAGTGCGCGCAGCCGGTTTCCACCGTTTTGCGCCACGCTTCTTCATTCATAAAGCCGACCATCAGGACGCGGTTGGTTTTCCAGTCCTGAATGACGGTGGCCAGCAGGCCGTCGAGTTTTGTGAAGTCCAGATTCATTGTGTTTTCCAAAAGAAAAAGCCCACCGTTTTCGCGGCGGGCTTGGTGTGTTCTCGTATCGATGCAGTATCGTTACGCGAGAGCCCGCCGCGTCATATGGTGATGATGGAGGTGGGCCGTCATGAAATTTTAGGATAGCAGAGTTGGCGGCGCTGGGGACAGGCCTATTGTCTGCGGCTTCCCCTTTAACCGCCGGTCGCAAATCCCGGGTAAAGCGTCATCCCGCCATCGACGAACAAGCTTGTGCCTGTAATGTAGTCCGCCATGTCGGACGCAAGAAACACTGCCGCATTCCCAATATCCTCGGGCTCGCCGATGCGCTCGTAGGGAACCAGTTTCATTAATGCCGCATACGCGGCGGGCGTATCCCACGCCGAAGTATTGATCGGGGTGCGAATCGCTCCTGGGCAAATGCTGTTCACACGAATCTTGTGGGGAGCCACTTCCTGCGCGATGCTCTTCATCATCATCATCACCCCGCCCTTTGACGAAGCGTAATTCACATGGCCTGCCCAGGGGATGACTTCGTGAACCGAACTCATGCAGATGATCTTGCCTGCCGACCGGGAGACCTCCGGCATAATGCCGCGCCGTTTAAACTCCCGGATCGCCTCTCGCGCGCACAGAAACTGGCCAGTCAGGTTAATACCGAGAACGGTATTCCACTGGGCCAGGGTCATATCTGTCAGCGCCGCATCCTGTTGTAGTCCGGCGTTGGCGACAAGAATATCGATCGTCCCGAACGCCTCGATAATCTGCCGGAACATCGCCACTACCTGTTCCTCGTTCGAAACGTCGGCCTGTATCGCCATCGCCCGGACCCCATGTTCGGCGATCGTCGCGACCACTTCGTTGGCGCTCTCTTCCCCTCGGACGAAGTTGACGGCCACGTTGGCGCCTGCCGCGCCCAGAGCGATGGCGACCGCCTTGCCGATCCCCGAGTTCGCCCCCGTGACGAGTGCCTTCTGCCCCCTAAGTAACTGCGGCATTTTGTGATGATTCACATTGTCTCCTTATCTTGACGGCTTGAAAACTAACTTTTTGGTTCAAGAAACCTAGCGATCAGACCGGTCTGCCCGATTTGATGCGACGCTCCCGTGCCTTGGGAATGTTCCCGCTCCGTTGGGGGCATTCCACTTGAAGTCATCCTCACAATAGTAATGAAGTTTCTGTAACGATTCGATGAGAAGGAAATTGAGCAGCTTCGTGGTAGGTCCGTGCTAGTTGGAATTCCCGCCGGATAAACCGGACCGCGATTCGCCCGGTTCGTAGGCGGCATGACGATCCAAGGCCGAATGACCGCTAATGGTCAGGTTCCTGACTCTTTTTTGTCGGGAGCACCGTGCGTACCGCCAAAGCAGCAGCTCAATTCCCATCCCGGTCACCACACGATCCTCAATAGGCGATATCCTATAAGGTTCGTGTCCTTATACCTTTGCCCAGTTCCGGCATCCTGGCGAGGAGCGCGCTCGTGAGATACGCGTGCCTCGCCGCACTGCTGTCGGCTGCATTCTCGATCGCACAGTCGATCCCCGTGCAGCCGGCGAAGCCGCAAAGCAAAGCCAAAAAGGGGAAGGCTCCTCCCAAGAAAAGGAGAGTACCGAAGCCGCTGGTTCCCTCCAAGCCTCCCGCCGAGATTCCGGAGGTTACCGAAACCGCGTCGGTCTGGCGAGGCTGTCTGGAATCACGCGACGTGTCGACCATGGCGGTAAGCTTGGGCGTAGAACAATCGCGATTGTCGCAGTTGCTGGACGATTTGAGTGTGATGAAAACGGAGACCGCGAAATGCGTGCCCTTCGTTGCAGCCAAGGGGGGCGAGGGCGGCGCAGCTTCCGCGCTGTTTGAACGGCCCGACGCCGCACCCGGTGAATCTTCCTTTCTGGCCATCCGCAAAACGTCGGACGGCATAACCGTCACTCCCGGCGCGTGCGATTGCCCCCAGCCTCTGCGCCGCTCGGTAGAGTTTCCAATGCTCGAAGCTGCTGTATCGGACGCCTACGCGTCCATTCCAGCGAACGTCCGCTGGCAGATGGACTCGCTGATGCCGCATGTAAGCACCAAGCTCGCCGCGAAGCAGACCGCGGCGGAGGGTCCGTACGAAATCCGCGTCACGCTCGAACGCCGCACTGAAACCGACGCGGAATACCTCCGCTCCTTCGAAGTCGAAGACGCAAACGGCCAGCGAGTAGATGGAGCTTGGTGGCTGGACCGCCCCGGCGGCCCCGGCGTTCTGGTCGGCATGGACGGTGTGGCGTACGAGCGGGCGTTATGGCAGTCGCCTGTGAAATATACGATGGTCACCCGCGGCGTCGGTCCTTCCTCCACCACGTTTTTCCGCCGCGTGATCGCGCCCAAGGGCAGTACCGCCAAATCAACTACCAAAAGCTACATCTCGCGTGAATATCATCTGGGTGTCGATCTGCTTGCACCGAAGGGTACCGAGGTCCACGCCGTCGGCGATGCCACGGTCGCGTTCGCGGGACGCATGGGCGGCTTTGGCAAGCTGGTTATTCTCGATCACGGCCTCGGCTATCAGACCTACTATGCGCACCTCAACGTGATCCAGCCCTGGACCAAGGTCGGCGCAAAAGTTTCCCGCGGAGACATCATCGGCCTGGTGGGTTCCACCGGCCATTCCACCGCGCCGCACCTGCACTTTGAAACGCGCCGCGATTCCAAATACATCGACCCGTTCGACGATGCGCACCAGTTGGGCTTCTGGGTGCTCACGCCCGACGATCAGGAGCGCCTGGCCATGGAAATGCTAGCCCCGCCACCCACCGCGATCCCTGTAGGAAGTTCGTTCGAGGAACCCCAGCAAAAGACGTCGGCGCGAGTCCGCTAACGGACGCGTTTCAAAAAGCGTTCCTCAATTCCATTCCAACTCAGAATAGCCAAACCCAGCGTCGTCACTACTGCCGCCGCAAAAAACATCCACGGCGAATTAGCGTGCAGGCACAACACCTGGATCACCGGAAAGTGCCACAGGTACATTCCATAAGACAAATTGCCCAACTCCGTCCATCGCCCGAGCGCCGGAATCGCCACCGCCAAAGCGAGCACCACAGCAGCCACGGCCAGAGGCTCCAGCCCCCATCGCCAGGGAAAGCCGACGGCTAAAACCAGCGCTCCGGCCACCCCCAGCAATCCTATATGGAGGCGTTTTGCCTGCGCCAACGTAGCGCCCACCGCGAACGACGTCACGGGATAAAACAAACCTCGGCGAAGGGTTGCCCACAAGTCATGACCGACAAACGATGGCTCCCAAACCGACACGCCGAGGCACAGCGCAATCAACGCTAGCGCCCGCCACCGGGCACCCGCAATGCCCGGCAGAATCACGTAACAGAAAATTTCCGTGCGAATCGACCACAGCGAGCCGTTCACTGCGTTTCCACATGGGTTCGCTGTGAATACACCGGGCAGCGACGGCCCGAGAAACTGAGTGAAGGTCAGGTTCGCGGCCAGGTATCGCCAGGTTTCCCAGTTACGCCAATATTCGACCGCAGGAAGGCTAGTCAGCGCCGAGCCCGCCAGCCAGCAGCACAGCACGACGGCGAAATAACCCGGCAGCAGCCGCCGCGCGCGATGCGTAAAATACTGGCGCGCATCCAGGCGCAGCCAGCTCAGGCTGACCGCGTAACCGCTGATGGCGAAAAATCCCAGCACTGCGCGCTGGCCGTCCGCCCAGCCGAGCGCGGCGCGCAGAGGCGGCGAGCCCGAGAGCACGTAGGTGTGAAACAAAACGACCATCGCCGCCAGTACAAAACGCAGCAGGTCGATATTGTTCCGGGGCGGCCGCAAGCCGCTATTATACGGGTCGCGAATCAATTGACGCGCTGATAGGAATTTCGCAGATTGTCCTGCAGGACGTAAGCCTTCCCCGTTGTCGGAAGCACCAGGTCCGCGGTCAGCTTGCGCGTCTCGAACGTCCATCCCTTGGGAAGCTTTAGTTTCGAGCCTAACTGGCTCAGCGACGCCTCATTCAGCGAAGGGTCAACTTCCAACGAATAGCTCTGCAAAACATAGGTGTGGCCCCCGGGTGCGTGAAGCTCATACACGTTCTTGCCCGCTTCAAAGACGTATCGCGTCTCTCGATCCACTGTATTTTCCGTGTAAGCAGGCTTGCGTCTTCCGCCCTCCACCTCGACCTGAGCCAGCAGCCGCGCCTCCAGCCCGTCAAACGATTCCACGGCCCCCGGATTTTTCAGCGCGTTGCGATCCATCATGAAATAGCGCGGCCCGTTCATCACCACCATCTGCGCCTTACGTTCTTTTTTCAGCTTGTCCGCGCTCAGCGCCTTCCATTGCGCGTCGGGACAATCGTTCAGGCCGAGCGTGTTGTAAACCGCGGCCGTCGCGGACATGCCGTGGCGAGTCACCACCAAGACCTCGCAATAACGCACATTGCGCAGATTCGTCCTCTCCTTCATTCCCTCCGGTGCTTGCGCCAGAACACTCAGCAATAAAAGTGAAATCACGACAGTCTCCTTGTGCTCGCATACGCGCGAGCATAAATCCCGATCGCCGCATGAATCCCCACGGCAATCCATAACCCGACGGCATGATGCATGCCCGTCACACCCGGCCTCGAACCAACCACATTAAGCGCCCAGCCGCCGATGGGCAGAGTCATGCTGCTCCACAGCCCCGGATTGTAGCCGCGCAGGGCGAAGCCTCCTGCCGGGATGTTGATCACGGCGACCGCGGCCGGCGTCAGCGCCTCGGCTCCAAGAAAAATCCTCTCATTGACGAAAGTGCGAAACCGATCGTCCGAATGCTCCTCCACCTGGTGCAACATGTAGATTGGCAACTGCGCGTAGATCAGCAGCGGCGCCAAATCCGAATGCAAAACCGGAATCAGCAGGATGAGCATGATACCCATCCAGAATGCGGCCGTTACCCAGTGCTCGGCGAATCTCATGCTGATTTCGCCAGCACGATGGCTTGCCCCACATGCCTTTGCGTATGTTCGGCGATGTGCGTCAGCAGACCGATCACCGTGGTCGGCAGCTTCTTCCGTCCAACTGTCCGCGGCTCGCGGAGCGTCGTTGGATCGATCGCGCGCACGACCCTTTCACAGCGCGCAAATGCGCGATGCATCTCCTCAAGCAGCTGTTCGCGCGATGCGCCCGGTTCGCCTTCGCCGAACTGCTCGGGGGCTAACTCCTCGCCTTCCAAATACGTGATGAGCCGCTCCGTGCTGCGCGAAACATGGCGGATGTGAAACGCCACGCCGGTCGCCCAAATTCTCTCGCTCGTGAGCCCCTCGGTACACTTCGCCAAATCTTCGCGGGCCTGCTGAAACGCATACAAAACGGGAGCGGTCAACGGATCGACGCCGGGTATCGGCCCACGCAGCCATGGTTCTTCGAGAGGGCCGGAAATGACCATGATGTTATTCTAGAATTTCCATGCTACGAGTGCGTTTCGCCCCGTCGCCGACCGGATATCTTCATATCGGCAGCGCCCGGACCTTTATCTTCAACTGGTTATACGCCCGGCACAACGCCGGCACGATGATTCTGCGCATCGACGATACCGACGTCGAACGAAATACGCAGCAATCGCTGGATTCCATTTTCGACGGCCTCAAATGGCTCGACCTGGGCTGGGATGAATTTTATCGCCAGTCCGAGCGCGGCGATCTGCATCGTCAAGCGGCGGAAAAAATCCTGGCGAAAGGCCTCGCCTATCGCGACGCCGAGGGCGTGGTCCGCTACAAAGTGCCTCGCGACACGCGCGCCGAGGTCAGCTTCACCGATCTGGTCTACGGCGAGCAGACCAAAGGCACCGCTGACATCGAGGACTTCGCGCTGCTCCGCTCCAACGGCGTGCCGACATATCATCTCGCTTCGTGCGCCGACGATGCCGACCTGAACATTACGCACATCATCCGCGGCCAGGATCACCTGACCAACACGTTCAAACACGTGCTGATTTTCGAGGCCCTTGGCGTCGAGCCGCCGCGCTTCGCACATCTCCCGTTGCTTATCGCGCCCGACGGCTCCAAACTCTCCAAGCGCAAGCACGGCCCCGTCGTCAGCGTCACCACCTATCGCGACGCCGGCTTCCTCTCCCAAAGCTTCGTCAACTTTTTGTGCCTGCTCGGCTGGTCCCCGAAGAACGACCGCGAAAAGATGTCGCGCCGGGAACTAATCGACGTGTTTACGCTGGAAGGCGTAAACAAATCGAACGCCACGGTGAACTTCACCGAAGAAGATCCCTTCGATCCGAAGGCCCTTTGGTTAAACGCCGAGCACTTGAAAACCCTCCCGCTCGACGAGCTGGCAAACGATCTTCTTCCGTTCGCCGAAGCAGCCGGATTGCATGCTTCGCCGGAGAAGATGCTTGCTGTCGCGCCTTTAATTCAGGAGCGCATCAAGACACTGAAGGACGTCGCGACCGTCGCCGATTTCTTCTTCGTCGACGCACTGCCGCCCTATGACGCCGCGGAGTTGATCCCGCAAAAGGGCGACGCCGCCATGGCGCGCGCCTCGCTCGAAGCGTCTCTCAAGGTGCTGGCGACAGCCGAATTCAATCACGATGCGTTGGACGCCGCGTTACGCGCCACCGCCGTCGAAATGAAAATCAAACCAGGCCAGATGTTTCAACCCATCCGCGTCGCCGTCTGCGGACGCAAGAACTCGCCGCCTCTGTTTGAAACGCTGGTGGTGCTGGGACGGGAAACGTCGTTGAAAAGAATTAAAGAAGCGATCGAAAAACTATGAGTACGCCTGCTGCTCCATCCAATTTTATCCGCGAGATCATCCTCAAGGACCTGGAGACCAACAAATTCGGAGGCCGCGTGCACACGCGCTTTCCTCCGGAGCCGAACGGCTATCTGCACGTCGGCCACGCCAAATCCATCACGATTAATTTCGGATTCGCCGAGGAGTTCGGCGGCAAGTGCAACCTCCGCTTCGACGACACCAATCCGACCAAGGAAGAGGTGGAATACGTCGATTCGATCATGGAGGACGTGCGCTGGCTCGGCGGCAAATGGGCCGGCGTCTACTACGCGTCGGATTATTTTCAGCAGCTCTACGATTGGGCCGTGCAGTTGATCAAGGCTGGCAAGGCTTACGTCTGCGATCTATCGCCCGAGGAAGTGCGCAAGCAGCGCGGCACGCTGACCGAGCCCGGTCAGGAGAGCCCCTATCGCAACCGCACGGTGGAAGAAAATCTCGACCTGTTCGCGCGCATGAAGGCTGGCGAGTTTCCAGACGGGTCGCGCAGCCTGCGCGCCAAAATCGACATGGCGTCGGCGAATCTCAACCTGCGCGATCCCATCATGTACCGCATCCTGCATGCCGAGCATCACCGCACCGGCAACGCGTGGTGCATTTATCCGATGTACGATTTCGCGCACGGCCAGTCGGATTCCATCGAAGGCATCACGCACTCCATCTGCACGCTGGAGTTCGAGGACCATCGCCCGCTCTACGACTGGTACGTGGAGCAGCTCGGCATCTATCGTCCGCAGCAAATCGAGTTCGACCGCCTGAACCTCACCTATACAGTGATGAGCAAGCGCAAACTGCTGCAACTTGTGCAGCAAGGTTTGGTCAGCGGCTGGGACGATCCGCGCATGCCCACCATTTCCGGCATGCGCCGCCGCGGCTACTCGCCTGAATCGCTGCGCAATTTCGCGCGCAGCCTAGGCGTTTCGAAAACCAACGGCACCACGGAACTGGCGCTGCTCGAATATCACGTTCGCGAAGATCTCAACAAGCGCGCCCTCCGTGTCATGGCCGTGCTCAAGCCGTTAAAGGTCGTGATCGACAATTATCCCGCGGGTCAAGTCGAGCACATGGATGCAGTCAACAATCCTGAAGACGCGTCCGCCGGATCCCGCACCGTGCCGTTTTCGAAGGTGCTCTATATTGAGGAAGACGATTTTCGCGAGGTGCCTCCGCCCAAGTATTACCGCCTCTCGCCGGGCAAAGAAGTACGTCTGCGCTACGGCTATTTCATCACCTGCACCGGCGTAACCAAGGACGCGCAGGCCAACATCACCGAAGTGCATTGCACCTACGATCCAGCCACGCGCGGCGGTGATTCGCCCGACGGACGCAAGGTGAAGTCGACCATCCATTGGGTCTCCGCGCAGCACGCCATCGACGCCGAAGTGCGCCTCTACGACACGTTGTTCACGAAGGAAAATCCCAACATCGCCGAAGAGGGCAAGGATTTTACGTCGAACATGAATCCGAAGTCGCTGGAAGTGATCACGGGCAAGTTGGAGCCTAGCCTCGCCTCCGCCGCGCCCGGCAGCCATTATCAATTCGAACGCCTCGGCTACTTCTGCCCCGACAAAGATTCGACGCCCGAGAAGCTGATATTCAACCGCACCGTCGGCCTGCGCGACACCTGGGCCAAAATCGAGAAGAAGCAATGATCGTCATCGGATTGGGAGGCCTGCTCAACGGCGCGTCGTGTGCGCTGCTGAAGAACGGCGAAATTCTCGCCGCCGTTGAAGAATCGAAGATCACGCGCGGCCATGGTCCTGACGCAGGCTTGCCGAAAGCCGCCATCGAAGAATGCCTGCGGCTTTCCAAAGCAACGCGGGATCAGGTGGATTGCGTCGCCATCGTGCGTCCGCTGGCGCAGGGTCCGGAAGCGGAATTGCACTTGGCGCTGCGCGATCATTTTCCGAACGCCGAAGTGGTCGTCGTCGAGCATCACCTGGCGCATGCCGCTTCGGCGTTCTATGCGTCGCCGTTTGAACACGCGAGAGTGCTGACGCTCGATCACGCGGGCGACTTCCGCTGCGGCGCGCGCTGGCAAGCATCCAGCGCTCTGATCGAAAAAGAAAAAGACTGGTATTATCCCGATTCTTTGGGCCGCCTCTACGGAGCCGTCACGGAACTGCTAGGCTTCCGCGCGCGCGCCGAGGAGCACAAGGTACAGTGGCTCTCGGCATCGGGCGATGCGCGCTTCGTGCCTCTGTTCCGGTCGATGGTGTCGGACGCGATGCGCATCGATGCATCCTATTTTGACGGCAACCGTTTGGCAGCGGGCGGATTCAGTCGTAAATTCTTCGAAGGACTGGGACTGCCCGACGAATCGGCCATTCCGCCGGTGTTGGCCGCGCACGTCGCTCGTGGATTGCAGAAGGCCGTCGAAGATACGGTGCTGCATCTCGCCGGATCGGGCGAAAATCTGTGCCTCGCAGGAGGGTTGTTTTTCAACGCGCTTTTGGTGGAAGCACTGGAGCGCAGCGGACGCTGGAAAAACGTCTTCGTGCAGGCCGCCGCGGGTAATTCGGGCACAGCGCTGGGTGCGGTGTATCACGTCTGGCACCAGTTGAAAAAACGCGCGCGGCATCCGGTGAAAAGCACGCTCCTATTGGGACCCAGCTACGGCATCGATGAAATCAAGCAGGTACTGGAAAACTGCAAGCTCGATTTCTCGTACCTGCGCTCGACCGACGATTTGCTCTCGACAGCCGTCCGTATGCTGGGCGAGCATAAGATTGTCGCCTGGATGCAGGGGCGCATGGAGTTCGGTCCGCGGGCGCTCGGCAATCGCAGTATTCTGGCCTCGCCGCTGGATCCTTATTCGACGGAAAACCTGAACGTCTTCATCAAGCATCGTGAACCATTCCGCAAATTCGCCGCGTCGGTGCCAGCGGAGTTGGCGGCGGAATATTTCGACGCGGGCCCGAACGCGCGCACCATCTCCACGGTAGGCCGCGTGCGCGAGGCGTACAAGAAAACCTTCGAACCGGCGATTCTAGGCGAAGACATGGTCCGCGTGCATGCGGTGGAGGAATCGGAGAATCCGCTGTTTCACAAGCTGTTGTTAGAAGCGGGCAGAGCATCGGGATTGCCGGTGCTGTATAACACCAGCTTCAATTTGTTTGGTGACCCGCTGGTTTCGACGCCCAGAGATGCGGTGCGGAGTTTTTATTCCTCGGGGATCGACGTGCTGTTCGTGGGGAATTTTTTGTTAGAAAAGTAGCCTGAGGGCGCTAAACTGAAAGCGAGACAGGCAGGGTTCGATGAAGACCTACAACTTCAAAGTGGTCGTCGAGCGCGATGAGGATTTCGAGGGCAATCCTTCGGGCTGGCACGCCTATTGCCCCGCACTTCAAAAGGTCGGCGGCGCTACCTGGGGCGAGACGCGCGCGGAAGCGCTAAGGAACATCAACGAAGTCGTGCGTATGATCGTGCAGGAGTTCGTCGAGGAGGGCAAGCCTCTGCCGGAGGGTCCCGCCGACGCCGTCGGCGTGGAAGAAATTCCCGAGGAAGAGCCTCGCATCGCCGTTACCGTCTGAAGCATGGGCATCGATTACCGGGCGCTTCGCGCAGTGACGGCGCGGGAGCTTGCCGCGGCCCTGCTGAGGGACGGTTTCCAATTCGTCCGGCAGACCGGATCTCATCAGCGCTACAAACACCCCGACGGGCGGCGCGTGACGCTGGCCCATCACGCGAGCGGTGGGACTTTCGATATCAAGACGCTGAAATCGATGGTCGAGACGCAGGCGGAGTGGACCGAAGGTGACCTGCGGCGGCTCAAACTGATTCGCTAAGGCTCTTGGTGACCGGATCAGTAGCGCATCGGCGAGTCCCCCGGCTGACGCCGAGGGCTGCGAAGCCCCGTCCGTAAGGGCGGGGACGACGAAGTAGACTGCGAATAGGAACCGGAATGACTTGCCCAGCCTGCCGCCTGGAAAACCCGCCGACCACGCCAATGTGCGATTGCGGCTACAATTTCCAAACAAAATCCGGCGGCAAGCCTCGCGATCCCTACCTCGACCAATCCCGGTGGATCATCTTCAGCGGGGCTGTGAGCTTCCTCTCCCGCCTGTTCATGCTTCGTTGATTACCCCTTGCCCTTGGCAGCCACCGCCGGCGCAGCCGCAACCGGAGCCGCCACAGAAGCAGCCGCTTCCTTCGTCAACCCCAAATGCTTCCGCAACTCCGTGTCGATCTTCTTCTTCACGTCCGGATTATCTTTCAAAAACTGACGGGCATTTTCGCGGCCCTGGCCGATGCGCTCGCCTTTATATCCGTACCACGAGCCACTTTTTTCGATGATGTTCTGCGCCGTGCCTAAATCCAACAGGTCGCCTTCTTTCGAAATGCCCTCGCCGTAGATGATGTCGAACTCGGCTTCGCGGAACGGCGGAGCCATCTTGTTCTTCACCACCTTGATCTTCGTTCGGTTGCCGACCACCACTTCGCCGTCCTTGATGGCGGCAATGCGGCGGATATCGGCGCGCACGCTGGAATAAAATTTCAGTGCGCGTCCGCCGGTGGTTGTTTCCGGGCTGCCGAACATGACGCCGATCTTTTCGCGGATCTGATTGATGAAGATCAGGCAGGTGTTGGACTTCGACACGATCGCCGTCAGCTTGCGCATGGCCTGCGACATCAGACGCGCGTGGACGCCCATGAAGCTGTCACCCATTTCGCCGTCGAGTTCGGCCTTCGGCACCAGCGCGGCGACGGAGTCGACTACGAGCACGTCAATCGAGCCCGAGGTGATCAGGGCGTTCGTGATTTCGAGCGCCTGTTCGCCATAATCCGGCTGCGAGACCAGTAGATTGTCCACGTCCACGCCCAGCTTGCGCGCATACGCGGGATCGAGCGCGTGCTCGACGTCGATAAACGCCGCCATGCCGCCAACCTTCTGCGCCTCGGCGACAACCTGCAGCGCAACGGTGGTCTTGCCCGACGATTCCGGCCCGAAAATTTCGGTGATGCGCCCGCGCGGAAAGCCGCCTATCCCGAGCGCGAAATCCACCGAAATGGACCCCGAGGAGATCGCCGGAACGACCTGCACGGCCTTCGTTCCCAGGCGGATAATCGAGCCTTTACCGAACTGCTTTTCAATGGCACCGAGGGTCGCGCCAAGCGCTCGCTCGCGTTCTTTTTCGTCAATCATATGGCTTCCTTAATAGGCGAAGATAAAGAGAAACTCCATTATACCCATCTGAGGCTGTTTACGCCAGCCATTCCACGGTGGAATCGACTAAAAGCGGCCCCAGCAGCGCCACGGCCTCTTTTTCCGCCGATTGCAGCACCTGTTCGGCGCGCGTCCGGTCAGAGGAAACGGTCACGCAGGCGATCAGCGCCCGCTGCCACTGGTCTTGGAAGTCGATTTCCGCCACCGCGACGTTCAACTTCACGCGCAGGCGGTCCTTCAGCCCCTTCACGAAGTGGCGCTTATCCTTTAAAGAATGCGCGTCGTCTAGACGCAGTTCGAAGGTGATGACGCCGATGGACGGCATTTAGTCTAGACGAGCGCTTCTTGCGCCACGCGTTCCGTGACGAAGCATTCCAGAATGTCATCGGTCTTGATGTCGTTGAAGTTCACCAGCGAAATGCCGCATTCGTAGCCGGCTTTCACTTCGCTCGCGTCGTTCTTGAAGCGCTTCAGGCCTTCGATCTTACCGGTATGGACCAGTTCGCCGTCGCGCATCACCCGCACCTCGCCCGATTTCACGATGGAGCCGTCCTGCACCACGCAGCCAGCCACCGAACCCACCTTCGAGATGACAAACACGTTCTGCACCAGCGCCCTGCCCTTGAACACTTCCTTGAACACCGGGTCCAGCATTCCGCTCATGGCCCGCTTGATCTGATCGACCAATTCGTAAATGATGGAGTGCAGGCGGATGTCCACCTTCTCCTGCTCGGCCACGTTCTGCGCCGTGCGGTCGGGCTTCACGTTGAATCCGACGATAATTGCGTTGGACGCCGACGCCAGAAGCACGTCGGTTTCGGTAATCGCGCCGACGCCTGCGCGCATCACGCGCACGCGAATCTTGTCGGTGGAAAGCCGCGTTAGCGTATCGGCCAGAACTTCCGCCGTTCCACCCACGTCCGTCTTCAGGATGATGTTGAGGTCCTTGACCTCGCCTTCCTTCAACTGATCGTGGAACTGATCCAGCGTCATGCGCTTGTTCTTCGCCATGGCGACTTCGCGCGCCTTCGATTCGCGGTAAATGACGATCTGCTTCGCCTTGGCGGTATCGGTCACCACCTGCATCGTATCGCCCACCTCGGGCAAGGATTCAAGACCCTGCACTTCGGCTGGCATGGACGGACCCACTTCGCGCGTCGGATCGCCATAATCGTCGGCCATTGCGCGGACACGTCCGAAGACCGAGCCGACAATGAAGTAATCGCCGACTTTCAGCGTGCCGTTTCGCACCAGCACCGTCGCCACCGGACCCTTGCCGCGGTCGAGTTTTGCTTCGAGCACCGTGCCCATGGCCGGACGCGCCGGATTCGCCTTCAAATCCAGCATGTCGGCGACCAGCAGAATCATTTCGAGCAGCAGGTCGAGATTGGTCTTTGCTTTCGCGGAAACCGGGACCATGACGACGTCGCCGCCCCAGTCCTCGGCCTGTAAGCCGCGGTCGGCGAGCTGCTGTTTAATCCGCTCCGGCGTGGCGCCCGGTTTGTCGATCTTATTGATGGCGACAATAATCGGGACCTTGGCCGCTTTGGCGTGATCGATTGCTTCCAGCGTCTGCGGCATCACGCCGTCGTCCGCCGCGACTACCAGAATCACGATGTCCGTTACCTTAGCGCCGCGGGCGCGCATACGGGTGAACGCTTCGTGGCCTGGAGTGTCGATGAATACGATCGGGCGTCCGTTTTTCACCACGTGATACGCGCCGATATGCTGCGTGATGCCGCCGGCTTCGTGTCCGGCGACGTTCGATAAACGAATCGCGTCCAGCAAACTCGTTTTGCCGTGATCGACGTGGCCCATAATGGTGACCACCGGAGGACGGCGCTCGCGGTCGACTTCCACTTCCGTGGTTTCGATGTCCTGCGTTGTCTCCTCTTCGTAGCTCACCTTGTTGGTGGATGCGCCGAAATCGCGGGCGATCTCTTCGGCTACCTTCACGTCCAGCGTTTGATTGATGGTCGCCGAAATTTTCTTGTCAAACAGGCGCTTGACCACCACGTTGCCCTTCACGCCGAGCTTCTCCGAAAGCTCTTTTACCGTAATGCCTTCGGCGATGGTTACTTCGCGGTCGATCGGTGGCGGCTCGAAGGATTGCTCGCGGCGCGACACCGGCCCGCGCATGCGTCCCTCGTCCTGATCCTTGCGGCGGTCCGCAGGCGTCCGCGTGCCAGGTTTGGTGGCATGGCGGCGGCCCGGATCGGTGGGCAGCGTCGCCGGCTCGGCGCGCAGAGGCGACGTCGGATGCATCGGGCGTCCGCGCGGCGGGCCTCCGCCGGGTCCACGATTATAAGCTCCCGGCGCTCCGGGTCCGCGATTGTACGCGCCCGGCGCCCCGGGTCCGCTAGGACCGCGCCCCTGCAGTGGCTGGCCCGGACGCACCGGACCGGTATAAATAGGGCGTCCCGGCACAGGGCTCGAAGGACGCGACGGCATTCCCGGACGCGGAGCGGCGGGCGCCCCGGGAGCGGCGGGCGGACGCGGGGCCAGCCTCGCCACCATATCGGGACGGGGAGGAACCACGGGACGCGCCTGCGGCTGTCCTGCAAGATTCGGTTTGGCCGGCGGACGCAGCGGCTGCGAAGGCGATGCCGACTGAGGCGCGCTGGGCGCGGATGGACGAGGCTGCGGCTGCCGCGGCGGCGACGGAATGCTGGGCGC
>Ga0075030_100002136_pt1 | contig 17954 bp, 17 predicted proteins | sample LitLauG_LLR_2012_FD_71393 | JGI IMG/M metagenome (GOLD analysis project Ga0075030, IMG submission 71393) | Freshwater sediment microbial communities from Pennsylvania, USA - Little Laurel Run_MetaG_LLR_2012 | ecosystem: Environmental > Aquatic > Freshwater > Creek > Sediment | place: USA... | reverse complement strand
TGGAGCGGAATACGGGAATCGAACCCGTGCCTAGACCTTGGCAAGGTCTCGCACTACCATTATGCAAATTCCGCTTTGAACCTTCTCTACTATAGTACCGCAAAACTGGTGCGCAATGCAGGGTTTGAACCTGCGACCTCTCGCGTGTGAAGCGAGCGCTCTCCCGCTGAGCTAATCGCGCATTTTACGTCTGTGAGTGCGTTCCCGGTGGCAGTTAGAACATACCACGTCGCACTTCGCAATCTCTTCAAGAACAGCCTTAAGCCCCCGCTTGTAAGAACCTGCTCCGATCTCAAAAAGCTTTTTTCCTCTTACGTGGTCAAAGTCCATAACCCAGTAAGGGTACCACTTCTTGCAGTCGGCGCAGGGCTTGTCTTTGGCCTTCCTAATCGCTGCTCTACGGGAAGCAAATCGGTCTCTAAGCCGTTTGATGATGGGCTTCTTGTGCTTAACGTAGTAGCTATGGTTATACTCAGGAGAGTTTCTCACCCTCACAGTATACCAAATTTGGTAGCCCTAGTGGGACTCGAACCCACATCTTCACCTTGAAAGGGTGGCATGCTAAACCTTTGCACCATAGGGCCAATCTGGAGCCGGAGAGTTTGTGTCGGTATCTCTCCGACCTCCGGCATAAACTTTGGTGCGCCGTGCAGGATTTGAACCTGCGACCTCTTCCATGTCAAGGAAGCGCTCACTCCGGGCTGAGCTAACAGCGCACTGCTACAAAACTGGTGGAGAAGACGGGGGTCGAACCCGCTACCTCATCGTTGCGAACGATGCGCTCTCCCAAATGAGCTACTTCCCCAGTGACTACTTCAAAATTTTTACCCAAGCGCACTTAGCGCAAAGGTGTTCGTTGTTGACCGAGATGCCCGACTCGTACCCAGGATGCTCCGGGTCATTGTCCAACTCCGAAGTACCGCATCTCGCACAAACGACTTTCTTGGGCCTAAAACATTTCGCGCAATCCCTGTTCATAAACTGGTGGACCTAAGGGGGGTCGAACCCCTGACCTCACGCATGCCATGCGTGCGCTCTCCCAACTGAGCTACAGGCCCGAAACATTTTGGGTGCGAGAAGGGTCTCGCGTCGCTTCGGCTCCGTTTAGCCGAACCCGAACTTGGAGCGGGCGATGGGAGTCGAACCCACGCCGAGAGTTTGGAAGACTCCCGTTCTACCGTTAAACTACGCCCGCGAAACTGTGCGCCGCCTATTGTCCTTCATCTCAAACGTCTTGATGGCGTGACAAATGGCGCAACGTACTACGCACTTCTCAAATTTGTAGCTGAGTGTATAAGCCGGGTTCTGTCCTCTCTTGCGAGAGTGACAATCATTCGTCTAGGACGGGCATCGCTGCACGCCTCAAGCTCTCAACCCGCCGTTTGCTATCGGCTTTCGCCGACGTTGTTCGTCCAAGCAGGACTCACGGCCTATTTGAGATTGCACCCCGTAGAGATTGGTCGTTTCACCCGAACTGAATCGGCTCGTCTCTTTCCTCTGATCGTCACCCGTTTCTGACCCGGATGCCCAGTCGTTAACTGGTACGGTTGCTTATGGTGCCCGGACTTTCCTCCCCCGCTTGCGCGGCGGCGATTGTCCCACTCAGTACAAACTTGGAGCTACGGGTGGGGTTCGAACCCACGTATGTCTGCTTTGCAGGCAGATAGCTTTCCAACTTGCCGACCGTAGCGAACTCACTTGCCGCGAACGATCTTCGCTATCTCTCGCGGCGAAACTTTTTCTGCCACTGTCTCCGACATCCGCGCAACCATGCGCTTAGGAATATCGTAGTGGTCTTTGTGAAACCAGCAGCGCTTGATGCCCAGTGTCTCGGCTGCCTTGTGAAGATTCTCCACGCTGTAGGGCACCGTCACAAGGTGCCGCCGACTATCGTAGAGAATCCTCACCGTCTCTCCTAAAAATTGGCGGTGACAGCGGGACTTGAACCCGCGTTCTCCTCCGTGACAGGGAGGCGTCCACTCCAACTGGACCGTGCCACCGTGGATGCGACGGGGAGAATCGAACTCCCGAATAAAGACTTTGCAGGTCTCTCCCTTACCACTTGGGTACGCCGCAACATCACAAACAATCTTGGAGGGATCGCACCTCGCTCCCACACTTGCCTGCAAGCTCATGTGGTTCTTCCCCGCGTTATCCACTAGGGTCAGCGAAACATCGTCTTTGCAGAAACGACGCCCCACTCGCGGGCTGAAAATTGGCGGTGATGATGGGATTCGAACCCACGATTTGACCCGTGACAGGGGTCTGAGGACGGCCTCTCCTCTACATCACCATAAATTTACTCGGCTCGTTTTCTTTCACGAGCCTCAACGCACTTAATCGCATTACAGTTCGCGCACAGGGTTTGATAGCCCTCGGGCCATCCTTGCACTTTCAACCAGCGGTAGAACCTGTGACCAGAAAAGTTCTGTCCACCTAAGGACTTACGCTCTTCCGCACCGTTGTCCGCCACATGGTCTATCTGTAAGGCGCGGATGTCAGAAAATCCGCATCTCCTACAGACCTTTCCGTAATGCTCAAGTGCTTCCAGCTTGAGACTGACTTTTATCAGCCTTTGTCTTTCAGCGTCATTCATAATTTTTGCCCGGATGCTTAAGGAGCCTATGCGCTCCAACACCGTAGCCCGAAGGCTCCGGCTGCTACCGCCGTCCGGGGCGGCACGATCTGGTGGATACGGGGAGATTCGAACTCCATCGTCCTCTTTGCAAGAGAGGCGCATTCCCAATTATGCTACCGACCCACTGAAAATCTGGTACCCAGTGTGAGGCTCGAACTCACGACCTCTACCTTGTAAGAGTAGCGCTCTAGCCAACTGAGCTAACCGGGTACAAAAAGCAAAAGGGACGAACCATCTTTCGGTTCGTCCCTTGGAATCTTTGGTTTGGACTCTAGTTACTCGCCAAACCCTCCAAGGGACATGGTATCTCCCTCATTCACCGCCGCCGCTTCAGCGGCGACCGTACCTGCACACACGCCCGCGACTACATCCGTGATGAAGATGGCGGCGGTCGAATTGGCGTTGAGGAAGCTCATGTCTCTACCTAATACCTGATATTCTCATTTTTGAGGATAGTTGTCAAGGGGAAATTTTGCACCCCGATTACAGGCGTTCTAGGAACTTCTGCGCCTGATGCTGTTCAATGTGCTCCGGCTTTGCCAACATGCCGATTATGACCGCCCGAGTCATACGCTCTTCCCGCTGATACGCCGCTTCGCGGATCGGCAAGTCCTCGCCGATGGGGGGCACGAACTTGTGGTACCGCTTGTGGAGCAGCTTGAAAAGCTGTGTGGTGGGCAGGTCGCGGAACATCGGCAGTTCGTTCATTAGATCGACATACCGATCTGCGATCTTGAGATGCGCTACCGCAGATTTTGACTTTGACGAATCATCGCCGATAATGGCTTCCCGTTCGCTTAGCTGGGGCTGAAAACTTTTATTCCACACGATGATTTATTCCTCGTTTCGTTAGGATAATTGCTCAACTTGCTTAATCAGTAGGTTGCGCCCCCGCAGGATGCGGGATTTCACAGCCGGGATGCTGATCAACTTGGACTTCCCGGCGCTGACCTTCACCTGAATCTCGTCCAGCGTCAGCCCTTCCCAAAAGCGAAGGCGGAGAAGTTCACGGAACTTTTTCGGGACTTGCCCGATGGCGCGTTCAAGAAGCTGGCGGTCGGCGATGCCCTCAAGTTCAAGATCGCGAATCGCGATCCAACGCTGGGCATAGCTGGCATCGCTGCCGACCTTCATCTGGTCCAAACCGCTGGAAAGCAGGGTGTCAAGCGACACCTCGTTCTGCCTCTTCTTTTCGGTGCGCAGGTGCATCAGCGCTTCGTTCATCGCGATGCGGGTTATCCAAGTGCTGAACTTTGACTGTCCCTCAAAGCGGGGCAAGGCTTTCCATACATTCGTCAGGGCTTTGTTCGCAATCCACTCGGCGGTCTCGGCATCTTTCACGTACCGGGCAACGGTGACGACCGCTTGCCTGTGGTGCGTATGGTAGAGAACCTCAAAAGCGGATTCGTCGCCCTGCTTTGCCTTGCGGACGAGATCAAGCTCTTCGGTAGAATCGTAGACAGCAACGGGCATTTCACGCTCCAAGTCCCGGTATTTTACAACAACTTCGCGCCTTCGCGCAAGAGATTTTCACTCGGCCAAAGTCTGCAAGCGCCATGTGTCAATGCGCTTCTGCTGGTACGGAATCTGTTCCGTCAACCAGCGAATCTCGGATTCGGTCTGCCAAATGAGGCGCTGGCGTTCGTCCTCGTATTTTTTGGTGCCGCGAGCACAGGGGACGCTGACCGGGAACGCGATGCCCTTTTGGTATTCCTGCACCGATAGAGTGTCCGGCACGCTGGCTTTCAGGTCGGCGAGATATGACTCGGCGTCCCTGAGTTCTCGTTCCAGAAAATGCTTGTACGCGACGTTCGCCTTGTTGGAAAGCTCGTACGGCAGGTAGTCCGTGCCGAAGCACTTCCCGGCGCGGTGCCCGAAATAGTTCCCCATGCGGTCGCTGATGCGGAAGCCGTGGTGAACCATCTTGCGTTCGCCGTGACGTTCCAGCTTGAAGCGTGCTTCGCAGACCGCGCAATGCCCGGTGTTGGTGGTGTCAACTGGCGTCGGGTTCTCGGCTGGCTTGCGCCCCTTGACGATCATCGGTTTCACCGACTGGAGCCACTTCCACAAGGCGTCAATCTGATCAAGCACTTCAACGTAGCCGACGATGCCCTGAGTGAATGTGTCGGGATAACGCTTCCAAAGTTTTTTGAGATTGCGGCTCATTTTCGCCGCTTGGTTCATTGAGAAGGCGTAGCCAATGTCGTCCCGGCAGTCACCGTGGGAGCGTGTGCGATCTTCGCCGCGAGCCGGGTCTGAGGCAATGTGCTGCGCGTGTTCGCACCCGTCCGAAATCCAACTCTTCGCCGCAAGAAATTCTTGGTTCCAGATTTTCCCCGCTTGAATGCCCTCTTCAATGGTGCGCAGCGAGGCGGTGAAACGGTCGGTATGGCGGTGGTAGGTGTCCCGAATGTAGGGGGTACCGAACGTCGCGATGATCTTGTCGGTCGCCGGGATCGCCATACCAGAAGTATACAGCCGGATGACGGATTTTGTCCAGAAATTAACCCTTTGTTTTCTTATGTTTGGGGGGTGTCTTTGTCTTCGGGAATGTCAATCTCAACTTCGTCTGTTTCGTCTGGGTAGTTGACGCGGAACAGGATGTAGTCCGGTGAGATCACTCGGCTTACCACTGGGACGTCAAAAAACGCCTCAATGTCGCGGCGGTGGAGGATCACCTCGCCCCCCAACCGATCAAGCATGACTGCCATGATCTGAAGGAGCCTGTCAATCTCTGCCTCGTGCGGGGTCATCAGCTTCTTGTCTCTCATGGACGTCCCTCCACTGAAAAAGAAACCGCTAGTCACAAATCCGGGTCGTAATCCGGGTCAAGTATGGTCGGGTCAATGTATTGCTCGGCTGCCGGATGCACCGACTTCTCGCCGAAGATCGCAAGCAGGAGCTTCTCTTCCGGGGACATCCCCTTGCCTGGGTCTCTCGGATAAAAGTACGCGACCATCGCGCAGCAAAGAAGGGCGTTGACGCCGTCTACCTGCACGACTCTGAGTTCATATTCAGCAAGGTCGAATTCGTGGCAGGTGGGGCAGCAGTTGACGCCGTAGTGCTGGAAATCCTTACAGGTCAGCTTGTACTCTTCGACGACCTCACGGTCCCAGTTGAATCGCTCTGGCATACTAGCGAGGAGGAAAGTCATTTAGTCAAGGGTGACTTTAGGGACTTCGGCCGCATTCGCAAGGATGATGGAGGGTAGAGAACATTCAACCATGGCGATCTGGCTGGGACACAATAGCACGAAGGTACCCGGTTCAGGCTGGCGCAGCATGCCGACCTGCGTGTACTGGGCTAGCATCTGCTGCATGAGCAGCTTGGCTTGGAGGTCAAACGGCTTGCTTGGGTCCGCTGGGAGGGAAATTTCCTGTTCGGTCACCTCACCGGAGACGAACGTAATCTTAAACTTTAGCTTGATTTCCATGTTTGTCCATTTGATCCGCGAGATCGCGGAGCTGTTTGCTGGTGAGGGGATTGAAGGCCGAGGAGATGAAGACTATAGTTCCGTCTTCACGACGGGGGCTTCCTTCGCTGGAAACCACATAGCCGCCGTGGATGTCCTCTATCAGTACCTTGCCGAAATCGCTGCCCATTTTACAGTTCGCAGGACCCGGCAGAACACGCAAGTTCCTTGGCTGCCGTGGTCATGTCTTCCTTCTCAAAGTCAGGGAGGCGTGACCAGTCTATGACGGGCTGCTTCTCCTTCAAGGTTAAATACTCCTTTTCGGAGATTTCTGTGTACGGGGCTTGGCGGTAAATGCCGTTGTCAAAAGGTAAGAAGCTGACGCCGCCGATGATGTCAAAGTTCCTGAAGCACCAGTCCAGCACGGACGTCCATTCCGACTCCTTCACGTAGATAGTGCAGGACGGGTTGTGCTCGGTCCAATGCAGCTTGTAGGTCTTGTAAATCTCAAGCTGCTCAAGCGCGTTCAGGTCGTTGCGTGTCTTACTCGTTGAAGGCGACTCCAGCGCGAAGTAAAACACATCGGAGTCATTTGGTTTGTTGATCTCTGGTTCCGAGGGCCAACTGAACGCTTTCAGGAAAGTGTTGACCGGAGACTTGCGGTCTTCCTGCGTGCCACGCATGATCCAGTGCGCGAAGCGTGTGTGAATGCCTGGCGAGCAGTTCACAAGCTGGGACACAGTGCCGGAAGGCTTAATGCAAGTGATCGCCGCTGGCATGTTGATGCCTAGCTTGTGCGCCCACTCTTTGGCAACCGAAATCGTGTACTCTCGGAACTCGTCCAACATATCAGCGAGTTCAGGCCCGTTCGTGTACATCAACGGATTGTCCATGATTCCTGTCAGGGACACGCCCAGCAAGCACTCTTCCTCGGCGTTCTTCTGCCACTCCCTGCGGAGGTAGCGGAAGTCTGTCAGCGTGGCTTGAAGGCACCCGATGATGGTCGCTAGGCGAATCTTGCGCTTGATGGTCGCCTTGGTGTCGTGCGGGCGGATGACGCACTCGGACAGGTTGCAGAAGCCCTTCGGGCGGAGGTTGATCTCGCCACAGGGGTTGGTGCCGAAGTCTATGCCTTCCCACTTGCGGCGTCCCGTCTTCTTCGCGGAGTTGGTCGCTGCGACGCGGTTAAAGATGCCCCGTTCGCCGCACTTTGACTCAATGAGCGTCAGGAACTCTTTGATGAAGATTTCCGGGTCGGGCTTCTCGGTGTACGCGACAGAGTTGTTAGCCAGCCTGCGCCACGGAGCGCCCCCAGGTGCCTTCTCGTCCCACCATTGCCCATTCTTGGCGTTCCTCATGCGGTCGTCGGATAGGTTGGATAGGGAAAGCATGGCAGAACGACGAACGCCACCGACCACCACCACGTCGCCGATCATGCACATCAAGTCGTGGCACTCAATGGAGTTGAGCTTGCGACCAGCAGCTTTCTTGAAAAGTTCTACGGTGAAGCGGAACAGGCGCTCAAGCGGTTCCGGGCCAGAGGCGCGACCACCCATAGTCTTAAGCAAAGCGCCTGCGGGACGGATGGCGGTGAAGTCCCATGTGGGGACGTCACCACTGTACAAAAGCTGGATAAGCTGGCGTAACCCGCTTGCCCAGCCTACCTTAGAGTCTTTCACCTTGATGCAGGTTTCAACGGGAAAGAATCTTTCCGCGATCACAGGCATCGCGTTGACGTACTGACGTTCAACAGAGAAGCCGACGCCCGTGCCGCACATTGAGAGGTACATCGCCTCGTCAAACGCACGCGGATCATCCACGGCGATGTACGAGCAGTTGTAGCCCGCCGCGTTGTCTTTCTCCAGCGCGGGACCAGCCGTCATCATCGCACGCATGGAAGGCATAACGTCCATGCTAAGGATCGCTTTCTCTATTTCATTGGAGATTTGTTCGCGATCAGACTTCGGGATGCGCGAAGCGAAAAAGCTTACGTAGCGATGGACGGTCTCGTCCCAATTTTCTCTGCGCTGCTGAACGTAATCCCAGCGTGCGTACCTGCTTTTGTGGATGAATTGTTGATACGGGGATATGTCACTGGCTTTGCTTACCATGAAAGCTAACTCTCTCTTTGTGGGAACTGTGTCTAATACTCGTTGGGCGACAACTATGATTTTGAGAACGGCGAAATTTTTCACTAGCGATTTTGCGAAGATTTTCAAGTGAGAAAAGTGAGGAAAAAGTTTTTCTCAGTGCTTGTGGGAATTCTTAGAACAGTGGGACGACTTTGCAGGATTCCTTGATGCGCCACGCGAAGTCTTCGCCAAATTGTCCGGCAAATTCTTCCATAGTGTAGTTGGAGTTGACCACGAGCACTCCTTGATAGTCGTGTATCGCGTTGAGGATTTCAAACAAGTTGTAGCGGCGTGCCTCTGTTTCCTTAACCTTGTCAAGTTCTTCAAGGAAAAGGCGAGGTGTGCGGCCGTGTTGACGCACGTAGGCTATCTTCTCCACTGTGACTGTCGGAGTAGGCACGCCCAAGACAATGGGACCAGACTCAGGTTCCTTGTCGTTGCGGTGCATAGCCCAGTCTGTATGTTCATCCAGCAGCTTTTTCGTGGAGATGCGCCAGAGGGGAAAAAACTTCTGTGCCTTGTAGTCGTACTGCGGCGCACGAACAGTTTCATTCCAGAGTGCTTCTGTATAGAGCGCCGTAGTCATAACAGTTTTGCCTGTTCGAGGTTTACCAAAAAAGGCGTAGCCTTGGTCGGGGTTGGCACGAAGGACGTCAAACACTTGCTTCTGACGTTCAACTGAAACGGAAAGCCCCTCTTTCGGCGAAAGCGTTCTGAGTGTGAACTTCCGGTACGCGGGAGGCACTGTCTTAACCCAAAGTCTGACGAACATTGTGAGGCGGGTAATGTACTCGTAGCACGAGCGGCACGCCTCAACCTTCGTGAAGTTAGTAGCTTTGCCTTGCGCCGCCCATGTCTCATTTAATATGTCGTTCGGCATCGTGACTTTGCAGCTTCCTTGACAGTAGGGGCAAGCCGCCAAGCGGGGCATTGCCTTAGCTACGAACCACTCATAACCGTCTGCCCCAAACTCTTCTTGAAGCTGTTCTTCGTTCCAGATCATACGTCTCCTGTCAAAATGGTGTCTTTACCTGAGTCTTGCCTGTACTTCGGCAAATCTTTCCTCTTCAGCTTGGCTCTTGACCTTTCCAAAGCCTCCTGACCCTTTAGGTAGGCACCATACTGACGCAAGAGGGTGGGGAGATTTTTCTTCAGGGTCTTAACCGGGTCTTTCGCGTTGCGCATGTACTCCGCACTGTAGGCATTCAGTCCCAACACCCAGCTTAAAAACCTCTTGAATTGAACGCGGTCGTACTGGGCAGTACCCATGCACTCGCGAATTTCTCTCGCCCAGTAGGCAGCCGTCTCCGTTGTGGCAAACTCACTCGGTTTGTCTAGGAGCGTCCACAGCCAGTCGGCGACGCGCTGTTCGTCCGTCTTGGTTTTTACCGTTTGCACTGCTGGTTGTTCACTCATAATGCTTATTACCCTACTCAGGGTATTCCTCCTCAAAACCACCGTTCAGAGGTGCCCCGCTGTTTGAAGGATTGTTAGCCTGTCTTGAAAATCTGTCTTGCACGACCGAAGGGAGTGGTTCTTGTAGTTCTTGAATACTCGCCACCTGTGTCGGCGCTTTTGTCGGCAGTTCTGTCGGTAGTTTTGTCGTCACTTTCCCTGAAGTGCCGACAGCCATGGCGACAGTTTTGGCGGCACTACCTGATGCACTGACGTCAACTGTGTCGCCCCTCTTGTCGTCACTTAGGGGAAATCCTGCTGTGACCGGGCGCAGCTTCTTGCCCTTGTCCTCGCCGGATGTCGGGATGTAGTTGTTGATGAGAACGTCGTAATTGCCTCGCTTGCCCCGCTGGTACTTGGACTCTATGTACTTCCCCTCAGCAAGCTGTTCAAGCACCCTCTCAGCGGTGCGCTCAGACCACTGAGAACCAGTGAGATCACGAAGCCTCGCCCCAGAACCGTGCCACACCCCTGTAGCCCAGTCGCACGTCTCCAACAGCACGGAGTAGGCAAGGAACATGGAACCATCCATCCAACCCTTCCGCACATGCTCAAAGATGCCCTTACGCATCCTGAGAAATGCTTGGTTGTCGCGTGGCTTGTTCATAGGACGTCGTAAGGCTCCATGGACTGTTCCACGACGCTGCCGTCAGGTGCAGCAGCGGCTCTGGAGTTCGGTGCGACGTAGGTCGCCGGGCCTTTGGGTGTAATGATGTGCGCGACCGGGTCCATGACGAACGGCATACTCTTGAACGTGGAACCGAAGCGGAAGCGCCCGTGGACGAGGTAGCCCTCGTTTCCTCCCTTGAGGCGGGTGACGATGCCGATCATACAATCTGCGTGCTGCGGAATCGTGGTGTAGAACTGGACTTGGCTCATCTGTTGCATCAGACCCAAGATGACGTCGTCCATATTGTCCCCGATGGCGGTCTTCGCTTGGTTCTTTTCAATCTCCTTCTGCATTTTGGAGTTGAACTGCACAGACGTGATGAACATCAGACCCTTACCCTCACGTCCCTCAAAACTGCGGCTGAGGGATTGGATGCGCTGCAACACTTGGACGCCCTCCGCCCACGCGTCGTCGCGCCCCATGGCGCTCAACGGCATGACTTGGTCAAGGGGATCAATGAAGACAGCGTCCAGCGGGTACTTCATGTGGAAGCTGTGGATGTAATCTACGCAGACTCCAAGCCTGTCCTCTGCGTCCCCGGCGATGGCGCTGATGTTCTCCACGCCCATCCAACCTGGCAGGATTAGTCGTTCACGGAGCTTTTCTAGCAGCTTGTCAATGCGCTGCCAATCTTCTATCGTCGCCGTGCGGTTGATGCCTTCCCACGCGTCGCGGTCTGGCAACACGCCGATCTCGGGGTCATCCTTCACGAAGGAACCCAGCATGAGGGTGAGCGTCTTCATCATCGGGATGGCTTGGTGTTCGCCGATGAGGACGAGGATGTTCTTGCCCCTCATCGCGGCGTTCACTGCCCAAGTCATGAGCAGAGTCGTCTTGCCCACGTTCGCAGGCCCGTAGATGAATATCGTCCGCTCCCCGTGGAGTCCAATATGCGAATGCTCGTCAATAGGGGGGAACCCGAACAGGAACTTGCCTGCGTCGTTCACTCCGTCCACGTCTTTGCGAAACTCTTCCGAGATAGCCTCTGTCATCATCTGGAGAGGCTTGCCGACGATGTCGCCTTGGCTGTAAAGCTTTCTTTGCGAGTGCCTGCGCTGGGCGATCACGAAAGCCTGTTCATCCTCCTCGCTGCCTGGCTTCAGGTATTTGTCGTAGTTTTTCTTGGTGGTCAGCTTTGTCGCGGAAAGAGAAATGGCGCGGTCAAGCTCTGCCGATGTGGGGGCGAATTCCTTGGAAGGGTCGTCCTGATGGTCGGCAACGTAAGCCCGGATGTCGCTGAAGTGGTCCTTCTTGCGAGCCTTCCTCGCTACAGCGTGGGAGGACTCGTCCATCCAGTTCAAAAGCTCCCCCTTGTTGGGCAGCATGCCGAGGTCTTCAAAATACCCGAGGACGCACGTCAGAGCCTCCCGCATCGGGCTGTCTATCAACCACACTCGGCCATTTTCTGTTTCAATGGATTCCTTGGCTGAAGTTTCTATGTACGACTTGCGCAGCCTGAACTGGGGAAGCGTTCCAACTGGGTCGCGCAGGATGGCACCTATCATCCATCCCACCAAGTCCGAGACCCTACCGATTTTTAGGCCCTTTTTAGCCTCCTCGCTTGGCTCTACGTCAGGTTCCGGTTCTGGTGCGTCAATGGAGTTTGCTGCGGCCTCGGCTTCGTGTTCCTTGTCAACCTCATCCAAGTCAATAATGCCGAAGGTTTCCTTCAGTTCTTCAAAGGTCTCGGTCTTGTAGACAGGCTTGTCGTACGGAACGAACCGCTTGCTGCCGTCCTCGTTGACTGCTTCACGCAACCAAGCGAAAACATCCTTGATCGTGTGCCCCTCGCATTCGTCGCTGAAGCACTTGTAGCCGAAGGTGTCGCCGATGACGAACCCAGACTTGTACTCGTCGCCCGAGTGCTTGCGTTGTGCGTAGAGGCAAAAGTCCGTGGCGAGAATTGGGTTACCGCACCACTCTTTCTCGCCTTGGATGGTAAACGCGCCTTGACTCTCGTAGTGCGTTATCCAGTCGTTGGGGTCAAAGCCCTCCGCAAGTTCTGGCATGCCGTCATCACTGCGTTTGTTGAGACTAGGCGAGTCAGTGGCGAGACGCAGGAGTAGATCAAGGGGGACTTCCTGCGGCGGAACCTTTGATTCAAAAATCCCGTTGCGCCTGAACGGTCGTTCTGGCGTATCGGTGTGGTCGGCGGATTGCGTCTTGCGTGTTGTGCTGCCGTAGGCGCGGGTCAGGCGAGCGGGGTTGTACACCGTGGAGTCAATGTGCGTCCCCTCGTTGTCAAACCTCGCCTTGAGCGCCTTCAGGCAGTCGGCGTGGACGTTCCAGTTGTTCGCGTTGTTCGTGAGGTTGATGGGGTACAGCAGGTGGTAGCCGTTGCCCGAGTCGCAGACGTACGGCTGAGGCCATCCTTGCTCTGTGAGGTAGGACAGCACCGCCTTCGCGGTCTCTTTTGACTTGGCTTTTTCCTCATCGGTCGCAGGTTCCTTCTGGAGGCGTTCGTATTCCTTTTGGTCGGTTTCCTTGAGATGCGGGGCGCGAACGGTGTCACAGTCAATGAAAATTTTGGTGATACGATCAACGTCTCCGTTGCCTGCCGTCTGCCCACCAGGCCCGCTGATGCCTTGTTCCACCTGCTCGTCAGTCGGGTTCACTGTCAACCCACGCTCGCGTATCAGGCGTCCCTTCAAGGGGTTGATGACCACATAGCTGGATTGGACACGAGGGTCCTGATCAATTTTGGCGACGACTTCAGCCAAGCGATCCAAATCTGTGAAGTAAAACCCGCGACCGCCGCTGCCCCAAAGAAGGGCACGGTACTCAATCAGTTCACCGGGCTTGAAAAGTCGGGAGAGATAGCTGCGGATTTCGTTGACTCGTGAATTGTCGGAAGTAGACAAATTTTCCCCTAGATCGGACGGGAGCACGGCTAGAGGTCCGGCCCCCATCCTCAAACGTCCTTCGGAGCAACCCGAAGACGGTGCGACTTACGTCTAATACCCGTTGCGACGGTATTTCTCACTATCCGGGCTTTTAGTCCCGAAGTGATATGGAAACCGTTGAAGTCAAGATACTCCAATACACCTTCCGCTTCCGCCGACTTTCTTGGCGCGAGGAGTTTGGCATCAAGTTTAAGCAGAAGGAGAGCCGTCTCCGTACCGTCCTAGCCTACGCACTCAAGGAAGTATCCGGCTTCCCCATCAACGACCTTGAGGAGGCCAAGCGAGTTCTTGCCCCCATCGCCTCGCCCATCATAGACCGCATGTTTGTGATTTACAAAGGGTCTTTACCCGCGCCACGGGCGTTCTCCACGCTGGGACTCTACCGCGCCCCTGAACCCAAGAAGTTCACGAAAAAGGTCATGGAGGCGGAGGAAGAGCGCGAAAAGGTTATGGACAGGGTTGAACAGCAGATGGAGGCGAAATTCGGTCGCAGGGAAATACAGGAGACGCTTGAAGCAGAACGGCAGATGATCAAGAACTCCAAGCTGCGCGGGGCAACACGGGCGACACCGGACGAGAACAGATTCGGAACCACACCACCAGTGGGAGGCAAGAAAAAAGATGCCCACTAAGCTTACCCACGGGCGCGACGCGTCTATCGGCATGGACATCATGCGCAGGATCAGTGCGGGCGAGATCAAGAAAGCCCCGCTTCCTCAGATTGAGAGCATCAAGGAAAAGGTGGTGAGCAACTGCGAAGAGGTCGTGGAACAGGGTGCCCGCATACGCCCGCTCATGTCTGGGGATACGCAGGTCGGATGGTGTCGGGGCGTCCATCTTTCCGAACGCCAGCTACTCAAGCACTGGATCAAAGACCCCAACGATTATGTCCTGCACGTACTCCTTCTCGGCACATCTTTTTCCAAAGAAGAAATTGAAGCCATGGACGCGGGGGAGATTCGCATCCTCACAGAGGTCGTGCAGCAAATGTCCATGTACGACAGTTCCCTCGTGCCCTACCTGAGCGCGTTTTCCTCTACAGCGGTGTCGGAGACGCTGTGGAACAGCAGGGGAGAGGCTCTGGCGGCGTGGGAAAACAGGGAAGTTCGGATGCCGGACGGAAAGACCATCACCATCATGCGTCCGCCCGTGCATGCCCGGTTTTGGGTCAGCTTGTGTACGCACCGGGACACCGCGAAAAAGCGTCTGGAAAATAACTACAACTCTCTGTTCATCGTACGCCCGTGGGCAGGCAAAAACGCCGACCCCATTCAAAGAGAACTAGACCGCGTCGCCCGAAGCTTGGAGACAAACGCTTTGGAACCGTGGGAAGAGGTCGTGCGACCCATTGACGCAGCTACCAACAAAAACGACGGGTGGGGGCACCCCGGCGATTCGCTGGAGGACTTGCAGCGTGAACTAAAGGGCATGATGGAAGGTGACAAGCACGAACGCTTGATGGAAGCTTGGTCAAAGCAGATGATTCACGAAGCCGAACAGAAGCAGAAAGAAGTTGAGGAAGCCCGCAAGAAGCGCGGCGTCACCGAAGCTGGCGTGTACCAAGGAAGCGTGCAAGTGTTAACCGAGAGGGAAATCAGGGAACGACAAGCGGCGTTGATCAAGGGGCAGAAGCCGACACCTGCCGTCAAGACCCGAAGCACATTTGAAGTAGACCCCACCGTTCGGCAATTAGACAAGATCAGGAAGTATAAATAAGCGGTTCCGGCGCTTCCTTCGTTCTGAAAATTCGGTATGTGAGGTACAACAGCGAGGGACTGAAACACGCAACGACGGCTTTGAGGAAGTACAGCGTCGGATTGGCGTCGTCTTGCGTAAACGCCACGTACCCACCAGCGAGTAAAGAGATCAGGAACCCCATGAACGCATACCAAGCTGCCGTCCCGTACTGTTTCGGTTCGCTATACCCGAATTTGTGGAAAAAATCGTTGCGTTGATACGCACGCACAACCAAGGCGAACCAGAGGCAGGAAGCGAAGGGACCAAATACAAGCATCAACACGCGGAACAGCCAGACCTCATCCTCTGACAGTCTGGAGGCGACGGCGAGCAACACGAGGCATATCAGCGGAAAGGACATGATGATGAGCGTCAGGAGCGCGATCTGGGCGATGAAGCGGATGATGTTGGACATAGCCTTATGCCTCCATCTATAGTGTACAGCCGGGAACCCCGTTTTGTCCACTTGTAACCCTTTGAAAACTCAGCATCTACACCGATTCAGTATTAAATACCAGTCAGTTTGGCTTTTTGGGCTGCAAATTCACTTTACAGGACAGGATTAACATGGACAACGTACAGCAGGCACAGGCGGAGATCGCCGCAGTCACAACAGCGGAAACTACCCCACAATCTCTTGAGGAGATCATCAGTGGCTTGAAAGGCTTCGGCATTGAGGACTTTGAAGAGATTCTAACCCTCAAGGCGAAAGGCAAGGAAATTCGGATCAAGATTTCCAACATCCCCACCACCGACGAGATGTCGGCGACTTTGGCGGCGGAAGAGTTCAAGGGGTACTCGTGGGTCAAGCGCGTTAAGGTGGAAATTCTCTCTCGCGCCATTTCTTGGATTGACGGATATGACATACGCAAGCTCTCGCAGGAAAAGCGGTATGTCACCGACCCGACTGACGGGCAGGTGCGAGACGTTCAAGTCTGCCTCCGTAATCTGATCATGGGCTGGGGGCAAGAACTTACCGAAGTGCTGTGGAAGGTTTTGATGACGCACTCGCAGCGCATGGAAGACCGCATGAAGGAGCAGTTTCCCGATAGCGCGACCATGACTGAGGTTGAGCAAAGGCTGTTTGAGCAGGCGAGGAAGCAGATTGAGGAAGTCAACAAGGTCATTGTGCAGGAAGCGGTGGCTAAGCTGTACGACCCGGAGTTGGACGGTCCGTTGACTGACGCGGGTGCGGAAGCCAGAGCCAACGAGGAAACCAAACAGGAATAATAAATGCCGACTGATCCCAACCAGCCTCAAGGTCCTCCGACAAACCCCGATCCAGGTTTGTCTGGAAAGATGAACGATCTCGGTGAGAAGGTCACCGTGACGGAGCAACTGCTCTCCAAGATGGAAGAGCACCTTGCTAAGGCTGGGCAGCGTTCTGACGAACTAGGAAAAAAGTTCAAGAACGTAAACTTGGAACTTTCCACAGCGGTCACCCTCGCCTCCAACACCGAGGAAGCGGTCAAAGAAATCGCCAACACCGCTAAGGCGCTGCGCAAGGGAATCATGGACACCAAGTCCGCGAAGGACGCGTTGGCTACCGTCCAAGCTATCCGTAAGGCGCAGGAAATCCTCCTTGAAAAAACGAAAGCGATGCCCGCCGCCCAAGCCAAGGTCAAGCGGCAGATGCAAGAGATGGACATGTGGACGCAGAAGCTCGCAAAGGCGACGGGCGATCTTGCGGACACCGAAATGCTCAAGCTTCAAAAAGCCTTGCACGAAATAGGCAAGGAAGGGGAGAACGTCGCCAGAGTTTTCAAAGGAATTCAAGTTAGCCACCTTACTCGTCAGATCACCGGAATCTCCGGGGCGCTCAGGACTTTTGGGGTAGGTAAAGGCTACGCGGAGAAGGTGGAAAAGTACTCAGGTTATGGAGAAGCCGCAGCGAAACTCCGCGAAGCACAGAAAGCCCGCTTTGAAGGCAACAAGGAGATGTTCAAAGACAAGCGGGAAGCCGCGCTCAAGGCTGTGCAAGATAAGTACGGCATTGACATGGCGGACCCGAAGGCTTTGCGCATGGCGGGAAAGGGTACTCGGAAAGCGGCGCAGACGGAACTAGCGAAGGCTCTGGGCGTCAACACCAAGGGAATGTCCCAGGCGGACTTCATCGCCTTGGCAGGTGGAAAAGCGACGGCACGGTCAGAGGCTATCGAAGGACGCTATCATGGAACAGGGGCAACAGGAATCGCTTCAAGGTTGGCAACGGGGACAGAGGGGGGTCTGGCGACCCTCGGTGAGGCGATGGCAGAACTCGCACCTGTGCTTGCCGCTGTTGAGGGTGCCATTATGCTGCTCGTTGAGGCATTTGATGGTTACGTCGCACAGAACAAAGCAATGGAAGCAGGGTTAGGGAAGGGCGGACTGTTCACCACAGGTATGGGTGGGCGCGGTTTCACCGGAGCGCGAGCAGGTCTCACGCCTGACGACGCTTACACAAAACTGGGCTTGAGCTTTGACCGGAACCTCAAGATCGCGCAGGCAATCACCGAGTCGGGGTACGGGATACAAGACATCGTCAATGCTGGGCAGCAGGAGGAACTGACCGGGAACAAGGTCGTGGGTCCAGCAGGGCAAGGCTTCATGGCGGGGGGTTCGGGTATGATCCAACGCGCTGTAGTTGGAGCGGGACGCATTGCCGGAATGACGGACGCGGAAGGCGTGACGCGCTTGATAAAGCTGATGGAGGAGTATCACGAGACCCTCCAAGGAGGAGAAAATTTCTTCATCCAAGTCGGTAAAGGTGCCAAGGCAGCCGGGCTGTCCACCACCAAGTACATCTCTATCATTGACGACGTCTTGGGGCAGTTTGACGACATGAACAGGTCTCTTGACAGCGTGGTCGCCGTCATGGGAGCACTCAGCAAGACGGGACGCATGGCGGGTGAGGACTTGCAGAAGTATTTCAAGTTCCTAACAGGCGGCATGGGGGCGCAGGAGACAGCGGGTAGTCCTGAGCAAATCTTCCTGCTGAAAAATATGTCTCGGAGCGATAGGGGAGACA
>Ga0075030_100002133_pt1 | contig 17967 bp, 18 predicted proteins | sample LitLauG_LLR_2012_FD_71393 | JGI IMG/M metagenome (GOLD analysis project Ga0075030, IMG submission 71393) | Freshwater sediment microbial communities from Pennsylvania, USA - Little Laurel Run_MetaG_LLR_2012 | ecosystem: Environmental > Aquatic > Freshwater > Creek > Sediment | place: USA... | reverse complement strand
GATCGGCGTCCGCTCAAGTCGCGCTCGTATCGTTGGGTGCGGCGACTGTTCCCGGCGCTCGTGCGGGCAAAAGTGCCGCCGAATGCCATTTCGTCGTTCGGCGTCGGGCTCGCCGCCGTCGCATTTGCAGCACTGGGGGCGGTCGCGCACGGATGGCTGTGGACATGGCTCGGTCTGTTCATTGCCGCGCTCTGCGTGCAAGGGCGGCTGATGTGCAATTTGCTCGACGGCCTCGTCGCGGTGGAAGGCGGGCGAAAATCGAAAGGTGGCGATCTTTTCAACGAGATTCCGGATCGCATTGAGGACAGCCTGTTCCTCGCAGGTGCGGGGCTGGCCTGCGGGCATGTCGCGCTCGGCCTCGTCGCAGCGCTGCTCGCCGTGTTCACTGCCTACGTGCGCGCGTTCGGCGCATCCCTCGGGCAAGGCCAGGATTTCTGCGGGCCGCTGGCAAAACCGCAACGGATGTTTTTTCTCACGGTGGGTCTGCTCGCCGCCGCCGCAGGATCTCTCTGCAACTTCACAGGCAACATCCTCGCGTGGGGCCTCGCCTTCATCGTGCTCGGTACAGCGGCAACGGCGGCCCGTCGGATCGTGCGGATCTACCGGCGCGCGCCATGACTGCTTCGCTGCTCGCGTGGTTCACCTGTTTTCTCACCGGCGTGCGGGCGCGCTGGCAGGGTTGCGCGCCGATCGCCGGGCAACGCGTCTATTTTGCCAACCACACCAGCAACCTCGATTTCGTCCTCCTCTGGGCGTCGCTGCCTGCGGAACTGCGCCGCACGACGCGGCCCGTGGGTGCGCGCGACTATTGGGAAGATGGCGGTGTGCGCGAATGGCTCGCCAGTCGCGTCTTTCGCGCAGTTCTCATCGAGCGGCGCACCGTCACACGCGAAAATAATCCGCTCGTGCCGATGCTGGACGCACTGGCCGGCGGCGAGTCGCTGATTCTCTTCCCCGAAGGCACACGGAATCCCGACGGCGAAGTGAATCCGTTCAAGCCCGGCCTTTTTCACATCGCCAGGGCGCGGCCCGAAGTCGCGCTCGTGCCCGTCTTCATCGAAAACCTGAACCGCGTGCTGCCCAAAGGCGAATTCCTGCCCGTGCCGATGCTCTGCTCGGTCAGCTTTGGCAAACCGCTCCGGCTCGCGGAAGGCGAGGCCAAACTGCAATTCCTCACCCGTGTCAGGGAAGCCCTGATGGCGCTCCGCCCTCAATGAATCTCGACTGGCAGACTCTTTGGCTCTTCGGTGGCATGCTCGGCCTGCTCACTGTGGCCAGCATCATCGGCGCAGTGCTGAAAGTGCGCGTGCACACCGAGGACGGACAGCGTGTGGTGGACAATCTCAACGCGCGCACGCGCGCATGGTGGGTGATGTGCGCGGTCTTCGGTGGCGCGCTCGCGCTGGGGCGCAAGGCCCCGGTGATCATGTTCGCGTTCACTTCGTTTCTTGCGCTGCGTGAATTCATCACCCTCACGCCCACCCGGCGCGCGGATCATCGCGCACTCTTCTGGGCGTTCTTCATCATCCTGCCGCTGCACTACTGGACGCTTGGCATCCGCTGGTACGGGCTCTTCGTGATCCTCATCCCGGTCTATGCGTTTCTTTTCATCCCCATGCGCAATGCGCTCGCGGGCGACACCGAGCATTTTCTCGAACGCACCGCGAAGACACAGTGGGGGCTGATGGTGTGCGTGTATTGTGTGAGCCACGCCCCCGCATTGCTTATCCTGAATGTAAAGGGGATGCCGAATGGAAATGCGCGGCTGCTCTTCTTCCTTGTGTGTATCACCCAGCTCTCCGATGTGCTGCAATACGTGTGGGGCAAGCTCTGCGGCAAACATCCGGTCGCGCCACGGCTAAGTCCGAACAAGACCATCGGGGGCCTCGTCGGCGGCGGGCTCTCAGCCATCGCCGTCGGCGCGGCGCTATGGTGGAGCACGCCGTTCACGCCATTGCAGGCCGCAGGCATGTCGGCGGTGATTGTCGTGATGGGCTTCTTCGGCGGACTTGTGATGAGCGCGATCAAGCGCGACCGCGGCGTGAAGGACTACGGTGAACTCATCCCCGGCCACGGCGGCGTGCTGGACCGAATTGATTCGCTCTGTTTCGCCGCACCCGTGTTCTTCCACCTTGTACGCTGGATCTGGACGTAAAAAACGCTCGCCAAAAACCGGGGCCGCAGAATCCCATGCGGCGTGCTTCGCGTCTCCCCTGACATCATTCCTCCGCTCGATTCCGATGTCGCGCACGCCGCGCTGTGGCTGCGCGCCTACCGCGCGCTCGGCCCCGCGCAGCAGCTCGCCATCGCGCTCGCAAGGCCCGATGGCACAGTGTCGCGTTTCAATTTCAAGACTCTGCCGCACTCCGGCGCAAACGCCGCGCTGAATCTCCGCCACATCGGGCAGCTCGTGAAATTCCTGCTGTGGTCGCGTGGAGCGGCGCGCGTCATCATCGGCGGCGAACCGGCACTCGCGGCGGAATTGCGCACGATCTACTCGATGGACGGCGCGCGGAAATTCGACGCAGAGTTTTTCACGAAAATATACGGCTCACTCGAAATCGAAAGCCGCTCATTCGACGACACACCCGCGGCGCGCGAGACGGCAATCCCACTCGGGCGGCATCTCGATGGCTGCCGCATCGGTTTCGATCTCGGCGGCTCGGATCGCAAGTGCGCCGCGGTGATGGACGGCAAGGTCGTCTTTTCCGAGGAGATTGCGTGGGATCCGTATTTCCAGAGCGACCCACAGTATCACTATGACGGCATCAATGACACGCTAAAGCGGGCTGCATTGCATCTACCGCGCGTGGATGCCATCGGCGGCAGTGCGGCGGGTGTGTATGTCAGCAACGAAGTGCGTGCGGCGTCGCTTTTCCGCGGCGTGCCGCAGGATGCTTTCGAGAATCGCATCCGCCGGATTTTCTTCGACCTTCAGCGCGAGTGGGGCGGTATTCCGTTCGAGGTTGCGAACGACGGCGAAGTGACGGCGCTCGCAGCTTCGATGAGCTTCGGCGAGAATCGCGTGCTAGGCATCAGCATGGGCACGAGCGTCGCCGCGGGCTACGTGACTGACAGCGGCGCAATCACGCCATGGCTGAACGAACTCGCGTTCGCACCGATTGACTACCGTGACAACGCGCCCACCGACGAGTGGAGCGGCGACCGCGGCTGCGCAGTGCAATATTTCTGCCAGCAGGGCGTCGCGCGGCTCGTGCCGCTCGCGGGCCTCACATTTCCGAAAGGGATAAAGTTCGCCGAGCAACTCGTCGAGGTGCAGAAGCTCATGGCCGCAGGCGATGAGCGCGCGCGGCGCATTTACGAAACCATCGGCATCTGCTTCGGCTACGCCATCACGCTCTACGCGGAATTTTACGACATCGGCACGCTGCTCATCCTCGGCCGCGTGACGAGCGGCGAAGGCGGCTCGGTCATTTTGGAAAAAGCGGGCGAAGTGCTGCGTGCGGAATTCCCAGCGCTCGCCGAACGCATCAAGCTCCGCATGCCCGATGAAAAGGATAAGCGTCACGGCCAGGCCGTCGCCGCAGCGAGCTTGCCCGCACTGCACAAATAACCGACGAACACCGTCATGAAGTTCCATCTTCCCTCTGCGGATCTCTTCATCCCCGACGGTCTGCCCACCGCCGATGCTCTCTCGCGCATCACGCATCTCGGCATCGGCGCGCATCAGGACGACCTCGAGTTCATGGCATTCCACGGAATCCTCCAATGCTTCCACAGCGACACGGAATGGTTTGGCGGCGTGACCTGCACGAATGGCGGCGGCAGCGCGCGCACCGGGCCTTATGCGGATTTCACCGACGAGGAAATGATGGCAGTGCGACGCGAAGAACAGCGGCAGGCGGCAATTGTCGGACGCTTCGGTGCGATGGTGCAACTCGATTACCCGAGCGGAATCGCGAAAGACGCCGCGGACCCGCGGCTGCGCGAAGACCTGCGTGCAATCCTCGCTGCCGCACAACCGCGCATCGTTTACACGCACAACCCTGCGGACAAACACGACACGCACATCGCCATCGTCGTGCCGGTGATTCAGGCCATCCGCGATCTTCCGCGCGACAAGCGCCCGCATGCCGTCCACGGCTGTGAGGTTTGGCGCGACCTCGACTGGCTCGGTGATGCGGAAAAAATCGTCCACGACATAAGCGGGAATGACAGCCTCGCCGCCGCGCTCAACGGAATCTTCGACAGCCAGATCGCCGGCGGCAAACGCTACGATCTCGCCGTGATGGGCCGCCGCCGGGCAAACGCCACCTTTTTTCAAAGCCACGGTGTGGACAGCAGCGACGCACTCGCTTTTGCTATAAACCTTACGCCACTCGCACACGACGACTCGCTCGACATCGTCGAGCATGTGACCGGAGCGATTGATCGTTTTCGCGCGGATGTCGTTGCAAAACTCCGCAGCCGGCTCGGCAAGTAGCCGCGATCTCACCAGCCTTCACGAACATGGAAATCATCATCCAACCCACGCCCGAAGCCGGCAGCATCATCGCCGCGCAGATCATCGCGAAGTTCGTGCGGACAAAACCGGACTGCGTACTCGGCCTGGCGACGGGCAGCACGCCGCTCGCGACCTACCGTGAACTCGCGCGCATGCACCGCGAGGAAGGGCTCGATTTTTCAAAGGTCACCACCTTCAACCTCGACGAATACGTGGGCCTGCCGCCGGAGCATTCGCAGAGCTACCATGCGTTCATGGACGAGCATTTTTTCCGTCATGTGAATGTGCCACGCGCACATATCCACATCCCGGATGGCATGGCGTGCGACGTTCCCGCCGAGTGCGCGCGCTACGAAGCGGCGATCATCGCGGCAGGCGGGATCGATCTGCAATTGCTCGGCATCGGCACCGACGGCCACATCGGTTTCAATGAGCCATCGTCATCGCTTGCGTCGCGCACGCGCATCAAGACGCTCACGCAACGCACGCGTGCGGACAACGCGCGATTCTTCGGCGGCGATCTCGCGCAGGTGCCGTTTCACTGCATCACGATGGGCGTCGGAACGATCATGGCTTCGCGCGAGGTGCTCATGCTGGCCTTCGGCAAAAACAAGGCCACCGCAGTTGCGGCAGCGGCTGAAGGTCCAATCACCGCGATGAACCCGGCGAGCGCGCTACAGATGCACCCGGTCGTGAAGTGCATCGTGGATGAGCCTGCGGCGGAAAAGCTAACGCGGCGAGAATACTACCGCTGGGTGTATCAGAACAAGCCAATCTGGCAGCAGATCAGCGGTTAGCGCCGGGAGACTCCGCAGACTTCGGAGCGACAGGAACAACGGGCGGCGTCCAAGGCTCATTCGGAAATGCGATGGACTTTGATTTTCCGATGAGTCGGAATCCTTCCGAAACGCGCACCTCGACTGCGTGCGAGCGGCCATCGCGCAGCCACGCCGGCAGATCAGCATGGAAGGCAATTGCACCGTCGCCGTAGCCGCGCTCGCGCAGGTCGGGACGCGACAGCAGGCACTTGGCACGCGCGACCCATGCGTGGTCAGCGTACACGTCCACGGTGACGGGCGTGCCGGCCTTGTCTTTTTGCCACACGTAGCCGGAGACGCCGCGGTAGTCGGCCTCCTCGACCATTGCCTCGTAGGGCGGCGGTGGCGGTGGAGTGAGGCGTCCGCTGAAAAGCAGCATGCCGAGCGCGATAACGTGAAAGGTGATCGTGATGTTCAGCACGCGCCACCATGGGCCGTCGCCCCACACTTTCGCCTGCCTGTTCCAGCGCGCGAACACGTCGTAGCCGCATAGCAGCAAGGCGTGATACATGCCGTAGGCAATGTAGTGGAACGTGAGACCGTGCCAGATTCCCATGAGGCCGAACGTGAGGAAGAGTCCGAGGTAGCTCGCCGTGTGTTTGCCCTTGAACCACTTCGCTTTCGCCGCCGCGAGCTGGAAGCGCATGTGGATGTGATCGCGGAACCAAAACGAAAGGCTGATGTGCCAGCGCGTCCAGAAATCGCGGATGTTGCGCGCGAGGAATGGGAGCGAAAAATTTTCGGGCGACTTGATTCCCATGAGCCGCGACACGCCGACGGCAAACGCGGTGTAGCCCGCGAAGTCGAAGAACAGGTAAAATGTATAGACATACATGTAGCCCGCGTAGGCCCAGAAGCCCGCGATCTTCAGCAGCGGGACGCGCAGGTGCGTATCAATCTGCGCGGCGATGATGAACTTGTAGAGGAACCCGCGCATTACACGCTGGATGGCGAAGTCGAGATCATCGAGGAACTCGGTGCGCGTGCGGGCCTTTACCCAGTCCTGGCCGAAGCGCCGGTAGCGATCGATCGGGCCGGACGAAACGGTCGGGAAGAAAAACAGGAACGCAAAGAGCTGGCCGGGCGAGAGCGCCTTCACCACACCGTCGCGGATGGAGAAAATCACGTCGAGGGCGCGGAAGGTGACATAGCTTATGCCGAGGTAGCCGAAGACGCTCTCGTGTGAAACAAACGGCAGGAGCCTGTTCGCCGTGAGCGGCAGGAGCGTAAGCACCATCGCTACGTAGAAATTACGATTTGATTTCCAGCGCAGGAACGCGAATGGCACCCATATCTGCCATGCCACGCAAAGCAGAAAAAGATACAGTGGCGAAAACTCCGTGCCGGTCGCCGTGGAACTCCACAGGCGGGTCAGCACAGCGCCACCGGCTTCCGGCAGGTGCGCACCCGCGATGCGCAGCACGGTGTTGTCGTGGTGCGCAAAGACAAACCCGAGGATCGGCAGAGTGAGGATGAAGCACCAGCGCGCGCTTGCGTTTCCAAACGCGGCCACCAAGAGCAGAAAGAGTGAGAATGGCCAACCCGCCCCCAACTGCTGGAAAAACTGGGTTGTGGCCCCCTCGTCTTTGATCGGGAACACCAGGGCGGTGACCACGGTGGCGACAAATGGGACGACCAGCACGACCCCCGCCATGGCTGCGATGCGGGACAGGCGGGTCTGCGCGATGCCAAGCGCGAGGATCGGAAGCACTGCGTAGAGCAGCAGCAGCCCGAAGAACGTCCAGTTGGCGAATGGCGTCATCGGAAAATCACCGCGGCAGCTACAGCATTTCCGCCAATTTTTTCCGGTCCGCCTTGCCGTTGTTGTTCATCGGAAAGCTGTCGAGGAAATGGAATTTCCGCGGCACCATGTAGGCTGGCAGCCGCACGCCAAGCTGTGTTTTCAATTTCGCCGACTGCTCGAAATCCGTGCCCTGCTTCGGTCCGCTCAGCACCACAAATGCGGCGAGTGAGTCAATCACCTCGCCCTTTCGCACCGGCAGCACCACTGCGTCGGTGATCTCGGGCAGCGCCCGGAGATTTGCCTCCAAATCGCCGAGTTCGATGCGGTAGCCATGGAGCTTGATCTGGCTGTCCATGCGGCCTTCGCAGAAGAGCATGCCGTGGCGGTCGCGTCCCCAGTCGCCGGTACGATAGGCGCGCGTGCCGTCGAGCGGGTAAAAAGCCTTCGCCGTGAGGTCGTCGCGTTTCAGGTAGCCGGGACTCACGTTTGGCCCGGCAATCACGATCTCGCCGCGCTCGCCGCCAGGCACTGCCTTGCCGTCCTCGCCGCGGATGATGACACGCGTGCCCGGCATGACATATCCAATGGGCAGCGGATTGCACTGCGCGATGATCTCGCGCGTGATGCCTATCTTTGTCATCGCGACCGTCGCCTCCGTCGGACCGTATGTGTTCCAGACAGGAACGTTCGGGAATCGTTCGAGCAGTTGCGATGCGGTCTCCGGTGCGAGCGTCTCGCCGCAGAAGTAGAACGCACGCACATGCGGCATCATCATCGAGTTGAAGCTCTTTTCAATCATGCACATCTGCGCAAACGAAGGCGTGGTCATCCACAGCGTCGCGCCGCTTTCGCGCAGCGCGATGAAAAGCGCGCGCAGGTTGCTGATATGATCCTTGGTGAGGCTGAAGATCGTGTTGCCCGAGCTGAGCGCGAGGTAGATGTCGTGGACTGAGAGATCGAAAGTGAACGGCGCATGGTTCAGAAAAATTTCGCCGCACTCACGGAAGCCGCCGTCGCCATGCATCCACGCGAGGTAGTGGTTCAGGTTGCCGAGCGTGATCACCACGCCCTTCGGTTCACCGGTGCTCCCGCTCGTGAAGAGAATGTAGAAAGGGTCGGACGTTTCGAGCGGCTTGCGCTTGTAGTCCACTGCGCCCGCCGCTGCAACAATCTCGGCGACCTTCGCGGGCGTGAGCACCACTTCGGCTCCGGCGATTTCGACCACGCGCTCCATGCGCTGCTGCGGCGTCATATAATCAATCGGCACGTACGGCCGGCCGGATTTCACCGCGGCAAGAAAGCTCACGAGCATCTCGGGTTCCTTGTGCCCATGGACCGCGATCGGTGTGCGCTTATCACCGAGTTGCGCATCGAGCCACGCGGCAAGCGCGTTGCTCTTTGCCAGCAACTCGCCGTGCGTCATTCGCCGCTCGCCACTCACATGCGCGAGACGGTCGGGTGCGGTGTGTCCGTATTTTTCAATCCTGTCGAGAAGGTGCATGGCTAGAATTCGGCGTAAACAAACTCGGGGGTTTCAAAATTCCCACGCCCGTACATCGCCACGAGCACAGCGATGATCACGAGGTAATACAGCGCCAGCAGCACGGACCGTGCGCGCGGATGTGCACCGAGCCAGATCTGTGCAAACGGAATCACGCTGCGAGCCGCTTTTGCACGTCGGCCACCATCTTCGCGGGCGTCGCCCACGCGTCGCGGTCGAATTCAGCCGGGGAAATTTCCACACCGATTTCCGTCTGGAGCGCGACGATGAGTTCCACCGTCTTCATCGAGTCAAGTATCTGCAGATCGTAAAGCGCGAGGTCGGGATTGCTGCGCACCTCGTCCGTGTCGGCGATGCGCGCGAGGACTTCGAGGACTTGTTCGTTGGTCGCTGAGGCCATGGGTATGTCAGGGAATCGCGGGACGCTTGTCCGCTAGTTTCGGGTCTTCTGTGGCTGGTGGTAAAAATCGTCAAGAACCTTGTTGAACAGCATCCAGCCTCGCTCACCGGGATGATCCAGATTATCGGCGAAAAACGTCGGGTCGTTTTCGTACTTGCTGAAGTACACGAGCTGCATCCCGTACTTGACGGCGAGCGCCTTCAATTGCATTCCGTACGCCTTGCGAGCCTCGGAGGAAACGCCGGTCCTCTCCAGATCCGGCCCGTGCAGGGGCATCGAGAGCAACAGCGCATCGGCGCGCATTTCCCTCAGCGTTCGGAGCAGCAGATCAAAGTCATCCCACTCGTCGGCCTCCTTGAGCGTCTTTAGAAACTCCGCGTCACGTGATCCTTTCGGGCGCTTCGTGAGCCGAGGAGCAATGGGCGGGCGCGTGGCCTTCACCTTCACGCTCGTCCTGCGCAGAATCTCCTTCCAGTTCAGCCCGGCAATGCGGCGCGGCTTCGGATTTTTCTCCTCGAGATTTTCCGCTATGTGCAGACCGGCCTCAATGTGATCCTGCGCGCGACCCACCTCATTTGCCATTTTCCCGAGCGGCCAGATCGCGGCGTAGAGCGCACGGTCGAGCATCGTGTCGCCGGCCAGCCGTCGCAGTCCAAACTCCAACGTCCAGTTTCCCTCGACTGTCTCGGGGTATTCAATCATGCGCCTCGCAGCATCTCGCTTCAGCCCGGCACTGAGGTGCGTGCTGAACGCAAACTCCATCGCCTGCAGCGCGCTGAAATTTCCCTCGTAGTAATCCCGATTCACTTTCTCCGAGAAAAAGTAGCTCGGCGAAATCGAGAACGCGACCTTGCGGTGCTCAATGTAACGGCCAAGCGACGCGATTTTCTGCATGATCGCGAGTGAAGTCGTGCCCGGTTTGCCTACGGGAAACACCCGGAAACCCGTCGGGTATTCCTCGAAAAACTCGCTCGCCTTGCCATGCACGGGCGAAACCAGTTCCGAGCTGCCATAGAGCACCAGCAGATCCGGCTGTGTAAACGCGGTCTTTTGCAAAGCCACACCTTGCAGCTTCAGATCGCCAAACTCATCCGCAAACTCGTGAATGTAACGCTCCTCCGCCTTTGCGCACAGCAGCAACGTTACAAGCGCACAAATCGTGGCGAATCCGGCGGCGATGCCGAAGGCCTGAAGATGATGGCGCGTGGAGGGAGCAATCACGGAGGGGAAATGGAATGACGCAATTAGAGTAAACGATGCACGGCAGAGTCAACCCTTAGCGTGCGGAACACCGCGGTGATCCACCGCCGCCCGCCTTGCCCTGCATGCCACAACAGTGATACCATGCACCGCATCCGACTCCACGTGCGCATCCTGATCGCTCCTGACAAATTCAAAGGCTCGCTCTCCGCTCCGCAGGCGTCCCAGGCTATCTCGCGCGGACTTCAGACCGTGTGGCCCGACGCGCAAATCGATCTCGCACCCATCGCGGATGGCGGCGAGGGCTTTGCCGAATCGCTCGCGGTTGCGCTCGGGGCAGAGTGGGTGACAGCAGCGAGTCAGGATGCAATTGGCCGTCCCATCAAGGCGCGCTACGCATGGCTGCCAGGCGAGCACCTTGCGATTTTGGAAATGAGCGAAGCCAGCGGGCTGCACCGGATCGCGCAGGACGAACGCGATCCGCTCCGTGCGGATACATTCGGAACCGGTGTCCTCATCGAGGACGCTGTCGCCCGCGGTGCGCGGCGAATCCTCGTTGGCCTCGGCGGAAGTGCGACGACGGATGGTGGCACGGGTGCGGCGCGAGCGCTGGGATTTCGTTTCCTCGATAAAAATGGCCGCGAGTTTCCTGCAGTTCCCGGCACACTGCTCTCACTCGCGCGCATCGAACGTCCGTCGAATTTGCGTCTGCCGGAAATTTTCGCAGCGTGCGATGTGCAAAATCCCCTGCTCGGCGAACGTGGCGCATCCCGTATCTATGGACCGCAAAAAGGTGCGGATGCGGAATCGGTGAAATTTCTCGACAGCGCGCTGTCGCGGCTCGCGGAGATATGCGTGGCAAGCCTCGGCTGCGATCATCGCAATGTCCCCGGAGCCGGCGCCGCGGGCGGGCTTGGCTTTGGATTACTCACCTTTTGCGGCGCAACGATCCGCCCCGGCTTTGACATGATCGCGGAGACGCTGCATCTCGAAAAGCGAATCGCCGCAGCGGATCTTGTAATCACCGGCGAAGGGCGCATTGATGATCAGACTCTCGACGGCAAGGGTCCGTCTGGTGTCGCCTTACTGGCCCGGAATGCAGGCAAGAGCGTGATAGCTTTCGGCGGCTCCGTGACGACCGCAGCGGAAGGCACCGGAATGTTCGACGCGGTCATACCGATCGCGGATCGCCCGATCACGCTTGAAGAAGCCATGCGTGAGGCAGCTTCCCTGCTCGAACGTGCGAGCCGACGCGCAGCGCAACTTATGTGCATCCGGAAATAGCAACTCGCTCCAAAACGCAGGCCGCCTCACACAAAAGCAAGACGGGCTTCCCGCAAAAGGAAAGCCCGTCTGGTAAGAACAGGGGAATGTTGAAGGCAGTTGGACGGTTATTTGTCTTTCTTGGCGTCTGAGGCAGCCGGTGTGTCGGCGATGTTGATGCCATAGCCGACGATGATCTTCTTCGCGTCCTCGTCACCCTTGTCCATGAGTTCCTTCACGTCTTTCATCATTTCAGTGAAGGTTTTCTGAAGCGCCTCAGACTGCGCAACGAGCGGCTTGCGCTCCTCGATGGCCTTGGCGAGCTTCTCCTTGTTGTCCTTGAGGGCGGTGATTTGCTTGTCCGCGTTGGTGCTCTGCCATTTCATCGTGTCCGTTGCGGTTCCCACGCCTTTGATTTGGCTGAAGAAGAGAACCGCAAGTGCCAGTGCCACAAGGGCGATTGGAACGTGGACGCTGATGAAGGGATTTTTGGGTTCTTGGTTATCCATGACTGTTGTAAGTTGGGGGTGTGATTACGGACGGAGTGCGGGAGCGGGAGATGGAGCAGTGGCAGGGGCCGGGCTGGCTCCGGCCTGCTGGGCCTTAATCTTATCAATTTGCTTGTCCATTTCTTTCAGTTGCTCAGCATTCGGGATGAAATCCTTGAACTTGTATTTGATCAGGATTTCCTTCAGCTTCTCATTCTTTTTCGCAGCAAAATATCCCATATCACGCAGGATTGGCGGGCCGAGTTTCTGGGCGACCGTCGCTCCGGTGTTGATGATTTCGGACATGCGGTTGAAGTCCTGATTTTGCAGCGTCACTGCTTGCGTGAGTTCTTGAATTTCCGACTGCTTTTTGCGGAGTTCATCTTGCAAGGCGTTATTCGTCTGTGCCGCGCCAAAACTGACGATACTAAGAATGACAGCCACGAGCGCCAGAATGGATGAGAGGAGAAATGGTGCGATTTTCATTTTTTCAATTAAGGGGCGGGACTTCTTCTGCAAGACGCGCAATCCGTCAAGAGGGAAGCAAAGTTTTTTTCTGCGCAGCCTCCACCCGAAGGCTCACCGGATCTTTTTTCCAGACTTCGAGAGCCGCGGAGTCTGGATCAGATTTCCATTCGCGTCGTAGGTATCCACATTCACGACGATGGCGTTGCCATTGCGCGTGCCGTAGGTGTAGTTTTTGGTGCCGAGGAGATTGCCTTTCGCGTCGTAGATGACCTCCTGGATGACGCGGTCTTCGCCATCCAGCTTGTAGGTGCTCTTTTGGTAGATGACGCCTTTCGCGTTGTATAATATCGCGGACAACGGTTGGAGCCGTTCATCCAGCTTATAGACGATCTTGTGTGTCACTTTCCGCATCGAGTCATAGAAAGTCTCCGTGGATTGGCGCTTCGACGGATCCATTTCGCGGGAGCTGCCCGAACCGTCTGGATACTCGCGATTCGTGATCCGGATCGGTGGCACGGCGGATGCGAGGGCTGTCAGCGCGAGAAAAACAGCGAGCTTTTTCATGGTTTGCATGCCGCGTTTAATCCGCTGAAACAAGCTGCACGACATCCGTCGCCACGTTCCCATCCGCAGGTCCGTCACCGACGATCACGACTGCGGGCTGGCCCGGTGCGAAGCGAAACTTGCCGAGGCTGACGAAGCCCTTTTCCAGCGGCGCCGCGATACGCTCATTTACGGCGACAGTCTTGCGGCCCTCTGCGGATTCGATGGTCACAGGCGCGTTTGACGCGCGGTTTTCGTGCGGGCTGTAGCTGAGCCGAACTTCGTATGTGCCCGGCTTTTCAATCACGAACTCGTAGCGCGCCGTACCGGTTTCGCTCGCGGCACGGTAGCGGTAGCCATCGCCGTAGTAGCCCGGCAGACCGTGGCCCTCGGCCCATTTGCCAGTGAGCTTTGCCTGGCTGTCGTCGAGCACGAGGCCCGGCAGCGACTTCACCTGGATGCCCGCAGGCGCGTCGTGCTTGTCCGTCGGAGGCGGCAACGGCTCGTAATCCGTCGGGAGTGCGGGCGTGTCGTTCACCGTCGCGCGGCGGGCGGCACCGGGGAGTTGCAGCAGTTCCTGCAGCTCGGGAAAATAACGCTCGTAGATGTCGCGCGGCATCACGTCGCGCTTCACGCAGAGGCTGGCGGCCTTGCCGACGACTTCGCCGATCATGCCGCCGGTCTTCATCACGCGCACGGTGCCGAGCGCCTCATGCGTCACGCTCACATCGCGGCCCGCCATGAAAAGGTTTTCGATGTTGCGCGAATAGAAGCAGCGGTAGGGCACCGGGTAGCCGTGCTTTTTGTCCACGCTTTTGTCGAAGACTGCCTTCGAGATGAACGGATCCTCCTTCACATCGCCCTTCGCGAACTGCTCCTTCGGATAATGCAGGTCAATGTCCCACGTCGTCGGCACCGTGCCGTCGGGGAATTCCTTTTTCTCCGCGATGTCCTCGCGCGTAAGCACGACGTCGCCGAGCAACTGCCGGCTCTCGCGCGGCCCGCCAATGTAAGCGACCCATTCGAGCTTCGCGTTCGCGTGCTCGGTCTTTCCGCCGCGGTTCTTCATCGCGTTGAACGCGCCGTAGATCGCGCGGAAATTCCAGTCGCGCATGTCCTCCAGCCCGAGGATCGGATGCTTGTTGAAACCGCTCTCCCAAAACCACGGCGCATGGAAACGCTGCGGGTACGGGAAGTCGTCCATATCCAGCGGCAGCGCCCACGGCACTTCGGGAAATGCGGACGGCTGGCCTGCATCCCTCCAGCGCCACATGTTCGACATACCGAGGTGCTCGGTCTCGCGAATGGTGAGATCCGCGCCTGCAAGCGCGCCGATAGTCGCGTGCCCCGTCGCATCGCAGAAAAGCCGGCCGGCAAAACGGCGCTTCATGCCCGAACGCACGTCGAGCGACACGACTGCACCGACGTGCTGCTTTTCCTTCATCTCCACGGCGACCACATGGTTGTTGAAAAAGAGCGCGATGTTTTTTTCCGCGCGCACGAGCTGCTCCTTCTTATCGTCGCCAAATTCCTCGTACGTCCCCGGCGACTGCTTCGCCACGTCCTGAAATTCCTCCACAATTTCGCCAAGGTTTGGATACTTTCCGCGCCGGGTGCCGCCCATCGCCCACACTCGCACCTCACTGGATCCATTGCCGCCGAGCACCGCGCGATCCTGCACCAGCGCGACCTTGCAGCCCATTCGCGCCGCGGAAATCGCCGCCGCCGTGCCGCCATAGCCACCGCCGACCACGACGAAATCAAACGTGCCCGCCTCCTCAGGTTTTTCCGGCAGGCCCAGCGCTTCCCGCCGCCAGCGGTCATTCGGATCGTTTGAATTCGGCGGGGTGAACGCCGTGTCCTGTGTGAAGAAAATCGCGTCGCATCGTCCCTCAAATCCGGTGAGATCGTGCAGCGTGATCGGTGTCTCCGCCTTTGTGATCGCGACGGTCCCGCCGTCCCGCCAGGACCACACCTTGCCCTTCGTGCCGAACGTCTCCGCGAGCGGCTTGCCGTCCACGATCACCTGGAATTTTCCCGGTGCGCCCGGCGCATTCCAACGCGCCACCCAATCCAGCGTCCGCACCCATACGCGGTATTTTCCGACGACGGGAAATTTCACCACTGTCGCCGCGTCCTTCACCGGCTCACCCATGCCGTGCGCGAGGAGATACGGCGAACCCATGCTCTCGATGAACTGCGTGTCGAGCGACCAGCCGCCGTGATCCTTGAACGACTCGGCTTCGATGAAAACTTGGTCCGAGGCAAATGCGACGCCGGAGATTGCGATGAAAGGGAGCAGGATTTTTTCCATGGGAGAATGAGTGGGCAAAAATGGCTAGCGCGTTGCGAACGCGACACAAGCGCCGCGTGAACCTACTTCGCGGCGGGCTTCGTCTCGACCGGCTTGCCCGCGGCCTTCCATCCGTTGAAGCCAGACTTGAGATGGAAGATTTGAGCAAACTTCTGCATCGCGGAGATTTTCGCGACGGCCTTGGAACTGCGGTTGCCTGCCGCGCAATGGACTATCAGCGGCCTGTCCGCCGGCAGCGCCGCGATCTGCTTTTCAAAATCGTCGCCGAGGAAATCCACGTTCCTCGCGCCGGGGATGTGGCCCTCGGCAAACTCATCCGGTGTCCGCACATCAATCATAAGCGCGGGCGCGGGCTTGCTTTTCATCAGCAGCGCGGCCTCGTCCGGCGTCACATCCTTCATCGTTGGCGCCTTCAGCCCGGCAGGTTGCTTCGGATCTTCGGAAAAAACATGACCGGCGAAGGCGAGGCACATGGCAAACAGGATTGCGGGGATGATTTTCATGACACGAAGCAAAGCGAATCCGGCGGTGATGGCAACTTCTCACGATCACCAGCGACATGAAAATGCCGAAAGCAACGAGTTTGCACTGGCAAGCAGGCGGCGGGATGGTCTTAAAGCAAACGTCACAAATGGTCCTCGAAATCGTCAAATATGGAAACCCGGTTCTCCGCGCCAAAGGCCTCGAGGTCGGCGACGGCGACGAACGCGCGCGCAAGCTCGCGGAAGACATGATCGAAACCATGAAGGCCGCAAACGGCGTGGGCCTGGCCGCACAGCAAGTCGGTGTGCCCATTCAACTCACTGTCATTGACGTGAGCGGCGTCGAGGATCGCCCGAGCGAAATGATCGTGGAAGGCAAGAGCGTGGGCATCAGCGACTTCATGCCGCTGATCCTCATCAATCCCGTCATCGAGCTCGGCAAGGAAACCGAGGAAGGCGTCGAGGGCTGCCTCAGTTTTCCCGAACTCAACGGTGACATCGTCCGTGCCACGTCGGTCAAAGTGAAGGCGAAGAAGCTCGATGGTTCGCCCATCGAATTCGAGGCGCGCGGCCTTCTCTCCCGCGCCGTGCAGCACGAGGTGGATCACCTCAATGGCGTCCTGTTCATTGACCGCATGAATTCCGCCGTGCGCACCAGCCTCGCGGGCAAGCTCAAGCGGTTGCAGAAACAGTCACGCGCCTAGATTGCCGGTCAGTCCTCCCCGGCATCCGCAGGCTCGCGGCGCGAGTGGACCCACACGCTGTTCACGAGGCCGAAGCTGAACATCAGCATCAGCGCGAATGTGCCGCCGTAGCTGATCAGCGGCAGCGGCAGGCCGGTGATGGGCATTAGCGCGATGGTCATGCCGATGTTCTGGAACACGTGGAAAAAAATCTGCGAGGTGATCCCGCCGACGATGAGCACGCCGAACAGATCGGTCGCCCGCGCCGCCGTGAGCATGCAAGCGATGATGAGCACACCAAATGTCGCGATGAGCGCCACACCTCCAAGGAAGCCCCACTGCTCCCCGATGGTCGCAAAGATGTAGTCCGTGTGCGCCTCGGCCATCGGGATGAGGCCGAGTTCAAGCTGCGTGTCCGGCGCCTTGAAACCCTTGCCGCGGATGCCCGCCGAACCGATGGCAATGAGCGACTGGTTCACGCCGTAGCTCGTGCCGCGCGGGTCCACATCCGGATCGAGGAACGTCACCACGCGGTCGCGCTGGTACGGCTTGAGCGCAAAATTCATCACCAGCGGCAGGAGCGTGAGCCCGGCGAGCAGCACCACGGCCAGCCACCGCAGCGGCAGCCCGCACAGCCAGAGCATCGTGAGAATCACAGGCACCCACGCCACCGTCATGCCGAGGTCCGGCTGCTTGAGAATCAGCACCATCGCCGGGGCGGCGATGATCCCGCTGCAGACGATCCGGATCGCCGCATGCCAGCGCTGCGCGTAGCTGAGAAAAAGCGCGATCGTGAGAATGCCGCCCACAGCCGCGATTTGGCCGGGTTGAAAAACCCCGATCACCGGCAGCCGCAGCCAGCACTTCGCCTTGTTCACCTCGACGCCCATGCCCGTGTAAGTGAGCGCCACGAGAGCGACGCTCGCGAGATACATCGGCACCGCCAGCCATTTCACCCAGCGGTAATCGGTGAGCGTCACGACGAAAAAAATGACCAGCCCGATGCCCACCCATTTCGCCTGCTGCTGCCAGTAGCGCTCCGCCGGGTGCAAATACGACGCACCGTGGACGAAAAGAATCCCCGCCAGCGCAATCACTACGACCGCTGCGAAAAGCAGCCAGTTCATCCCGAGAAGTTTTCTCAGCAACGGAGTCATCGGAGGTGTTGGGAATTTTTGGTTGAGAGTTGAGAGGAAGAAAATGCGCCGCGGCTGCGGAACCTCTCAACACTCATCACACATCTCTCATCCTTTTTCCTCTCAACTCTCAACCCTCATCTCTCAACCAAAGGTCGGCACCGCCGCCAGCAGCTTCTTCGTATAGTCGTGCTGCGGGTTCTCGTAGATCTGCTCCGCCGACGCGCTCTCCACGATCTTGCCGTGATACATCACCAGCACGTAATCGCTGATGTGCTCCACCACCGCAAGATCATGCGCGATGAAAAGATACGTCAGCCCCAGCTCGTCCTGCAGATCCTGGAGCAGGTTCACGATTTGCGCCTGCACGCTCACATCCAGTGCGCTCACCGGCTCGTCGCACACGATGAAATCCGGCTTCACCGCCAGCGCCCGCGCGATGCCGATGCGCTGCCGCTGCCC
>Ga0075030_100002132_pt1 | contig 17969 bp, 5 predicted proteins | sample LitLauG_LLR_2012_FD_71393 | JGI IMG/M metagenome (GOLD analysis project Ga0075030, IMG submission 71393) | Freshwater sediment microbial communities from Pennsylvania, USA - Little Laurel Run_MetaG_LLR_2012 | ecosystem: Environmental > Aquatic > Freshwater > Creek > Sediment | place: USA... | reverse complement strand
CCGCGCCTTGAACGAGTTCTTCCGTGAAGCGGTAATGCGGCTGTATGCGAGCCTGCACATGATGCGCATCACACCAGTCGTTGAAGGTCTTGAAAACCGTGTCGAGGCCGAGGTCACTCAGGTATAGGCCGAGATCGTAGCGAACACGCGGTGTCGGCGCACCGATGTCACACCACAAGGCCGGCAGATACTTGGTGAAATCATAGCCGGTATGTTTTTCAAAACCGGCAATCGTATCATCGCTCCAAAGCAGCGAATTCGGAAACGGCATGATTTCAAAGCTGTCGCAGAAAAAAGAATCCACGGTGGTGCCGAAATTATCGCCTAACGCCTTGGCGAAAGTGCCGCCGAGATAGTCGCAATAGCGCTGCACCGCGCCCTTGCTCAAATGGTCAATCACCATCGGCACTGGCGTGAAACTCTGCGCCTGGTTTTCCTGCCCGGTAAATTTCAGCCAGAATGCCATCAGCCGCCACTGGCCCGCCGGCACATCCCACTCGATTTCCGAAGAACCGGTTTTAACCTGCGGCGTCAAAACCGTGAGCGAGTCCGGATCAAGTTGATTTGTGCCGGTTACGCGCCCAGCCACCACGGCCACCAGCTTGCCGGCTTCAGTCAAAGCTTTGATTGTCTCTCGCGGACTTTGAGCTTTGGTTTCGGCTTCGGGAAGCTTGCCGCTGAAATGCTGTCCGCCGGTAAGTTCCTGCGAACCCAGGCACAGTGCCTTGCTCTGGTCAGCCTTCGGCACCCACGCGCCGCCAAAACTCCAACCCGGACTAAACGTAATCGCCACGTCGAGATCCAGCCGCTTGCCCTCGGCGACGGCGTGTTTCAACAGGCCGATAAATTCCGGCGTCAGATACTCGACGTTACCTTTGGCATACATTTTCCAAGTGCTGCAAATCTCAACACCGCCCATCCCCTGCGCAGCCATCTGCTCCAATTGCCAAGTGATGTCGGTCTTGGTGAGCGCGTTGCCCGGCCACCACCAGCGAGTGTGAGGCTTGTAAGTGCGCGCCGGTTGCTTCCAGCCGATCTTGAGTGTTTGAATTGTATTGCCGTCAGATGCGCCGGCGACCGGCGATACGAGGATCAGCACGCCGAGGATAACTTGGTAAGGCCATTTTTGAATTTGGTTGATCATAATTATATTAGTGAAGTCTTGAGCTCATCTTTTGCCTTTTTACTTGATTAAGGTCCCAGCAGCACGCGATAGAACTGCTGGCTGGCATTGGTCGTCGTGTCGGTGAAGGTGAACGGCGGCGTGACGGCGGGGTTGATCTGCGCCTGCGACCAGTTTAGCAAATCGGTCGAGGTCATAAAAATGTAATCCGGCCCGCTGTCGCCGGTAACCGTGAATTGGAACTGGCCGTTGTGGCAACTCACATCGGTCAGACCCGGATTCACCGGCTGTTTCACCGTGACATAAAAACTCTGCGTCGCGCTCAACGGAGGCGTGCCGCTGTCCGTGACGACCACCTTCAGCAGATTGGTGGAAGGCGATTGCTCAATGGTGGGACGCCAACCCAAAATGCCGGAGCTGGCGGCAATCGTCGCGCCGTAGGGCGGATTCAGCAGACTGAAGGTAAGCGGCTGAGGCGGCACGTTCGTGTCGGTAGCGACGTTGGTGATGGTCAGCGTTTGCCCGGCGATCAGCGTGCGGTTGCTGATGGCGGCGAGCGTAGGTGGGGTGTTCGGCGGGAGCGTGTAATTGATCTGCGGCCAAATGGAATTGTCGCCCGCTCCGCCGTTGGCGGCAGCCGCGCCTTCGGCCATGGTCAAGGTGGCGCGGTTGATGCCCGTTTTTGCCACAGCGGTGTTGAGGCGGAGAAACACATATTGTCCGGCGCCGGCACCGGCGGCGTATTGGGCGTTGAGATAGTTCAGCAGGGCGGTTTTGCCGCTGGCAGAAGTGGTGATGTTCCCCACCGGCGTGGACCCCGTCAGGATACTTGTCTGAAGCCGGGTTGCGTTGGGGTCGGGTGTCGTGGTCGCGCCGTAATAATCCGTCGTCAGCACCGTGGAACTGGCCCGCCGACCCAGGCCGTAGAGGTCGGTGGCATCGGGCGCGCCGTTATTGCCCGCGTCGTTGAAAGTGAACGACGCTTTGACAAACGGGTTGGCTACGGCTCCCAGATTTGGCAACTGGAAAACATAGACCACGCAACGGTTGACATAGGGGCTGGACCCGCCATTACCACAGTTTGATGTTGGGTTCGTGAGGTTTTCAATGGCCGGAACTTCCGTGACGCCCGCGTCGGCTACATCGCTGTAAATGACGCCGTTGGTGCTGCTGACGACAGACAGGATAAACGTGTTGGTGGAGATGAGCGTGCCGTCACTGACCATCAGCGAAATCGTGGTCGTGCCCATCTGGTTGTGCGCGGGAATGAGGTTCACGATGCGGTTGGAGCCGCTGCCGCCGAGGAGAACATTGGCATTAGGCACAAGATTGGTGTTGGATGATGCGCCAGTGACGACTAGCAGCGGCGCCGGCGTCTGATCATCGGCGACGATGAAGGGCAGCGTGCCGCTGGCGGTATCTACGTTAATGGTTTGATTCGTGAGGCCGCTGATGCTGGGCGGCAAACTGATGGCGGTCAGAGGCGGATTCGTCACCGTGACCCGGCTCCGGATCACGCCGGTGGGATCCTGCGGATTCCAATAAGCCTCCAGCGTCAGAGAATAGTTGCTGGCGGGCGTGTTGGTGGGCGCGGTGAAAGTCACGTAGCCGACCGTGGCCGTTTCGCCGGGCTGTAGCAGGGTAGTGGCCACGTTCTCTTCGTTATTGGTCCCCACGACCCGGGCAAACGTGTAGCCTTCCACGCCCTTGAATTGGCTGGTGACATTGGCATTGTTCGTATCGGTGAAGGCTGCCGAGATTTTTTGGTTGCTGCCGCTCTCCAGGGCAAGAACGGCCGGCAGGCAGGAAATATCGCCGTCGTTGCGGAGCTGGATTTGATAGCGGAAACCCTGCTGGGTGAGGATCAAAGCCAGCGGTTCGAGCGTGCCGTTGATGTCCATGATGCCTTTGATATACTTGATCGCATCCAGGGCCAGATTGCTGAAGCTTCCCGGCTGGGTCTCCGGCGTGCAGGTGTAGGGCCGGCCCTGATAGACGCCATTGGTGTCGTTGCTTCCATACCAGCTCTCAAAAAGATACACGTTGGCCCGGCCGCCTTCGTTTTGGTGAAGATACATCGAATTGAGCGAATCCCGCTCGTAGGCCAAATCCCAGTTTGTGCCGGTGCCCGGCTCCCCATCATTATTGCACGTCTTGAAATGAGAGCAGCCCCGGGATTGCAGATATGCTTCCATTTGCCGGATTTTCTCGCGATTGGAGAGCCGCTGGCCGAGGTTGGACCAATTGGCGAGGTTGTTCCAGGGATCGTCCGTGACAAAAGTCCAATTCGTTTGCCCCAGCGCCTGGGACATGTTGATCATCCCCTGCTGCAGGTCAAACATGTTGAAATGAAAGGAAACCTGTTTGCCATTCACCAAAATCGGATTGCCATTGGTATCGGTTAACGGACTGAAATTGAGGTCGTCGGTGGAAATCGCCGGATAGTTTTTCCAGGAGAAATAAATCGGCGAGAAGTCCTCCGCGAGTTTGGTGTAGGGATAGCGTTGGTAGGCCAGTTGATAGGTCGGCCCCCAGCCACCGTAGGGACCCGGAACCGGATAGTTGTTGGAGACCATGCTCAAGTCACCGGTAAAAAAAGCCACTAAATCGCCCATCGGCCACGAAGGGTCAAGCTGGGCAAATTGTTCAATCGTCCCCGCTCCCCAGTTCATGTTGATCTTTGAAAAATAAAAGCCCAGCGGCTCGTTTGCCGCCAGCGCAAGCCCAAAGCCGCCGTGGGCGGTGCGGCTGGTCCACCAGTTCGGCCAAGTGGAGTCGGGCGGACAATTGCCGCCGGATTCAATAATGAACTTCGTGTTGAACGGCTTGAGCATGGCACCCAGTTGAATCTGCTGGGCCTTGGTCATTCCGCCCCAGTTGTCCACGGGATGAATGTAAAGGCCGTCCTCATATTTTTGGACAAAGTTCCAAGGCCGGGTTGGATCCACCAACTGGGAATTCTGGGAAAGACCGCCCCACCAGACTTCCGCCGGAATCGGCCGGGGCCGCACCGTGGGCGGGACGGTGGGCACGAGGTTTAAAATGACGCTCGCCGACTCCATCGCGCCGGCGGCATTCTGCGTGGAGACCACCACCACATTGGTGCCGAATTGCACATGGCGGACTGTCACCGACCACGCGGCGGAGTTTGTGAGGGCGCCATGATCGAGCAGCGTGCCATTGGTCGAGCCTTGGAAGACCTCATACCACATCCCGAGCGTGCCGGGCGACGTCAGCATGCCGTTCAGTGTGACATAGAGTGTGGTTACGGTCTGATTATTGCCGCCGGTAATCTGAATGCCGGCAAACGCCGGCGGCAGCCAGCAGAGAGCGGCGAGCCAAAGCAGCAGGACGGGCATCGGCTTTGTCCGGGCGAATCTTGTTTTCATCTCATGTTTCACGGTCCCAGCAGCACCTGATAGAAGCGCAGGCTGGCTTTGGTGATGGCGTCGGTGAAAGTGAACGGCGGCACGGCGGCGGTGTTGGTCCAGACCGGGAACCAGTTGGCCAGATCGGTGGAAAACAAAACGGTGTAATCCGGACCGCCGTCGCCGGTGACCGTGAATTGGAACTGGCTGTGGCTCAAGCTAAGGTTGGTGAGGTCGGGATTCGACGGCGGGTTGACCGTCACAGTAAAATTCTGCGTGGCGCTCAACGTCGGCAAGCCGGGTTCCGTGACCGTCACGCTCATGGGATAGCTGTTCGGCGACTGGTCAATCGTGGGCCGCCAGGTGAACACGCCCAGATTCGGATCAATAGACGCACCAGCCGGCGCATTCAACAGGCTGAAGGTGAAGGGCGGCGGCGGCACATCGCTGTCCGTGGCCGTGTTCGTGAAGGTGAGTGTCTGGCCGGCGATGATCGTCCGGTCGCTGATGGCCGCCAGCACCGGCGAATAGTTCGGCACGGTGACGGTGTAATTAATCTGCGGCCAGGTGTTCGTGGGCGTGGTCACCGCGCCGTCGGCCATCGTCAGGGTGTCTCTATTAATGCCGGTTCTAGGAGTGTCGGTGCTGATGCGGAGAAACACCCAGCGCCCCGCCCCCGCGCCGTTGTTGTATTGCGTGTTCAGGTAGTTCACCAGGGCGGTGCCGCCCGCCGGCGAAGTGGTGACAGTGCCAGCCAGCGTGGCGCTGGTTAAGATGACGGACTGCAGCAGCGTGGCGTTGGGATCCGGCGTCGTGCAACCAAAATAGTCATTTGTCAACACCGTCGCAGCCGCCCGGTTCGGCAACCCGTAAAGATCGCAGTTATGCACACTGTTGGTTGAAATAATGTTGCAGCTGAAAGCCGCCGTGGTGAATGGATTGACCACCGCGCCGTGATTGGGCAATTGAAAGACATAGACCGCACACCGATCCGAATACGGGGAGCTGCCGCCGTCGCCCAAGGTGCCGGTGGTGGCGTTGACGGCATCCAGCGTGATGCCGGGCACGTTGCCCGCATTGGTGACGATGGTGCAATCGGCCAGGTCGCTGACCAGCGTGTTGGTCACGAAATAAATGCTCGTAACGTAGAGCAAAAAGGTGTTGGTGCTGGCAAGCGTGCCGTCGGTGACCACCAGGCTGACGGTGGCCGTGCCGGTCAGATTGACCGTTGGCGTCAGCGTCACAGTGCGGTTGGTGCTGTTGCCGCTGAAAACGAAATTTGCGTTCGGCATCAAATGGGTGTCCGAAGCAAAGCCGCTGACGAGCAGCGAATCCACCGGCACCTTTGCGCTGCTGACGGTGAAGGAAATCGCCGGCGTGAAACCATTGGCCAGCACGGTGACGCTGGAGGTCAGGTTGCTGATGACGGGCGGCGTGTCGTTGGCGACCGGCACGATCAGGTTAAACGTGTTGGTCGCGGCGAACCAGCCGTCGTTGGCAATCAGGCTGATGGTCGCGATGCCCGCCTGATTCGTCGCTGGTGTGACGGTCACGGTGCGTGCGGCATTGCCGCTGATGTTGTCAAAGATGGCGGCGCAACTGGTGGCGTTGTTGTGCGCCGTGCCGGCCTGTCCGCTCAGCAGGTTGGAACTCATCGCGCTGATGCCGGCGGTGGAACCGACTTGGACCCATGTTCCGGGCCAGCCCAGATTATCCAGCGCATAATAGCCGGCGAAGTTCGTGCCGGTCTTGACCAGCTTCAACCAGCACGGCGCTTGAACCCCGGCCACCACCTTGTTGGAGGTGGCACCGTTGTTAAGCTGACGCCAGGTGAACTCCACGCCATTCGACGCGCTAACATGCATGAAGCAATTCACACTGCCAACGTTGGTGCTGGCGCGCATCATCACGCCCGCCTTTGACCATGCATTGACCGGTTGCAAATTCGTGACCCGCGCTACCATCGAACCGTCACTGGCCAAAGGCAGATAGATGAAACTGCCGGCATCCGCCGTGCCGGAAATATCCGCGCCACTGGCATTCATCGTGATGACGTCGCCGAGCAGGTTCGTGCCGGGAATGCCCACGCTGCCGAGATCGGTGCTGGCCCAACTGCTGATGACGAGGTTGGTGTTCGGAACCAAATGGGCGCTGGATGAAGTGGCGGTGACCGTGAGCGCCGCCGCCGGAATCGCCGGGCTGCCCACGGTGAAGGCAAGCGGAGCCGGCGGGACGCCGTTGGAGGTGGTTTGATTCGCGGGCGGGTTGACCGTGGGTGCCGGCGTGCGGACATAGCTGTCCGCAGCGGCTTGCGTTGGAATCACTCCGGTGCGGCCTTCAAAGTAAGCTCGCTGCTCGATCAGCGAGAGACAAATGCTGGTCAGGCTGTTGGTATATTGGCTGCCGTCGGCCGTGGTTTCAGGCATAAACCTGTAGGAATTGTAATTGTCCACTGCGAATATGATGCGCGGACTGCGCAGGATATCCAAACCCGCCACGGTGTTGGTTGCCAGCATGGCCACCACTTCCCGGGTGCCCTCAAACTGGGTCGAGGCGTTGCCGCTTTGGGGAATATAGAATACGATGTGTTTGTTGGCGGTGGCGGAATTGGTCCAGAGCCAGTTGAGCAAGGGCCAATGATTGGCCGCATTTACCAACCAGGTTTTGGCGCTGGCCTCGAGCAGAATGTTGTCAATCATGGGACTGGCACACCACCACTGGTCACTCTGGTTGCCGCCGCCAAAACCCCGGGCATCCCATATCAGGCCCACGTTCGTCCGGCCGGTGGCATCCAGATAAGCCCGCAATTGCGCCACCTCATTGGATTGCCAGAGATACGGCGGGACATCGTTATAAATACAGATATTCTGGATTGTGAAACCTTTTTGCACACCGGCTTGAAAAAGATATTTTTCGATCCGATTGGTCATGCTGCCATAATTACTAGCGGCATTGGAACTGATATTAAGCCGGTCCAATCCAAACCAACTATTGGTTACATTGTAATTGGTGTATTGCTGGTAAATCGTCGTCCATTGGGCGTCAGTCGCCGCCGTGGGACTCGAATAGGATCCGCCGTTGGGCGCGTAGCTATAATCCACACCTTCAACCCTTCCGGCAGTTTCCGACCAGGCCGACAGATTGGAGGCCGCCGCGCCGGGCGTACAATCCATGCCCTCAAAAACCTGATAGGCAAAGACGGGGAAAGCAAATATCCAAGCGACCAGGGTAAAGAAATATTTAACAGTTTTCATTTAACTTCGGCGGTTACGTTTCCAGAGACATCTTCGTCGAGAATCCACCACAAACACAGCAAAGCAAGGCACAGGAGATAATCCGCCGGCAATTTGAGTTTAGACTCATCAAGTTATTCAATTCACGATCAGACTGCCGTGCAGCGGCAGGTCGGCAGATTGGGATGCGCGGAAAGGGGCCGCGCATCCAAATTTCATCGCATTTTTTCGTTCTATTAAATCTGCCGCCCCACAACCAACCCGTAGTTGTGGGGCGGAGACTGTTTCAACTTATCGCCAGACCACATCATTAGATCTGCATAGCCTTGGTGACGGCGATGGATGGCGCTGCCATTTGACTCCATGTGATCGCTTACGGGGTGGAAACCTGGCTCAAGCGATAGAACACATTGGTCTGCGCGGGATCCAGCGTAATCGAGACGCTGGTTCCGGCTTGCGAGCCGGGCACATCGTGCCAAGCGGTCGGACTCGACAGGCTCACTGAGTTGGATTGCATATACCAGCCCAGTTGGGCCGACGGCCAGGTCAACGTCATGATCCCGCCACTGACGCTGTTGGTGATGTTAATGTTAGACGATGCCAGCGCCGGCACCAGCAGGCTGCCGGTGCCGGTGATGTAACCAGCATAAGCCGTGGAAGCCAGGGTGCTGCTGTTATAGACACCCGCAGGCTGGCTCACGCCGTTCAGCACGAGGTTCGTCACCGAATTTGTCACGGCAAAGTCCAGTTCCAGCACGGCGCCGCTGGCAACAGTGATGGTCGAGTTGGTCTTCAGGCTGGGCTGTTGTATCACCAGGGTGCCGCCATTGACCGTGGTGTTGCCGGTGTAAGTGTTGGAAGCAGTCATGGTCAACACGCCCGCGCCGGCCTTGATCAGGCTGCCGGCACCAGTGATGGCAACGGCATTCGTCGCATTGAAGCCCGCCGTATCAATCGCTGAGTTCACGGCGACCCCGCCGGCGAGGGTGAAAAGGATCGGCGTCGCGGTGCTGCTGAAGACCAGGTTGGTCACCGACGCCGTCAGCCTCAGCGTGCCGCCGTTCAAGGTGAGTTGGGAACGGCCCGTATTGGCTCCGGCGGACTGATTATTCTCAATCCCCATGCCGGTGATCAATGTGCCAGAGTTGGTGAGGACCGAGGTTCCGATATAGTTACCCGTGTTGTTGAGTTTAATGGTGTTCACACCGGTGTAGGTAAAGGTGCCGCCGGCATTGATGTTCATGTAGCACGGAAAATTGCCAACGCTTTGAATGGTCATGTCGCCGGTCTGCAACCAGGTGCCCCCGCTGTTGATATTCAGGATGCCCGAACGACCGACGCGCAGCGTGCCGTTGTTGGTGACGGTCCCTTCAACATTCAGGTTGGCACCGGGGCCATTGCCGGTGCTCGGCCTGCCAATGGTGAACGCGTTGCCGCTGTCTACCGCGACTGCCGCACCCGCGGCGACGTCCATGGTGGAGGCTCCGTTCAGGGCGTTGTCACCGATGACAAAGCCGCCGCGGGCACCGGTCTGATTGCCTTGGAGAATCAACATGCCGGCGTAAAGCGCGGTGCCGCCGCTGTAGGTATTCGGGCCGGAGAGGATGTTCGTGCCCGGAAGATTCGCCAGACTGTTCGTGCCGAGAAAGTTCACGGCGAGCGCACCCGCGCCGCCATTATCCGCGATGACACCGGCATAGGTGAAGGTCTGCCCGCCGACGACATAAATCGTGCCGCCGCCGGCAATGGTCGGACTGATGGCAATGCCCCGGTTGGCGCTGAGGGTGATGCTGGCGGAGTTCGAGAGCGTGCCGCCGTTAAGCACCAGATGGCCTGCGGCCGGGGAAACGGGGGCGGCGCCGAGATTATTGTCCGCACTGATGGCCAGGATGCTGTTGCTGTTCACCGTGGTCGCGCCAGTGTAGGTATTCGCCGTGGCGAGTGTCAACGTGCCGCTGCCGGACTTGATCAAGGACGTCGCCCCGCCGATGCCACCCACGCCGGAGAAGCTGTAGTTCTTGGTGGAATTCACCGTCACCGAGGCCGGCGACACCGTCACCGAGATGTCCACGGCTTGGTTGGTGGAGGAATTGTCAAAGGCCACCAAACTGCCATTGCCGAAAATGGATGAAACGCCTCCTTCCACCCAGTCGCCGCTGCTGAAGGTGTTCCACTGGTTGCCGGAGCCGTCGCCCGTCCACGTCAAGTTGGCCGGGCCGGTGACTTGCAGCACCACCTTGTTGGGTATGCCGGCCTGATAAACAATGGAGTAGGTCTTGGGCGAAACGCTGGCGACGCTGAAATCCGACGCCGAGCCGCCCAGCGTGCCGCTCACCTCCATCAAAGTGTAATTGCCATTCGGCAAGGTCGCGGGATTGGGCAGGACGATGGTGGTCCCGGCGCTGGAAGACAGACTCCCAGCCACAACGATTTTGCCGGTGTTCGAGGTGTTGGTGGCCGCAATGGTCAGTGAACCGCCGCCGCTGAGCGTGAGGTTGCCGACGATCGTCAGTATGCCGACGTTCGTCAAACCGGAACCGGGAGCGATGTTTGCGCCCGCAGCCTCGGTCACTGAACCATTGATCGTGCCGCTGCCGCCGAGCGTGCCGGCATTGACCGCCACCGCGCTGCCGGCGGCGAGGGAACCATTGACCAACAAGGTGCCGCCGTTGACGGTGGTGGCTCCGGTGTAGGTGTTGGCGCCGGCCAGGGTGAGCACATTGGCGCCGGTGCCGTCCATGGTGAGCGGAGTGCCGCTGCCGCCCAAGATGGCGCTGATCACGCCGTTGGTGAAGGTGAAGGAACTGGCGTTCAAGGTGCCGTTGGTAATCATGATCAGGGGGGTGCCAGCAGCGCCAACATTCACCGCGCCGACCGTCTGGGTGGTGCCGCCCAAATCCAGGTAATCACCATAGGTGTCCATCAGCAGTGAGCCTGAGGCGCTCCCCAGCGTGCCGCTGCCGCTGACGTAGAGCTTGCTGTTGGGACCGTTGATCCAGGTGCCGCCGGAATAGGAGTTAATGCCGGAGAGAATGGTCATGCCTTGACCGGTCTTTTTGAGCTGGGCCGGGCCCGCCAGGACGACGCTGATGACGTTGGTCTGATTGGCACCGATGTTGGGGGTAATATTCGAGTTCACCGTCAGGGTGCCGACACCCGAAACCACTCCAAAGCCTCCGCAACCGAGCGTGGCAATCGTGTCAGATTGAACCACATTGACCGTCCCGCCGCTGCTCGTGATTGTGTTGGTGCTCGCCACCACGCCGCCGGGGGCATTCAGCGTGAGGGTGCCCGCCGTGCAGTTTAGACCGCTCATCGCGCTATTGCCGGTAAGGATGAGTTCGCCCGGCCCGTTTTTGAACAGAGTGTAGTTGGTGCCGCTCGGCGCGCTGATGAGGCCGCCGACGGTAAGCGTGTTGCTGGTAACCGTCAGCGTCACGGTGCCGTTCAGCGTCACCACTCCGGTGCCGAGGTCCAAGTTAGTGGTGCCCTTGAAAGTGAAGCTGTTATTCCAGACCTGCGGATTATTGTTCGCGTTCACGATGCCCGCGCCGCTGGTGTTGTCCAGCGTGACGCCGTTGTTTATGGTCAGGGTGCTGGCAATCGCGCCGAGCGCCGCCGCCTGGTTGAGGTTGACGGTGGAATTCGCCAGCGTGGTGCCGCCGGAGTAGGTGTTCGCGCCGCCGAGCGTCAGGGTGCCGGGGCCGGTATTGGTCAATCCGCCGTTACCGCTGATAGCGCCATTCAAGGCCAGGCTCGCCCCGGAGACGGTCTCGCTGATGCTGACGCTCGCTCCCGACGACGGCAGCGCAATGGGCGCCGTCACCGTGTGGCTGCCGAGCGAATCGGCAATCGTCGGGTTGTTGGGCGTATTGTCCAGCGTGAGCGTCCAGCCAGGCGTTATTCCGTTGCTGATGGTGAAACTCTGCGCGCTGTTGAAATTAAGAATGCCGACCGTCTGATTGGCATCCAGCGACACGCCTCTCGGCGCGGTGATCGGCGTGCCGCCGCCGCCGAAATTGGCGGTGGCGCCGGCCGCATTGGGAACCGTGCTGCCGGTCCAGTCCGTGTTCAAATTCCAGCTCCCGGAGGCGTCGGTATTCCAGAAATACGAAGCCGCGGCCGCGGAAATCGTCACTTGGACATAGGTCCCGGTGATGTCCGTCCCAAAAGTGTAGGTCTTGCCGGTTTGGGGGTTCGCCACCGTGAGATTGGCGGCGCCGCCGCCGAGGGAGCCGGCATATTTGAACAGATTGTAGGTGCCCAGCGTGGCGAAGGGCAAGGTGCTGTTGGTGACATACAGATTGACGTAACCACCGTTGATGGTCAGGCCGCCGCTGGTGGTGACGTTCACTAGGTCGTTGGTGACCGGTGAGAATTCAAAATTGTTCGTGCAACCACTGTCCAAGGTCACCGCATCCAGCGTCATGGTGCCGGCCCCCACGTTGGGATCGCCGGGGGTCAGCACGCCGTCCACGGTGACGGTGCCGCCGGTGATGGAACCAGCACCGCGCAATTCATGAGTCAGACTGACGGTGTAACCGGACGACAATATCTGAAACGAGGAATTAGTCTGCACCGTGACGGTGGTGGAACTGTCAATCGAGCCAGAAGCGCCCAAGGACAGGGTGCCGGCGGTGACGGTCGTGCCGCCGGTATAGGTGTTGACGCCGGTAAGGGTTTGCTTGTTGGGGCCGCTCTTGGTGAGCGCCAGGGTTTTGGCGCCCGTCACGGTGCCGTCCGAGTCCTGGATGATCCCGTCAAACGCTTGATCCGCGCCATTCACATTCAACGTTAGGGTCCGGGCAGCAGTGGCGCCATTGTTCTCGACGATGCCCGCGCCGCCCGTGCTCGCCAGGCCGCCGATGGTCTCATACTGGTTGTTCATCATGAAGATACCAGCGTTCGCCCCGGTGCCGTTGAAGGTGAGGATCGAGGTGTCCGCGATTTGGCCGTTGGTTGCAAGCGACAAGATGGCCGGGGCGGAGCCGTTGCCGATGGTGACGTTGCCAGGAATGGCGTTGACATTGGGCGACTTGTTGAGGCTGATCTTCCCGGCGTTGATGGTGGTGACGCCGGTGTAGGTGTTGGCGTTCGTGCCGTTAAAGGTCAGGGTGTTGGCGTTGTTCTTGGTAATGCCGCCGACACCGGAAATCGGGGGGGTGATGGACATATTCCCAGAGACTCCACCGGTTCCGGTACCGTCCACAATCAGGGTTTTATCCAGTTGGACGCCTCCCGCGTTGCCACTGATGTTAAATGTTGATCCCGAGGTGGCGTTGGTGAAGAGCGGGGGATTGGCTCCATTGTTGGTGAACTCCAAGGTGCTGCCGGGATTGAGAACAAAAGTGGGAATGCCTTGGGGTCTAATCAACTGGTTCAGCAAAAAATTGCCGGCCACATCGTTGGTGATGGTGATTGGATTGCCGGTGAAGCTAATGATGGTGGTGGCGGCACTCACCGGCTTGCCCCCAGTCCAGTTGGCTGCGGCGCTAAAGAGGGCATTGCCGGTGGCGGTGTAGGTCGCCGCCCGTGCGCCGAACGGCAGGGCGAGCAGGGCGGTGAGTATTGCGAGGCTGGCGAGCCAGCGGCTGAGGGATGAGGTCTCGGTTGTCATTGTTTTCACTGGTTGAGTTTCAGGAACGATGGGCGAAGCTGAGTCATACACCCAAATTCTAAGGATTTAGTATGGTATAGCACACGCCGAAACTACTGACTATCACCCCTAGGGGTGATTTTGGCATTCGAAGATTTGTTGGTTGTTATTAAATTACGCCAGCAAATTATTCGGCCGCGTAGCGATAATTAAAACGACCTTCGGGCGCGACATCGCCGCTGAGATAAAAATCCATCACGTCGCCGGGCTTCTGCAAATGGTCCGCCCACTTGAAATCAATGGCGGTCTTGGTTTCGCCCGGCGTCAAACCAAGTGCCGCGCGCGGAATTGCCAGTTGCAGTTCATTACCGCGAACCTTCTCTTCCACCGGCACCACCTTTTGCCAGTTCCAGCCGCCGAGATTCTTTTCCAGCCAGAATTTTCCGTCCGCGTCCGCCTCCCGATTCACAATGAAATCATAACCCACCCAGCCCGTCGCCGCGTTTTGATCCGCGTCAATCATCAGCCACATCCAGTTCGTGCCGGTGCGTGGGGTGATGGGCTTGACCGTTTTCGCGTAGAAATAGAGGTTCGTCTCATCGCGGGCTACTTTCATCACCCACAAATCATTCCGCCCGGAGTTGTTCGTGTAAAACGTGCCGCCGCTGCCCGCGAAATTACGCGGCTGGGTGTCGCCCACATAATCGCGAAATTCCGGCCGCACATCGTTCCACTGATTAAAACCGCCCGCCAAAGAAATGGTTTTGGGCACGGACGCATTCGGCAACTCAGGGACGCCTTTGTAACGGCGGACGTTGGCGATCAATTGCCAGTAGTAATTGTCTCCATGCCCACCCAGCATTGGCTCAATGTCGCGGCTGAATTCCTCGCTGTATTGATCGACAAAGACGATGGGTTTTCCGGGTCGTTCCCAGCGGCCCGCCGTCCATTCGTTCCAACCGGTGACCATCACGAACGGGGGCTGCAAATCAAACGCGCGTTTCCATTGCTCCTGAAAATTATAGCCGCGATCCACCGAGCCGGGCGCGATGGACTGCGCGCCAGCGTGAAAGCTGCGACCGCGCGCCTCGCCCGAACTCATGTTTTCCACCTTGCCATCATCTGCGCGAAGATTTTGAGCGACCGACACATTGACTTGCTCCGGCTTTTTCGGATCATCGGTAAAACCGTAAGGCTGCGGATAAGTCGCCTCCCAATGCCAGGCATAAGGTGTGTTGGTCAGCGTAAACGGCCAGTGCGCCGCGCGCAGGGTGAAAAACTTTTTTAATTCGCCGTCCGCTTTGGCCGGATCGCAAATCATCAAAGGCTTGCCCTGCCAGTTGAACCACAAGTCGCGGTAAATGCTTTTCTGATATAGATCTTGATAAATTTGCCGAGCCGTTTTGCCTGCCTTTGTGTTGACCATGAAAGCAATTTGCGGCGTGCGTCCGCCGGCTTTCCGCACTTCGGCAAACACCCGGCACAATCCCATATAGATTTCTGGATACGACTTGGCATTGGTCGTGTCAAAAATCAAAACGTCAAGGCCGGCGTCGGCCAGCATTTGCGCGTGGCGGCGCAACACCCACGGATCGTCGCCGCGATAGTAACCGAAGAGCGGCTCGCCCCAGTAATGCGACACGCCGTGTCCGCCCCACAGCGGACTGTCCGGCTTGTCCAAGGCGTCCGGATCGCGCGCGAGAATTTTCGCCACATCATAAGGACCCTCCAGCAACCGGCTCCGCCTGGCGTCTCCAGTGTGGTTGATGAAGTAAAAAATCCCGACGAATTTACCGGTGCGCGGCGGGCCGACTTCGTTCGCGAGCGGCAAAGCGCGGCCCAGCGCATCGGTCGCGGGCCAGGGCACGCCGGGATTTACCTGCGCACGAACTGACGCGCCGACAAACGACACGGCCAGGAAAACAACGATAAAACTATGTTTCAAAATGTTTTACCGATTATGCAGTGAAATTGTTAAACCGATAACCGGCTCAATAAAACGACATCCATCGTCTTGCTTATGCTTACTGCAGCATTAAGGGGTGGCGGGGCCAACCCAACGGCACCGCCACCCACCCCAAACCGGAACCCACGATCCGGTCTTGTGACGGGAACCCAAACACCGTCACGAAGTTCTGCCTGTCCGTTCAGGCTGTCAGCGCCGAGGATGGCAGCGCCGCCTTCTTGGAATGGCGACAGGCCCGCACGGCACCCACGCCGATAAAGCCCGCCGCAAAGATGCCCAGCGCCACATTGACCGTCTCGGGCACGACGGTGATGTCCAGGCTCCAGCCATTCAACAGGGTCGTGTCTCCGGGCACCGTGTCCGCAAAAAAGATCGTCCAAGTGTTGTTCGGATTCTGGCTGTGAAACGACGTCGAAAAGTCGGAGCCATAGGTAGGAGTGTTAAAGTCCAGCGTGATTGTCGTTGGCGACCCGGCGCTCAAGGTCTGACTTTGAATCAGGCTGGTGAGGTTGTAATAGGGCGAACCAGTCGTGTTGCCCAGACGCAGATAGCCGGACAAATCCGTCGCCGTGCCGCCTTGCAACTCAAACGTCAGCGTCAAGTCGCTGAGGCTCGATCCCAGGCCGGTCGGCGTGAAGCTTAAATTGGCCTGACTCGACAAACTCCAACTGCCGGTGCCAAGCGTATTGTTATCCGGAATGGTGCCGAGCGGTGAACCGGCATCCAAGGTGCCAAAGCTGTAAAGCGACGCCCAGGCCGGGACGTTCACCGCCAGCAGGATTCCGAGAACGCAAATTTTGGTCTTCATAATGTTATAGGTTAATCGATGGGGGTTATAGGTGGTTTATTGCTGCCGCATCCGGTAAAAGACGGCGGGGCTGTAATTGGCAATGGGTGTCGTATCTTGGAAGCTGATGAGTCCGTTCGAGGCCGCCTGAATTGCCGGCGTGATGTCGGTCCAGGTGCTTAGATCCGTGCTGTATTGCACCACATAGTAATCACCGGGAATCCCAGAGGCCGTGAAGCTCGCGTAACCGCCATTGCTCAAATACCCGTTATTCAAAAACAAAGTCGGTCCAGCATTGGCCGCATTTACCACGGCGGCCACCGCCATGGTTTGCGAGCCATGCCCGTCGTAGAACGTCACCGTGAAATTATCCGTGCCGGTGCCGGACCCCGTGGGCGTATAAATCATGTCGCCGCTGCCGTTAAATGTGACGGTGCCCAGGGCGGCTCCGGAGGCCACAGCCGTCCAGCCGTTGGGATAGGGGCTGGCGGCGCGAGCGCTGCTCGTGCGGCTGGTGAGCTTGGAGGCGGGGACGGTTGCCGCGGCGTTCGACGCCGTGGAAAATGAAAGCGCCGTGGCGCTAAACGAATAAACATCCAAATGACCAGCCGTTTGCAGGGTGTTGGTGTCCCAGGCCAGCCCGCTGCTCAAACCGGGCAAGGTGACCGTGCTGAACCAGCCGTTGAAGCTGCCGCCCGTGGATGTGACCAGCGGGAAGCTGTCGCCCGCCGCAAACCCGGTGCTGTTGGCGTTGGAAATGACATTGAGCGTGCCGCCGTAGGTTAGATTGATCGCGCCAAGATTCACTTGGCCCTGGCTCGTGACGCCGCCGGTCTTGTCAATGTTGAACGCCAGCGTGCAGCCGCTCGGATTGGCGTAACCGGGGCCGGTCACCGCCGACACATCAAAGGTCGCATTCGTAGCCAGAGTGATCGTGGGCGTGGTGGCGATGGAGCCGCTGCCGCTCAACGCCAGCGTGCCCGCGCTGATAGTAGTGCTGCCGCTGTAAGTGTTGTTGGTGGACAGCGTCAGCGTATTGGTTCCAATCTTGGTCAACTGGCCGGCCTGACCGGGCAGATTGTCCAGCGGACGCACGATGGTGGCGCTGGAAAGGCTGGTGTCAATCGTCGCCCCATTGGTGCCGAGTAGCACCGTCATTTCAGTTTCATATATCCCGGCTCCATTCGTCCGCCCGCCATTGTCGAAGAGGTTGGTGGTCCCCGGCGCCGCCCGCACGGTGCCGCCATTCATGATAAACGTGAAGTAAGCACCCACCGTCGCAGTATTGTTCCAGATCCGCTGCACGGTCAGCGTGCCGCCGGTCATCGTATTTGTCGCCGAACCGGCGTCCTGATGGGAAATAGCATTGGTAACGTAGAGGGTGCCGCCGCTTTGGGTGGCGAGCACGGTGCCGTTGTGACCAAGGACATAGTTGGCCGTATTCACCGTGCCGGACTGAATGTCCAAGTTACCATTGGCGGCAGCACCGGGTTTCAATGTTCCGCTGCCGGTGATAGTCAATGTGGCACCGTTTACCACCAGATCGCCGCCTTGCGCGCCCGCGCCGACGGTGTAAGCGGCATTGAACGGATCTACCCCGGTAGTGGTGAACGTGCCGGATTTCAGGACGAGGCTGCCGCCGTTGGCGGACAAGGCGCCCACCTTATAGCTGCCCGCACCCGGATCGAGCGTCAGGGTGCCGTTGCCAGTATTCTTCAGATAACCGGTGGTGGTGGGCGCGGTGCCGGTCAGCGTGAGATTGGTGGCGGTCGCAATAGTGGCGGTGGTGGCGCCGTTGATAGTAAAGCTGCGGTCGGAACTGGCGTTGGGACCGGTGTAGCTCAACGTGCCGCCGGCGAAAACCAGGTTGGCTGCGCCATTGCCGGAGGCGCCCAG
>Ga0075030_100002130_pt1 | contig 17981 bp, 19 predicted proteins | sample LitLauG_LLR_2012_FD_71393 | JGI IMG/M metagenome (GOLD analysis project Ga0075030, IMG submission 71393) | Freshwater sediment microbial communities from Pennsylvania, USA - Little Laurel Run_MetaG_LLR_2012 | ecosystem: Environmental > Aquatic > Freshwater > Creek > Sediment | place: USA... | reverse complement strand
GTCGGCGCCGCCGCCCAACCGCCCCTTGCTTAACGTCCATGTGTCCACCAAGATCCGTAGTGGACACGATCCTCGGCCTTCCCAGGCCGTCAGATCAAGATGCCTTTACCGGGCGCTTACGATTGACATTGCACGTTGTGCATTTGCCAGTTGCGGCACTACCAGTTATCTGCGATCCCGTGTAGTTTCGCATTTGCTTCGCTACGTGGCATAACAGTTTCATGGTCTCTTTGTGAAACTTTTAACAAACGGCGAAACTTAACTAAATGATTAATAAGCGAATACAAGCTGCTATTTAAGAAAAGGAGTTACGAAGGCATCAATGTCGGATTGAATGTACAGCTCGTTCGACAAGGGATATCGATCCAAGATTCCCCCGGACTTAGAACCAACAATATTGAGCGTGTCGCCACGATCCTCGTTTCCACAGATATCAACCAACTTGTCTATGACGTCGTGCGGGATACCAAAGGGATTTAGCGGAAAACTGTTCGTTGTGCGTGATACGGTAATGCTAAACCCTGAGGATCGAAACATGGTCGCCAGCGCACTTTCAGTTAATTCGCGACTGTGCCTTTTGTAGATGCCTTCCATGTTTTTTTGGCAATCTATAATTTTGCGCCAGACCGGGCTGTTGGCGCGCAACTATCTTTAAGAGATTTTGAATACAGCATGCGTTGGGTGTTGAAACAAAGAAAAGACCCCCTGACCTCAAGGTTCGATTTGCTTCCGCGAACACCTGCATTGGATCGAACGCCATATGTTCAATCATCTCGCAGCAGATAATCGCGTCGAAACTGTCATTCGGATAGGGCCAAATATCGCTTTCGGCGTTAAAGATCGTCTCCTTCAAATCGTATTTTCTTCCATGTACAGATATTTTAATCCGTCGCTCGTTTTCGACGCTCGAGAACCCCGCTCCCTTTGGATTCTCAAATGAGGCTAACTCCAGATTTTCGAAAAGATGATAGCGAAGCGCAGCAGTCATTCCGTAGGGGGCAGCAGCAAGTTCAAGAATTCTCGCGTGCCCAGGAAGATGTGACACAAAGTTTATTGAGTTTGCATAGCGTGTGATAAAGACTCGGTGATACTGTAGGAGAGCATCATTCACTTCTTCAAATGGCAATTGAAGATGGTCAATACAATCCTTCATAAGAGCATCGTCAAAAACCAATCGAGCACTATCGTTCGCAATAGGCTGCATCTTCTTCCTCGTTGACTGCGCGACGTGACGCGCGACTACGGTGGCACATCCTACTCTCGCCCATAGAGCAATACCAATTGGCCGCCGCCCCCACCACTAGAATTCAATGCATCGCAAACGCCATGAAACACGATTGTCGCCTGGGTGCGGAGCTTTTGCTTAAACGTTTTGCTGTCCATACACGAATTGGATTTAGATAGGCATTTGTGCCCGTTGGTCTGACTGCATGTTTGTGTCCACCTCAAACGCAAATTCTAGGCTCCTGCGATGTGGTTGCAGGTATGTACTTACTTCAGGAGCAAATCCTCTGCTACTTGAAGCTTTATTGCTCCCTTTTACTTCCCGCCCGGCGGGCGGCATTTACGGGCGGGATGTGTCCCAGAACCATGTGAGGTCGCTTTTCATCGTATGCGCGTATTCGCAGCGCTAGACCTCACTTATCCCTTCGACTCTCTCGAGGCTCTCAAACCAGTGTACTTTTAGGCACTCGCGGCGCAACAATCCGTTGAAGGTCTCGACAATGGCGTTGTTCGCCGGATTGACCAGCTGGCAGACTTCGACGCGCACACCGCGCTAATGCGCTCAGAAACCCATGATCCGGCTTGAGAACTCACTCCCGCTGTCCGTGAATGCGACTTTGAGCTTGAACCTCAACCGGATCAACCGCTCGAGCATGGACACGACGATCCCCTCCCCGCAGGCAGGCCATGGGCCCACTTGGATGGCGAGCGCCTCCCACGTAAAGTCGCCGGGCACGATGAGCGCGTGAGCCTTGCTTAAGTTGCCCGGCTTGTCGTGCACGAAATTCAGCGACCAGGCTTGGATGTCGCCGAAGATTTCCTGATATCACCTACGCAGCTTCGAACGGTGATCTAATTAAGTGCTTACGCTAGCCTGAAATGCTGCAGCTCTTTGCGGAGCAAGTGCGTACTTATAAAACTCCGCTCGCGACGCAAAGGCTGAGCGGATACTTAAAAAAAACAATACTAGATGCGAAAGTCCTTTGTTTGCAGAAAATTGTTGAAATGCTAGGAAATCCTCTTCGTCTAAAGTTGAAGAAAAAATCTTGGAGCCAGACGCGAATAGTGTTTGCGAGATGACGGCAGCGAGTTCGACTCGAATCCTTGCTATATTCTCACCAATCGTGTTTTTTGAGTGAACTCGATATTCGATGTGCTCGTTCGCGAGATCAAGCATCACGGGTCCGTACCCATACGCGAACATCAGGAAATCGAGATCGTGGCAGTACCGGAGCTCGTGGAATCCACCGGCCGCACGCCACAAGTCGCGGGAGAAGACCATGTTTGACGTTGTCGCAACGAAATTCTCGTTGAGTAGCGCAAGCTGAGGAAGCTGCGACTTTATATAGAAAGAAATGGCTCGTGAGAGCCAATCAACGGCATAACCTGTCGTCTGCTTGGCGCTCTCCGCATCGATAATGCCAACACCCCCCGCGATCAATCCAATTCTGGGATTCGCGGCCGCGAGTGCCCGGAAGCGTTCCAGCTTCGATTCGTTAAAAACATCATCCGAATTCAGAACAGCAATGTATTGACCAACGCTGAGGGCGATTGCTCGATTGATAGCGTTGTTGGCGCCGGCATTCGCCTGACGGACAACCTTCGCTTGCGGAACCTTTGACAGTAGTCGGCTAGCGATTTCATACCCGTCATCCGATGATCCGTCATCGATCAAAACTATCTCATCGGCGGGCGACGTTTGAGAGAGAACGCTTTCCAGCGCTGCCTCAATGTACCTCGCATGATTGTAGAGAGGAATTACAACCGAGACGGTCCCTCCCAAAGAGTCAATCGACTTGCCACTCTCGCCGGCACTTGTGGAATTTGGCATGACAATACTGTATTGTTGCTGACCTAAAGTGATCGGCCTGTGGGCCCCTACTGTATGTCCGTGTCGAAGAATGGAAAATAACGTGACCGGTAGCGAAGTTCCCGAGACCGCGGTTTGATAAAACGGGCTGGAACGCCCGCTACGATAGTGTAAGGTGCCACGTCTCGCGTCACTACCGAACCAGCTCCAACGACTGCTCCTTCACAAATTCGAACGCCAGGGCAAATTGTTGAGCGCGCTCCGATCCAGACATGGTCCTCGATCACAACGGGTTTTGTAAGACACACGAAGTCCGGATTTTGAGGATCATGAGTGAGAGTTTGGATTAGCGTGTAGTGCGATATGTTGACGTTATTGCCGATGGTCAAGGAGACACGGCCATCGAGGTAAGTAAAGCGATTGATTACCGTGTTGTTGCCGATAGAGATGAAGTCGCCGGTTACGAAACAGCCCATCGCTATACTTGAATCACGCCCGATCCGAACATGACAAAAATTCCGTAGGAACCAGTGCCGAACGCGATATGGTGTCCAGTTCATAAAAAAGTGATTTCCGAGATAAAAGCACACCGCAGGCGCGAAGCGCCTTTGAAGAAATCTAAATCCCCTGACGGCCGGATTTTCCATCCTCTCCCAGAGCCCGCTCGATCAAGATGCGTTTTGGATCACGTTTTCGATGACGCGCTCATAGCGCCGAACGATTCCGGCAAAATCTAGGGTGCTGTATATTTTTCTGCGACCGCCCTTTCCTCTTTCGTGCCATTCGCTTCGATTTGACGCCATTTCGTCCATTGCCTGAGCAAGCACAGGCGCCAATTTGTAGTTCCGGGGCGTGTAGGCAAGCTCATCAAGAAGTTCACAAGTTAGTTCACTGACATCGCCATATTCATTTGGCACGACCATTCCGATGTCGTTCGCCTCAATAACTTCGGATGACGCTCCCGTATCAGTCAAAATCATTGGTTTCTCGTAAAACATTGCCTCGTTCATTGCAATGCTCCAGCCCTCGATGAATGAAGGAAGCAAGAAAGCATCGGACATGGCGTGAACGTTCTCGACGTCCGGAAAGAATCCAGGCAACAAAATATGCTCATTGAGACCACGCTCAGTAAGATGCTTTTGGAGAGCTTCGAAATGCGGCCTATACACGACATTTCCCACGCAAACGATCTTGACGTCGCGGCGCCGCTTCAAAAGCATCTCCATTGCGTTTGCCATGACGTAATGACCTTTGTGGAGATTGTACGAGGCAACATTTGCAAACACATAGTCTTGGCTGTTGAGTCCAAATTTCTGGCGTGAAAGGCTGGAAGATCGCTTTATTCTCGCCTCGTGCTCCGGAATGATCAAACCATTGGGGACAGTAATTATCTTCGTCGCAGAGATCCTAAACTTTCTTTCTGCGAAGCGGGTAGCATTAAGCGAGACCGAGATATAGCAATCGACATACCGGTCGTTTTCCCTAAACGCTTGGGCCTGCTCCGGGGAAAGGAAGGCATACACATTGTGGATAAAAGTGATGTTGGGAATTTTGTACTTGGCAAACAGCGGGTATCCTATATCGGAGAAGTGAGAAATTGCGATGCTAATTTTGAAATTCCGCAGCAGGTCTTCGTATTCGGCAACTTCATTTGGCCGTGTCAAACCAACAACGCGCAATCCGCATTCCCTAGCAGTCTTTCCCAAATGCCCAACCAACCCCGCAGTTACGATCGTGACATCGTAACGATCGCGATTTAGCGCGATCGCAGTGTCCAATACAACTTTTTCCAGGCCACCCTTGTCAAACGAATTGAGCTCCATAACCACGCCAATTTTGCGGGCGGCCGCTGGTCTGGAAGATCGGCGTAGATTTTCTATTATTGATTTCAGCATTCGAAGTCTTCCCAACTTACCCGGATTGCGGTCTGTGCGGAGCGCTCGATCGGCCAATACGCTGCGACAATCGACGTTTCGCTAAGGAATTAACGGGAGTCCACAGAACCGCCGCTTCGTCAGAATCTATAGCTCTTTAACTCACTCAAGTTAACTTGGATCGCCGAAATGATGCGCTCGGCGGTAATAGTTCGATTGTCTGCATTTGATCGATACGAACAGTAATCCTCCGTCGTCGATGTGATCTTGGTACCTATACCCCAGGTATCAATTTCGGCCGCGGAGGTTGGACTAAAGAACGCCGTAAATGGAACGCTCTGCGAGATTGCAAGGTGAAGCGCCAAACTATCGCTGGAGATAAGGTACGAAAGACGCTTGATGACTGCGGAAAGTCGAAGCACCGAGTCGTCAGTATTTGCGACCTCAACACGATCGTAATTCTTGAACGATGCTAACTTACAGTTGCGTTGGTAGTCAGGGCCAGCGCCGAGAAGAACAAACCTAGATTCATTACCGAATGGCGAGGAGGAGCACAATAGGGACTCTATTAAGTCATCAAGCTCAGATGCCAACAATTCTTTAGAGGGCCACCGACCTCCGGAGTATGGGTTAAGACCAATATAGTTGGCCTTTGGCATAGCTTCGAGCGCCCATTTTTCCAGCACCGGATCTCCGTAGAATCTAGGCACGACCTTTTCAACATCGAATATCTTTGCGAAGATCGACGCGTGACTCTTGGTGTTCATCTTTTTCAAACGGTCAGCTTGTTGCTTTCCGAAGCGGGAAATTAGTCCCATATCGAACCACAGTGCCGAGTTATCCGTGTATGTCGGCTTTCCTCCATACAAGTAAGCACCGGAAATCGACCTTGAATTCAATTGGGCTGCCGCCTCCAAAGCATCGATCTCATCGTCGAGAGAGTAAACGTGATCAAATTCATACTTACGAGCGGGGTCGAAGCTTGTCCATATATCGTCGACATGCGGATTGAATCGCAATAGGTCCATGGCTCCGGGGGAGGTTACCCAGGAAATCCTGCTACTTTTTCCATGTTTTTGCTTTAGAGTCGCCGCGAAATATGAGGTACGAACAACGTCCCCCAAGGCACCGCGCTTAATGATGAGCAAGTGCATCGCTTGGACCAACCAACTTAATCGTTGTGAGACGGAGTGTCCGAATGCACTCGCATCAAGTGAAGCTCCAATACCTGGCGCAGGCGCTTGCGGGAAAATCTTTCTTTGGCGAAATTGCGCGCGCGAGTTGCACGTTCCAACCACAATACATCGTTATCAAGAAGATTCAGAATCTCTGCCGCAAATTCACTTGGCTCGTCAAATGCAGGCAGGAATTCCTTGGCGTCACCGAGGCCCTGGCGACCGGTGGTCGTCGTCACAATTGGGAGCCCATTGGCCATAGCTTCGACCACCTTTCCCTTCATTCCTGCTCCAAAGCGTAGGGGGGCCACCGCTATTCGTGAACGTTGATACCAACGGCGAAGCTCCGAGTCGCTTACAAATCCCGCTATGTGTACTTGCGTTTCCGCCCATTTCCGCATTTCATCGGTCGGATTCGACCCGACCAGTGCCAGCGAAGCGCGCGGATTTGCCTTTCGAACCAGCGGCAAGATTTCTGTCATGAACCAGCGAGCTCCGTCTACGTTCGGCTGGTGCCCAAATCCGGCGACGAATAGTATTCCTGCCCGACTCTCGAGAGGCTGAGTTACTTCGTCGTGGAAATCGTCGAACCCAAAGACCGGAATCGTGACAGCTTTCCCCTGAAGTTTGTTCGTTGCGAGCCAATCCTGCACTAGATCGGTTTCCGCATCAGATGGATAGAAAATTACGTCAACATCGCGCCAGACGCGGTGCTCCAACTCTTCAAACATTAAGGCTTCCCTCGCGAGTGATTCCTTTGCCTCTGGACACCACTTCATTTGCTCACGGAATCGGAGATAATGAATATCGTGCCCATAAAAGGCAATCTTTGCTTTTGTATTGCGCCGAACCGCCTCCAGAAGCTGTGCTGCAATGTGCGGTCGACTTAGTAAGACGCAAGATATGGAAGGCCCATTCTTGTCCATCCAGTTCTCAAGTCGTCCTTGATATTCCGTGCCGAGGATCACTTGCACTCCGAGTGCCTGGAGGCGCGGCGTATAAACGGGATTGAATGATTGGTCCATGGGCCAAAATGCCACATCCGAACCAATCGCAAGCAAGACCTCCACGATTTGCATCATCGTTCGTGACCCAGCATCGCGATCCGCTTGCGGTACGCTGTGGTCGACTATGAGCACACACGGTCGAAGGATGACCGGACCTTCGTAGCGAATGCCCATCTCTAGAGAAAAGTCCTCCTTCCGTGATTTTCCCAGCAGCAGTGAGGTGCCATCATCAGGAATCCGGGCACCTTGCATTAGGGCGCGAGGAATGTATCTAGAAAGAAACCGGCGATGCACGGCCTTGGTTTTCGAGTCGATTGGAAGAAGTGAATAGAGCGCTTTGGATTTCAAGGTCGCTCGAGAAATTTGACCATTTAATAAGGTACCTGCCATCTTTGACAGTCGGCGCGCCTCTCGCAAGGGACGTGTGACGCGCCAGGACTTACTGGAAAGAGTGCCTTCGAGTTGACCCTTTACATCCCGTAGGGACGCTCCGAGCGCCATGATTTGTTCATTGTTAGCTTTAAGAAGCTCCTCTAGGTCAAATATCTGCTCATTGAGGCTATTCTTTTCACTCGCAACCTGCGCTGCCCTTTTGGATTGTTCCAGAAGTACACTCTCCAATTGGTCTCTCGTGTCTCGTAAGCACCTCTCAATTTCGAAGATATGTAAATTGCGATCCTTGACAGATTCCTTGACGTCAAACATTTGCTTTTCGAGGACGTCCTTCTCGCTGGCAACCTCGATCCTCCTTTCGGATTCCTTCGAGACCGCAGACTCCAATTCGAAGATACGCAATTGAAGGGAAGCTGCGTTGTCTTGAAGTTCCGTAAGTTTTTGATCGCGAGCAGAGATGGCGCTGCGCAGATTCGAATTGTCCCGCTCCAGAAGTTGTAGTGAGTCTCGCAAATCGGAGAGTTGCTTTTGAAATCGCTCTCTCTCGCCCTCCAAATCCAAGACCTTTCGCTCTCGCTCGATTAGTTCCGGTCTTATCTCGGCAATTTCCCTGGCGAGGATGCTCTGCTGATTCTCCAACTCGACTAGGCTCCCTTTAATGTAGGCGATCTCGCTCTCGCGATCTGCGACAAGCCGAGATTTCGCCAGCAAGGGATCGGATTCCTCGATTGGTTGCTCCAGGACGCCTGCAACCAGAGTCGGCATCTCTCCATCTGTGGCTACCGCAATCCAGTACATTGGAGTGGGCATCCCAGTGACGGCTACGATGCCACTCTGATTTGATAGATACGTTGCGAACGAAGTGGGCGTCTCCTCCGGAAAAATGCCAGACCCATAAAAAATTCTCTGACCAAAATACGCTCGATTTAGGAAATAGGTTGCGAGAAGCTCCTTGAATTCGTGTTCGTACAATTCTCGAACGTGATACTCATTTGAGTACCCAGGCTCGATTGAGTAGTGATACTTGTCGGGGCTCGAAATGATCAATACGCCACCAGGGCGCAAGACCCGTTTAACTTCCTGCATCATCCGATGGTGATCGTCGTGATGCTCGATCGTTTCAAAACTGACAACGACGTCGACACAAGAAGTCGCCAGGGGAATTTCTGAACAACTACCGACCTTGAAGTCGAGATTGGGTAATCGATAACGTCCGCGCGCGTGGCGCACTGCATCTCTCGAAATGTCCACACCAATGACAGTCTTCGATCGATGAGCAAGCATGGCGGATCCATAACCCTCGCCACTTGCAATATCGAGGACATCCTTGCCAATCGCAAATTCGCACGCTTGCAAGTATCTGTGAAGATGTTCTAGTTCGATATTTCCCCGTACCTCCGGTACGTACCGCTCTCCAGTGAACTTCATAGTGTCGGTCTCGCGTTTTACGGGGCGCATCGTTCAAGCCTTATATCCAGCATTGGTATCCCAACCAGGCCGGTAGCAATGCTGCTGCTTTCCGATTCAAAGAAAAGTGCGTCGTGGATCCAATGGTGCTGTACGTGTTGGTCCTGCGTTCCGTCGGCGATGGCGACGTTTATGCTGTAGCTACCGGATGGCAATATGGGCATCAAAAAGGTGAACTCTGCTTGGATTTCATCGCCGGCGAAGCAGGCCGCTGGGCGTTCCCGATAGGCGAGAAAGGTGTTGTCGCCGAACAGAGTTTGTCCCGTGCGATCCTTTATGAAAAAGCCGATTATCGGTGAAGCGAGCGCCTCAGTTGCTACTGCGTGAATCCGCAGCGTTACTTGCTCTCCCCCAACCACCCAAGCTAATGGCGACAAGGCACTGTCTTGCAGTTCAACCAACGTTATACGGGCACCACCCTTTCCGAAGGACGCAGCCTCGGGATCAAATGTGAATATGCGTAGATCGTTTCTCAGGTTGGTAGAATTTATAAATTCGAGTCGCTGATCCTTCCAGGGTCGATTGGCGTCGTGATTCCGCAGCTGCTTTAACTTCGTCGCGGTATGACCTCCCTGCTGTTCCTCGTAAAACGCCTGAAGGTACAGGTCGCAGACGTCCTTCGGATTGCCCTCTTGTAGCACTTCTCCCTTCTCCAACCAAATTGCACGATTGCAAAGTGCCTTTATCGCTCCAGTGTCATGGCTAACAAATAGAACCGTCCCGGTCTTCATGAAATTGCGCAGAAACCGCATGCATTTTTGGGAGAAGAAAGCATCACCAACCGCCAGCGCCTCGTCGATAATTAGCACGTCCGCATCGACATGCGCGATAACTGCGAACGCCAATCTAACCACCATGCCACTGGAGTACGTTTTGACGGGTTGATCAATGAAATTGCCAATTTCCGCGAACGCCTCGATTTCCGGAAACTTCGTTTCAATTTGTACACCGGTCAAACCGAGGACCCCAGCGTTAAGAAAGACATTTTCTCGGCCAGTAAATTCCGGGTTGAATCCCGATCCAAGTTCCAGTAGAGCGGCCACTCGTCCTACAACTTCGACGCTTCCGGAACTTGGGCGCAGGGTGCCGCAAATCAATTGCAAGAGTGTCGACTTCCCGGATCCATTTCGGCCAACAATTCCGACTGTTTCCCCTTTTCTTATGTCAAGCGAAACGTCTTTTAGCGCATAAAAGTCGCGAAAGTACTTCTTCGGCTCGCTCGCGATTAGGCGTTGAAATCGGGGAAGCACAAACTGCTTTAAGCGATCGCGAGGGTTGGCATAAATTTGATATCCCTTGAATAGATTCCGAACGCGAACGGCAATAGGATTCGCATTTTTACTAGGCGAATCCGGTGTAGTCGTAGCGGTGGTGGAAACCTCTATGCTAGACAACATCGGCGAAACCCTTCCTCGTTCTTTGGAACCACCCGTATCCGGCCCAGCAAATCAACGTGGCAATCGCGATGTAGGTTCCCAGGCCAGCCCAGTCAGGCACGCGACCCCAGATAACAACCTCCCGTACTTGCTCGATAACGAATGTCAAAGGGTTCACCATGATTATCGGGCGAAGCGAGTCAGGCAATGCCGTAATGGGATAGAAGACTGGCGACAGAAACATCATTACTGTCATAATTATTCCGATCGTTTGGCCTACATCGCGCAGGAACGTCCCCAGCGAAGCCAGAATCCATGAGACCCCAATTGTGAGAATGGCTAGTGGGAGCACGATCAGGGGTAGGAAAATGGATGTCCAGTGCAGATATCCATTCGCAAGAATGAATCCAATTAATAGCACTCCAAAGCTAATCGCACTGTGAAACAAAGCAGCTGCTAGGGCGACGACTGGCAAGATCTCCAAAGGGAAGACGACCTTCTTCACGTAGTTGACGTTACTTACAATCAAGCCCGGGGCGCGATTCAAAACCTCGGCAAACAGTCCATAGACGATCAATCCCACAAACAGGACGATCGCAAACTGCGTCTTGCTTTCTTCCGATCCCGTTGTTGGCGCACTCCAGCGAGACTTGAAGACTACGGAAAATACAAAGGTATACACAGCGAGCATTAGCACCGGATTGAAGAACGACCATGCCAAGCCCATGACGGAGCCTTTATATCGTCCCGTGACCTCACGCACCGTCAGCTGCCGAATGAGTTGCCGATTGCGCCATAGACTGAAGACAAGCGCTGCGAGGGATGCGCGGTGTTCCGCGTGCGGATTCATCGGTTCGAGATCTTCCTTTGGTAGGTATAGGCAGAAGCGCTTGCCAGGCAACGGTCTCAATGTTCTGCGGTAGGTTGCGCAAGGATTCCGCCGGTCTGGCATTTGAGCTGCCAAGACGATGGCCCTTCGAATGAAGAGAAACATAACCAGGGAGCGGCTCCAGCATAGTTGTCGTTGGAGATTGAACGGACAAGCGTCGTTGCAAGGAGAAATGCGGAATGTTTCATTGCATACGTGAAATGGACGCTGGCTTAGGTGATGAAAGACAAGAAGATGACAAGCTACGCAGCATTCCGTACGCGTGCCGCAAACTAGTTGCGAAATGTGCCTCCGAGAAAATTTCAACCCTACGGTACGTTCTCCATGAAGATCGGAAGATGTAGGAACGGAGCGTTGAGGCGCGGATCATTGGCAATTGTTGCGAGGACTGGGTTACCGGGATCGAGGTTGGATTATTTTTGCTGCCTGTCGATCGACATCGAACAGCTGCGAAATCTTCCAGCGCGTCGAAAGGCTCTACTGCATGGGGGCCTCAAGTACGGACCTGTAAACGGCAACCGTCATTTTGCCGCATTTGTCCCACGAGAAGTCTTTGGCTCTGAGTAATCCCAGGTCGCGGAGACGATTCCACTCCGCATCATCTTCGATGAGCCGCAAAATGGCGTCACGAAGTTCGTACGGTTGCCGAGGATCGACGACCAGTGCGTTTCCATTTGCCACTTCGAGGAGGCTAGCTGCTTGAGATGTGATGACTGGAGTGCCGCTCGCCATGGCCTCAATTAGCGGCAATCCAAAGCCCTCGTAGATCGACGGATACAGAAGCATTCTTGCGGATGAATAGAGCACCGCCAGAATACTGTCGGAGACGTGATCAAGAAGTAAGGCGCTTCCCTCTTTCAAAGAGGATTTTAACGCGGAATGAGATGGCGACGACTGCCAACCCGTAGCCCCGACGATTACAATTGGCCAATTGGATCGCGTATTCGTTGGAAGACTTTTGTGGCTATACGCAGAGGCCTCGAGATTCTTTCTTGGTTCGATCGTGCCAACACACAAAATAAATCGTCGGTAGTGCAAGCCTAATTGCGCTAGGGTGGGCGCGCAATCGCTTTCGGTTCGAGGACACATGATCTCCGATGGACCCAGAGGTATTGATGTGACTCGACTCGGCGCGACGTCAAAGTGCTGGAGCAACTCCTGTCGAACTGACTCTGAGTCAGTAATTACGTGAGTCGCGCGGGCTAGTGAATGCGGAAAGCGGCGTCGTAACATCTCGACCCGGCTGCGCGGATGAACTTCGGGGTGTAGGACCCAGGCGAGATCGTGAACCGTTATTACGGTTGGCCCCGTGAATGGCAATGCCAGAAAGGCCATCTCATGGTAAAGCTGCGGAAAAATGCGTTTTGTGCCACGAGAAAACGCAATTCCCTGTAAGAACCACTTCGCTTCGTAAGGCGTTGGAATGGTCTTTTTTACCAAGGCTTTCCAAGTTTCCACTCCCCGGATGGGTTTTTGCGGGAGCGAATTGCTCCAATGAAGTCCTGCGAAATAGTGGAGTTCACAAGTGCCATGACCTGCGATTTGCGAGGACAACTCTCGTACGTACCGCCCAATACCGGCGATCGGCGAGAGAAGTGGGGTCGCGTTAATGGCAATGCGAAGCATGTTTGTGTGCTCCGCGTGTCGAGTGGATGTTTGGGGCATGGCTCCGCTTTCCCGTCTCTGCTACGCTCCGCTTTGGAAGGCGCCCCAGCCTCGGATCACGATCCCTAGTTTCGTGCAGCTCTCGACCGCAGAATCGCATCACGTTAGCCAATTCGCGCTCGTGCGCGAAATCTACTCCGTGGGAAGCTTTCGTCGAATCGGGCGATTAGCTTTGGGTCAAATCTGCCGAAATTCCTCGATTCGGCTTCATCTGTCGAATCCGTCTCTCTCTCTAGGAAGCGGATTTGGAGTTGAAGGTTTGAGCTGGACGAAAAGATATTGCGACAATGGATGGCTGAGATTATCAATAGTCCCACTGGAGCTACTTACTGCATCGCTTTTAGATTTTTCGTTCGGATTTATAAAACGCCGCTCGTTGATTGACGCGGCGTCAATGAGACTGCACTGCAATCTCGCGATAGAGACTCGCGTATTGGCGCGCCATCTCATTTGCACTGAAGCGCTCCAGGAATCGACGTCGGGCATTTTGGCCTAGGGTTCGAGCCAATTTTGGATCTGCATGTATCCGCAACATCGCAGCACGCAATGCATCGGAATCGCTGGGTGGAACCACGATTCCTGTTTCTCCATCGACGTTAACGAAACTTGTCCCAGTCCCGATCTCACTCGAGATCAATGGTCGCGAATGCATCGCTCCCTCTACGAGAGTGAGGCCAAAGGCCTCAGAACGAAGGTGCGAGGGAAAGACTACTGCGCCCGAGAGTTGCAATAGCGCGATTTTATCTTCCTCCGGTAGTGCTCCAAGAAATCGCACCGTGTCTAGGCCCATTCTTCTAGCCTTAACACGAAGCTCCTGCTCAATTGGGCCCGCTCCCACAATCACGACAGGCAGTTTCGTATCTCTTACGGCATCGAGCAGAATGTGCAGTCCCTTGTAATACCGGATCACACCAATAAATAGGAAGAAGCCCTCGCCCAGCGCGGCTCGCCAGCGCTCATGTACCGAGGGACGCACCGATGGGTATCCCTTCTCGTCAAGTCCGAGAGGAATTACGGAAGTCTTGTCGGGAAATTTGCGCAGCACCTCACTCGTCTGAACATAGTTGGGCGAGGTTGCAACGATTCGCGAAACAGAACCAAGAAAGCGGTCTCTTAGAGGTTGGTACAGGCGCATCCAATTGCGCTGGCGCACAATGTCTGAGTGGTACGTCACAACCGTGGGCTTCTCCACCCGCCATGCAAAGTGGAGCATGTCGCCGAACGGCCATGGAAAGTGGAAGTGGACGATATCGGTCCATCTCAAGTGCGGCCCGAATTTCAACATGAGCTCGATCGACATCGCATTGGACGCAAGATCGATCGTGCGGTGGAAACGATAGTGTTCCGCGCCATACCAATGGCGGACCCCCGGATTCGGGTCGCGCGAGAGACTCAGGATCCGATTCGAAACGCCGAGCGCCTGGGTCGCCTGCACTAGATGCGAGATCGACTGTTCCAGACCGCCGATGGAATCCGGAAGAAAAGTCTTGTAGACGTGGAGAACTTTGAGTCCCCGTCCGGATGCGGAAGGAACGGAACCTGTGGAATGCGTTGTTGAACGGGAAGACGCTGTTGGCCGAATCTCTTCGGTAACCGGCTCTACCAGTTCAACGGTTGACTCGCTCATGGCCATTGCACTTCAATGGTAGAGAGAGTTGATCTCCTACGGGAAAATCATCGTTGCCCGATTGACGAATCGTAACGAACATTAAATGTCCGGTTTTCGGCTCGAAATACGTCTTGGGGGTCCGCGTCTTAACGGAATCTGAATGAGCCTTATGACCGATTTGCGACCTGTAGCGCGCCGTGGAAGTACTCGATCGTCCTCTTGAGACCCTCTTCCAGTTGGATGCCAGGCTCCCAGCCCAGCGTCTCTCGGGCGAGCCGGATGTCCGGCTTGCGCTGCCTGGGGTCATCCGAGGGCAGTGGCTCGGAGCGAAGGCGGCTCTTTGATCCGATGAGACGCAATACGGCTTCTGCCAGTTCGCGGATGGTGAATTCCTGCGGGTTGCCGATATTTACCGGACCCGTGAACTCGTCCCCCGTGTTCATGGTCCGGATCATCGCTTCGACGAGATCGTCGACGTAGCAAAAGCTTCGGGTTTGCTGACCGTCCCCATAAATGGTGATGTCGTCCCCGCGCAACGCCTGGACGATGAAGTTCGAGACGACGCGGCCGTCGTTGGGATGCATCCGGGGGCCGTAGGTGTTGAAGATGCGAACGACTTTTATTTGCAGCTTGTGCTGGCGCCAGTAGTCGAAGAACAGGGTCTCGGCGCAGCGCTTGCCTTCGTCGTAACAGCTGCGGATGCCGATCGGGTTGACCGAGCCCCAGTAGCTCTCAGGCTGGGGATGCACCTGGGGGTCGCCGTAGACCTCCGAGGTGGAGGCCTGCAGGATCTTTGCCTTCACGCGCTTGGCGAGACCCAGCATGTTGATCGCCCCGTGCACGCTTGTCTTGGTGGTCTGGACGGGATCAAACTGGTAATGAATTGGTGATGCCGGGCAGGCGAGGTTGTAGATCTCGTCCACCTCGACGTAGAGGGGGAAACAGACGTCGTGCCGCAGGAGCTCGAAGGAGGGGTTGCCCAGCAGGGTCGCCACATTGCGCTTGTTGCCGGTGTAGAAATTGTCGACGCAAAGCACGTCGTGGCCCTGAGCGACGAGGCGCTCGCACACATGGGACCCGAGAAAGCCTGCACCGCCGGTGACGAGAATTCGCTTCATGCCGCTTCGATTCCTGGTTGGATTCACGGAAGATACTGCGCTTGCCTTTCCCTTTTAAGAAACGAGCGGTAGTCCCGGTAGGTTGGGGAGGCCCAGAGCTGAAACAAACTGCGGACATGAAGCGCCAGGGGGCGGAGCGACTTGCGGGAAGCCCTGCGGGCGTTGTGAACCACGTCGATTTCGCTAGCGACGGCAATCTGCATGCCCGCGAGGCGGACCCGGGCGCACAGGTCCACGTCCTCGCAATAAAGGGTGTAGCGCTCGTCAAAGCCGCCCAGGCGGGAGAACACCTCGCTGCGAAACCCCATGAACATTCCGGCCAGCCAATCGGGGTGCATCAGCAGGTTGCCGTAGGAGCTCGAGGTGATCCGGCGCCGGATCACTTCCCAGGGCGTCACGAGGCGCCTTGCGTAATCCGACACCCGGCCGTCGGTTTCTAGTACGACCGGTGCGACGAGGCCCACTTCCGGATCCTGGAGTCTTCGAGCGAGCGCCGGGAACGGGTCCTGTCGGAGGCGAAGGTCGGGGTTGAGCACTGCGAACTTTCCGCTCCGGACCCGGCGAAATGCCCGGTTGTGGTTGGCGGCAAAGCCCAGGGGCCGCTCGTTGCGGACAATCTCGATCGGGAAGGGCGCGTCCTCGATGGGCGGGGCCGCCTCGGGGACGTTGAGGGTGACGATCACCCGGGCGACGTCGGGTGATGCCTGACGGAAGAGGTCCGCGAGAAGGTGCGCGCAAATGGCCGTCTGGCGATGGCTGACGACCGAGACCGTGAACCCTTCGTTTTCTCCCGCGCCGCTCCCGCCCCTGCCGTTGAGGGGTGGCAGGAGGGACCCCGTCCCGTTTATTCCCCCCGCGCCCAGCGCAATTCCCCTAGGACGAGTTCAAGGCTCGCCTGCCAGTCGGGCAGGATGAGCCCGAAGTCGCGCTCGATCGCCGAGCAATCGAGGCGCGAGTTGCGCGGCCGGGCTGCGGGCGTCGGGTAGTCCGCGCTGCCGATGGGCTCGATGTCCCGGACCTTGATGTCGCCGGCAACGCCAAGCTCCCTTGCTCGCTCGAGGATCACGCTGGCAAAACCGTGCCAGCTGGTCGCGCCGCGCGCCGTCAGGTGGTAGACGCGGGGCGTGAAACCCGCATCGGTGCGGCGCCGTGCCTGGATCTGCGAAATGATCTTGGATGTTGCGTCGGCGACCATGCGGGCCGAGGTGGGTGCCCCGACCTGGTCGGAGACGACTCGCAGGTGTTCGCGCTCGCTTGCCAGGCGCAGCATGGTGAGCAGGAAGTTTCTTCCGCGCGCTGCGTAGACCCAACTTGTGCGAAGGCAGATCCAGGTGGCCGCGCTCTCCTCTAGGGCGCGCTCGCCGGCGAGCTTGCTTCGTCCGTAGGCGTTGATCGGAGCCGGGGCGCGGGATTCGACGGACGGGGTATCCCCTTCGCCATCGAAGACGTAGTCCGTGGAGTAGTGAACGAGCAGCGCGCCGGTGCGGGCGGCTTCCTCGGCGAGCACCTTGACCGCTTCGCCGTTGACCTTGGTGGCGAGCGCTTCTTCGCGCTCCGCTCGGTCGACTGCGGTGTAGGCGGCTGCATTGACGATGACGTCGGGGCGCATCTCGCGCAAAGGCTCACGCATGCTCTCGGGTTCGGAGAGCTCCAAGACTGCGTGGCCGGCGCCGATCACCTCGCCCAGGACCTGGCAGGAGCGCAGGAGCTCCCAGCCGACCTGGCCGTTGCGGCCGACGATGAGGATCTTGCTCACTCGTAAACCTCTGCCTCGGACAACAACGGGGCGGCCCAGTCCTTTGCGGCGAGCGATGGCGTGCCCTTGATCGGCCATTCGATGCCGATGGCGGGGTCGTTCCAGCGCAGGCTGCGATCGTGTTCGCCCATCCAGAATTCCGTGGTCTTGTAGAGAAAATCCGCCACTTCCGAGAGCACGAGGAATCCGTGGCCGAAGCCGGGCGGAATCCATAGCTGGCGGTGATTCTGCTCGCTCAGCACCACCCCGGTCCAGCGCCCGAGGGTGGGCGAGGAGCGGCGCAGGTCCACCGCGACGTCAAAGACCTCGCCCCGCGCCACCCGCACGAGTTTGCCCTGCGGGTGCACCAGCTGGTAGTGGATGCCGCGCAACACGCCGCCCGAGGAGCGCGAGTGGTTGTCCTGCACGAAAACGGGCGAAAGGCCGGTCGCTTCGCGGAAGGTTCGCTCGTTCCAGCTCTCGAGGAAGAATCCGCGCTCGTCGCCGTGCACCTTGGGCTCGAGGAGGAGTACGCCCTCGAGGGGGGTCGGGGTGGATTTCACGAAGCGGCCTCGGCTGCGAGGCGCAGGAGGTAGCGGCCATAGTCGTTGCGGGCGAGGCGCTCGCCGTGTTGCACCA
>Ga0075030_100002129_pt1 | contig 17982 bp, 13 predicted proteins | sample LitLauG_LLR_2012_FD_71393 | JGI IMG/M metagenome (GOLD analysis project Ga0075030, IMG submission 71393) | Freshwater sediment microbial communities from Pennsylvania, USA - Little Laurel Run_MetaG_LLR_2012 | ecosystem: Environmental > Aquatic > Freshwater > Creek > Sediment | place: USA... | reverse complement strand
GGACGCTGGTGATACCTTAACTGATTCCGAGTTGAATCGGAGGTGGCGCCAGTGCCCAACACCCAAGCCCGCGAGGTCAATCTCACCAAACGCATTCATGCCGCTAGAGGCCTGCGTTATTGCCCTGTGGTCCTTTCCCCGAATGGCCGCGTCAAGCCTGATCTAGTCCTCGTAAAAGGCAAGCCGGAAAAGCATCCGGAAGGGGCGCGATCTTCGCATGACGTATCGGTGAAGCAATGGGATTTAGTGCTTAGTTGGTCAAACGCCACTGCCAGACGCTGATCGAAAGATGAATCGCGATTTCAGAAAAGCCCCAACTGAGAAGAATACCCAGAGATCTTCTGTGGCCTGCTTCAGACTTTTCGGTTTACACCAGCCAGCGAACATGCGCCACATTAACGCCGAAAACCCGGTCAACAACTCAACGCTCGCGATGTCACCGCCACTTCCTATTCTCAATTCATCCCGGTCCCTGATTTTGGGCCGGTTGCCGAGGTGGAGCCGGGCGCCTGACTCGATGGTGTGTTTTTCCGCGGGAGAATCTCTTTTATCTTCTGCAATAGATCGTCGAGGTAGAAGGGTTTCTGGATCCACGGCAGTTCGCCATTCGAGCCCGTAACGTTTCCCAACTTGTCGTCGGCGTAGCCTGACATATACAGGACGCCGATATTACCCCGCACATCGGTCAGGCTTCTTGCCAACTCCGGACCGCTCATCTGCGGCATGATCACGTCTGTGATCAGGAGGTGAATCGGCCCATTGTGTCGCTCGGCGACCTGCAGAGCATCTACGCCGTTGGAGGCAAGCAGCACCTGGTAGCCCCTCGATTGCAGTCCGTCGCGTAGCAAGTCCCGAAACGAACGCTCATCTTCCACAACGAGGAGCGTCTCTGACTCAGGTGGAGACCCTGCTGTTGTGGCTGCAAGCGAAGAAACCTCTTCGACTGGCAGGTCGACCTGAGGAAGATAGACGTTGAATGTAGTGCCTTGGTGCAGTTCGCTATCGGCAAAAATGTACCCACCACTCTGCTTGATGATTCCATACACCGTGGCCAATCCCAAACCCGTTCCCTTTCCAGCGGGCTTGGTCGTGAAGAAAGGTTCGAAGAGACGCTCCCGGGTCTCCGCATCCATACCTGTGCCGGTGTCACTGACGGAGAGCATCACATACTCTCCCGGCGGCACGGCAACGCCGTAAAAGCTGGTCGCGTCCTGGAATTTGACCTTCGCAGTCTTGATCGTGAGGTTACCGCCTGTCGGCATGGCATCGCGGGCATTGACGGCAAGATTCATAATGACCTGCACCACCTGCCCTGGATCTGCTTTCGTCTTACCCAGTGCCGGGTCGAGCACAACCCTCTGTTCAATGTCTTCTCCCATAAGGCGCTGAAGCATTTTTTGTGTTTCGGCCACGAGCGAATTGAGGTTCAGAACTCTGGGCTGAAGTACCTGGCGCCGGCTGAAGGCGAGCAGTTGTGAGGTCAGTGAAGCGGCGCGCACCCCGGCCTTCTTGATGGTTTCCAGGCGTGCATCGGTCTTCCCTCCAGAGGCCAAATCGGCGGAGAGGAGTTCGGTGTATCCGATGATCACGCCGAGCAGGTTATTGAAGTCGTGGGCAACGCTGCCGGCCAATTGTCCGAGCGCTTCCAACTTTTGCGCATGACGGAGTTGCTCCTCCAGCAGCCTGCGAGCGGTCACGTCCTCGGCGATGATCTCCAGAATATCGCCTCCGTGCTCCGAACTCGACATACGCCGTCCGCTCGCCCGCACGACCACCGGTTTGCCGTCCTTTCGTTTCCACGTGAACTCCACTGCGCTGAAAAAGTCCGCCCGCGTCGGCTGCGCCCGGAAACCGCTTGCGTCGCTGTCCGAATACAAATCGCGCGAGATGGTAAGAGCGAGGACTTCGGCTTCTGACTGATAACCAAGCATTCTCGCCAGAGCCGGATTGGCGCGCAGGAACCGGTCCTGTTGTACGCTGATCGTCCCGATCCCGTAAGGAGCATTCTCAACAAAAGATCGTAGTTCCGCTTCAGATCGACGAACAGCCTCCTCCGCCTTTTTCGTTTCTGTCAGGTCAATGCCGATGCCCGCGAGATAAGGTTTGCCCTCCAGTTCCACCCGTACGACTGTGAAATAGTAAGGGGCGGTAGCATCACCCTTAAGCAACAAGTCGGCTTCCAAGCGGCTTGAGCCACGCTCGAAGACCTCGTCCCTGGCCCGACGCGCGGCCTCTTTGTATTGGTCGGCCACGTTAGCGAACTCCTGGAGGTCCGAGGGGTCTTTGCGTAGTAACCTTTCCGCGTTCTTGTTCCACCTCAGGTTCTTCCCTAGCCGATCTTGTAGCGCGAAAACTCCCGGCAGGGTCTCGATCACTGCGTCCGCCAGGGCCTTCTCCTGTCGAAGTGCCTTCTCTGCGAGTCTTCGTCTTCGCACGCTGAACAAAAGAGCCAAAATGAGGATCGTTTCGAGAATGCAGAGCGAAATCACCGCTACGATCAGGTAACGGTAGCGCTCCCAGAGTGAAGGCTCACGAAAGAGTTCGACGGTGGCAGCGGGAAGGCGGGTCTCGCTGATGTGCCAATGCTGTAGTTGGCGCCAGTCGACCGTATCTTGTGCCGAGTTGTCGAGCTCGATCGGGATTGTCGCCGCGTTCTCGCCATTAAGGACGCGAATTGCCGTCCTCGCAATTTTCCTCCCCGCATTCTCCGGATCTGTCATTCGGCCGCCGACTACGCCATGCCCAATGTCGGTCGAGTAGATTGCGTATACCGGCGCGTGAGCCGCTCCCACCACTAGATCCAATGCTTCGTCTTCCAGAAAGAATTGTCCTCGCGCATCTTCGAAGAAGAAAGTATTCAAGACCACACTGTGAGGGGGCAGCGCTGAAACTCGTTTGAGTGCATCGTTCATCGTGAGTCCGGTCAGGAAGTCGACCTCAACCGTCTGACGATAGGGCAGAAAATCCTGTTTCAGTTGCTCCAGCCAGTATTGTTCCAGCGGCGAACATCCCACCACCACGATGACTCGCTGTGTGTCGGGCTCAAGGCGCAGCGCAAGGTCCAGCGTTCGGGAGGGCTCGTCGGTGCTGGCAACTCCGGTGACGTTGCGTACCGCCGTGCCTGTCGAGGTGAGTCGCTTCACTTCGTCCAGTCTCCTGGCATTGAATAGGGCAACAGCCGGAGTTCCGGGGAAGAGTTCCTTGCCCTCCTCCAGCAAAAACTTCATGGCTGAGAAGGACACGGGAATGATCAGGTCGGGCTTGTGTTCCGCGAATTCCAGTTCCAACAGCTTCACCAGATTCGCGGGGTGTTCCTTGCCGGGAAACCTCACCAGGTCCAGGTATTCGGTGTAGAACTCCACCCGATCCCGTAACCCCGATCGCAATTCCGACCGGAGCACGTGATCGAAGCCGGCATACATCCCCTCGTCGTTGTCGAAGGAATAGAGAAGCAGAACTCTTTTGGGCGGATTGGCAGAGTCTTGGGCCGGAGTTGGGACCGAACCCAGCAGGATGACCGAAGCTGCACATAGAACAACCCTTCGCGCGGCAAGAAGGCTGCGTCGGCAAAGAGGCGAGTCGAACTTCAACCAACTACTCACTTTTCGCGAACGCCAGTGTTTCAGGATGGCCAGTCAGGACCAGAGTTCCGAGCCGATCCGTGAAAACAGCAGGAGAGTGCCGATATTAGACTATTTCCCAGGTTTTGACCACACATTGGTAACTCTTGGCGGGAAAGCTCGCGCCAGCTCCAATCCCGTGACTTCTGACAAAACGGCTTCTCGCACCCCGTATAATGTCGCCTCGAAGAACGAAACTATGTCTGCCACGTTCGTAAGCCGAAGAATTCTTCTGGTGGAGGATGACGAGGAACTACGTTACGCCTACGCTGCTCATCTCACCGCAAACGGCTTTCTGGTCGAAGAAGCAAGGGACCTCACTTCCGCGCAAAAGAGCTTTGGAGCCACGCGGCCAGACGTTGCAGTTCTGGATTTCCGACTGCCAGACGGCACCGCTCTTGAGCTTCTGCCGAAATTCAAGGAACTTGAACCTTCAGTCCCAATCATCGTTTTAACCGGGTTCGGGTCCATGGAGTTGGGAGTGTCGCTAATTAAGAATGGCGCCGAACAATGTCTCGCCAAGCCGGTCGAAGCCGCCGCCCTGCTCATGATCGTGTACAAATTACTGGAGAACTCGCGGAATCAGCAGAAGACTCTAGCGAACAACACGCGCCGGCGCCGGGTAGTGCTCAATCCGTTCCTTGGCCAAAGCACGGCCATTCGACGACTGGCCGAGGCGGCGGCGAAAGTGGCGAGCAGCCAGAGCCCAGTCCTGATTCAGGGCGAGACCGGGTGCGGAAAAGGGGTCCTGGCCACCTGGCTTCACGAAAACGGTCCACGCGCGGATGAACCCTTCGTCGATCTCAATTGTGCTGGACTTACGCGCGAATTCCTCGAGTCAGAGTTGTTTGGCCACGAAAAAGGCGCTTTTACCGGAGCCCTCAGCGCTAAGCCTGGACTGCTGGAGGTCGGCCATCGCGGTACTATTTTTCTGGATGAAATTGGGGACATCGATCCGAATGTGCAACCCAAACTGTTGAAGGTGGTCGAAGAAAAGAGATTTCGCCGCATGGGAGACGTTCGCGATCGCTTCGTCGATGTCCGGTTGATCGCCGCAACCCACCAGGACCTGCGTCATTTAATCGAAACGAAGGCGTTTCGCAGCGATCTGTATTTTCGAATCAGCACCGTACCCTTGGCGATTCCGTCGCTGCGAGAACGGCAGGATGACATTCCAACGATCGCGCAATCGCTGCTGAACCGAATCTGCTCCGACATGGCACGTCCCCGAGCCGAGCTTTCCCCGAAAGCGGTTGAGCGTCTGCGATCCTACTACTGGCCGGGAAATATTCGCGAGCTTCGGAACGTTCTCGAGCGCGCTCTATTGTTTTCCGATCGAGTAGTTCTTGAGCCCGGGGATCTCATGTTTGAACCCGGTCCCGAGCACGGCTCGAACTCCTACAACTCGGACTGGACTCTGGAAGAACTGGAACGATTCCACATCTCGGCGGCGTTCTCGGCCGAAAGCCAGAACGTGGAAAGAACCGCGAGGCGCTTGGGCATCGCCAAGAGCACGCTCTACCAGAAGCTCAAGGCTCTGCACTTGATCTAGCTTGCCGTTCGATTTCCGTACACACTTTCTGGAAATCAAACTCCGTTGGCCTCGCGTGGTCTTGCCGTGCCATCCACTAAGACCTGCGCTTTCAGGGTCTTACCTGTAGAGTGCCCGCGCTCGCGAATTGGCCTGGCAATTGCCATAGCACACTGGGATCAAACTATCGATCCAAAGCTCTCCCCCGAAACCTAGAGCAGTAAGAGGTCAACGAATGCCGAAGAAAGTCTTATTGGTGGACGATTCGACCACCACACTGATGATGGAAGAAATGATTCTGAAACAACGTACCGCATACAAGTGCGTGACCGCCAAAGACGGGATCGACGCCATCTCGCGTGCCGTAGTCGAAGCGCCCGATCTTGTCCTGATGGACGTCGTCATGCCTCGCATGAACGGATTCGAAGCTTGCAAGCGCATGCGCCTGGAGAGCACTCTGCGTGAAACTCCCATCATCCTGGTCACGACGCGTGGCGAAGAAGAATACGTCGAAGCCGGGTTTCAAAGCGGCTGCAACGACTACATCACGAAACCGATCGACAGCTTCGAACTGGTCACGCTGCTCCACAGCTATCTCGGGGAATAGACAGATTCCACAGGAAAGGAGGGTCTTCAAGAACGCATGAGCAATATCTCCGACTCGTCCGCGGAACTCGAACGCGCCAGTTCAAACCAGGACATCGGTTCTCAAGCCAAAGTCTATGCCGCACGCATGCGTCTGCAAAATGCGCTCGATCAGGCCGACGCGCTGGATGCGATTCGTGAGATCGCCGCGAACCTGATCGGGACAGAAGAAGTTGCAGTGTTCAAAGTGGACAAGAAGCGCTCTGAACTCTGGCTTTACTGGTCGTTTGGCATCGATCCCAACAAACACTCCGTCTTGGAGGTGAGCCGCGAGCCTAAGCTGAAGTCCGTCCTTACCGGCAAGCCCGCGTATCGACTCAGGCTGTCCAACGAGAACCTGCTTTCCACCGACGATCCTGTAACCGCGTTGGTGCCCATTCTGGTCGACGGCAGTGCATCCGCGGTGATTGTGTTGTTCCGCCTGTTTCCCCATAAGCCGGGAATCGAGCCGGTGGATCGGGAAATTTGCGACGTGCTGTCGCATTGCGCCGGCCGGGCGATTGAACCGTATCACGCGCGCTAAGACGTAGAAGGAAATCGCATATGAACTTCAAACCGAAAACGCAGAGTTTCAACCCCGCAGTGTTGCCCATGGAATATTTGCCGCGTGTTTTGGACGCGTCCGACGACAAGCACGCGCGCCACTATCTGATCCCCGGCAAAATCTTCGCGGCCGCGCAACCGTTCGCGATCAGCACGATCGTTGGATCCGGAGTCGCACTCTGCTTGTGGGATTCAGAGCACAGAGTCGGTGGCGCCAATCATTTCATTCTGCCCGAAGGGCCTGAGGACAGTGTCAACGCAACTCGCTACGCCAACGTGGCCAACCCGGCATTGCTGCAGCGCATGGTCGATCTTGGCGCCCGTCTCAATTTCATGGAAGCCAGAATCTTTGGTGGTTCTTTGCCGGGCGTCACGTTCAGCACGGGCGGAGACTGTTTGGGCGACCGCAATGTCCAGGCCGTGACGCATTTCCTGAAAATGAACGGCATTCGCGTTATACAGAGCGAGGTTGGCGGCACCAAAGGCCGAAAGCTGGTTTTTCAAACCGACGATGGCCGGGCCTGGTCGGAGCCACTGTGATGGCGTTGACGCCCCTAAGTTCGCGGCGGTCAGATTCCGTTGGCAGACCGTCGTCCGGGTGCGCGAGCAGGCCCGCTCTCGGAGAACGCCGCAGCACATACCTGCTCCCGGGAGAACTCCACGCGAGCGCAGACCCGTGCCAGATCCGCACCATCCTGGGCTCCTGCGTGGCGATCTGTCTCTGGGACAGTCGGCAGCACATCGGCGGCATGAATCATTTCCTGCTTCCGGCTTCGAGCGCAGGGCACCCCGCTTCCTCGCGTTTCGCGGATGTGGCTACCAGGACGCTGCTGGAGGCGTTGCAGTCGTTGGGGTGCCGACTTCCCCATTTCCAGGCTAAGATCTTCGGCGGTGCGTCCATGTTCCAGAAACCGGACCGCGCGGTCATAAGCCTCGGGGCACAGAATGTGGCCGCCGCCCTCGAGTTGATGAGGAAAGCGGGAATACCGGTGTCCGTTCAAGAAACCGGCGGCACCCACGGCAGAAAAATCATGCTCAACACTGACGACGGGGTCGTCTGGTGCCAGCGCATTCAGGAGGAAAGACAAAGAAGCAATGGATTTTGACCGCGAAAAAATCGTGGCCGCATTTGTCGCCGAGTCTGCAGAAGGGCTTGAGCGCACAGAGCAACACCTGATTGCCGCCGAAACTGATCCGGGCAATCTCGAACTGCTGGACGAGATGTTTCGCGTCGCCCACACCATTAAAGGCAACGCTTCTGCCCTGGATTTTCCGGAACTGGCCGGCTTCGCGCACGTCGTGGAAGACTTGCTGGAAGCGTTGCGCAAGCATGGGCTTGCCATCTCCTGCGAAATGATCTCGCTCCTACTGCATGGAGTCGATGCTCTCCGCTCGCTCGTTCCTGCAGCTGCGGAAGGCAATGATCGTCTTAGTCCGTCCCATAAGGAGCTGAAGAAGGCAATCGCCAGTCACGCCTCCGGCAAGCAAGTAGCGACGCGTGCGGCGGCCCTCAGTTCCGACCAGGTGTCCTCCCCCACAGCGGTTCCGGGTTCCGCCCTCCCGGGGGCCCGGAACCGCACGCTTCGCGTCGACACCGACAAGCTCGATCGCATGCTGAACCTGACTGGAGAGATCGCCATTGCCCAGGGACGTCTGCGACGCATGGTCGAAGATCTCAAGACCGACACCGGGCGCAAGGTGCTCGAAGTGCATCGCGAAATCGAGGGCCTGCAAAAGAACCTGCAGGAACAGGTCATGGGTGTACGCCTGGTGCCGGTGGGACCTCTGTTTCAGCAATTTGCTCGCTCAGTCCGCGACATTTCTCAGAGCCACAACAAACTCGCACGGCTGCAGATCGTAGGTGCAGACGTGGAGGTCGATACGCGCGTCCTGGAGCACCTTAAAGATCCATTGCTCCATATGATCCGCAACGCCGTCGATCACGGCATCGAAGCACCCAGGGTCCGCCACGCCGTCGGTAAACCTCCTTGTGGTTTGCTAACCCTCACTGCGTTCCACAGAGCAGGAAACATACTGATCCAGCTTTCCGACGACGGCGCCGGATTCAACCGGCAGCGCATTCTGGCCAAGGCTCGTGCTCTTGATTTGCTGCCCGAGGGGGAAAAGATCAGCGACCAGGAACTCTTCGATCTGGTCTTCAAAGCGGGATTTACGACAGCGGACGCAGTCACGGATTTGTCGGGACGGGGTGTGGGCATGGATGTAGTCCGCCGCAATATCGAACTCCTGCGCGGCAGTATCGAGATTCAGAGTACCCAAGGCCAGGGCACGACGATCACGATTCGACTGCCCCTCACTCTGGCCATCATCGATGGTTTTTCAGTCGTTGCCAACAACGAGACGTACGTGATTCCCCTCGAAATGATCAGCGAGTGCCTCGAGGTTCCGCGCGACCAGATCTCCAGCGAAGCGGTCGGTGTCCTAAGTCTTCGCGGTGAACCCTTGCCCTATGTCCGGCTGGGAGAAGTATTTGGCAAGCCGGACCGGTGTCCCGAGCGCGAAAACGTAGTGGTGGTCCACCGTGACGGTGGCTACGCAGGAATCGCGGTGGAAACGCTGATGGGCGAATGCCAAGCCATCATCAAGCCGTTAAACCGTATTTTTCGTGATGTGCCGGGAGTGTCCGGTTCCACCATCCTCGATAACGGCCGGGTGGCGCTGATTCTCGATGTGAACGCCCTGCTGCGTGAGGTTGTTGCTGAACAGGCCCAGGCAGTGAACTGAATCAATCGGAACAAGATTTGAGCGCTGGAGCTTCGGCGCTGAGAAATTTGAAGGTGAAAGGAATACCCGTATGTTGAAGAAGTCGACGATTGCAAAACGTCTCGCCCTCGGATTTGGAGTGGTGCTGTTTCTGCTACTCGTTGTCGCGGTGGCGGGCTACTGGGGCATGGAATCCGTGACCCACGAGACCGTGTCCATGCTGCGCGGAGATTCCAAGATCTCGCAGCTGGCGGATGAAGCCAAGATTACTACGCTCGAGCTCCGGCGCTATGAGAAAGACACTCTGCTCAACATGGATAACAAGCCCGTCATGCAGGCCTATCAGGAAAAGTGGAAGGCGCAATTGGCGGAGCTTCGCTCCACTGTGAGCGAACTTGACTCGCGTGTTTCCTCCGACGGTAGCAAGCAACTCGTCGCCGCCATGGAGCGCGAGATCTCAGCCTACCAGCGTGGCGTGGACGCTGTGGTGGCCGGCATCAACGACGGCACAATCAAGACTCCCCAACAGGGAAATGCCAAAGTCACCGAAGTGAAAGACGAGATCCATCGCATGGAAGCGGCCGCCACCGATTTATCGGAGAAGCATCGCAAGATCATGGCCGACAAGGAAGAGATTATTACCGCTTTCGCTCGCCAAACGGCACTCGTTATGTTTACCGTGGTCCTGGTTACATTCGTCGCGGCAACATTTGTGACTTTGTTCGTTTCTCGCGGCATCACCCTGCCCGTCCGGTCAATGGCCGATCACCTCAGTGAGATGGCCCAGGGCGGTGGCGATCTGACCAAACGCATCGAAATTGTTTCCCACGACGAAGTCGGTCAGATGGCGACCTCCTTCAACGCATTTGTGAAAAAGCTCGAGGAGATCATCAGCGAAGTTCGCGTCAGCAGCGATGGCGTTGCCAGCGCGGCCTCGCAGGTCGCCGCATCAGCCGCCTCCCTCTCTCAAGGGACGAGTGAGCAGGCTGCTTCCATCGAGGAAACGACCTCGAGCCTCGAACAGATGAGTGCCTCCATCACGCAGAACGCCGAGAACAGCCGGCAGATGGAGCAAATGGCAGTCAAGGGGGCGCGCGATAGCGAGGAGTCCGGCACTGCTGTCCGCGAAAGCGTCAACGCGATGAAGCAGATCGCTGAAAAGATCTCCATCATCGAAGAGATCGCGTATCAGACCAACCTGCTGGCGCTCAATGCCGCCATCGAGGCTGCCCGCGCCGGCGAGCACGGCCGCGGCTTTGCCGTGGTTGCTACGGAAGTCCGCAAATTGGCGGAACGCAGCCAGACTGCCGCGCAAGAAATTGGCGGCCTGGCCGCGAACAGCGTAGCCGTCGCTGAGCGCAGCGGCGAGTTACTGCGCGAACTCGTCCCTGCAATCAAGAAGACTTCCGAACTCGTCCAGGAAGTCAGCGCCTCGTCCAGGGAGCAATCTTCTGGCGTCGTCCAGATTAACAAAGCCATGTCTTCGGTTGACACGGTCACCCAACGCAATGCGTCCTCGGCCGAGGAACTCTCGAGCACCGCCGAGGAGTTGGCGGCGCAGTCGGAGGCTTTACAGCAGCTCATGGCCTTCTTCCGCGTGGCCGGAGAGCGAATCACCTCTGCCACACGTCGACCGGCGCAGGAGCACAAGCCGTTCCAGAGTGTGGTTTCGTCTACGTCGGTGCTTCCGAAGAAGGTTAATGGCTCCGCAGTGGAACACAGCTTCACGCGGTTCTAAGAGGACGAGGATCCCATGCAGATTAGACGAGAAGAAATCAACCGCGACACCGAGCAGAAAGTGCAGCAGTACCTGACGTTCATGATCGGTGGTGAGGAGTACGCGGTCAGTCTCCTCAAGGTAAAGGAGATCATCGAGTACGACACGGTCACCCAGGTTCCCAAAACGCCGGAGTGGATTCGCGGTGTGATCAACTTGCGTGGCAGCGTAGTGCCCGTGATCGATCTAGCGGTGAAGCTCCGGCAGTCCCCCAGTGTCGCTGGAAAGCTGACCTGCATCGTCATTACCGAAGTCCAAAGCGGCGACGAAGCCGCTGTGATGGGCATCATGGCAGATTCTGTCCGCCAGGTGATCGACCTCAAGCCGCAAGACATCGAGGAGCCCCCGACATTCGGCACTCGCATCAAGGTCGACTATCTGCTTGGGATGGCGCGTTCCGGCAAGAAGTTTTGCCTTCTCCTCGACACTGAGAAGGTACTTTCCACCGACGAACTCCTTGAACTTCCGGACGCTGTCCAGCAAACCGAGGGGGACTCACAAGCCGAAGCCGAAGTTTCCCCGGTCGCCGTTGCCGTCGAACTTTCCGTAACTCCAGCCGCCTCAGAAGGGGCCGAACCGGAGTAGGCCACAGGGATGCCCAGGAACCAGACAGATCTTAATTCTCACGTCGCCGCCATCCGGCAGCGTGAGATGACCGATCGTTCCGACCTGCCTCCGGGTTTGTTCAGCAAGTTTCAGCGGCTGATCTACAAAGAGGCGGGCATTTGGCTCGCAACGCACAAACACGCCTTGCTGAATGGCCGGCTCGCCCGCCGTTTGCGGCTTCTCGGCCTGAACAATATGCAGGAGTATTACCAGCTTGTGACGCAGCCCGATCAGCAGCACGAGCGGGCCTTGATGATCGACTGCATAACTACCAACGAAACTCATTTCTTTCGGGAGCCCCGGCACTTCGATTTTCTGGAGCGAGAGGTGTTTCCTAAATGGCAGCACGAAGGTGCCGCCGGAGAGCGGCCAACACGGCTCCGCGTATGGAGTGCAGGTTGTTCCAGCGGCGAAGAGCCCTATTCGTTGGCCATGCTGTTGCTGAAGCACTTTCCCGAAACCAAGGGCTGGGAGCTTGAGGTCCTGGCCACTGACATCTCGACTCGCGTTCTCGAAAAGGCGCGAGCGGCAATGTACCCAATCGAAAAATCAAAAGACATCCCTGCCGAACATCTCCGCGCCTACATGCTCAAAGGCAAGGGCGACCACAAAGGACTAATGAAGGTCAGTCCAGAGTTACATCGCGTGGTTCGATTCGCCCGAGTCAATCTGCACGCCGATTCGTATCCCATTGTGGGTTCTTTCGATCTTATTTTCTGCAGAAACGTTCTCATCTACTTTGACCAGGAGTCTAAGATGAAAGTGATCGGCGGAATCCTCCGTCATCTTTCCCCATCGGGTCTGCTCTTTGTTGGCCACTCCGAGCACCTTGGCGCCATCGCGCCTAACCTGAAGACCGTCGCGCCAACCATCCATGCTCTGATCAACCCGACCATCTTTGTACCCCAGACTCGAACTGCAGGTGCAACACCCAGCCATTCCTGACTCTGAGCGATCCGGTGATCTCCTACTCGAACAAGCCGAAGAAGTCTGACGGGAACATTCACGTGCTCGTGGTCGATGATTCCGCCGTAGTCCGCCAGGTCATGCAAGGCATACTCAGTGTCGATCCGAAGATCAAAGTCAGCGTCGCTGCCGATCCGATCATCGCTTTCGCAAAAATCGAAAAAGAAACACCGGACGTAGTCATCACGGACCTCGTAATGCCTCGCATGGACGGTCTAACCTTCCTGCGAAAGATCATGGCAGAGAGGCCTCTGCCGGTCGTTGTTTGTTCCGAGGTCGCCCATCGCCGCACCGAAGACGCTATCTCTGCCCTGGAACTTGGAGCCGTCGAGGTGATTAAGAAACCCAAACTCGGCGTCCGCGATTTTCTCCACGAATCCGCAGTCATGCTGATCGACGTTGTACGCAGCGCTGCACAAGCTAAATTGACCCCAGCGCCCTTTCTTCCAGTCTTGCCGCGAAATACCGCCGACGTGATTCTGCCACTCGGCCCGCTGCTGCCCCAAAAGCCTTCTGGAGGCAAAATCATCGCTGTCGGGGCGTCGACGGGCGGTACCGAAGCCCTTCGCGAATTCCTGCAAGCTATGCCCCCCGACTGCCCCGGCATTGTCATCGTCCAGCACATGCCGGAAGTCTTTACGCGCGCCTTCGCCGACCGCTTGAACCGAGATTGCAGAATCGAAGTCAAAGAAGGAGCCACCGGCGACCGCATCCACAACGGACGGGCTCTGATCGCCCCTGGAAGTCATCACCTTCTTGTGCAAGGGAGCCCAACCGGTTACGTTGCTCAAGTCGAAGATGGGCCGCTGGTCTCGCGTCACCGTCCCAGTGTCGACGTGCTTTTTCGCTCTGTCGCAAAAGCGGCCGGCTCGCACGCCGTCGGAGTGATCATGACAGGAATGGGCAGTGACGGCGCGCAGGGTCTGCTCGAGATGCGCAACGCAGGCGCACTCACCGTTGCCCAAGACGAGGCCAGTTGCGTGGTCTTCGGCATGCCAAAGGAGGCGATTGCGCGCAACGCTGTTGTGGCAGTTGTCCCGTTGTTCCGACTCGCCGAAACCGCATTGAAGATGGTGGACGCTGCGTCTCCGCGGAGCGCCGCACGTCATCGTTGACGCTGACTCCTCGAGTTGGAACCGCCAGCACGAGTACAGCTATTTTGGTGAGGCTCTTTGACGAAAAGGTCAACGATACGCGTTACGAAATGGCTCGGCAACATTCCGTGAAAGCCGGTTGCACCGCGTCCTCGGAGTCGTCTTCAGGGTTCAGGCCATCGACGAATCGCGAAGCGTATCAGAAGTCCATTCATGAGCTGTTTGACGAGCACCGGAGGACGGTACACGCGCAATAATAATCAGCGGAGAGGAGCCGAAGCCCCAGTCCACGTCGTCTCCGCCGGCGAGAAGTGCGCGATTCAGCAAAGGAGAGATTGCAGCTCCAGATTGAATTGAACGCTTGTGTACGGCCTTTTGTCGCTCTGATGAGCTCCAGAAATCCGTAGTTCTCCTCTCCCGCTCTACCGATTCTAGTAAATCAGCTGTGCACCTTCCTTGTTAGGCGCTCTTGTCAATCGGTGTCAGCAAGACTGGCGGCCGAGTGGTCGTCACTTCTCACCAACCGTTCGTCCCTAATTCCGCGCAGAAATGGATGCATGGAATTCCAGATGTACTCCAACACAGTAGAGCTATTGCAAACCCGCCCGGTTGTGACGACGGGACTCTGCGTTGTTCTCAGGAGGGCAGTGATGAAACGAGGCATCTTCGCACGCAACTTTCTGATAGCCCTGGCCGCGGCCGGTGTAGGGCTGTGTAGCCCCCTTGCCCAGGGACAGGCCACCGATGGAAACATCGTCGGGACAGTGGTGGATTCGCAAGGTGCCGCGGTAGTGGGCGCGTCGGTCAGCGCTATCAACATCGCTACCAACACGGTGGCCACCACCAAGACCAACGACTCAGGCGAATATCGCCTTGAGCACTTGTTGGTCGGCACTTACAGGATTTCTGCGAAGATGACCGGCTTCAAAACCACTATTGAAGAGAGCGAAGTGCATCTGAATACGACGGGCACAGTGAACCTGACGCTGTCACCAGGTGCGCTGGGCGAGACCGTCGAGGTTTCGGGAGCAGCGCCAATCATTGACACGACCACCGCCCAGTTGCAGGTTACATACGAAGACAAACAGCTGGCGGATCTGCCTACGACAGGACTGGGAGTGTCACCCGTGACCGGGCAGAATCTCGGCGTGTTGAATCTTTCGCTGCTCGAGGCCGGTGTAGCCAGCACTGGGGGACTGGGAGCCGGTACCGGGCCGTCAGTTGGTGGCCAGCGCCCGCGCGACAACAACTACACGATTGAGGGCATCGACAACAACGATAAAGGCGTCACTGGGCCGCTGGTCTATGTTCCCGCCGATGCAGTCGCCAATTTTACGGTATTGCAGAACCAGTTCAACTCCGAGTTCGGTCACTCCAACGGAGGCCAGTTCAACATCGTGGTACGAAGCGGCTCGAACAGCTTCCACGGGTTGGCATATGAGTACTTCCAAAATCGCAACCTCAACGCAATTGATCAGGATGTTGTGAATTCGACCCTCGCGGGCCTTACTCCCGCAAATCCGCGTTTCGACAACAACCGCTTTGGCGGCCAGATCGGTGGGCCGATTATCAAGGATAAGTTGTTCTTTTTTGTGAACTACGAATATGGCGTACAGGGTCTGGCCGCCGTACCGGGTGCTCCGATTCTCGCCCCTACCACGGCCGGATACTCCACGCTGCTCGCGCTTCCGGCTGTCTCCGCGGCCAACGTGAATGCGCTACAACATTACGCGGTCGCGCCCACCGCAACGGCCACTTTGTGCGAGGGATCGAGCGCGAACCCTTGCCCGGCCGCAAACAGTGTTGCCGTGGGAACACTTCCGATTTCGGCGCCGAACTACACCAACTTCAAGGCCCTCACCACGTCCGTGGATTACAACCTCAGCACGAGCGACCAGATACGTGGACGTTACATTTACAACGAGAGCCTCGGCCTGGACGCCGCGGCGCAGCTTCCGGAGTTCTACACGCCCTTGGTCCAGCCCTTTCACCTTGTAAATCTGAGCGAATACCATACGTTTTCGGCAGCGATTGGCAACGAATTTCGTCTCGGTTTCACAAGAACCGCTTTCAACGTAACGGTCAACAATCTGAAGTTCCTGCCCACGCTCGATGCCTTTCCCAATATCACCATCACGGAATTGGGAGGGCTCAACGTGGGTCCTGACCAGAACGGACCACAGTACGCAGTGCAGAACCTATACCAGGCCATCGACAACGTGAGCTGGGTAAAAGGAAATCACACGTTGAAATTCGGCGTTGAAGGCGCGAAATCGATCGCTCCTCAGAAGGACATTCAGCGCCCCCGCGGCGACTACACGTACCAGACTTTGCTGCAATTCGCCAACGATCAGGTACCGGGTTTCGGCCAGCGCGGTTTAGGATCTGCCGGCTACTCCGGAGACCAACCCAGCATTTACTGGTACGCGAATGACATTTGGAAAATCCGGCCAAATCTCAGTCTCACTTACGGGATCCGTTACGAATACACAGGCACAACCGTGGGAATGAAGCAGATGAGCCTGAACAGCGTGGCGGACGTTCCCGGGTTGATTACATTTACCTCGCCCAAAGCGCCGAAGAACGACTACATGCCGCGTCTTGGATTTGCATACTCGCCAGGCAGGAGTGGTAATACATCGATCCGTGGCGGTTTTGGATTGGGCTACGACGTACTCTACGACAACATCGGCACTCTCGCCCGGCCGCCCCAAATCGGCCAGACCATTAACTGTCCCAACGCCGTCTGCCAGAATCCGTTCCTGGCAAACGGCGGCATTCCGGCCGGGAATTACAGCGGGATCTCGACGCTGACTCCGGCGAAAGCCGTCGCCGCCACCTCCAGTTATCTCCCGAACAACTTGAAATATCCCAGGGCACTTTCATGGAACCTCGGCGTGCAGCGCGTGTTTGCCAAGGACTACACCATGGACGTCCGCTACGTGGGCACGCGAGGCGAAGACCTGGACGTGCAAAACATCCTGAACTTCGTCGCCGGGGCAAAGAATAGTCCGGGATACTTTCTCCCGACGTACATTCAGTCGACAACGCAGGCAACGGTTGACGGCCTGCCCACTGCGTGGGCGCAGTGTTTGCCGTCGGCAATTCAAACTGTCAACGGCCTGGCTGTCTGCAATGGTCTACAAACCAGCACCAACGGCCCGTCTGGAGCTGGGGACATTCCCGGAACGCTGGCCTATGGCTACAACGATGTGGGAACGGGCCCCGGCGGCTTTTACGACCCGCGATATCTCAACGCCGGGTTTGTAAATCCTATTACGGCCTTTATGCCGTGGGGATCTTCTACTTATCACGGGTTACAAATGCAGTTGAACCGGCGGTTCTCCAATGGCTTGCAGTTCCAGGCGGCCTACACCTTCAGCCATATGATCGATAACAGCACGGCCGACTTTCACTCTACTGACGTTTCGCCGCGCCGCCCGCAGGACTTTCGGAACTTGTCTGTGGAGCGGGCCAACTCCATCCTGGACCATCGCCACCGCATCACGATTGCGGCCATCTACGACGCGCAATGGTTCAAACATGACTCCAGTTGGGTCAAACGCAACGTCTTGGGTAACTACGAAATCGCTCCGGTGTTTACGTGGGAGTCGGGACAATGGGGGAGCGTGCAGAGCGGGGACGATGCGAACCTCAACGCGGACGCGGCGCCGGACCGGGCCATCTTCAACCCGAGCGGCCTGAAAAGAACGGGCAGCGACGTTGTGGGACTCGTGGCTACCACGGGCCCCAACGCGGGAAACATTGTGGCCTATCAAGCGGTGAATCCCAACGCGCAATACATCATCGCGCAGATGGGGGCACTTGCCACCTCAAGCCGCAACACGTTCGCGACCGCACCGATCAACAATTGGGATGTAACCGTTGCCAAACATCTCTTCGTCACTGAGAGATTCCACTTCGACTTGCTGATGCAGGCTTTGAATGCCTTCAACCATCCGGAATTCACGACCGGCAGTGTCAACCAGGCTCTGCCGATTTCGGACGTGGGCTCGCAGAGAAACTACTTCATTCCGAACCAGCCGAACTTTGGGGTTAACAAGCTAAGCTTTCCCAGCAACGCGCGCAATCTGCAGCTTGCCTTGAGGCTTAGTTTCTAGCCTAGCAGGCTGCGGAAAAAGTCTCCCACGAGACACAACTTGACCTCAGTGGCTAAAGCCGCCATTCAAAGCAAAGCGGTTATCGCAGCGCTGCAAGCGCTGCGCCACCCCAAATCGATAGCCTGACCGACTTTTTCCGCACCCTGCTAGGGCGTCGCTTCCGCTGGGAGGCTCGAAATAGCTTTCTAGCCATGGCGGCGAGATAACTCTGAGTGAGGAAGGGGAGGAGTTCGCGACTAGTGGACTGTCGCAAAGTAACCATTACCAGTTGTTATGCTTCTAAGTTGGTATGGCGACAGACAGTGAAGTGTCCCTCACCAGCAACCAACGTTCGGAACTCAACAGCATCGCTCAG
>Ga0075030_100002127_pt1 | contig 17989 bp, 11 predicted proteins | sample LitLauG_LLR_2012_FD_71393 | JGI IMG/M metagenome (GOLD analysis project Ga0075030, IMG submission 71393) | Freshwater sediment microbial communities from Pennsylvania, USA - Little Laurel Run_MetaG_LLR_2012 | ecosystem: Environmental > Aquatic > Freshwater > Creek > Sediment | place: USA... | reverse complement strand
CCACGGAAACCTCGGCTCGTCGTGAATCACCACGTTAGGAATACCGAATCCCGGCGTATCTGGTGTCTGCTGCACCAGTTGCAGAAATGTTTCCATCCCGCGCAGGGCGCCCAGCGGCGTATCGGCCGCCAGTTTCACGTGCTTGTCCGCCACTGTCAGCGAATACCTCTCGTTATCGCCAAGCTTCTGAACTCCCTCATGCCCCGCTTCCGCCACCGTGATTTCCATCACTGCGCTTGTATCGCTTACCGGCGAAACCACCCGCATCGGAATCCCCGTTTGCCTGGCCAGCCGCGCAATCAATCGGGGAACCGCCTTCTGCACGCGCGCGTCCGTAGCTCCAACTCCCGACACCGTCACTGAAAAAGTGCCAGTGATCGGCGCGAATCCTGCGCCAACAGACATCTCTTTCGGCATCGGCATTAAGGAGACACAACTGGCAACGCGAACCGCCAGCGCGGCGATGGCCGCAACACGAGCAAGTTTATTCATATAAGAATTCTTTAGATTATCGCGCCAGGTTAAGCAGACTGTACGCGCGTTTCGGCAATCTCGAGAATTGCCTTCAGTTTGGGTGGCTGCACGGGTTTCGAAAGATAATCGTCCATGCCCGCTGCCAGGCAGCGCTCTCGATCGGCGGCCATCGCGTGGGCGGTCATCGCGACAATGTATTGATGATGCGGCGTTCCGCGCTCCTTCGCGCGAATCTGCCGCGTCACTTCCAGTCCGTCCATTCCCGGCATTTGAATATCCATGAACACCACGTCAAACTGCCGGCCTTCCATTGCCGTTACTGCTTCGCGCCCGTCGCTCGCCATGGCAACCTCGCCACCGTAACGCTCAATCAATCGCCGCGCCACAATTTGGTTGATCCGGTTGTCTTCCACAACCAGCACTTGCAATCGTTTTCCGGGCGTCTGCTCTGCCAACAGCCTGTCGCTATCCTCATTTTCCACAGCGACCCCTTCCTCAACCAGTAGAGCCAGCAGTTCTCCACGCAATATCGGTTTCGGCAGAAAACTTACCCGGCTCGGAACGTTCTTTCCTCGTGCGCCCATCAAAATCACCCGCGCCGAATTCAGTTCCCGGCAACGTGCCAGCTTTTCCCGAAATTCAACGTCGCAGAACACCATCGTGAACTTTGTCATAGAATGGCGCGCACTCCGATCGCCTTCTTCCGGCGACGTCACGACGCTAGTTCGAATATTGCAACTCGCCAGCAGTTTCGCCAGTAGTCGCGCACTTGTTCCGTTCCGCTCAATGATCAACGCTTGCGTCCCTTTGAGTGCGCCGAGTTCCGTCGCTCTTGTTCCTTCGGCGTCACGCACAATCTTCAAGGGCACCGTGAAATGGAACGTGCTGCCTTCTCCCACTTGGCTGTCAACCCAAATTCGGCCGCCAAGCAAGTTGACCAATTGCGACGCAATCGAGAGTCCAAGCCCCGAGCCGCCATACAAACGAGTCGTCGAAGCATCCGCCTGCGTAAATGCCGCGAAAATGAGCGATTGCTTTTCCGGCGCGATACCAATCCCTGTATCGCGCACCGCAAAATGAACTATTGCCGCATTTTCGTCCCGGCCCTCCAGATAGACAACCAGTTCAACTTCGCCACGATCGGTAAACTTGATCGAATTACCCAAAAGGTTCGTCAGAATTTGTCGTAACCGCGAAGGGTCCGTCAGCACAACTTCGGGCAAATCGGAACCCAGATCGCAAATGAGTTCTAGTCCCTTCGCGTGAGCTCTGGTCGATAGCATGCAAACCGTCTCTTCAATGCAATTCGTTAGATTGCAATCGAGCATCTCGAGTTCAAGCTTGCCTGCCTCCACTTTCGAAAGGTCGAGAATGTTGTTTACGATCGACAGCAGCGAATCGGCGGATGACTTGACCATTCGCAACGTATCGCGCAGCACCGGTTCCAACGGCTGCTCAAGCGCCAACTCGGTCATTCCAAGTATCCCGTTCATCGGAGTGCGGATCTCATGACTGATGTTGGCGAGAAACTCGCTCTTAGCCCGGCTGCCGGATTCGGCTTTTTCTTTCAGGCCCTCCACTTCAATCAGTTTGTGCGAAATGATCTTTGTCTGCCGGTTGACCCGGCGTCGAAGAATTGCGACCCAGATGCAAGCCGCGAGACTCAAAAGCGCGAACAATCCGAGCACGCGATACGCGCGTTCTCGTGTAAGCCACGGAGCGCCGCGTAGTACCGCCAGATCTGTGGGCGATCGCAAAACCAGTTCGAAGCTCGGCAAATCATCGCCTGTTTGCGAACCCATCACACAAATACCCGTGAGCCGCAACACAGAACCCAAATCTAGGCCCGTGAGCGGTTGCTTACTGCGCACCGCAAACGTGTGGCGTCCCGCCTGAGTCAGCAAAATCCGTTCCGACCCGCTCTGGAATTGATCAACCAAACGCGCGTCGATTTGAACCAACTGGGCGTTATGCTCGCCGGAGAGCGCCTGATCCGTGGTGATGGGAATTGGCTGCGGCGTCTTTCCCGGTCCGTTGCGGCGTAGTTCTGCGTTCTCCACTTCCGCAGCGGCGCTGCCCAAAATGGCAAAGCCCGCCACGTCCACATCATCGCCAGGCGTCAGCGGTGTTGCCGCATGATCGCGAATCAACACGGCTCCGGATGCGTCGCGAATCCAAGTGGGTCCAGTGGATGCCGTCGCTAATACCGTCCCATGCAAATGCAAACGGTAGCCGGCACGTTCATCCGGCTCAAAAGTGGCCAGCCGCGCGATGGGCGTAACAGGCTCCTCAAATGTACCGAAAGCGGAGGGTTGCAACACCTTTATCTGATCTGGGCTCTGGGCGTAAACCTGAATGCCCAAAAGCTGCCGGGTCGAATTAAACAGACTCGCGCAGACGCCTCGAACCCGCACGCGCGAATTTACGAACGCCCCCGGCAACGAACGATTTCCCGGGAAAACAACCCGAAAGCGGTACCCATTGTGCGAAATCAGTAAAGTGTGTTCGCCCCCTTGGAATCGGTTGTCTCGGACTGTCCCCTCCAACTCAACCCATTGACTATCTTCCCGCCCGGAAAATATATCGTCGTCGCTCGCGTTGGCTGGCTTAGGTAAAGGCGCTCCACGCCGTTTCGTCTCGATCTTGAGGGGCATGACGATCGGCGCAAAATCGCCGGGTCCTGTGACGCCGTCGAGAATTACGTTGTCACCTATGGCCAAGCGGGAATTCAAATCGCTCCCCCAAACATAAATACCCGCCGACTTATCCTGTACAAACGCCACGCGCTCAATCGGATCGTTGTAGGTTACAACGCCCTCGAGTTGAACCGGCCGCTGCAGGCGCGCCTGGTCCGCTGAAAGCCGTCTAACTGCACTTGCCGTCGCTAAAATCTGGTCTTTTTTCGCACGAGTGGTCGTGCCCAAGACGAGCGCTTCTTCTAAAACGGGTCCGGCTCTTCCTCGGTCCAGGAAACCAACTACGTCGACGTCAGCTTCCGAATAACCGGAACCATCCACCACGCGTAAAGCAATGGAACCGGTTCCATCGGAAAGTTCAAGTCCCTGCCGGTCCGGTGTTTCCCGCAACATGCCGCGTAAATGGAACGGAAGGCTCGATAGCGATTGGCCGGCATTTTGAATTTCCTGAACTGTCCTCACAGGTAAGCTTCGAAAATCTAATGGCGCACTCTTGACTGACACCGACTGGTTGTTCGGCACAAAAAGCATGAAGCTGGTTACTTTGTCGTCAACGTCGAGGACGGTGGATGCTACACCGGTAAACTCGACATCGGCGTTCGCGAACGCGGTGCGGGCTGCCGATTCGTCGGTGATCTTAAGCCTGACTTCCGCTACCGCGCCATCGAGCCGTGTATGAAAAAGAATTTCCGCTTCGCCATCGAAATGGCCCGGGCAAGTAATGCCTCTCAAGGTGACCAATTGCCCATCAAAACTACTGGATTGCAAATCGTCGATTGACAAGATTCGCGGCTGCGGGAATTTCGTTGGTCCCAGATCCAGGTAGCTCGCCTCAATAATCGCATCCTCGCCCGGACCAACGGGGGTTCTCCCCGTTACCTCAACCAGGTGGCCATATAACGAGGATTTCAGAGGATTCGCGGGACGAACTCTGATCCCACCGCTGTTGTCTTGGACGATGAAAGACGAGTCTTGCCAGAGCGTGACGACGCCTCGAAACATCACCACTTTCGATTCGCCGCGGGAGTTTGTCAGTTCACGGACTTCCTTTACGCTGAAGTCGCGCGCGTGAAAACCGCCCTTATCAAGAAAGGCAACTGTAACGACAATGAGCAAAAGCAGAAGAGAAATCAGCGCGAATGCTCTCGTCTTGGTCATAGGTAAGTTGCGTTCCGTCCATTATCGTACTTTTGTTAGCTAAACAGCTCCGCAATCGCCTTGCCCTTGGCATCCTTAGTCACGTAAATCGGCCGCTTCTCATAAACGAAGGCATAATCTGGCGGGATGCCCAGCGCACGGTAGATCGAGGCATGCAGATCCTCAACCGGAACGGGATTTTCGATCGTCGTGCAAGGCCGCTCGTCAGCGGTCTTTCCGTAGACAAAACCTTTTTTCGTGCCTCCACCGAACATGAGCACCGATCCAGCCGCCGTGAAATGCCGGTGCATTCCATAATGCTTCGGCAGACTCATCACATCAGGCGTTTTGGCCTGATCTTTGACCTCTTTGCCGACTTTTCCCTCAGTTATTGCATCGCGCCCAAATTCGCTAGCCAAAACAACCAGCGTGCGGTTCAATAAGCCCCGCTCTTCCAAATCCAGAATCAGTTGAGCAACCGGCGCGTCGATCGTGCGTTTCATCATCTCGGCCCGTTCGTGTCCGCTCTCATGCGAATCCCAATACCGAAAAGGAATGTATTCCGTTGTTACTTCGATATAACGCGCGCCAGCCTCCACCAGCCTTCGCGCCAACAGACAAGCTTGCCCGAAGCGTCCGTTGTTATAAACATCGAAACTCTTCTTTGGCTCAAGCGATAAGTCAAACGCCTTCGCCGATGGAGAGGTCAACAAACGGTCTGCCGCATCCATCGAGCGCAGCAGCGATTGCCGTTGGAAGTCGCCGCCGTATTGGTGCACCGGCTCATCTTTCAGCAATTGCTCATAAAGCTTGCGCCTGCTGTGAAAGCGTGCGTCGCCCAATTCAGCGGGAGGCCTAACCGCAGCCGTAGCGTCTGCTGGATCAGCGATCAGAAACGGCCCATATTCTGTACCCAAGAAACCGGCCGTGTGAAACGACTTCAGTGCCGCGCTTTCCGCGCCAATCTCCAAATTTTGACCCACTGCTACAAACGCCGGAACCGTATCGTTTCTAGGACCGAGAATCTTCGAAACCACCGCACCTAAATGAGGCACGGCCATCGGTTGTGGCGGAATATATCCCGTGTGCCAGTGATACTGATGCCGCGAATGGAGAATGAATCCAAGATCGGCTGCTTGAAAAGTGCGGATCAAGGTGGCGCGGTCCATCACGTTGGCCATGCGCTCCAGCCCTTGCGAAATCTTGATATTGTCAACCGCCGTGTCGATGCTCGGGAAAGTGCTCAACACGCGGTCCGTCCGAACTCCCGCTTCGAAGGGCGTGTAGCGTTTGGGATCCCAGGTTTCCGTTTGCGCCATGCCGCCCGCCATCCAAATGACGATAATGGAATCGGCCGTGGGCGTGGGCGCAGCCGTCCCGCCGCGCAGCAATCGCGGTTCGCTGCCGGCCAGCGCAGCCAGCGTAGCACCCGCCGTAGTTCCCATGAAACCGCGGCGGCTCATGCGCTTCGAAATCAATTTCTCTTCGCTATTCATAGTTCTTTCTTCTAGTAAATCAATTGAAATTCTGGTTTCATGAACATAGCCCACAAAAGATCCGCTAAGCCGTCGGCCGATGCGCGCTTGTGTTGTTGGTTGCCATCAGCCAGTACAGCGAGCGCCGCGCTCTTTTCTTCGGCCGTGGGCGCACGCTCGAGCGTGTACCAAAAGATCCGGTCTACGATCTTTGCCGGCGATTTCTCCGCTTTTTCCGAGCTGACCGGAAGTTCGGGTACAACAGGTGTCAATCGCTCCATGTTTGGTTCGGTCTGAAAAACAAAAAAACGCAGCGTGGGATTGATGTCGTTTGTTACGTCCTTGTTTTCAATACCGATGAACCCTCGCAGCTTGCTGTAGCCCTGGCCGCTAATGTCGTACACAACACGCGAAGGCGTTTTTACTCTCACACCCATACCATTGGCGCCCGCCAGTTCAATCGGATTGGATGATGTCCGCAAGCCGCTCTCATCGATAGGCTTCAACGACGACAGCGGCGTGACCTTATCTCCGCGCCCGACCAACTCAGCTCCAGCCCAGATGGCCTCCACCTTCTCAGGCGAGTACGATCCGGTATCGGCAACCAGCAACCAAAGCTTTTGTGCGTGCGAAACATCGATCTCAAAAGCGGCCGGAGCCTTCTTTGGCAGGGGACGATCAAAAATAGAGGCGGGTTCTGGCGGCAATTCTCCCAGCATCTTTCGGGCGCCGCGTGTCAGCCAGTGCGTCAATGGTTCGCCATTCACCAGCTCCAACGCTTGCAGCGTTGTCGGCTGATTATCCCGCACTGAATACACCTGATCGCGAATCGGTCGGCCTAACGCGCGTGTCAATGAAGTGGATGCGACATGCCATTCCCGACTGTAAACACCCGGTTTCGGCGCGACAAAGGGCGCATCAATCGGATCCGGCTTCTTGGGATCTGGTTCGGGAGGCGGCTCCTGGTACACATGCCACTCACCTGTTACCGAGCCGATCGCATCCGCAAACTCTTCCGCCGTCACCCGCCGAACTTCCGGTCCGCGAAAGACATATTGTTTCGGTATCTCGCTTTTGGCTGGCACGCTCGCCATTTGGTAAGTACGCGACGACAAGATCGTAGCCAGCAGATGTTTCATGTCGTACTGGCTTTCGACAAAATCACTCGCCAGCCAGTCGAGCAATTCCGGACTCCATGGTTCGCCATCCATCTCGTCTGGATTTTCTACCAAGCCACGCCCCATCAGCCGCTGCCACATCCGATTCACCAGGGTTCGCGAAAGCCGCCCATTCCGTGGATCCGTGAAAATCGCCGCCGCCGCCGACCGTCGATCAATGGTTGAACCGCTCGCCGCCGTCCGATTCAGCACCGGATACAGGAATGCCGGTGAAGCATATTGATCTTGCGCTACATCACACCGAAACAGTTGCAACTTCTCTTCAGCTGAAAAGTACCCGGCCAGCCCGTATGCATCTTTCAACTTCCATTTGCTGATAAAGCTGTCATGGCACGAATTGCATTTCAGATTAATTCCCAAAAAAATCTGCGCCGTGTTCTGAGCAGCCTGCATCGCGGGCGTTTGGCTGGCGCTCACGACCCCGCGCCAGTTCACGCCGATCAAAAAGCCGGCCGGATCTGTGGGGGCAGTCGGATTCAGCAGCTTGTATACAAATTGGTCATAAGGCAAATTGTTTTCCAAAGCCGTCAGCAACCAGTTCGAAATGCTTTTGCGCGACGCGGTTTCGTTGTGATAATTCACGCCTTCGTCGTTGCGCAGCAAATCGTTCCAGAACGAAATCCAGTTCTCTGCGTAGTTCCGTTGATTGCCCAGCAGCGTCTCAACCAGCTTCTCGCGTTTTCTAGGCGAGCGATCCTTTAAAAACGCGCGCAATTCTTTAGGTGCAGGCAAGAGCCCCCAAACATCCAGGTACACGCGGCGGGCGAAAACCCGGTCGGAGACAAGCTCGGGTTCCGTCATTCCGTTTGCCTTCAAATAGGAAGAAGTAAATCGGTCGAGCGGATTCGACCACGCTGGCCAAACACCCTGAGGCACAGTCGGCTTTTCCAAAGTCAGCGGTGCTTCCCACTTCCCTTTGGCGGGCGCAGAAGTTGGAGTCCTCCGTGAGCCTTGGTCAATCCAGGTGCGCACCGTCGCAATCTCGGAATATGTAAGCGGCGCACCCACCAAAGGCATGCGTGGTGAAGTCTCGCCGGTCACCCGCATCATGAGCAAACTGTCGGCACTTTTGCCCGGCCGAACCGTCCCACCGTTGCGGCCGCCGTTCAAAACATCTTCATAGGTATACAACGATAAGCCGCCAGAACGCTTCTCCTGGCTGTGGCAGGAGAAGCACTTGGCGGCAAATATGGGCTGGATCTGGCTCTCGTAATCAACCAGCGCAGGCGTATTTTGAGCCTCAAGCAAACCAGCAAAAACACAGACAACGGCAAATGTGCGCGCAATCACAGTTCGCAAAATCATGGATTGGCTGCATCATATCAATTCCTACTGAGCGGCGCGAATCTCCGCCAAGCGCTTTTTCAGATAGTCTGCATACTCTTGTTTCAGCGCCGGATCTTTCGGACTTCCATAGATTTCCGCCGATTTATATTTGCCTTCGTCGAACTTCTTCTTAGTCCACTCGTCGTGCACATGAATCTCGTCTGCTCCGTCCAGAATCTGTTCTACCAACTGTGGCGGCACAAAATAGACGCCCTCCTTCGTTCCAACTGCCAGATCGCCGGGCATCACTGTGGCATTGCCAATCCTCACCGGAACGTTGATGCCAGTCAGCATCACGTTGCCAATCGGCGTTGGATCCGTATACCGGAATAAAGCGGGCATATCGATTTCAGAAATACCATCCAGATCGCGTATGGCCCCATCGATAATGAGACCGGCGCCGTGAGTGGTTTTGTAAATGTAATAGAAAAGATTGTCACCCACCATGGTGCCGTTGACTTTCTTACCGAACAAATCCACCACCAGCACATCGCCTGGCTGTAACATGTCAATCACCGTTTGATTTCTCAGATCCGGCAAACCGCGTTCTTTCGCTTTACCAACAGCCACTTTGTCGATATCGGGTCGCACTGGCATAAATTGCGCCGTGAAGACCCGGCCCACAATCTTTTTCTCCGCGTGCGTCATCTGAAAGCCGTCCGCAAACTGGTTCGGATAACCTTTCTCCGGCAAGACCCTCCAAATCTCTTCTAATGACAACTCTTGCGCCCGCTTCAAGAACTTTTCCGGAACCTTAGGCCTGCCGTCGGGAAATCGCTCGAACGGATTTTGCGGCGTGTAATCAATCAAATCTTGTTTGGTGAAATTGTAGACCTGGCCGCGCGCCGGCGTAGGAACGAGAAACGATCCTACCAACAGCGCAGCCCCCAAAGCCGATGAAAACTTACAAATCTGCATATTCGTTTTTCTCCAATTCGCTCAAATTTCAAATACTCCTAAAATCACCGCCGCTGCCGTCATAACAAGCGACGCCCCGAACAGATAAGGTATCGAAAAGCGCTGGTGCTTGTCCAAATCAATTCCGCAAAGCCCGACGAGTAAGAAGGTTGCTGGCGTCAGCGGCGTGACAGGAAAGCCCGTTGTATGCAGGCCCAACAGCGCCGCTTGCGACACATGCAAGGGCGCAACTCCAAGCTGCTTCCCTGCCTCGGCCAGAACAGGCAGAACGCCGAAATAAAACGAATCCGGGTCGAAGAACAACGTCAAAGGCATCGATAGAATCGCCAGCACAATCGGCAGATGATGGGCCGCGCCCGGTGGCGTTACGTTGACAGCCGCTTTTGCCATGGCGGCCAACATGCCCGACTCTTTCATAATTCCCGTGAACGCTCCGGCCCCGAAGAGAATGCTTGCCATCATGAGTGCCGCCTTAGCGTGGGAATCCAGTTGCGCCCTTTGCACGGCAGGATCTCGAAAATTGATCGTGACCGCCAATGCCAAACCAATCATAAAGGCAACAACGGGCGACACGTAGCCGGCAATCATGACAACCAGCAGCGCGATCGTCAGAGCCGCATTGAGACATGTCTTAACCGACACCGCCACTGGCCTCGCCCCACTCTCGAACGCATCGGTGCCTGCGTGCCAACCGATACGGCGCTCTTCTCGCTTGCCCAAAAACCACGCCATCGCGAACACGTAAACCAAGCCCACCACTTGCACACTCACCAGCGGACGAAAAATCTCTGTGACGGGAATATGCAGCGCCGCAGAAGCGCGAATCACCGGGCCTGTCCATGGCAGAAAATTCACGCCCGCAGCGAGTGAACACGCACAAGCCAGCAAGCGCCGGTCCATGTTGAGCTTTTCATAAAGCGGCAGCATCACCGGAATGGTTACCAGAAACGTAACCGCGCCCGAGCCATCCAGATGCACCAACAAAGCCAGCGCCGCAGTCCCCACCACAATGCGCGCCGGTTTCCCGCCCACTAACCGCAGCAACCTGTAAATGATCGGTTCCATGAGTCCCGCGTCGGTCATGATGCCGAAATACAAAATCGCAAACACAAACATCCCCGCAACCGGCGCGATCTCTTGAATGCCTTTCAGCATGAAACCGCCCACCTTAAGGCCGAAGCCCCCGGCCAAGCCTGCCACCACCGGAACAAGAATGAGAGCCACCAGCGGGGAAAGGCGCTTGCTCAGAATGACTCCGAACAAGACGACGACAACTGCGAAGCCAAGCCACGCAAGTGTCATAGGCCCGCTTGCACAATCACTTTCGCGTCCAGCAAGCTGCGAATATTTTGTTCATCGCAGTGCAATAGCTCTTGCAGTATGTCCACCGTGTTTTCGCCCAGTCGCGGAGCCGCCGGTCCAGGAGACCCAGGCGTTTCAGAAAGCTTAATCGGCGTTCCCGTGATTCGCTGTGATCCCGCAATCGGATGAGCAAGCATTGGAAACATATCGCGGACCTTTGCCTGCGGATCTGCCGCCACTTCCTCGAAATTCAAAACCGGTGAACAAGGAATACCGGCAGACCGCAGCCGCTGCACCCATTCCTCCATCGGTCGCTGGCGAAACACGTCCGCGAGTACCTTCTCCAGCGCCGGACGATTCGTCACGCGCCGCGGATTCGTTGCAAACTCCGGGTCATTGATGAGCTCAGGCCGCTCAATTGCCGAACAGAAAGCCTCCCACAGCTTCTCACTTCCAACAGCTATCGAAAACGCGCGATCGCTGCCGTGGAAGACCGTATAGGGAACAACCGTTCGAAACGAAGCACCCAGCGGACCCGGCACTTCATTCGACCCAAGATAAGACATGTAGTTAGAACTCATGGCGGAGATCATCGAGTCCTGCATCGCTACGTCCACATACTGGCCTTCACCCGTCCCCTCGCGCGCACGTAACGCCAGCAGAATGCCAATGGTTGAGTGCATACCCGCATTGATATCCGCCACCGCATAACCGCTACGCACCTGCTCTCCGGCCTCCGTGCCCGTGATGCTCAGAAAGCCAGACGAGCATTCCACAATCAAATCCATGGCGGCTTCATCGCGCGATGGCCCATTCTGCCCATAGCCGGAAATAGAACAATAAACCAATCGCGGGTTCCGCGCATGCAATGCCGCATAACCCAGACCGAGACGATCCATCGCGCCCGGCCTGAAGTTTTCAATCAGCACATCCATCTGATCAACCAAACGCAGGCACAAGTCCATGCCTGCCTGCTTTTTCAGATCAATTGCTACCCCGCGCTTACCGCGATTCAGTCCTAAGAAGAAAGACGAATATTCTCCTGCAAAAGGCGGACCCCAGCCGCGCCCCATGTCACCGCTCGCAGGGCTTTCCAGCTTCAGAATCTCCGCGCCAAAGTCCGCCAGCAACATGGTGCAGTAAGGTCCAGCCAGCGCATGCGAAAAATCTAAAACACGAATTCCGTCCAGTGGTTTACGTTTCAAAGGCAAGTCAAATTGTACTTGGCCGCCGTTTCAGCGTTTTTCTTCGTGATATGCCGCTTCGGTATTCAGTTCCCACAAATTCGCGCGGCTGCGAACGCCGGCAACAATGTTGTCCACCGCCGTCATCGCCGTCAGCATCGAATGATCCTGATTGTTGTACTTGTGCATCCCGTTGCGCCCAATCAGGAAAAGGTTCTCAATGCCATTCACCCAGTCAATCAATTCGGGAAACTTCCCATACGATCCGAAATAAGCGGGGTATGTTTTTGGCATGCGGATCACTACCGCGTCGCAAACATCGTCGTGTTCCACCATCCCAAGCCTGACAAGCTCGCTTTTAGCCAGCTCGATCAATTCCTTCTCGCTCTTGTTCCACACGGCGTCGTTCTCGTTACAGAAATACTCCAGTCCAACCCAGATATTCGCCGCATCAGCAACCATGGCCGGACTCCAATTATTGAAGATCTGCAATCGGCCCACCAGAACATCCGGTTCCTGTATATAAATCCAGTTGTCTCTCACCAACTCTCCGGAAGTGTTGCGGAGTTTTACATTTCGGCAAAGAAGTCCAATCGTAATGAAATCCCGGTAAACAAGCCCGTCCGCAATTGCCCTGATAGCCGCCGGCGCAGCGGGCTTCATCCCTGCGATCAAATCTTTCACCGGCATCGTCGAGAAAAAATAGTCGCCGGCGAACCGCTGCGTATCGACACTGCCGGCATGGCGCGCATGAACCGCCACGATCAACCCATTCTCATCCCATTCAATTTGCTCCACGCTCCAGCCCATCAAAATTTGGCCGCCGCGCGCCATCACTTGACGCCCCACCTCTTCCCACATCTGCCCAGGACCGAATTTCGGATAGAGAAACTGCTCAATCAGCGACGTCTCCACATCCTTCTGCGCTAGATCCGCATCCCGCCTGGGCGCAACCCGTCGCAGCATGTGAGAGATCGTTTTCCGAATCGACAAACCTTTGATCCGTTGCGCACCCCACTCCGCGCTAATCTCGCTACAAGGCAAGCCCCAAACCTTCTCGGTATAAGACTGGAAGAACGTCGAATAGAGCACCCGGCCAAATCGGTTGATAAAGAACTGCTCAAGGTTTAGTTCCGGTCGAATCGGAAACAGCACTGCCCGCAAATAACTCAAGCCGATACGCGCCGTCCGAAACAGCCCGAGCTTCGCCAGCGTATCCGCACTCAGTGTAATAGGATACGCAAAGAACTTTCGCCCAAAGTAGATCCGCGATGTACGCTTTCGCACCAGCATCACTTTGTCCGGATCCACGGCTACAGGTCGGCTGTGCACGGTCGTTGTTTGATTTTGATAACCGATCTGAATTTCGCTGGGTGCGTCGGCTTCGAGCGGGAGCATCTGAAGCCACCAATTCATCACCCGGTCCGACTTTGAGAAAAATCGGTGCCCGCCAATGTCGATCCGGTTACCTTTGTAATTGACGGTGCGCGAAAGGCCCCCCAGATAGTCGCTTTGTTCAAGAACCAAAGGAACAATATCGGTTCGATCAAGAAGCTCAAAGGCTGCCGTCAACCCAGCAGGACCGGCGCCAATGATGATGGCTCGCTTTGCGGGAGCCGTCAAAACACAAATTCCATGGAGAAGATCGTTATACTCAAACCATTCTCGCCCAGAGGAGCGAATCTTTGAAGTTAGCAGGACAACGAGTGGTAATTTGCGGAGGCGGTGGCTTTATTGGCGGCCATCTGGCCAAGCGCCTGCTCGCGCTGAACGTCAAGACCTTGCGCTGCGTCGATTGCAAACCGCTCTCCGAATGGCATCAGGTTTCACCGGCCGCCGAGAATCTGCAACTCGACTTGCGATTGAAAGAAGCATGTGAAGCCGCCGTGCGCGGCGCCGATGTAGTATTCAATCTCGCGGCCGACATGGGCGGCATGGGATTCATCGAGAACAACAAAGCTCTCTGCATGTTGAGCGTCTTGATCAACACGCACCTACTAATGGCCGCGCGCGCTGCCGGAATTCAAAGATATTTCTTCGCTTCTTCCGCCTGCGTGTATAACAGCGCCAAGCAGGCCGATCCCAACGTAACGGCGTTGAGAGAAGAAGACGCTTACCCAGCTCAACCCGAAGACGGCTACGGCTGGGAAAAATTGTTTGGCGAACGGATGTGCCGCCACTTCAGTGAAGATTTTGGCTTAGCCTGCCGCGTAGCTCGCTATCACAATGTTTACGGTCCCTGGGGAACATACGACGGCGGCCGCGAGAAAGCCCCTGCCGCCATATGCCGAAAAGTGTTGCAAGCCAAACTCAGTGGCAAACACGAAATCGAAATTTGGGGCGATGGCCGCCAAACCCGTAGCTTCCTTTATATAGAGGATTGCCTGGATGGCACGCAGCGCTTGCTCGAAAGCGACGTCGCGGAGCCCCTGAACATCGGCAGCAGCGAACTGGTGAGCATCAACCAACTCGTCGATCTTGTTGAAGAAATTGCCGGCCTAAAGCTCAAGCGAACTTACAACCTGAACGCACCCAAAGGCGTGAATGGCCGCAATAGCGACAACACGAAAACCAAACAGCTTCTCGCGTGGGAGCCGTCAGTCCGCTTGCAGGACGGCTTGGTGCGCACCTACCAGTGGATCGAACAGCAAATCACGCAAAAGGCCTAGCCGCCGCCTATCAATAGAGCGAGATAAGCTGGAGGAAGGGAGTCTCCAAGAGTTAGACAGTTACAGTGCAACCATCACGAATGGGTGGTGCTGCGTGGATCTCTCACTAGTGCAAATTCGTTTCCTTTCACTCTTCCTTGCGGCCCCGCTGTGGGCGAACGTCTGTACGCCCCTAACTGTTCCCGCGAATGGGCCATTTCCTGCTGTCCCCGCAAACGGCATTGATGGTGTCTCCTGGTCTGTAGCGAGGGTGATGTGGACGAGTGACCAACAACCGGGGCCAGCGACTCGACAACGCATCCAGTACGAACCCGATGCAACATTCAGAACAAATGGCGGCATCTACACCCATATCACCGCTCAAACCGCCCAAACCACAACGTCCTCCAAGCAAATTCAGAGCGGCATTCTTTCAAACCTTCTGCCCAACACGCTCTACCACGTCTTGGCGCAAAGTGACCAGGGTGGCGCCTGGTGTACGGCCAACGATCAGACTTTTACCACCCTGCCTAAACCGCCGAAGCCCATTAACGCCCAACTGCCCACGCCCGTAGACACGACGCGACCTCCCATGAATGGCACTCACTGGGTTTATGGGTCGAACTGTGGAAACACGACCTCGAATCCGCGAGGGACATGGGCCGCAACGAACGCCTATGCAGCACATGATTCGGTAACTCTGAGCGCTTACCCGACCGTGATCTATTACGCCAAAGAGGCAAACATCAACCAACCGCCGAACGCCCTGTTTTCTCCCTATTGGACTCCCTTGGTAACGCTGAACCTGCAAGACTGCTTCAACAAGATGAACACCGCGAACGGTGACGATCTCGGATTACCACCCGGCACGCACCCGATCACGGGTGCCACACTGCACAATTCCGAGAACGCTGTAAGTGTCACATGCTCCACCTCCAACAGCTATTGCTCACAAACGGGCACGGCTCCAGCCAGCGGAACGCAAGTCATCTTCGGAAGTGAGCTCTATGGCTCCGCACCATCGCCGATCAATCCTGGCGTACCTTACAAAGTCATCAATTCTAGCGGCTCACAGTTCCAACTCTCCTACGATGGCGCAACCGCTATCACGTTGCTAGATGCCGGTTCCAAGGTGCAATATCTGCCTTGGCCGATCACTCAGCCCAAGTCCGTCATTCATTCGACCGCGCCGGCGAACTTGCTCCCCCCTCCGGGTGTCCGGCTAGGCGCCGATGCGATAGCCCAGTACTATCCAAACATGCCAAATCTGCAGGCGGAAGAGCCGAACGCCCTAGGCAACACGGGAAACGGCATCATTACCCTGACACCTCTAACAGTAAACATCGAGTTTGAAAACCTGCGCTGGTCTGTCGATCCCGCAATCACGGCGGCAAATCCAATTGATCCAGTCGCCTTTCCGTATCCGCTCGTCACCGGACATTATTCAAACTCGGGAATCGTCTTCGACCAAATCGCCCTCGACCCCGGACCTTCGCCCAATCGTATAGTGGGCGCCTATCTGAAGGGCTCGCATATTAGCATCGTCAACTCGTATCTCGCGATCGACTTTTGGCAACCGCACTATTACGCCGCTGGACCGTGGACAGCTACCTCGCCTACCACTGTCAAACTGCCAGCCACCACCGTGTCCTATGTCGGATCCGACGGCAAAAGAGTAAGTTGTTCCAGCGTTGGCGGCACTATCTCCATCAGAGGTTCTGCGAGTGGCCGTATCGTTGTTTGGGTGGATGCGAATTGCACCTGGGAAGCGCAGCTTACCAACGGCTTGACCGCGGCTTCGACCGTGCCCGGCATGATCATCTCAAACGCGCCAACTCCCGCGTATCCCTTGTCTGTTTTCACGACGCCAACGGGCTACACGCTGAATCAGCACGCGTCCATTCCGATTTACACACTGACCGTTTCCGCTGGATCAATCGCCAATGACCTAGCCAACTTTCCTCAGAACGTAGGAACCACCGCGAATCCAGCCAGCAATGAGAGCTCAGCCGGCGTTCAGATGAGCGGCTACGGCCCCTATAAATTCGACAACAATTACATCAGTGGCGGGGGCGTGGCAGGCTTTTTCTTCACAGAGGATTTGTTGGCCAACGGCGGTAATCCGTGCAACAGTAGCCACCCCTGCGCAATACAAACCGTGGTCGGCAATTTGGCGGTGACGCGCAATACGATAACCACAAATGCCGACCGCTTCTTCTACAATTCGCCCCACTGGGACGGCGGAAACCGCTACTGGCGTAATTTCAATGAGAACAAGGCCGGCCGCTACACCGTAACGGATGGCAACATTTTCGGCCCATATTCAGGACAAGTGGGAGAAGGCGAATGTTCCCTTCATCAGGATTACACGACGAAAGATATACAGGTTGGCAACTACCCATCCTATTCAGACGTGTCGGATTGGATCTTCGCCAATAATACCTGCCTGAAAACCGCAGGCGGCATCTATACAAATTGGGCGATCCATGGCTACGTCTATTACTCCTATCCTGCCCGCAATTACATTGTTCGGAATAACTTGTTCATCGATATCAATCCCTACATGCAAACAGCCGCGAGCCAACCCTTTGGCAGTAAAGTCATGCCCGACCCAACCAACCCGTCATACTGTGGGCACGGCACCCTGGTAACTTGGATTCCCGGTGAAAATTTCTTGTTTGATCACAACACCGTCAGGGGGCAAGGCGGTTGTCAACCTCTCGTAGTCAACTACACGTTCGATTTTCCATCAGGCGGCTTTACAAACAACATCTTGAATTTTGTCGTTGATCCGGCGTTTGGCAATTCCTTAAAGAAAGGAACGCATTTCGAGCCCATGGGTTACCTTGGCGGCGTATGTGCGGCCAATACAAACGGTGGGATGCCCTTGTTGAACTGCATAAAGAATTTCGACTGGGCGGGCAATGTCATGCTCGCAACCTGGAAAAATTCTTATCCCAAAACGCTTTCTGAGTTTTCCGCTCGTGACATCGCCAAAGCTAAGTCTTATTTCCCGCCTGCCAACTGGCCGGAGGCAAACACCCTCGCCCGGCGGCGGGATCAAATCGGTTGGTCGAATCCAACGGCGCTTGACATGCGGCTCAAACGCTCCAGTCCCTATGCGAGCGCCAATCAGTCCGCGCTAACCAGCCCAACAACCGACGGCAAAGATGCCGGTGCCGATATCGACCAATTGCTACAACACCAAGGCGCGGTACAAAAAGTAAAGGTGCTGGCCAAGACGAGCACCAGCGCCACACTCAGCTTTTACGCGCCCGATTCGTTCGCCTGCGGCGTCGATTGGGGTACAAAGCCGTTCTATAAAGGCTCCGGCACATGGACGCGCGTTGCTGGCGCGGTGGGTTCTCCTGACGTGCGGGCACAGAGAGTGACTCTTAGCGGACTTCCAGTGCATTCGCTCATCTACTACCGCCTCAATTGCGCTGTTCAACAGCCCACTGACTCTATACAATTGCCCTAGCTATTGCTTAAGAGAACAACAAGGAGGGAACGGCTAGAGGATCGAAAAACATGGAGCCGTTGGTCGGGATTGAACCGACTACCTCGTCCTTACCAAGGACGCGCTCTACCATTTGAGCTACAACGGCCTGTCACGCGGCGGAAGCCACACCGTTTGCGTGGTGGACAGGG
>Ga0075030_100002126_pt1 | contig 17997 bp, 27 predicted proteins | sample LitLauG_LLR_2012_FD_71393 | JGI IMG/M metagenome (GOLD analysis project Ga0075030, IMG submission 71393) | Freshwater sediment microbial communities from Pennsylvania, USA - Little Laurel Run_MetaG_LLR_2012 | ecosystem: Environmental > Aquatic > Freshwater > Creek > Sediment | place: USA... | reverse complement strand
ACTTCGTCTGGCAGGGTATAGAGCAAGCGAATTGCCGATCCGCAAGCCGTTCAAAACAAAAGCAGGCGAGTTATGCCGCTCTGTAGGAATTGCCTTGGCCCGGAAAGAATTACTTCGGGAAGCAGGCGCGATGGCGGGGCCAGTTGGCTGTTGAAAAGTCGGGTCCAGCAAGGTGTTGTGGGGGGCGTGGGCTGGCTTTGTTGCGCGGTTTTCTTGACGGGTTCGTCGCGGACCTCGCCGTGAGAGAGCACTTAGCCGGAGAGATGTGAACGATTCGAGAGAGCCGGGCAAGAACGCGAACTCTGTTTCCCGCAAGTAAATTCTTCCGCTATAATTGTTGAGAGTTTTTCCTTCCAACTAGATCCGCGCCCTTAGCTCAGTTGGATAGAGCGTCTGGCTACGAACCAGAAGGTCGGGAGTTCGAATCTCTCAGGGCGCACCATTTCAAAGCAGTAAAGACGCGGGTTTCATCGAAGTCGGGGTTGTTGCCTCGAAGGCCAGTGTGGGGACTTTTGTGGGGACTTTTTCAAGGTCTGGTTTCTTGTGGATTATCCGGACGCGGGCATGCTGGAGGCCGTCCGTAGTCTAGATCGACGCTTCAGCGGCTTCCTGACGCAAAGAAAAGGCGTCGAGATGGACTCGACGCCCTGAAGTGAAGCCGTTCCTCACCCTACTGAACCCTGCCCTGCTCCTGCTCCTGCTGGAGTTCCGCTACCTTCTGGGCGTTGTACTCGGCCAGCTTAACAAAAGCAGTCTCAAGACCTTCCGGAGTTGGATGAACGTAGCGCTGCGACATCAGGATGCTGGAGTGCCCCGCGATCTCCCGTATCTTAAACACGTCCACGCCCGACTCGCCCAGTCGCGTCAAAAAAGTATGTCTGAACGAGTAAAGGACTATCGGCTCCAACGGCGAACCCTTCGGCAGCGCCAGCCCCGAATCCTTCAGCGCCTTCTTGTGCTGCGACTTGACCTCGTTGACGTGGCCCGTATTCGTCTCTGCTGGGAATGCCCAGCCTTCATTTGGTCGGCCCTGCTCCTCGAATCGCATCTCCAGCAGCGCCTTCACGCGTGGGGTCAGCGAGACGTTGCGCTTGGCGAACTTCGTCTTGCCGTAGGGATTGAAGATTCTCCCGAACGCGGCGTCCCCGACAGGCTTAAAGTGGACGTTCTGCCATGTCACCCGAAACGCTTCCTCGGGCCGAAGTCCGGTGTCAACGATCAGGGTCGCGATGTCGCGAAGCAGCGGCTTGGCGGCGTTGAGATACGCGCTTTCCTCGGCGTGATCGAGAATCCGTTCACGCTTGATCTCGCCCTTCTGGCGACTGATGCGCGGGACGCGGTCGATGATCTTCAGCTTCTGCGCCCAATACAGCATGTGACGCAGGACTTCCATTTCCCGGTTCACCGTCGCGATCTTGATCGTCTTGCCGCCGCGCTTCTTCATGACGCGGCGAAAGGCAACGAAGTCATCGACCAACTCCTCGACCCGGTCCAGTTTCGCTTTCTGTAGTGGCTTGTAGAGCGCCAGCCCTCGCAAGCTGTTGGTGTAATAGATCAACGTCTTCGGCTTCGCGGCGTGCGCAGATTCCATTTGCTTCCTGAATCGCTCCGAGAACTCGGAGACGGTCGGCACGGTCTGCTTCTCAACGATGCCGACCTCGCCCTTGGCTAGCGAAGTCCTTCGCGCCGCTTCGATGTCCTTCGCCGCCTGCTTGTTGCCCTGATGAGTGCTCTCGCGAATGCGCCTGCCGTCGTACATGAACTCGAACCACCAGACTTTCCCGCGCTTGTAGACCATGACTCAGGCCTCCTTCTCTTCCGTCGCCTGCGCCTTCCGCAGGATGCGGGTCAGTTCTTGGCCAACATTGCGGTCGCCGTCGATGGCACGTTGCCGGAGCCACGCTACCAATTCGTGATCAATGCGTGCGCCGAGATAGACTTTGTGAGGTTTTATAGGTGCCTTCCTCTTGGTTTTCACCGTGCTGTCCTCTTTTCTTCGCGGCCTTGGGAACCGCGCTTACTGTCAGCCTAGCAGCAGTTTCGGGTGTTGTCAGCATTGAATATTGGGTTTCAGTTGTTTCAGTTGGCACAAAACGCTGCGTTTGTGATTATTCTGTAATTATCCTGTGAATATCTTTATCTTCCCTTCGAAATCAGCGATTTGCGCGGAATTTCCTTACTAGTTTTACGAAAACATACGTTTTTGGTGCTAGACCTTGATCGTGCGTGATCTGCGGGAGGACACGATGAGCGCTGGTGCGAAGGGCGGCTTGAAGCCGGGACAGAAGGCGGAGCCGAAGCTGGAAAGGAAGTTCATCACGGTGCCGACGGCGGCTGACTGGCTAGGGCTGAGCGAGCCGACGATCCGTAGGATGCTGACGCAGAAGGTTCTGCGCCGATACAAGGTCGGTCAGAGGACGTTGCTGCTGATTGACGAGGTGCAGGCGCTGGTAAAAGAGGCGAAGTAACCATGTCGCCCAGACAGCTTCACGACATCACCGGGAAGGTATACGGCGATCTAGTAGTTGAGGAGCGCGGCCCGGACCATGTTCAACGGAACGGAGCGAGAGACCCGCAATGGTGGTGCAGGTGCGCCTGTGGCCGACGCGTCCTACTTCAGGGGAAGGAGATAAAGAGAAGGAACAGGAGGTCGTGCGGCGTCATCGACCCGCGCTTCCCGTCGCACAGGGGCGGCAAGAAGCCGGAGCGCGAGCGGCTCTGGAGAACTACCTTCGTGTCGTGTAAGCAGCATCCGGAGAGGCGTTGCATACGCAGCCGCTTCGTAAGCCTGAATGAGCGCATCTGCGCTAAGTGCAACAACGCGAAGACGAGGATGCAGTGTGAAAAGCGGGCCAAGCGCTACGACTCGTCGTTCGTGGCGTGCGCACAGCATCCGTGGAAACGGGTCAATCGCTCGAAGTTTGTGCGAGAGGGGAAGCGGATGTGTGCGATGTGCGCTTATAGAGCGGACGGTCTCACGCGTTGGGCGAAGACTCGCAACCGTTGCAGGGAGCGATATTCGCGGAATCCCGAGAAGGCACGCAAGGCGGCCCGCGATTACCGCACCAAGAACCACGAACGTTATCTGGCGAACATCAACGAGCAGCGCCGCCATCCAGAGCGCAAAGGTCTGGAACTGGCGCGGCTCGTCGAGCGCATCGACCGACTGAAAGGAGCAAGAAAGTGAGCAGCAGAACGTACATTCTGGCGGGCGACTTCCAGTGCCCCTACCACGATCCCGAGGCGGTGGACATCCTTTGCCGAGTCGGCGAAGACCTACGCGAGGCCACAACGCAGTTGTCGCTGGTGCTTATGGGCGATTTTGTGGACTTTTCGCAGATCGGCAGGTATCCGACGCAGGTAATGGAAGACCTGAGACGCAGCCACGAGCAGGCGCAGAGCCTATTGAGCGACATCGACCTGCGCATCAGGCCCAATGGCCGCAAAATCTGGCTCGACGGGAACCATGAGGAGCGATTGCTGCGCCAGATGATCAGCACGCCGCAGATGGCGCAGATACTGAACCTGCCAACCGTGGCGAACGCCGTCGCGATCCCGACCCTGATGAAATTGGCCGAACGCTGTTTCGAATATGTCGGCCCGTGGGGATACGGGACATGGCTTCCGACTGACGATGTGAACTCTGACCGCTATCGCAGCGTGTACGTCGAGCACGGGAACATGACGTCGCAAAAGGCTGGCTACAGCGTCCACCGTCATGGCGCACGGAACATGGTGAGCACCGTGATCGGCCACTGCCACAGGCTCGGTATCGTCTGGCACACCGTCCCGAGCGTGAACGGACAGGTGCAAGACTTCCTGTTCGCGGAGTGCGGCACGATGTCGCTGCTCGGAGTTCCGGGGAAGGGCGACAACCTCTACAACTCCGTGCCGCACCGCAACCCGCAGATCATGAACACGCAGCAGGGTTTTCTCGTGCTGACGCTGGATGAGTACGGCGACTGGTATGCCGAGGCCGTAAAGATCACTCGCGGTCAGGCGTTCTTTCGTGGTCGCACGTATGGACTAGAGACAAGGCAACTAGCCGCATGAGTGGCGTCAGAACTTTCACCAAGGCGTGGCACGGCAGGGCAAGGCTCGGCAAGGCATGGAGCAACACAATGTTTGATCCCTCGGAGTACAGACTCGACCTCGATCTTCCGGACGGCGCGAAGATCGAGATGTTGCTACTGCGAACTCTGCTGGGCTACGCCGGGAGCACGCCAGCCGTGATCATCACAGGTGACGGTCGCGTGATTCATGGCCTCGATCTTTGCAAGCTCTTAGCCCAGCAGCCGGAGCAGGGTGGCATCACCGCTGCGATGGTCTATCTGAGCAACACTTCCGAGGAGATCAGCGCAGCCTTCGCCGATGGCGACTGGCTAGAACTCCTCGATGCTGCACAGCGAAACTTCATGGCCGGATCGCCGTGCGACGAGAGTTACATCCAGTGGCTGAAGGACGAGATCGAGATGCGCAGCGGCTCTGCGAACGTGCTGGAGGAGGATCGTGACGAGGAAGGCACATGATGCACAAGGGGCGGTCGTTATTCAGCAGGTCTGAACTCAAAGCGCGAGGCTGGACGCGCACTCTCATTGGTAAGTTCTTGCCTCTGCCGGACGACTATCGGCCTTTGTTCCCTTCGCGGTCGCCGATGGCTTTGTGGCTGCGCTCGCGGGTCGAGTCTATTGAAGCGACTGGCGAATGGAAGGCCGCCTGCGAAAGAGGGCACACCAAGACAGAGAGATCACGGAGAACTTCATGACGAACGACCTGCTAAAACTCACTACGGAAGAACTGGCTGAAAGAATAGTTTTGCTCGATCTGCTCGACGAAATCTGCGAAGAAGACGACTTTGACGGCATAGAAGGTCGAGTCGGCCTGTGCAGGATTGACGGCTTCGATCAAGTCAAAACCCATGAAGAGGCCGGCCAAGTGTTGATGGAAGCGATCAACGGAGAAGTTCGAAGGAGAATCGAGAATCTCAACAACGATGTGCCGGACCTTAGCCGTGCTGACCTCATCGCGCTTTTCCGTGACGCACTGGATAACGAGCACTTTCTGATCAATGAACGAGTAGATGGCGAAGCAAAGCGCACCACGCTGCATGATTTGACTGATTCCTTATGGAACCTGCCGAGGGCGGAGTTGCTCGACGAGGTCAAGTTAATAGTGCAATTTCGGATAAAGGATGTACTCACACCGAGTCGCGCCGAGAGCAGGTCCGCGAGATGCAGAAGATTAGGTACTTAGTAGTGTAACTTTTGCCGTGATCTGGGCGCTTCTGGCGCAACAATTCGCTTTCGAACGGATGCGAAGTATGACGAGAGCGCCGCCATGAAGAGCAGGTCGAGATAGCCAAAGCGCACCGAGAGTGCCATTGAACATGAGCGAGCCGTTGAGTTGGAGAGTACCAAGATGGCAGAGCGTAGTCGTCGGAACTGAGTGCACCACAAGGATAGAAGCGAGCCATAGCCGTCGAGCGTGCCTTAGATCGAAGAGCGAAGCCTTTAGCGTTGAGTTCACTTAGTAAGTAAAGCGAGAGGAGAACGACCATGAATTACATGACTTATCCGTACGTACCAAATCTAACTCTGCACGACGGAAAACAGGGCGTCGATCAGGACAGGGCATCCGTGAAGATGCGACTGGCCGACGCACTCCGCGAGCGGAAGGAGGCGAAGACTCGCGAAGACTTCGCCTTTGCTGATCGCAAATTCGTCGAGTCAGCGTACCACGCTTTGTGGGCGCTGGCGGAATTAGAGAAGGGCCGCCCCATGCAGCAACTGACGTATGGAACTTTCATTCGGGAGACGGGAATCTGGACGCCGACGGAAGGTGAGGGCGCGGATGAGGTCTAAAGAGCAGTCCCTTCGCGCACTGAGCCGCCGAAACGATCTGCTGGCACACGAGAGGAGAAAACGGTGACAGACAAGGAAATTCGCGGGCGCTTGATAAACAAGGCTGCGGGCTTAATCATGGCCCACGCAGAGATCAGCGAGAAAAGCGACGAGGAGATGGGCGACGAGATACGAGCACTGTACGAACTGAGCAATAAGCAGATCGAAGACAGGATCATGCTGTTGCGCGGAGTCGGCAATGCCAGCGACGAGGAACTCAAGGAACTGCGCAGACTCGCAGGGTTGGAGGAGTGAGCCGAGCAGAAAATGATCAGACCGCTGGCTGGCTGTCGGGCAGAATTAGTAACTAAGTCGTTATTTTTTCTGTATCAGACCGAGCACTGGCGCAACATTTGACTTTCGTAAAGTTGAAGATTTCGCGGCGGTCAGCAAAGCAACAGATCGGCTGATCTGGTGCGAAGGGAAAACGCATGGACGGGAAGCTAAAGATCGAAGAGTTCGAAACCCAAGAGCAGGTTTCGGCCTCACGTCATACACCGCACGGTCGTGGATCAACAGTCTCGAACTGGTCGGAGATCAGCAGCCGCTGAAAAGGGCTAGTTGGTGTCGTTGTTCGCTCCACAGTCATTAACAGGGCCGAGTTCTCCGGCTTTTGCGAGATAGCAAAAACGGGTGTGATGAACCCTTTCACTGAATTGATCGGTATAAGAGAGGCACCCTACCCACTGAATGAATTGCTCTTTAAGCACCTCGCGTTCAACGAAATCGGCTCCAATCGAGGTGTACGTATAGGTTTGGCCCGGAAACAGCGTCCCACCGAAAGACTGTGGATTTCTCTTTGCCGTATTCCTGAAAGCATCTGCGATACCACAGACACTTACTCCGAATTTTCGCAACTGAGCACCGGGATCGCGGGGATTCCAAGTTTCCCTTGTAATCTTGGGAGCAAATGGCCGAGAAGATATTTCCACGGCGAGAGCCGGGGATGTCCCGTAGTTCTTTACTATCAATTCGCGTTGAGACTCGACGGTGAAAACGTCGCCAGTTTTGCTGATTTCTGGAGTTGCGAGAAATTTCATGCCTTCGGCTCCAAGCCAAGGACGCTGGCTCCGTGTCAAAGCCTCATGGGCAGTATCGGCGGATTTCTTCGCAGCGTCCGCTTGGTGTTTCGCAGCGACGGCCAAGTCATGGGTGTCCGTGGATTGTTTCTTCATTTCCTCAAGCTGCAATTTAGCAGCGTCGGCTTGACGCTGCGCAGCGACCGCCAGATCGTGAGTGTCCTGACCGCCAGCGCGTATCTCGTGCCATTGCAGGTAACTGGTGCCAGCGATAACAGCAGTCAGGAGAACGATCAGCCAATCAGTGAGCGTGCTTCGTCTGACCCACTTCCAGACTGTAGAGAACATGAGCTAGAAGGGTTCCTCCGGCCCGTCGTCCGCCTCTGCCAGCGGAAGCGCCATCGTCACCGCCCGCTCGACGACCAAAATCTGGATGCGCGTGAATGCTCAGGCGAGGCAGTAACAGTTGATCGGGACACATGGGCGCATTATTCCACAGTCGCGTGCCCGTTGCTTACTAGTTTTCATGGCGTATAATTCCGCCTTGCCGAAACTTCAGCGAGTACTCACCACCGTTGTGCTTCTGTCAATCAGTTTGTCTGCGAAACAAACAAAAGATCAACCTGTCACGGTTGAGCAATGTCGGGCTGATTACAAGCTCTGGACTGCGCCGAGCCTATCTCTGTCGAAGAAGGAATGGTCCATCGAAGTCCTGAACTCGCGTGCCGGAGAAATGCTCTACTGCGAGATGGTTTATAAGAGTGATCCGGCAGAGCGTCTGCAATGGATGACGCTACCCTTGTTGGTCAAATGGGATAAGTCCACAAGCAGCTTCTGCACTGTGCGCTGCGAACCTTTAAGCCTTGAAACGGTCAAAAATCCATTTTCTACGTCGGCTGGCCGCAGGGCACAGAGTTCCGAGACACGCAGGCCATGCGCGGCAGCCAGCTTCCACATCGTCCGGTACGGCTCTTCGCTCGCCGCACAGAGTTGTTCGAGTTCTTGCTTCGTGAGCCAGTGATCGGTTCCCTTGAAGCGACATTTGCGCTTCCTCTTGCCGTGGCCGTTGCCGCCGTTGTCATTGCGCAGCGCCCGCAGCGCGGCTTCCAGCGCCGCTGGCGAGGCCGACCGGAGTAACTCTGCGATTTGATCCTGTTCTACTCGTCTCCTCATGCTCCCTCCCCTAGCACTTTATGTTGGAACTGTTGAACGTAATTGCGAGCCACGCCTTCCCTTGGCACGCCGAAAAAACTGGAAAGGCCACTCGAAACGAAAGGCCGAAATCGCCGAAACGAAAGCCAAGAGCGTCCGAAACGAAAGTCAGCGCCTTACTGCTTCTTGAATGTCCCCGTAGAACCCATGCGCGTCGCGTCCTCCGTCGATGACGATCTCTCTTGGGTTCGCGAAGTCGCTCAGTCGGCTCACGGAAAACAGGAGCGGCTCGCTGCACTCGGCGCAGGTTAGAACGAGAAAAGTCCCGCCCTGCGCCAGTTGCGCGAAGAAGTGCCTGCACCGACATCTGCGACACGAGATCGCGGCGGGAGTCGGCGCGAGCTTCGTGTCTGGGTTTTCTTGGGATCGAACGTTGGCGTGTAGACTGCGTTCAGCCATGTTGCGCCTCCAATCAGGTGCGGCTGGTCAGCCTCGCCCGCAGGTTGCTGCCTGCGGTCGGGGCGCTCATCTTTGACGGCCTGTCTGGCCTCTTGCTGAGCGGTTCACGCTCCCGTTTCAATGGTAACGCTAGTAAGCAACAATTACCACAATTATGTTGAACGAAAGGCCAGCGTGGCCGACCATGCATCCATGGGAAACGACGCATCTGGAGCAAGTAAACGAACGGTAACGGTGAGCTTGAAGATGACGGCGGAGGACGCGGCCCTGCTGGAGAGGGCCACGACGGCGCTCTGGAACGACGCGCCCGTCACGCGCTCCACGGCGACGCTTTACTTGGCCAAGGTCGGCGCGGAATCCGTCCTGAAGGCGAGGAAGAAGAAGTCGTAAGGAGGAAGGTTTTGCGGGCACGGCAAAACCTATGTGGTCGTGATCACGTTCGTGTATCGCGCCAGCGCTTGACGGTGGCCGTGGTGCCAGAAGACCCCAGTTCGGGAAAAAATGCCATGAAAACTGCCGCAGTGCTCATGCTGTTCGTTGGTTTCGCTTTCGGACAAGCGAAAAAGGACGTACCGCCAGTCATCTCTGGGCTAGCGTGCGCCAAGAACACGATGGACGAAGTGTATCTGGACCAGACCCATTGTCTTGCGTCGCCTGAAATTCGCGGTGACAAGGACGCCCCAATCTCGTGCTTTTGCAGGGACGCTATCGCGGAAGCAAGGTACGTGTATTTCACCTACATTCTCTCGGGAAAGGATACGGTGGCGATCTCACTTGCAATTGTGGCGTAGTGTTCAAGCTGGATAGGAGAGGGAAGTTAACCGTGCTGCACACCTTCACGGGTGGAGCAGATGGGGCAGTTCCCGATTCGGGTATGACATGGGGGTTTGAGGGCAACCTGTATGGCACCACTTACTACGGAGGCACTGCCAACGTCGGTACAGTGTTCGAGGTAACTACCAAAGGCAAGGAAAAGGTGCTCTACAGCTTTGCCGATTTGGCTGACGGAGGGTATCCAGCCGCGGTTCTGATCACGGATAAACAGGGCAACCTCTACGGCAGCACTCGGGGTGGCGGGGACCTTTCGTGCAAATCGCCGATTGCCGGGCTGCGGAGTTGTATTCAAGCTCAAGCTCAAGCCGTGATGTGAAGAGGAAGACTGGTGCGGAACGCTCCCAAGGGCTGTGCACTGGCAAAGCGAAGTGCGACAAACGACAAAGCCGCTCGATGTATGGGCGGCTTTTCTCTTGCATCACGCGAAAGTTGGCGGCTCGATAACTGTCGAAATCAAGCCACTACACTCAAGTTCCCGAGCGGCTGTCTCGTGTATTCGCCGTTCTTCAACTGCTGGAGGCCGAAGGGAAAACGACGCTGTGTCGCTTTCACTTGGGCAGTTCGTACTCGCCCTTAATCTCATAGATCTCCGAACCGTCTGCCGCCGCCTTGTATTTCCAAGTGCCCTTTCCCCTAATTCCCTTCAGCTTGCCGGTCCCACCCGTGAAGTTCCATATGTCAGGCTCCTCGGGTCCTCCCTTCAGGAGCCCCGAGAACTGCTGATAGCCATATGACTTGTCCCCATTGGCACAGTTCATAGTAGCATACGTGTGTGCGAGAGCCTCCGTGGCGGTGACGTCGGCTAAACCGTCCAAAATGACTTCCTTCATCTGCGTTCCTGCAATTTCGATGGGCTTTGCGAACGTGCATTTGCGTTTGGAGATCATAAGGGAATGGTCGGGGTGGTCCTCTACCTGGATCACGAGTTCCTGGATAGTGCCCGCCTTACTGCATTGAAGCGTACCGGAGAAGTTCGTTTGCGCCAGAACCGCTGTGGTTCCTGATAACACAACCACTATCGCGGCGATGAGTTTGCTTCGCATAGACCCTCCTCTCTAAGATGATTTGTCGGGATAGCCCCAAGGGTGCGTTGAGAACATTGCCGAGATCGATTGCGCACCGGGCTTCGGGAACGAAGTATGCTCGCTCGGACCGATCCCAGTCAAGGGCGAGGTGACGGATGGACCCGGCAGCGCGGAGGCGCAGCTTAGGTTCCTCCGCGCGGAGCGACTTACCACATTCACGGGAACGCCAGCGGCCAGTTGCCAGCAGATATTCACCTCACTTGAAACGGTGCTGCATAAACGATGGAATCGCCCGTCACGGTGAAGTTGAGGCTGTAGGTTCCTGTTGACAATCCCTTCGTACTAAGGTTGAAAATGTATCCTCCCGTGCCGCCCAGTGAAGGGTCGAAGCGAAAATCATTGTCCGGGTTTGCGTTGCCGGAGTCTTCAAGCAGTCCAGAAATTGCAGTGGATTTTTCTGTGACGCTGATGCTGTGGGCGGTAATACCTGAAGAAGACAAATTACTTCCAGATTCGTTGAGGAGTTGCAGTTTGATCGGTATGGTGCTGCCACTCTTAGCAGCCCGAGTCCAATCATATAAGAGCGCTACGCTGAATAAACGCTTCGTCACGAACCCGTGAGGCACATTGTTCAGATCGGAGTAAGCACCAACGATCTGTCCTTGAGAGTTGATTCCAAAGGCGCCTGTACCAAGCGCGTTTGGGTGGTCGATAGTCGTGAAGGTCCCACCATCTAACAGAAAGCCGTGCTGATTTGCCCCATTATTAGAGTAGTAAACGCCGACGACTTTGCCGAAATTGTTGATTGTTTGCGCCCATGTATAGTAGGGGGTGCCCGAGTCTGGATCATCGATCAAAGTATAAGTGCCACCATTCAACAGAAACCCGTGTGGGAAACTAGCTCCCCAAGTAAGCTGGGTAAGGCCTGTGATCTGTCCAGAATTGTTGATGCCGTATGCCGCCGAAGCTGCGAATCCCGGAACATCGATTGTTGTGAAAGTTCCGGCACTCAGCAGAAATCCGTGGGCCGTGCAAAGGCAACCGTCAGCGTACGAGCCAACAATCTGTCCAGTGTCGTTAATCGAATATGCGAAGGTTGATGCGCCTCTGTATGAACCCGGAGCGTCAGGAAGGAACGTCAACACGCCCCCACTCAGTAGGAACGAACGTGTGGCTCCGTAGGACACACTGATCCCGCCGGGTGCCGCACAATAGCCGACGATCTGACCACTGCTGTTAATGCCGGACGCCAAACTCGAAGTCGTATAGGGGCTGGGACAGTCAATTGTTGTGTACGTTCCAGCACTCAGCAGAAATCCATGGCCTACTCCCGAGGTGTCAGAGTAATAACCAACGATCTGTCCGGAATCGTTGATGCCGGATGCAACGGTCAAAGAAGCTCCGGGGTAATTGACATCGGTGAACGAAAACGTGCCTGCGGCAATCGAGCCGGGGGCTGCCAACATTACGGTCCAAACTAAAAAAAACACTACTCTTTTCATTTGAAGTAATCCTTCCGCGCCACTTGGAGGGCCTAGTTGGGGAAGCGCTGCGCTATCTTGGACTAGCCGATACCGAAAGTAAGTGATTTCGAACACGCAAGCACGTGACGCGACGACCTGCCCCCAAGACTACGATCCGACGGATGGGAACGCGGCAGTCTCGAAGGTGAGTCCTGCGCTAAGTCCGCAGTGGATGCAAATTCACCTCGGCGGGCATTGCGCGACGGAACCTTCGTGACCGGTGGCCATCAGCGGCCATTTGGGCCAGTATCTCCATGAAGCGACTGGTGAGCATCGTCCCTTGCCTCCGCAGACCACCCGCCGAGCAAGGGCCATCTTTGATCCAGCCGCTCGACGATGTCATGGACGGCGCTCTCGTCGATGCCAAGCCTCGCCGCGATCTGAGCGTCTGAAAGCCATGCGACGTTATCCTGCTGCCGTAGCTGGTACGCGGCTCGGCGTGCCAGCCCCTCCCTCTCGCTGCTCCGCATGGTGCACCTCCTTTTACGACGGAGTTATCGGCCTCGCGAGCGTCGTGGCGAGCGCATAGAATGCAGCCTCCGGCGTCATGTTCGCCAACTTACTGAGGATCACACCCTGCTGTTGGCAAAGTACCAGCGCCTCAGCGGCATCGGCGGCCAAGTAGTGGGGCACGTGCAATCGGCGCTCCTGATCCAGCGCGTCGTAGCCGTAAGTGCCGACGACGGCTTCGCCATCGAGGACGCTCGCAATGGCGCGATTCCCGGTTTCGATCCAATTGGCGATCCCCAGCGCGGCGACGTCGCCATGATTTTTGGGTTCGCTGCCGTGGCGGGCCGCGCATAAAAGGCCTTCTGGCTGATCTGCGGCTTCGCTACATCGACGATCTCGTGATTTGACCACACTGCCACGCCCGGATTTTCTTCTGACGGAACCGAAGCCGCATGCTGTGTTCTTATTGATCTTCATTTTCAGTTCTCCTTTTTGTCTGGGCTGACCAGAGCAAACTGTGGCTTTTCCACAGACAAACGGCTTGTAGCCGTGATAGCCCGGTCACAGGACGCCAGTCTTAACTGTCATTTTTAGCCCTCTAATGTTTTCAACAACTTGTAAAACAGTTGGAACCATTGGAACCATTTCCTATTAGTGACGTCTACGCGCGTGCGCGCGTATAGACGGGGTAAATGGCAAATGGTTCCAATGGTTCCAAATTCTCACTTTTCCACAGCCACCAAATTGATGCCTTCATAGCGAACTCCGTTCGACTGGTAACTCTTGAAGCCGTGATCCTGAAGCTCCTGACCGAACCGCTTTTGGTTCAGACAAAACTCGCCCGTCTGTTCGGCCCACGTCTTGTAATTTTTGTAGAGTTCTGACGCCTTCGTGCTGCCCGCCTGCGGCGAGACGATGCACTGCTCATCCAACCATCTGAGAATCGCGTCTTCAGTCCGGAAATATTCATCAGTCGCGTCGCGTACCAGCGGCGGTGGATTCAGGCCCTCTCGCTGCCATGCCAAGCAGCCGTCAATGGCCCATTGCAGGATCGCGGGCCACTCCTGCTTCAATTTTTCTGTCAGCTTCGTGTCGCGCTCTTCCTCTGGGATCGTGACGACGAATGGAAGCAAGTGCAGCCGCCTCCTCATAGCCACGTCCACCGACCGCAGACCGGGTTTATGGTTTCCTTGAATCATCAATTTGAAGGCGGGGATAAACTCGAACTCGTCGCAATGCATGAAGCGTGCTCTAACCGGGTCGCCTCCGGTAAGCATTTTGATCCTTGACTCTGCCCATCGCTTTCCCGCCTCGGTTTCGGATGCGACGACGAGACGTGCGCCGCGCAGCGCCGCGATGTCGGTCGGGTGACGATCATTCGTGTTCTCGGTGAACACTTCCATCGCGGCGGTTTGGGCGTAGTCGCCAAAGATTCTGAGCAAGGTGTTCGTGAATGTGCCCTTCCCGTTCGCGCCAGTGCCGTAGAGAAAGAAGAGGACGTGCTCGCTAATGTCCCCAGACAGGCAATAGCCGACGACGCGCTGCAGGTAACGCTGCATCTCGACGTCGCTCGCGGTGATCCGGTCGAGAAATTTATCCCACAGCGGGTACGCAGAGGCCTGCGGCGCGACTGTGGTGCTCTTGGTCAGGTAATCCCCCATGCGGTGCTCATGCATGCTCCCATCTTTCAGATGGCACGTCCCCTCCGGCGTGTTCATCACCATCAGGTCGGCGTCCCATTGATCGGGAACTGCGCATACTCTGGCATCTCCCGCGCCATGTTCTCGACTGCCGCACGGGTCTTGGCGGAGCGCAGCCACTTCAGCGTTGCTGCGTCCTTCGCACTGATTCCCACGCTGGCATCGCGGCAGATGCCCTTCGCACGGGCGAAGACTGATCGCGTGTTATCTTTACGCCAGACTCCATCGCTCGTGTACTTCATCCAACGCTTCCAGTCATCGACATAGCGCAGATCAGGATAGGTCTCGGCAAGCTCGATGGTCAGGCCGTCTTCCGTCCACACTACGGGCGCGGTGGCGGCAGTATCGGTTTCGAGTAGGGCCGTCAGCGCCGCGTCGCCCTTCGCTGCAAGAAAATCATCGGGGCCGTTCACGCCGTCACATGGCGGAAGATTCAGGATGCGGGCATCCGCCTCCAGCTTGACGAGCGCTCGGACAAGGTCACGGCGTGCAGCTTGCACCTTGGGGTTCGTGCCGCAATTTGAGTCGAGCAAAATATACGTCCGTCGGTTGCGGCACCACTCCAAGTCCGGCAAGGGGCCAAGCTCATCGACGCGGTGGCCCTTGGCGTCCTCTGTCTTGCCGATGCGTCCTCGCCACCCGTAGCATCCGCCCATCGCTATCGGAAGGAATCGTTTGGCAGTTCGCTGACTCCAAGACCAGATCGCCAGTGCAGATTTTTCCGCCTCGACTAAAATCGCGGGCACTGTGAGATCGGCCAGCAGAGCCTCACTTCCGGCCACGGCGTAGAGATGGCGACGGTCGCCATAGGCGCACATATACTTGTTTTTTTCGCGGCCATCTTCAATCTCGGGGTGATCGCGACGAACACGAGCCGTGACACGAGACCCGGTGTGCGGGCTGATATAGGGGAAGACGATCCCGGCCATATCGCCGAAGGCACCATTTAAGCTCAAAATCTCGCGAGTCTCAGCATCGGTCAATCGGCTGATATTGGCCTTCGTCAGCAACTCGGGGCCAACTCGGAACCTCGCGAACATTGCTAAATCCGCCGCCGTCAGTGGATGCGCCAAAAGAGAACCTCCCGGTTGACGACTTTTGGCCGTAGTGGATTGTTCAGGAGTCGGAAGATGATCGGCGGGCATGCGAGGGCCTCCGTTTGCGGAGGGATGCCGGGTGCACTTACCCTTAATGCTTCTTCCAGAAACCCAAGAAGCAAACAGCATTGAACCGCGATTGGGCCTCGCTTCGGGCCTACCTTGCACCCGATGAAGGACACTACTCAGTTTTCGGTTGATGAAATGTATCGGGCGGGATAATCTTTAAGTGCCGCCTGATACGGCATCCGGTCTTCTCTCGAAGACCAGCTTCGGCTCCGCGACGAACGGGGCCGATTGCTCTTTGCAGCAAAACACAAAACTCACGCAAAAGTCTAAGACAAAATTTTACGGCTTCCAGCCCTGCGGCGTTCACAACACCATCCACCACGCCGTGTCGTTCTGCTGGACCATATTGATCACGCCGTCCTCGATCAACGCAGTAAGTACGAAATCAAACCTTTCAACGGACATTGCGACTAATGACCGAAAGTCCGAGAGTCGGCATTCAAAACTGCGCGATCCTCCGCTGATATTCAGCAGACAAAACAGAAGTCCGGCAGCATCGTTGCCAAAGCGCTCGATCAGCGCGGACCACGTCAAATCGCTGTCCTCGGTGATCACGCGGGCGGCGGCGGCCTCCTGCTGGCGGAGTGTTCGCAGTCTCTGCTCCATCCAAGCGCCCCACCACGGCACGATGTTCGAGTCGTCGTCGTTCGCCATGATGAAAAAATCTCCTCTCAATTGAGATCGCGATGCTTGTCGAACGGCGTCAAATCGAACAAAGTCGTCTCGCTCTCGTCGCGTGCCGCCGCGTCCAGCATCTTTTGCGTGGACTTGCCTTGTCCGATAGCGAACGCCGCAGCTTGGCGATCCGTGCAAAGCATGTAGCGACCTCGGACGCTCTTCCTGCCGACGCGGTCCACATGATTGATGATGACGTATCCGTACTGTTCCCTCAGTTGTTTTATTACTCTCGGGTATTGGAGCGCGATCAAGCTCAATTCCCGCGAATCGACATAGTTGCCGATGTTCTCGGTGAGCAAGGCAAGGATTTTCTGTTCTTCGCGGCTCATGCGACCGCCTTCTGCATTCGTCGCTGGTTTAATCTCTGCTCAATCCGAGTCGCCCATCGGCAGTTGCCCGGTTCGTAGTTGCCGTCGTTGTCTGGGAAGCGGTCGAGCGTCAGGCCATCGGGCCTTGGTCCCATGTCAGCAAGGAAAGCAGGGAACGAGTGCCTCCAGCGTTCGCACACTTTTATGCCTCGCCCGCCATAATCCTTCCACGACTTATGACTTGGCCTCTCGCAACGCTCGATCATCCAGCGCCACGACTTGTAAGTTGGCGTGTTCGTCATCCCGTGAGTGCCCGGATTCTTACATCTGCCCGAGCGACAAAGAGCGGCGGCATGTTCCGACACTAGGCAGCCGCAGCTTCGCGTGCCCTGCCGCAGGTCCGTGCCGCTGATGGTCACAACGTTCCCGCAATCGCACACGCACCGCCATCTCGCACAGCGCTCATGTGCTTTGCTCTCGCTCCGTGCGACTCCCAAGCGATCAGCCCGTGCATTGACTCTGAGCCGACCGTAGCGGTGGCCAACCTCACTCTTGAAGTTCTTCGGCGAGCGTCTGCCGCGAGGTGAAGATTTGCTGGCGATCTGCGACTGGACTGGAGCAGGCGGCGCGGCGTTGGGCGAGATCAGGCCGATCATGCCGAGGCGAGCCAGAGCCGCGACCGCACGGGCGACGAGCGGAGAGTCGGGAGCAGAACCGTTGGCGCGGTCGGCACTTGCTTGCGATGCGAAACTTTGAGAAGATGCCATCGGGTTGCTACCTTTCCCCTCCGGGTGGTTGCTGCCTGCGCCGTGATCCGTGCCCGGACGCGTCGTGCTTTGCTCCTTCAGTGAAAATGAAAGGGCCAGCCAGCCCACTGGCCCTATTCATCGTCAGGGTGTGGCCCACGCCCGACTTTGCCAGCGCCAACTCCGTGGTGGCACCGACAATTCCTCAAAACTTTCACGCGTCAACGTTGATTCCATGCTGGTGTGCGAGACGCACGACACGTGTGGTGTGCTTGGCGAACTCTTCCCTCACCACGCGGAGAATTGCCTGCTGGGCCGATGGCCGCAAGCTAATCCTTCGATTTTCCCACCGACAGATCATCGGCGCGTCTACTGTCGTCTTCGCGAGCGTGGACAACCGACGCAGCGGCAGCCCCATCTCAGAGCGCAATAGGCGCACCGTGTCGGCTGCATCAATTTCCGTGGATTGAGTCGGGAGACCAGACATGCGAGAGCCTCCGTTTGCGGGGGCGCTGGGTCAAACAACCCATACAGCAACAGCGCCTATCCGCGAATCGGCGGCCTCGCTTCGGTCGGGATTACACCGATGAAGGACGGTCGTTTCGCAACGGAAAAGCTCGTAAGTTTTCGGGCACACAATTAAGGATAGGAGCCGAGGGTTTTTGTGGCTTGATGAAGTGCGGCCCCTAGCCCGAGTGTCCCGAGTGCGGTTGCCTTCGAGAATGTTTACGGAATCCGGACAACTGTCGTTTCTCAGCCGACCGACAGCGCGTTCGATGCTAGGGTGAGCGAACTTGAAAGGATCATGGGCCGCACGGGAACTCTGGCCACCGTCTATGCCCTTGTGGAAGTACCCACGTCGCCTCGTCTTTGTCGCCACCCCAACTTGGGTGGGATGGTTTTGCGAGCGTTGCTGTTGGCACATAACCCTCGACAGGGAAGTCACCCCGGCAAAACCTTTCCCGGAAGTCCAAACACGCTTTGGTGCGCACGACTGTGAGGAATTTGCCCAGCAGAACTGGGCGAGTAACGAGCAC